>VYLE01000151.1_pt1 | contig 64564 bp, 64 predicted proteins | sample 5114391 | NCBI WGS metagenome assembly VYLE01 (sample SAMN12291771, study PRJNA351875) | freshwater metagenome | isolation source: freshwater lake | place: USA: Michigan, Kent Lake | collected 2013-08-15 | reverse complement strand
AGATGCCAGCCAACGCGCCGATCAGGGCAGCGGCGAGGCCGGTGGCGGCGAGCGAAGTCCAGCCGGGCCCGCCCGCACGGCGCGCGGCCGCGTCCGGCTGGGCCGGAGCGGGCTCGAACTGGGCGTCAATCGGCGCACCGGTCCGGTCCAAATCGCTGAAAGGGTCGTCGCTCATGTCGCCTATATGGGCAGCTTCTGGTTTCAAAAGAGTGTGGCACAGCGGCGATTCAAGGGCAAAGCGCGCGGGCGGCAAGGCCGACGGCATCCATCAGGCTGTCCTCGTTGGGCCTCTCGGCGATCCAGGTGCCGCGCCCGGCACCTTCTTTCAGCGGCGCGGCGGCTGCAGCGGAGATGGCGGCGAGGGCGGCGTGGTTGAGGTTCGGAAGAAGCGCCGCGAGGGCAGCGGCGGCCTTCGCGGAGTGGAGGAGGACGATCACCGGCCCGCCGGATGCGAGGGCGGCGGCCGTTTCCGGAGCAAGCGAAGTGGCAGGGTCGGTCCTGTACGGTGCGGTGAAACGCGCATCGAGGCCGCCCGCTTTAAGTGCCGCGACAAGCTCACCGGCGGCGGCTTCGTTGGCGATGTGGAGCAGGGGGCCTTCCGGGCGGGCAGCGAGGATCAGGCGGGCAAGGTCTTCGGCATTTCCGCCGCCTTCAATCACCGGGTCGAAGCCGGCCTTGCGGGCCGCTTCCGCGGTCGAGGGGCCGACACACCAGGCGGTGAGGCCCGCGGAGCCGAGTGGCCGGACGCCATTGGCGCTGGTAAAGACAATGTGGCGGATGCCGGTCAGCGCCGACGGATCAAGGCCGGTTTCGACAATCGACAGCATCGGCGAGAGGATCGGCTTGAAGCCAAGTCGTGCGAGGTGGTCCGCCGTGTCACGGGCGCCCGGGAGCGTCCGAGTCACGATGACGGAAAGGCTCACCGCTCATCCCCGAAGACAGGCAGGTTGCCTTTCGCTTCCTCGAGAATCTCGGAGGCAACATTCTTGCCAAGCGCCGCGAGTTGGGCAATCGAGGCGCCCTTGCGGGCGGTGCCTGTGGCGCGCCAGCGCTGGTCGCCCTTTACGCTAAGCACTTCGCCGGTGAGGCGCCAGTTCTCTCCGTCGTCTGACAAATGCGCAGCAATCGGTGTGCGGCAGCTGCCGTCGAGCATGGTCAGGAAGGCGCGCTCTGCCGTTGCGGCGGCTTCGCTGACAGCCACGTTCAGTTTCGCGAGCGTCGCGCTGAGTTCTTCGTCTGCGTCCTCGCGCGCGACAACGCCGATGATGCCCTGCGCAGCAGCAGGCAGCATGTCGGTTAGCGGGATCGGGGTGGCCATATGATCATAGCCAAGGCGGCGCAGGCCAGCCATCGCCAGGAAGGTGGCGTCGGCCTGGCCTTCCTCGAGTTTGCGCATGCGGGTCTGGACGTTGCCGCGGAAGGTGACGACCTGCAGGTCGGGACGCAGGGCGAGCGCCTGCGCTTCGCGGCGAAGGGACGCCGTGCCGAGACGGGCGCCTTGCGGCAGGTCGCGCAACGATGTGACAGATTTCGAGACGAACCCATCGCGCGGATCTTCGCGTTCCGGGAAGGCGACGAAGACTTGGCCGGGCGGAAGCGCCGAGGGCACGTCCTTCAGGCTGTGCACGGCGATGTCGATCTCCCCGCGCGTCAGCGAGTCGTCGAGTTCGCGGGTGAACAGGCCCTTGCCGCCGGAATTGATCAGGCGCTCGGTCGTCAGCTGGTCGCCGGTGGTCGTGAAGGTCACGATCTCGGCCTCGATGGCGCCGCCCGAAGCTTCCTTCAGGCTGGCAGCAATCTGGTGGGCCTGCGCCAGGGCCAGGGGCGAGCCCCGTGTGCCGAGACGGATAGAGCGGGGAGAGGCGGAGGCGCGGCGTTCAGTCATTGCGCTGCTTAACCGGGGATTTCGAAATTGCCAACTCGCACCCGGTTGACGCAGGCGCAGGGCAGCGTTACGGAAATTTATCGTTAAACGGAAAGTCCGTTTGGAGGAGACCCCCACATGTTCCGTTCTGCCGTTTCGGCGCTCGCCCTGGGCCTTGCCCTGGCAGCCTGCGCCCCGAACCCGACCACCGCAGCCCTCAACAAGCAGGCCGCTGCCGAATCCGTCGAGGAAACCAGCGCCCGGCTGAACGCCTGGTTCGATGCGAAGTATGAAGAGCAGCTGCAGTTCAGCCCGGTGCAGATGACTTTCCTCGGCCGCAAGGACAAGTACGACCAGATCGACTGCTTCACCTTCGCCTGCGCCGACGAGCAACTCGCCTGGATGAAGGCGGCGACCGACGAGCTGAAAGCCTCGTTCGATTACAACGCGCTGACGCCGGCTGATCAGGATTCCTATGATCTCTGGGTCTACCAGTATGAGCGGGCCGCTGCCGGCGTGCCGTATCGCAACAACGGCTTCGTGTTCGACCAGATGAACGGCCTGCAGAGCTTTGCGCCGACCTTCCTGATGCAGTTCCATGCCGTGACTGAAGAGTCCGACGCGCGCACGCTGATTGCCCGCTACACCGCGACGGCCAAGGGCCTGCGCGATGCGCTGGCGATTGCCAAGGAGAATGCGGCGAAGGGCGTGCATGCGCCGAAGTTTGCCTATGAGGGCGTGATCGACCAGTCGAAGAAAGTCATCACGGGCGCTCCGTTCACGGATGGGCCGGACTCGGCAATCTTTGCTGACTTCAAGGCGGATGTGAAAGGGCTCGTCGACGGCGGCAAGATCACGCCGGAAGTTGCGGCAACGCTTACCTCGGAAGCGGAAGCGGCCCTGAAGGGTGACTTCCTCGCAGTCTATAACGAGATCATCGCCTTCGCGACCGAAGATATGGCAAACTCGCCGGATCCGGCCGGCCCGCAAGGCGCAAACCTTCAGCCGAACGGCGAGGCCTATTACAACTTCCTGCTGGCGGGCCAGACGACGACCACGATGACCGCCGACGAGATCCATAATCTCGGCCTCCAGGAAGTCGCCCGCATCCAGGCCGAAATGGAAGCCATCAAGACGAAAGTGGGTTTCAAAGGCACCTTGCAGGAATTCTTCAAGAGCATCCGCGACGACAAGGACAACGAGCAGCACTATTATCCGGATACGGATGAAGGCCGTGAATCCTATATTGCGGACGCGACCGCTGCCATCAACAATATCAAGACGAAGCTGCCCGACTATTTCGGCATCCTGCCGAAGGCTGACCTTGTCGTGAAGCGTGTTGAGGCATTCCGTGAGCAGCCGGGCGCTGCGCAGCACTACTATCCGGGCACCCCGGATGGCTCGCGTCCCGGTGTCTATTACGCGCACCTGTCGGACATGAAGGCGATGCCGAAGGGCGAACTGGAAGTGATCGCCTATCACGAAGGTCTTCCGGGCCACCACATGCAGATCTCGATCGCTCAGGAGCTCACCAGCGTGCCGAAGTTCCGCACGCAGGCCGGCTTCACGGCCTATTCGGAAGGCTGGGGTCTCTATTCCGAGAAGCTCGCCTCCGAAATGCCGGGCACGTTTGAAGATCCGTACTCGGACTTTGGCCGTCTCGGATCGGAAATCTGGCGCGCCATCCGCCTCGTGGTCGACACGGGCCTGCACTCCAAGGGCTGGACCGAAGACCAGGCCGTCCAGTACTTCCTTGACAATTCGGCGATCACCGAAGCGCAGGCACGATCCGAAGTGCAGCGCTATATCGTGATGCCGGGACAGGCGACGGCCTACAAGATCGGCATGATCCGCATTCAGCAGCTGCGCGCGAAAGCGGAAGCGGAACTGGGCGACAAGTTCGACATCCGCGCCTTCCACGATACGGTGCTCGGTGGCGGCGCGCTGCCGCTCGACGTGCTGAGCCGCAAGGTCGACCAATGGATCCTCGGCGTGAAAGCCGAAGCCGCTGCCCCGTCCGAGTAAACCGGGCGCGTTCTGAATTGAGCCCTTCCCGGAAACGGGGAGGGCTTTTTCTTTTCCGGAAGGCGCGGGCTTCTCCCCGCGTGACCTCTTGCCTGCCGGGCTGGGCTGCCTAGGGTTTCACCCAACGAGGAGCCCTACCATGCACCTGAAATTCCCGCCGCATATCGAGACGTTCCGCGCCGATGTGCGCCGCTGGTTCGAGACGGAATTCCCGAAGGACATCATCGCCAAGTACAAGGCCGGCCAGCCTCTGACGACGGCGGAGGTGCGCCGGTCTGAAATGGCGCTGGGAGAGAAAGGCTGGCTCGCGACAGCCTGGCCGGTTGAGCATGGCGGGCCAGGCTGGGGCCTTGAGGAACAGTACGTGTTCGACGAGGAACTGGAGCGCGCAGGCGTGCCGACTGTGACGCCGATGGGCGTGATCTATGTCGGGCCGGTGATCTATACGTTCGGCAGCGAAGCGCAGAAGCAGCAATGGCTGCCTGGTATCCGCGACGGATCGGTCGGCTGGGCGCAGGGCTATTCGGAGCCGGGCGCGGGATCAGACCTCGCCAGCCTGCAATTCTCGGCGGAGCTGAAAGACGGGCGTTATATTCTCAATGGCCACAAGATCTGGACCTCGGCGGCGCAGCATGCCGACTGGATCTTCCTGCTCGCCCGCACCAGCCAGCGCGAGAAGAAGCAGGAAGGCATCAGCTTCATCTGCTGCCCGCTGGATGCCCCGGGCGTGACCGTGAAGCCGATCATCTCGATCGACGGGGCGCATGCGCTGAACGAAGTGCTGTTCGACAATGTCGAAGTGCCGGAAGCCTACCGGATCGGGGAAGAGGGCAAGGGTTGGAGCTATTCGCAATACCTGCTGGGCTTCGAGCGCACCTCCTATGCGCGCATCGGCGGCAAGCGGGCGATGCTGCGGAATGTGCGGGCGCTGGCCTCGGCAGTGCCGGAAGGCGGCAATGAGCGGCTGATCGATGATGCGGGCTTTGCCGGGCGGCTGACCGGCGCCGAGATCGCGGTGGACGGGCTGGAGATGACGGTGTTCCGGATTCTCTCGGCGCAGGTTTCGGGCGGCTCGGTGGGCGATGCATCCTCGACCGTGAAGATTCTCGCGACGGAGACGCACCAGCGGATCACGGAATTGTTCCTCGACGCCGCGGGGCCCTTTGTGGGACACCGCGCGCCGTCGGCGGGGTCTGGTCCGCGCGATGTGGCGAGCTATTTCGGCGGGCGGGCGCAGTCGATCTATGGCGGCACCAACGAGATCCAGAAGAACATCATCGCCCGCAAGGTGCTGGGACTGTAACGCATGAAGCTGTTCGGAATGCCTGCGGCGCCGCTCGCGCTGACCCTGGCGGGCGTGCTGCCCTTTGCGGCGGGCGCAGGCGTGATGCTTGCGGCGGCGGATCAGCCGATCCTCAAGGCGCAGGCGGGACTGGTGCTGCTCGTCTATGGCGCGGTGATTCTGTCCTTCCTCGGCGGGCTGCGCTGGGGCGCGGAAATCATGGCGCGGGAGGATGTGCCGCGCGCGGGCGTGTTGGGATTGTCCGTGCTCGGATCACTGGCCGGCTGGGGGCTGGTGCTGTGGATGTTTTTCAGCGGTGCAGGCTGGCCCATGTTTGCTGCTGCTGCCGGGCTGCACCTGATACATGGGTTGTGGGATGCGGGTGCGGGCAGCCTGCCGGGATGGATGCGGCGGGTGCGGGTGATCGGGGCGGCGTGCGCGGCTGCGTCTCTTGGCGCGGGGGCTGCGGCCTATTTCGTCTGATAGGTGCGGAAGGTGACTGCGGCGGCCGCGAAGCTGAGCCCGGCAAAGACCAGCGAAGCGACCCCGTTCCAGCCCGCCATCGACAGGCCGAGGAAATAGAACGGCGCATCATTGCACATCGGGATGGTCATCGGCTTGTCGAGATCGCCGAGAATGAGAGGATTGACCCCGCCACCGGCCGAGCAACCCGAAGGCGGCGGAAACACTTTCCACTCGACGCCGGCGTGATAGGCCGCGACCACGACACCGGTGACGAAGACGAGGCCGATCAGCACGTTCAGTGCGACGAGGAAGCGCCGCTTTGGCACCAGGCGCCAGATGCCGAGTCCGGTCAGCGTCATGGCAATCAGGGCCCAGTAAACCTCGCGCTGTCGCAGGCAGAGCGGGCAGGGGGCGAGGCCGCCGAAGCGCTCGAATCCATGTGCCGCCGCCAGCATCAGCGCGGAGGCTGTCAGCGCGAAGACGGGCCAGCGCCAGCCGGACAGGAGCATGGGCAGTGCGTTCATCCGGCGCATTCAATCCAGCGGGCGCCGCGGCGCAATGCGGCGCAGCGCCGCGAACGGCTGGGCGGTCCGCAGGGCGCCGATTGACAGCCCGCGCCCGCCTGCGGCAGGAACCGGGGCACCGGAACACAGGGCCCCTGTGGTGAAATGGTAGACGCGGCGGATTCAAAATCCGCTTCCGAAAGGAGTGCTGGTTCAAGTCCGGCCAGGGGCACCAACACCTTGTTTGATCCCGTATTGGCCCCTTGGGCCGCAGATGGATCGCGCTCAGGGCTGCGGACCGGTCCCGCATCGGCCCTCTGGACCTTCTGGTCAGACTTAGCAGCGGCCGCATTGATGGGGGCGGGGGGCTGACCTAGACTTGGGTCAACAAACAAGGCCGGGGGAGGCGCAGCACGTGATCATTGCACCGTCTCCGGTGATCGGGCGGATCGGGCATGAGCGTGAGCCGATCGTGATCATCGACGGGTTCAGTTCGAACCCGGCGGCGCTTGTCGACCATGCGGCCGGACTCAGCTATGCGCGGCTCGGGCCTCATTATCCCGGCATCCGGGCGCCGGCCGTGGCGGCCTATCTTGCCGAGCGAATGGACCTTCTTCAGGCGGTGCTGGCGAACGTGTTCGGCGCCGCGCGCGGAGCGGACCTGACCGAGTGCAACTATTCGATCGTGACGACGCCGCCGCAGGCGCTGCTGCCCATGCAGCGATTGCCGCATTTCGATTCGACCGAACCGGAAAATCTCGCGGTGCTGCATTACCTGTGCGGGCCCGAGGATGGTGGCACGGCGTTCTACCGGCACAGGTCAACCGGCTTCGAGACGATCAGCACGTCGCGTCTGGAAGACTATAGCGGCATCCTCGAGCAGGAAGTGCAGGGGCGCAGCCGTCCGCAGGCGGAGTATGTGCGGGCAGATACGGCGCTGTTCGAGCAGACCTTCAGGGTGGATGCCGCGTTCAACCGGCTGGTGATCTATCGCGGCTGGGCGCTGCATTCAGGCGCCATCCCGCCGGACCTGAGCTTTTCGCCGGACCCGCGCAAGGGCCGGCTCACGGTCAATACTTTTCTCCGGGCGCGGTGAAGCCTGCAAACGGCCCGGCAAGCGGATAGTCCGCCTCCGGAACATAGCGCGACGGGCCGGATTCCCGCGACTGGCTGGAATAGAGATGGAAGTGGCTCGCCTGCCAGGCGGGGCTGCGATGGGCGTGGTGGCGTTCGGTCCAGGCTCGGGCCTCTTCCAGCGGCGTGCCGTGGCAATAGGCGAGCGTGATGTGGGGCGTATAGCTTTGCCGATCGAGCGGGATGCCGAGGCGGCGGGCCGCGCGGGCGCAGGATGCAGCGAGGCCGCTGAGTTCGCCGGTCTCGCGGATGCGGGCCCAGACAGCGGTGGGTTCGCGCCGGCCGAACCAGCCGGCACCCTCCACGGAAATGTCGAAGGCCGGGGGCGTGATCGCGCCCAGCAGGTCGTCGAGGTCGCGGGCGGTCTGGTGCGAGAGCTCGCCATAAAAGCAGAGCGTGATGTGGAAGTTTTCCTCAGGCCGCCAGCTCGCACCGGGCAGGTCCTTCTGTAGCTTCAGCAGCGGCCGGGTGACTTCCGGCGGTACGGGCAGGGCGGTGAACAGGCGCAGCATGGCCTCGCGGTTTGAGCACGCGTCCGGGCAAAAGAAAACCCGGCCGGAGCCGGGTCTAGAAGTGTTGGATACGGGTTTGGGTTCAGCCGGCCAGCTGGTCCAGCTTTCCGAAATGTTCGGCGAGCAGATAGTAAAAGGTCACCCGTGACTTCTGGCCCCCCTCGGCCTTCATCATGTCGCAGACCTTGGCCATCCCGGCATCGATTTCCTTCTGGTTCAGAGCCACACCCAGCTTTCCGCGGCACCATTTCTCCCGGATCCGGTCGAGTTCCCCGTCATCGGAGCAGGCAACCACTGAGCTGTCCTTGTTGCGAAGGGCAATCCCCAAATGCCCGACGATCTTTTCGGCTGCTGCCGTATTGTAGGATTTTGCGTACTTTTTGATATTCTCGGCATACGCCGACGCGTCAGCCATAATTTTCCCCTTGTGAAGTTTTGGCTCTTACTGCTGCGACCTGAGAATTTCGCAGTTAGCGCGAACTTAAGTAGCGCATGAGGCGAGTCAACTTTGATTGTCTGTTCACTGCCCTGACGGAATTGGGGATTCTCGGTTGGCTTACACGACCGGAAAGGCCCCGGAAAATCGCGGGTCCCGGCGCCCAGATTAACACCACATTAAAAGCAGGCATGCGCTAGTTGCCGGTGCAGGATTGGCCACGGAGGCGGTAACCCAAGGGGGAAATCCGGGCCGTTCCGATTGCGGATTCTATTGCAGTTGCGGTGGAAGACATCCATATATCCAGCAAACGGCGTCCGGACGGCGCCGCGATCAGAGAAAGGGTTGTAAAACCAATGAACGACTTCAACCGGACTTTCGGCGCTGTCGATGCCCGGTCTGCCGACACCTCGGTGGATGCCGGCCTTCGCGCCTTCATGTTGGGCGTGTACCAGAAACTCGCCCTTGGTATTGCTCTGTCGGGCGGCATCGCATTCCTCGTCGGCTCGGGCCTCATCCCCGGCCTGACCGAGGCGCTGCTTGGCACCCCGCTCTTCTACGTCTTCCAGTTCGGACCGCTGGCCCTGATCCTCGGCTCGGCCTTCCTGATGAAGAACCCCTCGCCGCTGGCGACCGGCATCATCTATTGGGCGGTCGTCGCCATGCTGGGCGTCTGCTTGTCGATCTGGGTCGTGATGGCGATGTCCGGCGCGGGCGTGACCACCCGTGGCGGCGCTTCCCTGAGCGTTTCGTTCCTGACGATGACGAAGGCCTTCCTGCTGACGGCGTCTGCCTTCGGTGCGCTGAGCCTTTTCGGCTACATGACGAAGGCTAACCTGCGCCCAATCGGCATCATCGCCGTGTTCGCGCTGTGGGGCATCGTGGCGATCTCGCTGCTGAGCCTGCTGTTCCCGCCCTCGGGCATGCTTGAACTGGGTATCCAGATCGGTGTGCTCGCGATTTCGGGCCTGCTGGTCGCTTTCCAGACCCAGGAGCTGAAGTACGGCTATTATGCCAATGAGGGCGACACGCGCTCACTGGCCGTGATGACGAACTGGGGCGCCCTCAACTTCTTCATCTCGTTCTACAACATGTTCACGATCCTGATGTCGCTACTGTCGCGCGACTAAGCGTCAACCGGACACCGGAATTCAGCGCCCCGCGAGTCTGTCTCGCGGGGCGTTTGCTTTTGGGCCGCATTGCACGCGGGCCCGGCCTCGGCTAGGGGGGCCGGCGAACCCGTTCTCAGGCCCATTCCGAGGAGATTTCCATGGCCCGCAAGAAGATTGCCCTGATCGGCTCCGGCATGATCGGCGGCACGCTCGCCCACATCTGCGCCCGCGAAGAGCTCGGCGATGTGATCCTGTTCGACATCGCGGAAGGCCTGCCGCAGGGCAAGGGCCTCGACATCGCGGAATCGACCCCGGTCTATGGCGCCTCGGTCAGCCTCAAGGGCGTCAATGACTATGCCGGCATTGCCGGCGCCGATGTCTGCATTGTCACGGCCGGCGTGCCGCGCAAGCCGGGCATGAGCCGCGATGACCTGCTTGGTATCAACCTGAAGGTCATGAAGGCTGTCGGCGACGGCATCAAGGCGCATGCCCCGAACGCCTTCGTTATCTGCATCACCAACCCGCTCGACGCGATGGTCTGGGCGCTGCAGCTGTTCTCGGGCCTGCCCACGAGCAAGGTGGTCGGCATGGCCGGCGTGCTCGACTCCTCGCGCTTCGCCTGGTTCCTCTCCGAGAAGACAGGCGTGTCGGTCGCTGACATCCACGCCTGGACGCTCGGCGGACATGGCGACGACATGGTGCCGATGGTGCGCCACTCGACCGTGGGCGGCCTGCCGCTGACCGAACTGGTGAAGCAGGGCTGGATGACGCAAGGAGAGCTGGACGCAATAGTCGAGCGCACGCGCAAGGGCGGCGGCGAGATCGTGAACCTTCTGAAGACGGGCTCGGCCTATTACGCGCCGGCCGAGAGCGCGGTCGCGATGGCGAAATCCTACCTCGCCGACCAGAAGCGCGTGTTGCCGGTCGCGGCCTATTGCGCGGGCGAGTATGGCCTGAAGGGCATGTATGTCGGCGTGCCGACACTGATCGGGGCCGGCGGCGCCGAGCGCATCGTCGAGTTCGACCTGAACGCCGACGAGAAGGCGATGTTCGAGAAGTCGGTCGCGTCCGTGAAGGGCCTCGTCGAGGCCTGCAAGGGCATCGATCCAACGCTCGCCTAGGCGGCCCGCGCGATGCGCACCGGCCCGGTCATCGAAACCGAGCGGCTGATCCTGCGTCCTCCGCAGGCGGAGGACTTTGACGGGTTCTGCGCGCTGATGGCGGACGAGAATTCGGCCCGTTTCATCGGCGGCGTGCAGCCGCGCGAAGTGGTCTGGCGCACGATGTGCGTGATGGCCGGGGCGTGGACGGTGAACGGCTTCTCGATGTTCTCCGTGATCGAGAAATCGAGTGGCCGCTGGATCGGCCGGCTCGGGCCCTGGCAGCCGGTCGGCTGGCCGGGCACCGAAGTCGGCTGGGGCCTGCTAACCTCTGCACAGGGCAAGGGCTACGCGATCGAAGGCGCCAGCGCCGCGATGGACTATGCCGTCGATATCCTCGGCTGGAACGAGATCATCCATTGCATCGACGAGAAGAATGCGCCGTCGATCAAGGTGGCAGAGCGGCTCGGCTCACGCTTCCTGCGCAAGGCCGTGCCGCCGCCGCCGTTCAAGGACCTGATCTGGGACGTGTACGGACAGACAGCTGACGCCTGGCGCGCCCGGCGGTGAGGATCAGCCCCAACACTTGTCGTCGTCTTCGTATTCGAGTTTGACGATCTCGCCAGTGCGGCCCGAGACATCGATCTCGATCTCCTGTCCGTCGCCGGTGCAGCCTTCGATTTCCCAGTTGCCATTGCCGCGCTTGATTTCCTTGAACCAGGCGAGCCCATAATCGTAGGCGATGTATCTCGCCTCATCCTGGCTGACCTGATAACCGCGGCGGCCGTCGCGATAGCGACCATCATCGTCATCCGCCAACGCGATCGGGGCAGGGGCGGCGATGGCAATTCCGATGAAAGCCATGGCAAGGGTGCGTTTCATGTGTTTCTCCTTGTTGCGGTTTGGAAGATTGCGCGGATCTTGGCGCCGCACGTCTGGAGGATAGTTGCGGATGGTGGCTGAACCGAAATTGAACGGCATGTTCACGCGCGGCCGGCCGGGAGGCGCACGCGTATGACGGGCGCTCCCGGCCCCTCGCCGGTTCCCGAAGATCGCGGGCTTCGTGTCCGGATGGCGCTCGAGGCTGCGCATGAGGCGCTGGGGCTTGCCCGGCGGGAAGCGGCGGGCGCGTTGCAAGATACGGCCCGGCTCCGATGGGTTGCGCTCGGGATCGTCAGTACACTGCAGGGTGTGCTCGTGGCGGCGCTTTCGGGGTATGAGACGGCGGAGCTTGAAGCGGTCCTCAATCCTTCGCAGCCTGAGCGGATTGCGCCGGTTGCCTTCCTGCTGCGGCGCGCAAGATCGGGCGAGTACCTGAATTCGCCTGAGCGCGTCGAGCTTTCGGGTAGCCGGCAGCGCGCGCTCGAGCGCGTGATCGATGTGCGCAATGCAGCGGTCCATGCGCTGTCGGTTGAGATACCGGAAACCTTTGCTGCAGATGTGCGCACGGCGCTGCATCTGATCGAGCACCTCGTGATCGATGCGCCGGCGTTTGATCCTGCGCCGGTGCGTGTGATCACGGCGCTGATCGCCGATGACATCGCCGGGCTTCGCGCCGCGCTGTCAAACCTCGCTGGCGATTAACGTCAAAGTGACGCCTCGCGTGCAAGGTCTCGGCAATGCGCCGCCTCACGCCTCTGCTCGCCTGCCTCTTCCTCGTGCCGCTGATCGCCGCGGCGCCGGATACGTTCACGCGCGCTGATCTTGAAGCCCTCGAAGCCGAACGCCAGGCGGCGATGGCGGAACTTGCAGCGCTCGAAAGCCAGGGCGAGATCGCGGTGACAGATATCCGCACGCTGGACGAGACGCTGCTGTCGACGGCGATGGAGGCGCGCCGGCGCGAGGAGCAGGCGAGCCGCGCCGAGACGCAGCTGGTGATCCTGGAAGCGCGGCGCACCGAAGCGCGCGCAGAATTGCTGCAGAGCGAGACGGCGCTCGAAGACCTGCTTGGTGCTCTGGCGGCAGCGAACCGCCGGAGGCCGCCGGCGCTGGTCGTCAGCCCGGGCAATTCCGGCACGGCGATCCGCCGCGCGATCCTGATGCAGGCGACCTATCCGAAACTGTCGGACCGGGCAGGTGCGATCTCGAAGGAGATTGCCGAACTCAATTCGCTGGAGGCCAACATCCGGGCGGAACAGGCACGGCTTGGCGCGGCGGAGGCAACGCTCGCGCTGAAGAAGGAAGAGATCGAACGGCTGGCTGCCTCGAAGCGCGCCGCTTTCGAAGGCATCGCCGGCAACCTCGACGGCCTGCGTAACCGCGCCGACCGGCTGGGCAAGGAGGCGGGTACGTTGCGCGAGCTGCTGGCAGCACTAGAGTCGAACGCGCCGGGTGCGCCGCGGATGAAGCCGGAAAAGCGTCCGCAACTGGCCGCGCTCACCACGCCAAAGCCGGGCAAATCCAAGCCTGCGGCCATTCCGGGACCTGCGACGAAGAATACAGCTGATCCGCTGGGAAAGTCCGCGCTTGGCGGGCTGCGCCAGCCGGCCGCCGGAACGCTGCTGCACGGCTTCGGAGCAGCCCTGCCGAGCGGGGGCAAGACCGAATATGTGGTGTTCCAGACCCGCGCCGAGGCGCAGGTGACCGCACCGGTGGGCGGCACCGTCGAGTTTGCGCGGCCTTTCCGTACCTACGGCCAGATGCTGATTCTGCGTACAAGTGACGGATATCATGTTATCCTGTCGGGAATGAGCCGGATCTACGTATCCGAAGGCCAGACCGTCAGTGCCGGGGAACCCGTCGGCCTCATGCCCGACCGGGACGATCCGGCGCCCGAACTGACCGTGGAATTAAGGCTTGGCGACAAGGTACTTGATCCGGCAAAGTGGATGTCTCGCGACGAATAGAGGGTCGCCCTTATGACTATGGAGTGGAACATGCGTTCATTGCTGACCGGAACGGCCCTGGGCGGGGTTCTGGGAGCCGTAGCAGTCGGCTTTGCGGCAATGGCCTGGCCACAACAGGAAGAACCCAAGCCGAGCGATCCGCGGGCCTTGACCTACCAGCAGATTGAGCTCTTCGCGGAGATCTTCGCTCGGGCCCAGCGCGACTATGTGGTTCCGATCGACGAGAAGGAAGCGATGACGGCTGCCATCAACGGCATGCTGATGTCGCTTGATCCGCACTCGGGCTATCTGCCGCCGGAAGACTTCCAGTCGCTTGAGGAGCAGACCTCCGGCGAGTATGGCGGCCTCGGCCTCGAGGTCACGATGGAAGAGGGTTTCGTCAAGGTCATCTCGCCGATCGATGACACACCGGCCGCCAAGGCTGGCATCCAGCCGGGCGACTTCATCACCGCGATCAACGGCCAGCCGATCATGGGCCAGACCCTCAATGATGCGGTCAAGGAAATGCGCGGCGAACGCGGCACCGAGATCGAGATCACGGTCCTGCGGGAAGGCATGGATCCGTTCCAGGTCAAACTGGTGCGCGAAGTCATCCAGCAGAAATCCGTGACCTGGAAGCTCGAGCCCGGGAACATCGCCTATATCCGCATCGCCACGTTCAATGCGCGCACGGACCTTCTGCTCGAAGAGGCGCTTGATGCGCTGAAAGACGGGCCGAAGCCGAAGGGCATCGTGCTGGACCTGCGCAACAATGGCGGCGGTTTGCTGGATGAGGCCGTCAAGGTGGCGGACCATTTCCTTTCGGGCGGCGAAGTCGTCTCGACCCAGGGCCGCCGTCCGGTGGATGTCGAGCGCCGCAATGCCAACAAGGGCGAAGAGTTCAAGGGCGTGCCGATGGTCGTGCTGATCAATGGCGGTTCGGCCTCGGCCTCCGAAATCGTTGCCGGCGCGCTGCAGGACCGCGAGCGGGCGATGGTGATCGGCACCACCAGCTTCGGCAAGGGTTCGGTCCAGACGGTGACGCCGCTGGGCGCAGACCGCGGCGCGATCCGTTTGACCACGGCGCGCTATTACACGCCGTCCGGCCGGTCGATCCAGGCGCTCGGCATCGAGCCTGACCTGATGATCACGCAGGTGCGCCTGACGGAAGAGGAACTCGCCAATATCGAGCGCTGGTCGGAGGCAGATCTGCCGCACGCGCTGGAGAACGAATCGGGCGAGGCGCGCAAGGAAGTCCGGATGCCGGACGAGCAGCCGCCGGAAGATTACAAGGGCGAGGACTTCCAGCTTGAGCGGGCGCTGCAGCTTCTGCGGGAAGGGCGGACATCGGCCTCCCGGCTCGCCTCCAAAGCCGGCTGAGACGTTAACTTTCTCAAGGTGTTATTTCTTAGCAGCGGGTTACACCGCGAGGACCATTTGTTTGCGTCCTGTTAACCCTGCCGGGCGATCTTGGCGGTCTGAATTCCAGCCCCGTTTCAAGAGGTCGAGCCCATGGGTTACCGGCGCGAGTCCGAGCCGTCACCACTGCGCACTGGCATTGCCCATGCAGGGATGAGCCTTGCCGTATTCGGAGGTCTCGCCGCCGCGTTGGGCGTCGGCATTCACATCACCGCTGATCCGCGCGCCGCGAGCCCGAGCCAGACGTTGGCCTTGTTCGAAACCGATTCTACGGGCGTCGAGACGCGCGTTGCCCGGCTGGATGATCGGGACGACTTTGCCGGTAGCGGCGACCTCTCCGGCATTGGAGGCTCGGAGCTGCAGCTCGCCTATACCGAGCTTGAGGGCGACGCCGTCCGCATCGAGGTGACAGGCGGGCAGGGCGGCCCGGTGCCGAACACAACTGACGCGATCCGCATCAATGGCCGCCTGGTGAAGGCCGGCGAGTCGCTGAGTGAAGTGCGCCGCAGTTCGCAATCGGAAACGGCGCCGCTGCGCCTTGCCGCCGCAACGCAGACGCTTGCGCCGGTCAAGTCGAAGAGCAAGTCGCCTGCCGACATCTATGCCCGCAAGTTCTCCAATCCTGAAGGCCGTCCGATGGTCGGTCTCGTGATCGGCGGCCTCGGTCTCAATGCCACCCAGACGCAGCTCGCGATCGACGATCTTCCGGCTGACGTGACGCTGTCTTTCGCCCTGGATTCCAAGAAGCTCGATTACTGGATCAAGACCGCACGCGCCGATGGTCATGAAGTGCTGATCGAGGTGCCGATGGAAGCCTATGACTATGGCCGGATGAAAATGCACCCGGACACGCTGCTGGCGGGCGCCGAGACCAAAGCCAACCTGGCGCGGCTCGACGGTATCCTGTCGCGCGCCTCCGGCTATTTCGGCGTCGTGAACTATCAGGGCGCCAAGTTCGCGGCCGACAAGGATGCGGCGGTGCCGGTGCTGGAACGGATCAGCGAAAAGGGCCTCGCTTTCATCGATGACGGCAGCCTCGAACGCACGAACCTGACCGGCCTCGCCCGCGCCAGCAACCTTCGTTATGCCCGCGCCGCCGGTCCGATCGACACGCGCCAGACACCGGACGACATCAGCGCTGAGCTGATGGATCTTGAAGCAATCGCCCTCGAGAAGGGCGCTGCCTTCGGCTCTGGCTATGCGTTCCCGGTGACGGTCGAGGCCGCGAAAATCTGGATCTCGCAGCTGGACGAGAAAGGGCTCATCCTCGCGCCTGTCTCTGCGATCGCCAATTCCAATCCGCCCGAGGTGCGCACTGGCAGCATCGCCATCCCTGGGTTAAACACTGGCGGGTGACCCAACCCAAGTTTGACTCCAGCCTGTATCGCCCGAATGTCGGCCTCGCCTTGTTTTCCAAGGCCGGGCACGTCTTCATCGGGCGCAGGGTCAATGGCCGGGGCCCGTTCCAGTGGCAGATGCCGCAAGGCGGGATCGATGACGGCGAAAGCGCCGTCAAAGGCGCGCTGCGGGAGCTGGAAGAGGAAATCGGCGTTCCCGAGAAGCTGGTCGACGTGCTCGAGGAGACGCCGGACTGGCTGCATTACGAGTTTCCGCCGGATCTGAAGAAACGCCTGCCGGGGCCCTATCATGGCCAGAAGCAGAAATGGTTCGCCCTGCGGTTCAAGGGCTCGGACAGCGACGTACGGCTCGATCGGCATACGCCCGAGTTTGATGCCTGGCGTTGGGCGAAGCTCGAAGAAACGCCGGACCTGATCGTGCCGTTCAAGCGGCCGGTCTATCTTGAGGTTGCTGCCCGTTTCCGCCGCTGGACGGAGCCGGTCCTGCCGGGCAAGGTGCCGCAGGGCTGACAGGAAGGGCTGCGGATGCCGACATTGCTGATGATCCATGGCATTGGCTGCGATGCCAGCGCGTGGGACCGGATGAAGCCGCTATTCGAAGCGGCGAGCTGGAGCTGCGAGGCGATCACCCTGTTTCCGGACCGGCGCGTGCGCGAGAATCCGCCGGCGAGCCTGCCGGATCTCGGCTTTGCCGATTATGTCGAAGCCTCGGCGGCGGAGGCGCGGCGGATTGCGGCGCGGGACGGCGCGAAACCGGCCGTGATCGGGCATTCCATGGGCGGCCTGATCGCGCAGGTGCTTGCCGAGCGTGGCGAGGTGTCGAAGGCCGTGTTCCTGACGCCGGCCCAGCCGAAGGATTGCGCGGCCATCGGCCTGCCGGTTGTCTGGACCTTCCTGAATGTCATCGCGAAGCAGGACCGCAAGCGGTCTTACAAGGTCTGGAAGACCGGGTTCAGCTGGGGCGTGCTGAACCGCGTGCCGAAAGCGCGACATGATGCGATTTATTCAGGCGCGCTCTATGATTCCGGCAAGGTCTATGGCGACATCACGGACGGCATCACGGTTGATGCCGCCCGCGTGAATATCCCGACACTGACGATTGCCGCCTCGCAGGACCGGGCAACCCTTACGCAAGGCGTGCGCAAGGTGGCTGCCAAGTATGCGGCGAGCCCGGTGAAGGGTGATTTCATCGAATATCCCGATCATGCGCACTGGATTGTCGATGAACCGGATACGGACAAGGTTGTTGCGGATATCGCCCGCTGGCTGGAGAAGGCCGCATGACAGAAGATGAACCTCACGGTGTTCACGACTATCTGACCGATCCGCGCAATGCGGATGTGCTGATCTCGGTGAACGGCGCGTTGAGGCGCCGCGAGGAGGCGGTCGTCTCCGTGTTCGATTCCGGCTACCTGCTGGGCGACGGCGTCTGGGAAGGTCTGCGCGTGATGCAGGGCGGGGTCGCCTTCCTGCCGGAGCACCTGAAACGGCTCTGGGCCGGCGCCAAGACCATCGACATGGATATCGGCCTGACCAAGGACGAACTGACCGCCCGGCTGATGGACTGCCTCAAAGCCAACGGCATGACGGACGGCGTGCACATCCGCCTGATGGTCACGCGCGGCATCAAGAAGACCCCCTATCAGGGCCCACGCTTCACGATCGGCAAGGCGACCATCGTGATCATTCCCGAATACAAGACGCCGCTGCCGGAAGTTGCGGCGCGCGGTGTGAGCCTCTTCACGGTGCATGTGCGCCGGACCGGGCCGGCCGAGCAGGACCAGAAGCTCAACTCCCATTCGAAGCTCAATTGCATCCTCGCCTGTATCCAGGCCGACAAGGCGGGCGCAGACGAAGCGCTGATGCTGGACCCGGCGGGGTTTGTCGCGACCTGCAACTCGACGCACTTCTTCATCGTGCGCGACGGGGAAGTGTGGACCTCTCCGCCGGAATACTGCCTCGGAGGAATCACGCGTGGGAACATCCTTCGGGTGTGCCGGGAAGCGGGCATTCCGGCGGTGGAGAAGCGGTTTTCATTGTTCGATGTCTATTCGGCCGACGAAGCCTTCATCACCGGTACCTTTGCGGGCGTAACGCCGGTGCGGGAAGTGGATGGCCGCGTGATCGAGCACCTCGACGGCCCCGTATCGCAGCGTGTTCGCGCCCTCTACAAGGAACTGCAGGCGCGCAGCCTGACGCCCATCACATGACGCGCGTCTCGCGCATCGCCATGTGGTCGGGACCGCGCAACCTCTCGACCACGATGATGCGCAGCTTTGGCGCGCGCGCAGATACCGCGGTGATCGACGAACCTTTCTATGCACCCTTCCTGGCGATCACCGGGCTGAACCATCCGATGACGGAAGAAATTCTCGCGAACCATGTGGCCGATCCCGGAAAGGTCATCGAACACCTCACGGAGCAGGCGCCGGGCGGGAAAGCCGTGTTCTACCAGAAGCACATGGTGCATCACATGGTGGACGGTATCCCGATGCACTGGCTGGACCGGATCGACCACCATGTGATGCTGGTGCGCCATCCGGCCCGCGTGATCGCTTCCTACCAGAAGAAAATGGAAACGTTGAGCCTCGAGGCGATCGGCGGGCAGGCGCAGCTCGATCTCTGGCTCAGGCTTGGGCAGATCAAGGGCGCAGCACCCGCGGTCGTCGACGCGGACAGCATCCTTGCGTCACCTGAAGACGTTCTCCGGCGTCTTTGCGCGGCGATTGGCCTCGCTTTCGATCCGGCGATGTTGAGCTGGGCGGCCGGGCCCCATGCGGAGGACGGCGTCTGGGCACCGCACTGGTATGACGCGGTCTGGAAATCGAGCGGTTTCGGCGATGCGCCCGGACCGCTGCCAGCGCTGTCCGGTGAGGCCGCCAGAATCGAAAAGGAGGCGCTCGCGAGCTACGAGCGCCTCCTCGAAGGTCATGTCTGACTTGAGACTTACTCGGTCGTGGCCGTCACGGTTGCGACACCCGAAGAGCCCTGCGAGGTCGTGTAAGGCGTGACGTGGCCGGTCTCGGTGCCCCAGGTTTCGAAGGTGGCGCAATTGTCGGTGCCGTTGACCGACGAGCAGATCGTCTTGGCGGCTTCGTCCATCGTGTAGGCGACCGGTTCGCCGCCATTGAAGCTCACCGTACCGTCATCGCTGAATACGGCGACCAGCTTGTCGCCTTCGGCCGGTGCAAATTCGACGGTGGTGGTGGCGGCCATGGCGGGCAGGGCGGCAAGGCCGAGGGCTGCGAGGGCAAGGATCGTCTTCATGGTGTGTCTTCTCCCGGGAGTCATCTGTCTGGAAATTCACTCTACACGGGAGGATTGATAGCGGCCCGGCGCGGCGGTTCAACCGGATTGAACAGAAAAATGCCCCCCATGTTTCCATGAGGGGCGTTTGTCATTGCAACCGGGGCTGACTGTATCAGACCGCCTGGCCGCACATGCGCAGGAAGCGGTTGCGCAGGTCTGCGTCCGATTTGAACACGCCGGTGAACTGGGTCGTGATCGTGGTCACGTGCTTGTGGTGCACACCGCGGGTCGACATGCACTGATGCTCGGCCTCGATGAACACAGCCGTGCCCATCGGGGCCAGGCTTTCCGTGATTGCGTCACAGATCTGGGCGGTCATCGTTTCCTGCGTCTGCAGGCGCTTCGCAAAGATTTCGACGACGCGGGCGAGTTTCGAGATGCCGACCACCGCATGCGACGGCTTGTAGGCGACGAAGGCCTTGCCGATGAACGGCGCGATATGGTGCTCGCAATGGCTTTCGACTTCGATATTGCGCAGCATGACGATGTCGTCATAGCCCTGAACATCCTCGAATGTGCGGCTGAGATACTTGACCGGGTCTTCGCCGTAGCCCTCGAACCATTCCTTGTAGGCGTTGACGACCCGCTTTGGCGTGTCGAGGAGGCCCTCGCGCATCGGGTCGTCACCGGCCCATGCGATCAGGGTGCGAACGGCCTCTTCAGCCTCTTGCTGGGTCGGACGGCGGACAGAGTCCCCGCGCGAAACATCATTCTTGGGAGTCACAGCGTCCATGGTAATTGATCAGTCCTTCACTGAGGGACGGGGGTCGAGCCGGGGCAGGTGAGCGACCATCGCTTCCTTGCACGGACTTAACGCCCGCCCGGAGTTGATACCCTCAGGGCGATAACGAGGAACATAAGGCCGCAAGCGACCCCTTTCCAGAGCTTTCTACGGGGAAAGCAGCGGGCTGGATTTCAGGAATCTTGGCTTTCCCTGCGGCAAGTGGTATCCGCGCTGCATGTTGTCGATCGCGTTTACCCTTTCGAGCTGCTGTCCCTGTTGCTGCTGACGCCGCAACACGCCATCAGGGCAGCCTGATACATGGTGCCCGACGCCCGACCCACGATCCCCTTTCGCGAGACAATATGACCCTCAAGCTCTATGACACAATGACGCGCGAGAAGCGCGGATTCCAGCCGCAGGACCCGAAACGGATCACCGTCTATGTGTGCGGGCCGACGGTCTACAATTATGCCCATATCGGCAATGCCCGCCCGCCGATCGCCTTTGATGTCCTGCGCCGCCTGCTGCTGAAGACCTATGGCGAAGGCTCGGTCGTGTTCGCGCGCAACATCACCGACATCGAAGACAAGATCATCAAGGCTTCGCTCGACAGCGGAGAGCCGATTTGGGCGATCACGAAGAAGTATGCCGGCATCTACAACGCCGACATGCTCGCGCTGAACGTGCTGCCGCCGAGTGTCGAGCCCTGGGCAACGGGGCACGTTCCGGAGATGATCGAGATCATCGAGAAGCTCGTGCGCAAGAAATACGCCTATGTCGGCAAGGACGGTGTCTGGTTCTCGGTCACCTCAATGTCCGACTACGGAAAACTCTCCGGCCGCAAGCTGGAAGACAATGAAGCCGGCGCAAGGGTCGAGCCGGGCGAGGACAAGCGGGACGCGGCTGACTTTGCCCTCTGGAAGTTTGCCAAGCCGGGCGAGCCGGAAGACGCGATCTGGGACTCACCCTGGGGCAGGGGCCGGCCGGGCTGGCACATCGAATGCTCCGCCATGGCGGCCAAGCATCTCGGCCGTACGCTGGATATCCATGCCGGCGGCATAGACTTGCAATTCCCGCATCATGAGAACGAGATCGCGCAGTCCGAGTGCGCGCATGGCGAGCAGATGGCGCGCTACTGGCTGCACAATGGCTTCCTCGACATGAGCGGCGAGAAGATGTCGAAGTCGCTCGGCAATGTCGTGCTGGTGCATGACCTCCTGAAGGACTGGCCAGGCGAAGTGATCCGCTTCGCGATGCTGAGCGGGCATTACCGTGCGCCGCTCGACTGGACGCCCGAGCTGCTCAAGCAGGCCAAGACGACGCTCGACCGCATCTATGGCGCGCTGCGCCGCGTGTGGCATGCGGAGGGCGGCAAGGCCACCTATCGCGGCGTGCGCGAGGCGCTGGAGGATGACCTCAACACGCCGGAAGCGCTGGCAGCCTTGTCCGGCATCGCGTCGGCCGCCAACATGGCAGCGGACCAGAATGATCAGGACATGATGGCGGCCACGCGGGCCGACCTGCTGGCGGCGGGCGAACTGCTGGGCCTGCTGACAAAAACGCCGAAGGAATGGGAACAGGGCGGGGATGCGGACGAGACGGCTCGCATCGATGCCATGGTCGCCGCAAGGGTGGCTGCGCGCCTGTCGAAAGACTGGGCCGAGGCGGACCGGATCCGGAAGGCCCTCTCCGAGGAAGGCGTTGAAATCATGGATGGAGCCGGAGGCAGCACATGGCGGCGGATATGAAACGGCGGGGCCTTTTGGCGTTGATCGGCGCGGTGCTGGTGGCGGCCTGCGCCACGGCGCCAGCGACTGATCCGGCACCGGAGATGGCAGCGCCGGACTATGCGCGCGTGTTCCTCGTTCGCCATGGCGAGAAGGAAAAAGGTGACGATCCGGCGCTGACAGCGGACGGCGCCGTGCGCGCCAAGGCGCTCGCGGCGCGGCTTTCCGGCGAGGGCGTCACCGAGATCTGGTCTACCCGCACCAAGCGCACCGAGCAGACGGCTGCGCCGCTGGCGGCGGAGCTTGGCCTCCCGGTGCAGACCTATGACGCCTCGACCCTGCCCGCCTTCGCCAGCTGGCTGCAGGCCTCGCCGGGCATAAAGTTGGTCGTCGGACATTCCAACACGACGGATGCGCTCGCCGCGCTGCTCGGCGCCGATCCGGGACCGCCGATTGAGGAGGCGACAGAGTTTGACCGCCTTTATGTAATCGAACTCGGCGAGTTCGGGGCGACCGCTTCCCGCATCGAGCGTTACGATGCGCCGTCCACGCAGGGGTCCGAATGAACAAGTCGGGCACCAAGATACCGGTCACCAACCTGCGCACCCTGCTGAACTCCCTCGTGCTCAACACCGAAGGCGAGGAAGTGACCGTCGGGGAGCTTCTGAAAGCGGTTGGCCGCCGGGCCTATGGTCCCGTCCTTCTGGTGCTCGGTTTCATTGCCGTCAGCCCACTGACGATCATTCCGGGCTCAAACTGGGTCATGGCGACCCTGATCCTGATCTTTGCGCTTCAGATCCTCATCGGCCGGCAGACACCCTGGCTCCCGAAATCGGCGCTCGATTTCCGGTTCAAGCGCGAACACCTCGTGCAGGGCGTCAAGGCGGGCGAGAAGTATGCCTACATGATCGATGCGCTGGTGAAGCCTCGCCTGACCTTCCTGACAGCGTCCCCGTTCGTGCAGCTTGTGGCGCTGATCTGCGTCATGGCGGCCGCGATCACCTATCCGCTTGGCCTCGTGCCCTTCGGCCCCCTGCTTCCGAGCCTTACCGTGCTGCTGCTCGGCCTCGCCCTCACGGCCCGCGACGGGGTGGTCGTCATCCTTGCCGCGCTGAACTTCGGGGCGGCGATGTACCTTCTGCTGCAGGTTCTGCCGAAGGTGCTGCCGAAGATCCTCTCGCTTCTGCCGGTCTGAGTCGGATGCCTGTCGAAATCGTCATTTGACGCTACGGCAATCGCCGTGCATCCCGCTCGAATGGCTCCCGGGTCATTTCAACACTCCACCCTCGTTGAGCCGCCTTTTGCCCTGCGCAACCGGCGGCTCCTTTTTGGCCCACTTGCCCGGGCGGCGGGCGCGGGCCATCTAGGCGCCATGAGCGAGCTCTACCACAACCGCATCCTGGAACTGGCCGCCAGCATTCCGCATCTCGGACGGCTGAGTGATGCCGAAGGGTCTGTCTTGAAGGTCTCGCGCGTATGCGGATCGACCGTGAACGTCGACCTGACGCTGGATGCCGCGGGCGAGCGGATCGCTGCGATCGCTGTGGACCCCAAGGCCTGCGCGCTGGGGCAGGCGACGACCTCCATCCTTGCCGAACAGGCGGTCGGCGCAACGCTCGCCGAAATCCGCGCCGCTAGGGACGCGCTGCGGGCCATGCTAAAAGACGGCGCGCCGCCGCCGGAAGGCCGTTTCTGGGAACTCCGGCACCTGGAGCCCGTCGCCGATTATCCGCCCCGCCATGCCTCGACGATGCTGGCCTTCGATGCCGCCGTGGCAGCAATCGAAGAGGCGCTGGCAGCGCGGGCGGCGGCCTGACATGGCCCTCCGCCGCCGCATCGCCTACGCGCTCCTCGCCATCTACAAGCACGGGCCCAGCCAGCTGTTCCAGCTGGCCGGTGCGCGCTGCCAGCATACGCCGACCTGCAGCGAATATGGCGCGGAGTGCGTTGCCCGGCATGGCTGGTGGCCGGGCGGATGGATGGCGTTGGCGCGCTTCATCCGGTGCCGGCCGGGCGGCAGTCATGGCTTTGACCCCGCCCCGGAAACGGTCCCATCCGTTCCGTTCTGGCAGCCCTGGCGGTATGGCGATTGGCGGTCCGGACCCAGGGGGCTGGTTGAATCCGGCCCGGAAGCATGACATATCCGCGCCCATGAACGCGAACCTGTTCCTGACCGGCCTGACCGCACGAACTCGCCAGGGTGCCTGAAGCGCCCTCGGCCCGCACAACTGTGCGAGCTCCTTCATGCACCCGCAGAAATCCAGCCAAGCCCCGGCATCGCTCTGAAAACAGGGTGGGAATCCCGGTAAAGCCGCGTTAAGCGTGGCCGCGCCAGATGCCCCTGCCGGATCACCCGAATTCGCCGCGCTGCGGCAAACCTTAGAAACGAAGACCCATGATCAACGTTACGCTCCCCGATGGTTCGAAGCGGGAATTCCCCGACGGGGCCTCACCTCTCGATGTGGCCGAGAGCATTTCCAAATCCCTCGCCAAGAAGGCGCTGGCCGCCCGTGTGAACGGCGAACTGCGCGACCTGAAGCGCCCGCTTGAAGGTGATGCCTCCGTTGCCATCGTCACGGACAAGGACGCCGATGGCCTTGAGCTGATCCGCCACGACGCCGCCCACGTGCTCGCCCAGGCGGTGCAGGCGCTTTATCCCGACACGCAGGTCACGATCGGCCCCGTCATCGATGACGGCTTTTACTATGACTTTGCCCGCAAGGTGCCGTTCTCGACGGATGATTTCGACAAGATCGAAGCAAAGATGCGGGAGATCGTCGACGCCGATTACCCGATCGTGCGTGAAGTCTGGGAGAAGGATGCCGCCATCGCCGAGTTCAAGCGGATTGGCGAGGACTACAAGGCGCAGATCATCGACGACATCATCCCGCCGGGCGAGGCGATCACGATCTACCGGCAGGGCGACTGGTTCGATCTCTGCCGGGGTCCGCACCTTCCGTCCACGGGCAAACTGCCCAAGGCGTTCAAGCTGATGAAGATGGCCGGCGCCTATTGGCGGGGCGACTCGAAGAACGAGATGCTCCAGCGCATGTACGGTACGGCCTGGGCCAATGAGAAAGACCTCAAGGAACATCTGCACCGTCTCGAAGAGGCGGAGAAGCGCGACCACCGCAAGCTTGGCCGCCAGCTCGATCTCTTCCACATGCAGGAAGAGGGCAGGGGCATGGTGTTCTGGCACGAGAAGGGCCTCACGCTCTGGCGCGTGATCGAGGCCTATGTGCGCCGCCGCCTCGAGGCTGCGAACTATGTCGAGGTGCGCACGCCGCAGGTGCTCGACCGCAAGTTCTGGGAACAGTCCGGCCACTGGGAGAAGTACCGAGAGAACATGTTCGTCTGCGAGACGGAGGAAGAGGAAACGCTCTCCCTCAAGCCGATGAACTGCCCCGGGCACGTGCAGATCTTCAAGTTCGGCCAGAAGAGCTACCGCGACCTGCCGCTGCGCATGGCTGAGTTCGGCGCTTGCCACCGGTACGAGCCGTCGGGCGCGTTGCACGGCCTGATGCGGGTGCGCGCCTTCACGCAGGATGATGCGCACATCTTCTGCCGTGAAGACCAGATCGAGGAAGAAACGGCGAGCTTCATTACGCTGGCCCGCTCCATCCATGCCGATTTTGGTATGAATACGGATCATATCGCACTGGCGACGCGGCCCGAGAAGCGTGCAGGGTCGGATGAGTTCTGGGACAAGGCAGAAGCGCAGATGCTGTCGGCGGCGCGGGCAGCAGGTGTTGAGCCTGTCATCGCCGAGGGCGATGGCGCCTTCTATGCGCCGAAGCTCGACTTCGTGATCAAGGACGCCATCGGCCGGACATGGACGTGCGGCACGATCCAGCTCGACTATGTCCTGCCGGAACGTCTCGGCGCCGAATACATCGCCGAGGATGGCCAGAAGCATCGCCCCGTGATGCTGCACCGCGCGATCCTTGGCTCGCTTGAGCGGTTCATCGGCGTGCTGATCGAAAACTATGCCGGGGCTTTCCCGATGTGGCTTGCGCCGGTCCAGGTCGTCGTCGCGGCGATCTCCGATGATGCGGCGGGAGCCTATGCCGAAGAGGCTGCAGCCGAGCTGCGCAAGGCCGGGCTGCGCGTCGAGGTCGACCGCCGCAATGAAACGATCAACTACAAGGTCCGCGAGCATTCGCTGCAGAAGGTTCCCGTGATCGCGGTCGTCGGTGCCCGTGAGGCGGAAGAGCGCAAGCTTGCCCTGCGCCGGCTCGGCTCGAACGGACAGCAAATCATCACGCTGGATGAGGCGCTCGTCTCGCTCGCCGAAGAGGCGCTGCCGCCGGACCTCAAGCGGGCCCGCTGAAACCCGGCGGTGACAAGCCCGGCGGCGGGCGACTAGACTGGCGGCCATGAACTACGGGCCAGTCCTTGCCGCCGCGTTTGTCCTCTGGCCCGTCATGGCGGTGCTGGGCGGGCAGGGCTTTGCGCCGCTGCTCGGCCTCACCGGAATAGCGGCGCTGTTCGTCGCCCGTCCAAGGCTGCCGCCGGCAATCTTCGCGCTGGCCGGCTTCGCATTCATCGGCTGGGCGGCGCTCACCGAAATCTGGGCGCCCGGTGGTAAGGCGCTGATCTCCGGCAGTTTGCTTAAAGGCAATTTCTCGGTTGAAGCCCGCAGCGTTTCCGCGGCCCTGCTGACCCTGACCGCAGCGTTGACGATTGCGGCGAGCCTTCGGGCCGCGCCGGCGCCGAGGTCTTTGGCGGTCGTAACCTGGATGCTCGGCATACAGGCAGCTCTGGTCGTCGCCTCCTCTGTGCTCGCAGAACCGATCATCTCTGCCTTGTTCGGCGGAGATACCTATCAGGTGAACAAGAGCCTGCAGAACGTTGACCGCGCAGCGAATGTGCTGGCGCTCGGACTGACGCTCCTGCTTCCGTTGCTGCTGAAGTGGGGCAGTCTTCGTGGCAGCGTGCCTGCAGCGGTTCTCCTGATCGGCGCGGTAACGACCTATCTGACAAGAAGCAACGACTCCGCCCTGATTGCGGTTATCGGCATGGGCGCTGCGATTGCCCTCGTCTCGCTTCTGCCGCGCACCGGCTTTCGCTGGCTGTTCGGAATTCTCGCTGGATACATTGCGGCCGCGCCAATCCTGTTTGCGGGTCTCATCCGGGCGCTGGACCCGGTTGCTGCCAGCCTTCCGGACTCCTTCCGGTCCCGTCTCTGGTCCTGGGAAACCGTGATCGGGCGCCTGCCGGAAGCTCCGTTCGCGGGGCATGGGCTGAATGCCACACAAACGTGGAAGGCAACCTTCGAAACACGGCCCGACTGGCTGGCGCAGCTCCCGGCGCACTGGAGAGACTATCCGATCGTGCCGGGCCATCCCCACAACATGGCGCTGCAGATATGGGCAGAGACAGGACTGATCGGCGCCGTCCTTGCGGCCGCAAGCCTCGTCGCGCTGTCGATCCACCTGCCTCGGCCAGAAGACCTGAAGCCCGAAATCCGCTTCGCCGCTGCAGGCCTCGCCGGTGCTGCCGCCATAATCTTCAGCTTCGCCTACAGCCTCTGGAACGAAGGTTTCTGGTCCGCCCTCGCGCTTGTCGCTGCGGCCATCGTTCTGTGGCACCGCACGCTCAAGGCGCCAGCGTCATGAACAACGCGGCCGTCACCGCGCTCGTCGTCTCCTACCACACGGGCCCACGCCTCGTGGAATGCCTCTACGCGCTCAAAGGCGATCCTGACGTTGCGGCGATCGTGATCGCCGACAATGGCAATCCCCCGGCAGCGCAGGCCTGGATCGATGCCTTCGTGGCGGCGACGCCCAAGGCGCAGCTGACGCGCCTGCCCAATCCCGGCTTCGGGGCAGGGGTGAATGCCGCCGCACGGCTTGCAGAAACAGACCACATCCTCGTCATCAATCCCGACTGCGTGATCAAGCGCGGCGCCTTGCGCCCGATGGTCGAGGCTCTGCGCGGCGCGCCCGCTCCGGCGATTGCCGGCGGGCGCATCTTCGACATCAAGGGCCGCGAGGAGCGCGGCGCGCGGCGGCGAACGTTGACACTGGCGCGGGCCCTCGGCCTCGGCCGCTGGACGCTGGAACAAGAGCCCCTGCCGGAAGGGCCGGTTCGGGTCGGCGTGATCACCGGCGCCTTCTTCGTGATGCGCACCGCAGACTTCCGCTCCCTCGGCGGGTTTGACGAAGCCTATTTCGTGCACGTCGAGGATGTCGACCTCTGCCGACGCGCGGTCGAGGCCGGCGGCGCCGTCATTTATGTGCCCTCTGCCGGGGCCCTGCATTACAGCTCGACGTCGGACGTCACGTCCGCCTTTGTCACCCAGCAGAAGGCGAGGGGCCTTGCCCGCTATCTCCGCAAGTTTGCGCGTGGTCCTGCCGAGCGCCTGCTCACCGAACTTGCCGTACCGTTCATCGGCCTGGCGCTGAGGCTGCGCGGCTGAAAAGAAAAACCCCGGCCAAGGGCCGGGGCTTTCCTCACGCAACACATCGCGGAAGCGGAAGACCGCTTACACGAAGCCTTTGAACTTGTCCTTGAAGCGCGAAACGCGGCCGCCGCGGTCCAGCTGCTTGCCTTCGCCGCCGGTCCACGCCGGGTGCACTTTCGGGTCGATGTCGAGCACAAGGCGGTCGCCGGCTTTGCCGTAGGTCGACTTGGTCTGGTACTCGGTTCCGTCCGTCATCACCACGGTGATGAAGTGATAATCGGGATGCCCTTGTTTTTTCATGGCCGGGGCCTCTTTCTGGTGTCTTGTGTCGATGCGGGTTGACGCACATGGGTGCGCTGGCATGTCTCAGCCTGAAATCGAAGTGGGCCGTATAAGTGAAAGGCCAAGGCGCCGCAAGAGGCGCCGGCAGGGATTCGGCGGCTGAACCGGGCCCGAAAAGGGAGTAGAGCTGCCAGATGGCCGATTCGGGCGCGCAGATCACCAACGACCGCCGGGAAACCCTGCCAGATGGCGGGGAAGCGCTCAGCCGCCCGAAAGGGCGCAGCCTGAAGCCTCTGGCCCTGCTATGGCCCTATATCAAGCGCCACTGGATCACAGTCTGTGTGGCACTCGTTTTCCTGATCGCCGCCGCGGCTGTCAGCCTCGCCATCCCCATGTTGCTCGGCCGCGCGGCCGATGCCGGCCGCAATGCCGGCCCTGACACCGGGGCCCTACTGAAGCTCATCGACCAGGCCTTCCTGTGGGTGTTTGCCGCCGCTGTCGGCTCGGGCGTTCTCGGCGCGGTGCGGTTCTATTTCGTCTCCCGTTTCGGCGAACGCGTGGCGGCAGACCTTCGCCGCGACCTCTATGCCCACCTCCTTCGCCTCTCTCCGGCCTACCATGCCAGGATGCGCTCGGGTGAGGCGGTCTCCCGCCTGACGGCGGACGTGACCCTCATCGAGACCTTCCTCGGCTCCTCCGCCTCGCTCGCGACGCGCACGCTGATCACGACGGTCGGTGCGCTCGCCTTGATGATTGCCGTCAACTGGCAACTGGGGCTGACGCTGCTCGCGATGCTGCCGGTCGCGGTCCTGCCGGTGATGGGGATCGGGCGGATCATCCGCAACATGTCGAACCGCGCGCAGTCGCGCCTTGCCGACGCAGGCGCTGAAGCGGCCGAGACGCTGGACGCCATCGAACTGGTGCAGGCCTATGGCCGCGAAGACCGGCAGCTGTCGGTCTTCACCACTGCAATCGAAGCAACCTTCGGCGCCGCGATGAAGCGCACCAGCGCGCGGGCGCTGATGATCGTGCTCGTGTCTGTTCTGCTCTTCGGCGGCTTCACCGGCGTACTGTGGCTCGGCGCACGGTCGGTGGCTAGCGGCGAGATGAGTTTCGGCGACCTGGCCACGATGGTGATGTATGCGGCCTATGCGGGCTCGGGCCTCGGCATGCTGGCGGAAGTCTACGGCGAAGTGATGCGCGCCGCAGGCGCCGCCGACCGTGCGGCGGAAGTGCTGCGCGAGACGCCGGACATCGCCGCGCCCGCCCGGCCGAAGCCTGTCCCGCAAGACGGGAAGGGGGCTCTCTCGTTCGAAAATGTCACGTTCCACTATGGCGACGATGATGCCTCTGCGCTCGAGAATTTCTCGCTGGATGTGAAGCCGGGCGAGTTCGTGGCGCTGGTTGGGCCCAGCGGTGCCGGCAAGACGACTGTGTTCCGTCTCGCGCTGCGCCTGTTTGATCCGCAAGGCGGTGCCATCCGTCTGGACGGTGTGGCAGCCGTCGAGGCCGATCCGCGCGACTGGCGCAAGCGTTTTGCCTATGCCCCGCAGGAATCGGCCCTGTTCACCGGCACGGCAGCGGAAAACATCCGCTTTGGCCGGGAAGACGCCGACAATGTGATCCTCGAACAGGCCGCGCGGATGGCTGAGGCGATGGGCTTTCTCGATGAGAAGGAAGGCCTCGCGACGCCGCTCGGCCAGAAGGGGCGAAGCCTCTCGGGCGGCCAGCGCCAGCGCATTGCGCTCGCCCGCGCGCTGGTACGCGACGCGCCTGTGCTGCTGTTGGATGAGGCAACCTCGGCGCTCGATTCCGAAAGCGAAGCAGCTGTGCGCCGCGCCATCGAGAATGCCGCCACGGGGCGCACGACGCTGGTGATTGCGCACCGCCTCTCGACCGTGCGGCGGGCAGACCGGATCCTCGTCATGGAGCAGGGCCGTATCGTCGAGGAAGGCGCACACGACACGCTGGTTGCCAAGGGCGGGCTCTACGCGCGCCTTGCAGAACTTCAGTTCACGGAGCGTTAGGCTGTCAGAACTTCTTCCGCGCGCGGTCAAACGCGCCGTCGAGCGAGAAGGAGAAGGCCAGCGATAGGATCAGCGGCACCCAGATCGGCAATTCACCGATACCCGGTGCGCCGGCGGCCTTCGCGATATGGTCATCCACGCACCACCACAGAAGCCACAGCCACATCATTCCCTCCATCGCGGAACGGCAAATGCCGTCCCGGATTAGATGGGGGCCCGAAGGCCGCGCGCAAGAATGCCTATTCCGCCGCCTGCAAGGCCGGCTTTGCAGCCGCCTTCGCTGCCGCCGCGTTAAACTGCATCACGCCGTCTTCAATTGGAAGCTCGCGCAGGTTCTTGCGGTCGGTGAAGTAGTTCTGGTGCAGCTTCCACGGCGCCTCGGTGTGCTGGCGCGGGAACTGGTCCATCACGCGCTGGAAATAGCCGGAGGAGAAGTCCACGAAAGGCTCCGTCTCGTTCGGGAAATGGGCGAGATAAGGCATCGCGGAGGTCGCGCCCTTCTCGTCCATTAGGTTCAGGAGGCGGCAGACATACTCGCTCGTCAGGTCTGCTTTCAGCGTCCAGGAAGCGTTGGTGTAGCCAAAGGTGACCGCAAGGTTCGGCACGTTCGACAGCATCACGCCCTTGTAGTTCAGCAGGCGGCCGGGATCGACCTTGGCGCCGTCGATGGAGACGTTGACGCCGTTCATGAAGATCAGGTTCAGGCCGGTTGCCGTGACGATGATGTCGGCGTCCAGCGTCTTGCCGGATTTCAGCAGGATGCCGGTCTCGGTGAAGCGCTCGATATGATCGGTTTCGACGCTTGCCTTGCCGGACTTCAGCGCATTGAAAAGATCCGAGTCCGGAACAAGGCAGAGACGCTGTTCCCAGGGATTGTAGGCCGGGTTGAAGTGCTTATCGACATCGAAGTCCGGGCCGAGTTCCTCGCGCACCATGCCGATCAGGCGTTCGCGGGCCTTCTGCGGGTTCTTGCGCGTCTGGCCAAAGAAGAACTGCTGGAAGAGGACGTTCCGCCAACGGATCAGGTTGTAGGCCCACTGTTCCGGCAGCACCGAGCGCAGGAAGTTTGCAGCCTTGTCCACGGCCGGGCGCGAGACGACATAGGTCGGTGAACGCTGCAGCATGGTTACATGGCTCGCCTTGTCGGCCATCGCCGGCACCAGCGTCATTGCGGTTGCACCTGAGCCGATGACCACGACCTTCTTGCCCGAATAGTCGAGGTCTTCCGGCCAGTGTTGCGGGTGCAGGATCTTGCCTTTGAAGGCCGCCTCGCCCGGAAACTCCGGCTTGTAGCCCTGATCATAGCGGTAATAGCCGCCGCACATGAACAGGAAGCGGGCGCTGGTGACGCTCTGCTCGCCCGTCTTCGTGTTCTCGCTCGTCACACGCCAGACCTGGTCAGCGCCCGACCAGTCGGCCGCGACGATCTTGGTGTTGAAACGGATGTGCTGGCGCACGCCGTATTCGTCAGCGGTCGCGTTGACGTATTTGCGGATCGACGGGCCGTCTGCGATGGCCTTGGCCTCGGTCCAGGGTTTGAAGTCAAAACCCAGAGTATGCATGTCGGAGTCCGACCGGATGCCCGGGTAGCGGAAAAGGTCCCAGGTGCCTCCGATGGTGTCCCGCGCCTCGTAGATCCGGTAGCTTTTGCCGGGGCTGAGCTTCTGGAGATGCACGGCAGCGCCAATGCCCGAAAGCCCGGCGCCGATGATGAGAACGTCGATATCTGGTTTTGTCATGGCGCGGTTCATACCGCGATTTTTTACGCTTGGCAAAAAATCCTGACGGGGGCGTCAGGTTAAGTTGGCCTGACGTCCAAACGCCCCGGCAACGCGCAATTGTTCCTGCACCTGCGGCACGACATCTTCGTTGCCGGCAAGGATCGAGCCCGTCTTCATGACGTCGCCGCCCTCGATCTCCCTGACGATGCCGCCGGCCTCCCGGACGAGAACGATCCCGGCCGCAATGTCCCAGGGTTTGAGGCCCCGTTCCCAGAAGCCGTCAAACCGGCCTGCCGCAACCCAGGCAAGGTCGAGCGCAGCGGAGCCATAGCGGCGGATGCCCGCGCAGACGGGCGTCATGGCCAGCATCTCGCGGGCAAAGGTCGTGTGGGCTTCTTCGCTCTTGCCCATCCAGGGCGTGCCGGTGGCGATCACGCAGTCACCCAGTTTCTTGCGGGCGGCGACACGCAGCTTGCGCTGTTCAAGCCAGGCGCCGCGGCCCGTTTCGGCCCAGAAGATCTCGTTCTTGGCGACATCGAACACGACGCCGGTGAGCAGCTGGCCATCGCGCTCAAGGGCGATCGAGACCGAGTAATGCGGCTGGCCGTGCAGGAAGTTCAGCGTTCCATCCAGCGGATCGACGATAAACCGGTTCGATTTGTCGGTACCCTCGACGATCCCGCGCTCCTCCATGACGAATCCGTAGCCGGGGCGGGCCTTCATCAGGTGGGTGTAGATCGTCTCCTCGGCCCGGTGGTCGGCGTTCGAGACAAAGTCGGCCGGCCCCTTGCGGGAGACCTGCAGGTTCTCGACTTCGCCGAAGTCACGCGCGAGGCTGCGACCAGCGGCGCGGGCGGCGGCGATCATGACTGCGCCAACGGGGGAGGGTTTCGACATGAGAAATAGCTCTTGCACGCTTTTGGGGCGGGAGGCGGGGGCGTAATCCCTTGCGTGCGCAGGGTCAAGGCGCGGAGCGTTAACGCGGCGCGAGTTCGTCCAGCAGTCCATTGAAGGCTTTTACCGCGGCAGCAGCACCATCCGGGTGGTTCCAGACGCCGCTGGAAACGGCGATGAAGTCTGCTCCGGCGCTAACCAGCGGCGCGGCATTGGCCACTGTGATGCCACCGATTGCAACACAAGGCAGCACCATCGCAGCCTGCCATACCTGCAACAGTTCCAGCTCTGCTGGCACCGTGCTTTCCTTCGTTGCGGTCGGATAGAAGGCACCAAATGCAACATAATCGGCGCCGTCTTCGCCTGCCTGCATGGCCTTGTGATAGCTGTTCTTCGCCGTTGCACCGATGATCGCATCCGGTCCGAGCAGCTTTCGGGCGATCTTAACTGGCACGTCCTCCCAGCCGACATGCACGCCGTCCGCGCCGAGTTCCCGGGCCAGTTCCGGCGAGTCGTTGATCAGCACGGCAACGCCGGCTTCCTGGGCGAAGCCGGTCACGGCGCGGCTCAGCTCCCTTGTTGCCTGCATATCTATCATGCCGTCTGCCCCCTTGAGGCGCAGCTGTAGCGAGGCCACGTCTCCGGCGCCAAGCGCGGCGTCCAGCGTCTTTGCGAAACCCGCCACGTCCGTAATCTGCGGCGGCGTGATCAGGTAAAGGCGGGTGCGGGGGCGCGGCGGCGGAGGGGTGCTCATGGGCGCTGCCTCTGCGGCGGAGGGCTGCGGAAGTCAACGCCGCTTGCCTGTTTGAAAATGAGGAATTGAGTTCTATAATAGAACTAACTTGGTGATTGGAGTTGCCGCGATGTCAAAGAAACTGCCCGTCCGCGTGTTTCAGCCAGTGTTCGGCCTGTTCATGGCAACGTTTATGAGTTTTCTCATGTCAGGCGCCATCACCGCGCTGAACATCGGCTTTCCGCCGGACTATCTCAGCCGCTGGATGCACTCATGGGGCCTCGCCTTCATGCTGGCTTATCCCGCGATCCTGATCGTTGCGCCGATCGCCCGGCGCCTTGCGTTGCATTTTGTTGAATCGCCTTTTGCAGCACCGACCGCAAAGACAGCTACGCCGGCGGCCTGAACACGCGCTTCGTACTGGCAGGGTTTTTGGCGAGCGCTGCGCCACGGCGCATTGGCCGCGGCTCCAGCTCGCCCTTGCAGTTAGGGCAGACGCCATCGAGCGGGCCATCCATGCATTCATCGCAGAACGTGCATTCGAACGAACAGATGAACGCGCCCGGCTCGTCGGGCGGCAGGTCACGGTCGCAGTGCTCGCAACTGGGGCGCATTTCCAGCATTTGAAGTCTCCCTCGCTGCCGGACGCCTAGCGCAAGTCTCAGAAGTCGAACAGGTCGCTGAGGAAGCTTTCGCGCTTGTAGCGCTTGCCCTTTTTGTAGCGCCAGTCGTCATCATCGTCGTGACGGTCCTGGAAGCGCCCTTCGTCACGGTAGTGCTCCGGGGGGCGCGATTCCGGCTGCGGAGCAGGCGTAGGCAGCACCGTGGCGGAACGGTCAATAATCTTGTCGAGCTCGCCGCGGTCCAGCCAAACGCCCCGGCATTTCGGGCAATAGTCGATCTCGACGCCGGAACGGTCCGCCATGATCAGGGTTTCACCATCAGCTGGGCATTTCATGCGGAGCTCCTGAATTGAAAAAGGGCGCAGCCTTTGTCGCTGCGCCCTTTCAGATGGGTCTCGGTCGCGGGCCCGCAAGGGGCAGGTTGTCTCAACCCGCCTTGGATGCCTCGCAAATCGCATCGACTGTGAAGCCGAGCGCCTTGTCGAACTCTGCATCGCTTTGCTTGGCCGAGAGGCCTTCGGTCAGCGCGCGCGAGAAGCTGGCGATGATACCGGTGTTTTCGGCCAGCTTGCGGCAGGCGTCTTCGCGGCTGTAGCCGCCCGACAACGCCACGACACGCATAACGCGCGGATGGTCGACCAGCGGTTTGTAGAAGTTGGCTTTCGCCGGCAGCGTCAGCTTCAGCATCACTTGCTGGCTGGCGGGCAGGGCGTCGAGGTGTTTCAGGATCTCGGCGCGCAGGACTTCTTCAGCCTCGGCCTTGTCGGTAATCGAGATCGTCACTTCCGGCTCGATGATCGGCATCAGGCCATGGCTCAGGATCTGTTTGCCGATCTCGAACTGCTGGGCGACGACGGCAGCGATACCGGCCGTGTTGGCGGCGTCGATGACCGAGCGCATCTTGGTGCCGAAAATGCCTTTGGCCACGGCGCGGTTCAGCAGGGCATCAAGGCCGGTGATCGGCTTCATCAGCTGGACGCCGTCCTTCGCGGCCTCAAGGCCCTTGTCGACTTTCAGGAAAGGCACGACGCGGCGCTTGGTCCAGAGATATTCCGCTGTCGGAATACCGTCGATGGCGCCGTCCATTGTGCGCTCGAACAGGATTGCGCCGATGACCTTGTCGCCGGTGAAGGCAGGCGACTTGATGATGCGGGCGCGCATGTCGTGGATCAGGCCGTACATTTCCTCTTCGGTCGACCAGGCGCCTTCCTCGATGCCATACTGGCGCAGGGCCTTCGGCGTCGAGCCGCCCGACTGGTCAAGCGCCGCGATGAAGCCTGCCATCTGCGACATTTGCCGCGCCATGTCTGCATTGCCCAGTGTCATCGTCATTTCCGTGTCCAACATTGTCCCGACCTTTTGTTTGCCCGGCTAGGGCCGCCTGTTCGTCCGCCTGCGCCCTTTTGAACGTGGTTCAAAGGATGGAGCCACTGTTGCGATTTGAAACAGGATTCGGGCCAGAATGCGGAGCCGAGTCCAAAATGCAACCGTGTCCGCGGGCGGACCTTTCAAGTTGCCCTATATTCAAGTGGCATGCCGGAAAAGCCAGACAACGTTGCCATGCGACAAACGATCTACAGCGCCCCTCGATTGGACATCAGATCGGCCTGACAGGCCGGAATCGAATCAGGATTTGAGCGCGTCCACGCCGGGCAGAGCCTTGCCTTCCATCCATTCCAGGAAAGCTCCGCCGGCTGTTGAGACGAAGGTAAAATCCTGGGCGGCACCGGCATGGTTCAGCGCGGCGACCGTATCGCCGCCGCCGGCCACGGCAACCAGCTTTCCGGCTTTGGCGCGGATGCCTGCTGCCCTTGCGGCGGCCACGGTCGCCTTGTCGAAGGGCTCGAGTTCGAAGGCGCCGAGCGGGCCGTTCCAGACGAGCGTCTTGGCGACATCCATCGCGCTCGCCAGGATGGCAACCGATTGCGGGCCGGCATCGAGGATCATCTCGTCATCCGAGACCTCATCGAGACCGCAGACGCGGCTCGGCGCATTCGCCTTGAATTCGCGCGCGACGACAACATCGCGCGGCAGGAGGATGTCGCAGCCGGACGCACGGGCGATCGCTTCGATCTCCTTGGCCGTATCCATCAGGTCGCGCTCACAGAGTGATTTGCCTACGGAATGTCCGCGCGCGTACAGGAAGGTGTTCGCCATGCCGCCGCCGATGGCGAGCGCATCGACCTTGGTCACGAGATTCTTGAGGAGGTCGATCTTTGAGGAAACCTTGGCGCCGCCGACAATCGCGAGCACGGGGCGCACCGGGCGGCCGAGCGCCTTGTCGAGCGCGTCAAGTTCTTCTTCCATGTTGATGCCGGCATAGGCGGGCAGCAGGTCTGCCAGCACGGCAGTCGTCACATGGCGGCGGTGCGCGGCGGAAAAGGCATCATTGACGTAGATGTCACCTAGCGCGGCAATCTCTTTCGCCAGCTCCGGATCACCCTTCTCCTCGCCTTTGTAGAAGCGCGTATTCTCCAGAAGGATGACGCCGGCGGGCTGAAGGTCGGCAATCGCCTTGCGGGCATGCTCGCCCTTGCAGTCGGCGACGAAGCTGACATTGGCGCCAAGCACTTTTGCGAAGGCGCCGGCGACCGGCGCGAGGCTCATTTCAGCGACGCGCTGGCCGTTCGGCCGGCCGAAGTGGGCCAGCAGGGCAACCTTTGCGCCCGCGGTACGAAGGCTCTGCACCGTATCGACTGCGGCCCGGAGACGCGTATCGTCCGTAACCAGACCATTTTCCATCGGAACGTTGAAGTCTACGCGCACAAGCGCGACCTTGCCGGTGAGATTACCCGCGTCGGAGATGCGTTTGAAAGACGACATGTTGTTTTAGATCAGCTTCGCCAGCGCAATCGCGGTATCGCTCATGCGCGTCGAGAAGCCCCACTCGTTGTCATACCAGGTCATGATCGACACGAAATTGCCGTCCATGACTTTCGTCTGGTCGAGGTGGAAGATCGACGAGCGTGCATCATGGATGAAGTCCGACGAGACGTTCGGCTGATCGGTCACGCCGAGGATGCCTTTCAGCGGGCCATTGCTGGCCGCCGCGATGATGGCATTGTTGACCTCTTCGACGGTCGTGTTCTTCTTGGCGATGAATTTCAGGTCAACCACCGAGACGTTCGGCGTCGGTACACGCACCGAGATGCCGTCGAGCTTGCCCTTCAGTTCCGGAAGCACGAGGCCAACAGCCTTGGCGGCGCCGGTCGAGGTCGGGATCATCGACAGCGAAGCAGCGCGGGCGCGGTAGAGGTCCTTGTGCATCTGGTCGAGCGAAGGCTGGTCGTTCGTGTACGAATGGATCGTCGTCATCATGCCCTTGTCGATGCCGACAGCAGCGTGCAGCACCTGGGCGACCGGGGCGAGACAGTTGGTCGTGCACGAGGCGTTCGAGACGACGAGGTGATCTTTCTTCAGCTTGTCGTGGTTGACACCGTAGACGACCGTCAGGTCGGCGCCGTCGGCAGGCGCCGAGACCAACACGCGCTTGGCGCCGGCGGCGAGGTGGGCCGATGCTTTTTCCTTCGAGGTGAAGATACCGGTGCACTCCATCGCGATGTCGACGTCGAGTTCGCGGTGCGGCAGGTCCTTCGGGTCGCGGATCGCGGTCACGAGGATTGGCTTGCCGTTGATGATGATCTTGTCGCCATCGACTTTCACGTCGGCCGGGAAGCGGCCATGGACCGAATCGAAACGCAGGAGGTGGGCATTGGTTTCCACTGGGCCGAGATCGTTGATGGCAACGACTTCGATATCCTTGCGGCCATGTTCGATGATCGAGCGCAGAACGAGGCGGCCAATCCGGCCAAAACCATTGATTGCAACACGAACGGCCATGTTTTTTCTCCTGTCTGGCGAGATTTCTCGCGCTTTTGCAGCCCTTTACTGGCGCCGGCCCCCCGCGTCCACCCGCAATCCGTGCGGCACCGCGCCGCGAAATTGACGTTGGGGAAGGTGGGTCCTGCCGCGCTGTGCGCCTGCAAGTTCCGTGCACGTCCGGCGGATGGACACACCCGCCAGCGGCGATTAGTGCGGGTGCCTCAGGGGGCGTCGAATGACCGATACAGCCGGGCAGGGGGTACAGGCGGGCCGTCCGTTGCTGGATTGGGTGCTTTTCGGCGTCCTGTCCCTGATCTGGGCCGGGGCCTACCCGATGACCCGTCTGGCCGTTGGCAAGGGGCTCGAGACCGGGCTTCCGGCCCAATGGGTGCTGCCCGGGCGCCTGATGATCGGCGCCGTCTTCCTCTGGATCGTTCTCCTGGTCACCCGCAAGCACCTGCCGCCGCTGAGTGACCGCAGGCGCTGGACCTCGATCATCGGCATGGGGTTGGTCGGGTCCGTCATCCCGTTCTTCTTCATCACGACGGCGCAGGAGACGGTGAACTCGAGCCTCGCCGCGCTCTACACCGCCGCTTCACCCGTTTTCGTGGCGATCGGGGCAAACCTGCTCTTCGCCGAAGAGAAGATGACGGCGCGCACCGGATTTGGCGTGGCGCTGGGCTTCATCGGCGTTGCCGTACTGTTCGGACCTGAAGCGATGGAGAGCCTCGGATCGGCCAGCACGCTGGCTCAGGTTTTCCTGCTGATTGCGACACTGTCCTACGCTGTCTCGACGCTGATCGCGCGCGCCGCCCCGCCGATGGAGGCCATCGTGTTCGCTGCAAGCTATGCCAGCGTGTCGGCGCTGACCTCGCTGCCGCTGGCGTTGACCGTGGACCCGGAGACAGTGTCAGCCAGCTGGGTGAACTGGCTCGGCGTGCTGGGGCTCGGGCTTGGCTCGTCCGGGCTTGGGCAGGTGCTTTACATGACCCTGATCGCGCGCGCCGGGGCCACGTTTGTCTCGCTCAGCGGCTATTCCATCCCGGTGATCAGCGCGCTGCTCGGATGGATATTCTTCCGCGAGACACAGGATTGGAACGCCGCGCTTGCCTTCTGCCTCATCCTCGGAGGTGTCTGGCTCGCCCGGCGCGGTGGCCGGGGACGTGCCGCCTAGCGATAGGCCGCAACTGATCGGGCAACGCGGCCATCCTGATCAAAGATGAACGTCTCCGCCACCAGCTCTTCCCGGTGGTTCGTGTACAGAATGGTCATGGCATCCGAGCCGACAAGGATGTCGTCGAGTTCGAAGAAAAGCTGTGGCGCCAGGGTCAGCGCTTTGGTCCAATAGTCGCGTAGCGCCTTCTTGCCGAACACGCTCTTGATGTCCTTGCCCATCACTTTAGCGATGCGCGGCGAGTGAAAGATGATCTCGTCGCTATAGTGGGAGAGGATGCGCTCGATGTCGCGGTCATTCCAGGCGGCCAGCCAGTCGCGCGCAAAGTCTTCTGCCGTGGCCTTGTCAAACATCCGTGTCCCCGCACCGAATCGTTTGAGGCATCTTGCATCGCGCAACCGCTGCGTCCACCAATCCCCCCAAGGGAGCATGGCATGATCAAACGCGGTATCCAGATCCTTCTCGCGGCTTTCTTCTTGGTCGCGGGGATACTTCACTTCCAGCTCGACGACGCTTTTGCGCGCATCGTGCCGCCGATGCTGCCCTTTCCGGTGGCCATCGTCTGGATCACCGGTGTGATGGAACTGGTCTTTGCAGCCGCGCTGGCCACGAAATGGCGCCTGCCGCTGACTGGATTGCTGCTCTCGGCCTACCTGCTCGCGGTGCTGCCGGCGAACATCTACATGGCAATCGCTGGTATACCCTTAGGCGACACGGCGCTCAGCCCCGCTGCGCTCTGGACCCGCGTCAGCCTGCAATTCCCGCTGATCGCGCTGGTGCTCTGGTGTACCGGGGCGCCGCCGTTCCGGAATGCTCCGGAGACGGACGGCTGACCACGCGCCTTAGCCCTGACCGTTCACCGCCAGCACGTCCTCGACCGTGCGCAGGCCCGGCTTCGGCGAGGTGACGAGCACGGCCATGTTGCCGGGCAGGTGCTTGTTGTCGAGCATCTTCTCGTGCGCGAGCGGAATGTCCGACCAGGGGAAGACTTCCGACATGCCGGGATCGATGCGGCGGTTGATGACGAGCTGGTTGGCTTCAGAGGCCTGTTTCAGGTTGGCGAAGTGCGAGCCCTGGACGCGCTTCTGACGCATCCACAGGAACCGCGCATCCATGGTCAGGTTGAAGCCTGACGTGCCTGCGCAGATGACGACCATGCCGCCGCGCTTCACCACGAAGACCGACACGGGGAAGGTAGCTTCGCCCGGGTGTTCAAAGACGATATCGACGTCCTTCTTGCCGGTGATGTCCCAGATCGCCTTGCCGAACTTGCGGCTCTCTTTCATGTAGTCTGCGAATTCAGGTCCGTTGACCTTTGGCAGCTGTCCCCAGCATTTGAAGTCGTTGCGATTGATTACGCCTTTGGCGCCAAGGCTCATCACATAGTCGCGCTTGTCTTCTGACGAGACCACACCGATGGCATTCGCGCCGGTGACCGCGCAGAGCTGCACGGCAAAGCAGCCGAGACCGCCGGACGCGCCCCACACGAGTACGTTGTCGGCCGGCGCCAGCACGTGCGGACGGTGGCCGAACAGCATGCGATAGGCCGTTGCGAGCGTCAGCGTATAGCAGGCCGCTTCTTCCCAGGTCAGGTGTTTCGGGCGCGGCATGCATTGGCGGGCCTGCACGCGGCAGAACTGCCCAAAGCTGCCATGGTTGGTCTCATAGCCCCAGATGCGCTGGCTCTGGGAGAACATCGGGTCGCCGCCGTTGCACTCCTCATCGTCGCCGTCATCTTGGTTGCAGTGGATAACGACTTCGTCGCCTGGCTTCACGCGCGTTACTTTTTTCCCGACAGCCCAGACGATTCCCGCAGCATCCGAGCCAAGGACCTGATACTTTTCTTTGATGGCTCCATCAAACGGCGAAACGGGATCGCCAAGGCAGGCCCAGATGCCATTGTAGTTGACGCCTGCGGCCATGACCAGAACAAGCACTTCGTCTGAATCGATCTCAGGAACAGGCACCTGCTCCAATTGCATGGCGGTCATCGGCCGGCCATGGCGCTCGCGCCGGATCGCCCAAGCGTGCATCATTTTCGGAACGTGGAATTCCGGCGGGATTTCGCCGATGTCGTAAATGTCTTTGGTGACTCGCCCTGCCGTTTTGGTGGCCATCACTTTCCTCCGTTATGATTTCTGATGAACTGAGTTACGCTCTGCGGCGTCTTCACAGCCCTGATTGGCGCGGGCACAGTGGCAAGTGTCATGCCGCAGTGCAAGAAAAATGTTGCGGCGCACAAACCCGTCCCGATTGCCTGAGGCCATGTCCTATGCCCGTTTGTCCTGTCGTCCATCTAAATGGATCGTTTTTGCCGCTCGGCGAGGCCCATGTTTCGCCTTTGGACAGAGGGTTCCTGTTTGCGCACGCGGCCTATGAGGTGACGGCGGTCTATGGCGGACGGTTTGTCGACCTCGCCGGCCATATCGCCCGCCTCACCCGGACGCTCGAAGGCATCGCGATTCCCAACCCGCATGACGCCGAAGGTTGGCAGGCGCTGCATTCGGAACTGATCGTACGCAATGGCCTGACCGAGGGCCTCGTCTATCTCGAAGTCACCGGCGGCGCCTATGATGCCCGTGACTTTGCCGGCCCTGCAACCTTCACGCCGACTGTCTTCGCCTATGCCGACGCCAAACCGCTGATTGGCGCAGTCGCCCGCGACGGCATAAAGGCCGTTTTCCTGAACGATACGCGGTGGAAACGCCGCGACATGAAGACGACGCAGCTCCTCTCGCAGGCGCTCGCCTACCGAACCGCAAAGGCGCGGGGCGCCGAGACCGCCTTCATGGTCGAGGACGGTTTCGTCACCGAGGCCGCCTCCGCCAATGCCTGGATCGTCACGCAGGCCGGCGAGATCATCACGCGCGACCTGTCTCCGGCCATCCTGCCCGGCATCACCCGCGCAGGTGTAATGGCGCTGCGCGGGAAGGGCGGCTTTACCATTACCGAGCGCGCCTTCACGCCGGACGAAGCCTCAGGCGCCGCGGAAGTTTTCACGACATCTGCGGGTGCCATGGTTGCGCCGGTCACGCATCTCGACGGCCGCGCCATCGGTAACGGCAAGCCGGGCCCGGTCACGCGCCGGATCCAGCGTCTTTACTATGAGGCGATGGGCGCTGACGTCTCGTCCGCCGCGCCCTGGGCCCTCGAGCGCGCCTGAAGCACGGCGCGCGCCTTTAGTGTCAGGATCAACGCGGCCAGTGTCAGCGTGATGGCGTTCGCGAGGATGATCGGCATTGCGTCTTCAAGCACGCCGTAAACCAGCCACGCCGCCACGCCGATCGTGAACAGGGCGTACATGGCCAGCGAAATGCCCTCGGTTCGTCCGGTGCGCAGAACCAGCCAGGCCTGCGGAACGAAGGAAAGCGTCGTCAGGAACGCGCCGACGAAACCGAATACGTCTGTCACCTGGCCGCTCTCCACTGTCGCTCCGGGCCAGCCTTAATCGCCTTCGGCGCAGCCGTCACCGCGGATCGCGGTCGATGATCTCGCCTTCGATCACAACGCCGCCGGAGGTGGGTGCGCCCGGACCGGAACGCGGCGTACCGGTCTCGATGGGCGCCAGCCGGGCGCTGAGGGCATTGGCCAGAAGGGCCCCGCCAGCCGACAAGGCGATCACCGCAAGGTCGGCCCAGCCCAGTTCGCGCGACAGGGCCGTGTCGCGGAACAGCGCCAGCACGCCGAGCGTAACCACGAACAGGCCCGTCAGCAGGCCGAACCGGACGGCAAGGCCCATGGTCACCGAGGACGAGTTTGCCCGGATATCGACGCCGAGCGCCTTGCCGATGCGGCGCCGCTCGAACAGGCTGACCGCAAGCATGGCCGCGGCGAGCGCCGCAATCGACAGCCAGCCACGCTCGAGGATCGCCATCAACACGGCGCCCGCAGGGAAGGCCAACAGCGAGCCTAGGCGCAGCGACACGGCTGTCTTCAGCGTGGCAACAGGATCTGGATTGGGGCTGGGCACTTGTCGGAATCCGGCAATGATCAATCTGGTTCGGGAAGATGTCGTGGTTCGCGGCGTGCATTCAAGCAGGCGGCGGCAACATTCGCCGGGCCTTGCCACGCGCAGGGGCGTCGGCCATGTTGCGCCGCAACAATAAAGGGAGGATGAGGCCATGAGCCAGACGCGCGGGAACTACCAGCACGCACCTGAAGAGCCGTGGATCTTCCGGACCTATGCCGGCCACTCGACTGCCAAGAAGTCGAACGAGCTGTACCGTCTGAACCTTTCGAAGGGTCAGACGGGCCTCTCCATCGCCTTCGACCTGCCTACCCAGACCGCCTATGACGCCGACCATGTCCTGTCCAAAGGCGAAGTCGGCAAGGTCGGCGTGCCGGTGAAACACCTCGGCGACATGCGCCTCCTGTTCGACCAGTTGCCGCTGGAACAGATGAACACATCGATGACGATCAACGCGCCCGCCGCCTGGATGCTCGCGCTCTACGTCGCCCTCGCCGATGAGCGCGGCGAAAGCCGCAAGAAGCTGCGCGGCACGACCCAGAACGATATCGTCAAGGAATACCTCTCGCGTGGCACCTACGTGTTCCCGCCTGAGCCGTCCCTGCGCCTGATCGCCGACATGGTGACCTGGTGCTATGTCGAAGTTCCAAAATGGAACCCGATGAACGTCTGCTCCTATCACCTGCAGGAGGCCGGCGCGACGCCAGAGCAGGAGTTGGCCTATGCCCTTGCGACCGCGATTGCGGTTCTGGATACTGTGAAAGCAGGCGGGCAAGTTCCGGAATCAGACTTTGAAACGGTGTTCGGCCGGATATCCTTCTTCGTGAACGCCGGAGTCCGTTTCGTAACGGAACTCTGCAAGATGCGCGCGTTCGTCGACCTCTGGGAAGAGATCGGCCGGGAGCGCTACGGCGTCACCGATCCGAAGGCGCTGCTCTTCCGCTACGGCGTGCAGGTCAACTCCCTTGGCCTCACCGAGCCGCAGCCGGAAAACAACGTCTACCGCATCCTGATCGAGGCGCTCGCGGTCACGCTGTCCAAGAAGGCGCGCTGCCGGGCCCTGCAGCTGCCCGCCTGGAACGAGGCCATGGGCCTGCCGCGGCCCTGGGACCAGCAATGGTCGCTGCGTCTCCAGCAGATTCTCGCCTATGAGACTGACCTGCTCGAGTTCGAGGACATCTTCGATGGCAGCCATGTCATCGAAGCCAAGACCGAAGAACTGAAACAGAAAGCCCGCCTGACGCTCGCCAAGATCGATGCGCTCGGCGGTGCCAAGGACGCAATCGGCTTCATGAAGGAAAGCCTCGTCGGCGCGCATATCGAGCGCATCCGTGCGATTGAATCCGGCGCGCTGAAAGTCGTCGGCGTCAATGCCTATACCGAAACTGAAGTCAGCCCGCTCGGCTCCGGCGACGGCGCGATCATGACCGTCGACCCTGCCGAGGAAGCCGCCCAGGTGCGCGACCTGAAAGCCTGGCGATCGGCCCGCGATGGCAAGGCCGCCGAAGCCGCGCTCAGCGCCCTGCGCGCTGCGGCTTCTGAAAATCGCAACATCATGGAACCCTCCATCGCCTGCGCGAAAGCGGGCGTCACGACCGGCGAGTGGGGCACGGTCCTGCGCGAAGTCTTTGGTGAGTTCCGCGCACCGACGGGTGTTGCACTTGTTGTCGGCTCAGACGGCGCGGAAGATATCGAAACTGTGAAAGCCGAAGTCGCCCGTGTCTCGAAGGCTTTGGGACGTACACTGACATATGTGCTGGGCAAGCCCGGCCTCGATGGCCACTCGAACGGCGCCGAACAGATCGCCGCACGCGGCCGCGCCGTCGGCATGGAAGTCGTCTATGAAGGCATCCGCTTCACGCCGGCCGAGATCGCGGCGCAAGCCAAGGCGGCGAATGCGCATGTCGTCGGCCTGTCGATCCTGTCGGGCAGCCATCTCGATCTCGTCCGCGAGACGATTTCGGAACTGCGCGCCGGCGGCCTCGGTGATGTGCCGGTCGTCGTCGGCGGCATCATCCCGCCGGAGGACGAGCTTTCGCTCCGCCAGATGGGCATCGCCCGCGTCTACACGCCGAAGGATTTCAAGATCACCGAGATCATGGGCGACGTGACGAAGCTCGTTGAAAAAGCCTGGCTTGTGAAGGGATAGAGCCAGCTTTCTGTAGGCTGACTTGCTCCCGGGCCACAAAGCGCCCTATCCCGGCCCCGGGCACAGAATGGGGCCTTCGCCATGACGGACCAAACGCGTTTCCAGCTGGGTTGGGAAGAGTGGCTTGCGCTGAGCGATCTCGGCCTGCCTGCCATCAAGGCGAAGGTCGATACCGGCGCCAAAACCTCTGCGCTGCACGCCAGCGTGATCGAACCTTTCGGGCCCGCCAGTTCGCCTCAGGTCCGTTTCCTGATTCAGCCTGATCCGAATGACCCGGCCCTTGAGATCACATGCTCCGCGCCCGTGGTCGACAGGCGCGAAGTGATCAGTTCGAATGGCGACCGAGAACTGCGCTACGTGATCGAGACGCATGCCGAAATGGGCGATCTGCGCTGGCCCATCCAACTGACCTTGTCGAACCGGGAGACGATGACCTATCGGATGCTGCTCGGGCGCGCGGCGATTCAGCCAGATATGATCATCAATCCGAATGCGTCATTCCTGCAGCCGGTGCTCGACTACACGCCCTATCAGGGACTGCCGAAGCGCAAGCCGGTGCGCCGCCCGCTTCGCATTGCGCTGCTGACCCGCGAGCCGCGAAACTATTCATCACTCCGCCTGATCGAAGCGGCAGAGACGCGCGGTCACGTGATTGAAGTCATCGACACTGCCCGCTGCTACATGCGCATCGGCACGGTCGACGCCGAAGTCCATTATGATGGCGAACCGTTGCCGCGATACGACGCGGTCATTCCCCGCATCGGCTCGTCCATCACCGACTATGGCATGGCCGTGCTGCGCCAGTTCTCGAACACCGGCGCCTATTGCATGAACGGTGCCGGCGCCATCGGCCGCAGCCGCGACAAGCTTCTGGCGCACCAGATGCTGGCGCGCGCCAAGATCGCCATGCCAGTGACCGCCTTTGCGCACAGTCCGAAAGATACCAAGGATCTCATCGCGCTTGCCGGTGGCGCGCCGGTGGTGCTCAAGCTGCTGTCGTCCACGCAAGGGAAGGGGGTTGTGCTTGCCGAAACGCGCAAGGCCGCCGAGCGCCTTGTGGATGCCTTCCGGGGCGTGGAGGCGAATTTCCTCGTGCAGGAATTTGTTGAAGAGGCAGGCGGCGCGGACATCCGCGTCTTCGTGATCGGCAACAAGGTAGCCGGCGCGATGCGGCGGCAGGCCGCGAAGGGCGAGTTCCGCTCAAATCTTCATCGCGGTGGCACCGCCAGCGCCGCCAAGCTTTCCGCCGCCGAACGCGACATCGCCAAGGATGCCGCCAAGGTGCTCGGCCTGCAGGTCGCGGGTGTTGACCTGCTGCAGACAGCGGAAGGTCCGAAAGTCCTCGAGGTCAATTCCTCTCCCGGCCTCAAGGGCATCGAAGCGGCCACCGGCAAGGATCTTGCCGGCATGGTGATCGAACATCTCGAAACCGTCGTGCGCCCGCTCGCCCGTCAGCGCGAGCCGCTCTAGGTTTGTTTTGTCGTAAATTCTTTCGCTCAAACGCTACCCACTCGAGCGGAATTTGCTCCAGGCGCCTCAGCGGGTGCTGAACAGCCGGCCCTTCTCGGTTATCAGTACAATGATCAGCGAGACGCCGCCCAGAACCGCAAAGCCCACCATCAGCGGCACCGTCGAGCCGTCGAAGTGCGACCCGATATAGGCGCCGATTAAGGCAGAGGCCAGCGTAGTCGCAAAGCCGTAGGCGGCCGATGCCGTGCCGGCAATCTTGCCCAGGGGCTCCATGGCCAGCGCCGAGAAGTTCGAGCCCATCAGGCCGAAACAGCCGAAGGCCACCGCGAAAAGCGGGAAGAACAGGGCGAAGTTCTCGCCGAACAGGATGGTCGAGATCGCAAGGCTCGCCGATAGCGTCGTGAACACGATCAGCGCCGTATGGCTGATGCGCCGCATGCCCACTTTTTCGACCAGGCGCGAATTGGTGAAGTTGGCCATCGCCATCACGCCCGCAATCCCGGCAAACCAGTAGGCGAAGGTATCGCCCTTGCCGAACACTTCGCGGAACACCTGCTCGGATGAGGCGATGAAGGCAAACAGCGCCCCGAACACGATGCCGGACGCACACATGTAGCCGAGGCTCACCGGCGTGCGCACAACGCTGAGATAGGCCCCGAAGGCGCTCGAAAGGTTCAGCGGCCTGCGGGCAGGGGCAGGGAGTGTTTCCGGCAAACGGAACCAGGTCCAGGCCAGCATGATGCCGCCCCAGATTGCGAGCCAAAGGAAGATGCCCTCCCAGGGCGCAAACATCAGGATCACCTGGCCGAAAGCCGGCGCGACGATCGGCACGATCATGAAGATCGTCATGACCAGCGACATGAAGCTCGCCATGGCGCGGCCCGCAAACAGATCACGCACCACGGCCGAGGCGACGATCCGCGCGCCGGACGAGAAGATGCCTTGCAGGAACCGCATCGCGAGCAGGGCCCAGAAGTCCCGCATCAGCGCACAGAGCAGAGAGACGATGATATAGCCGGCAAGCCCGATGAACAGCGGCGCGCGCCGGCCGAAGCGGTCCGTCAGCGGCCCCCAGATCAGCTGCGGCGCGCCAAATCCCAGCACATAGGCGAAGATGATCAGCTGCTGGCGGTTGTCCGAGGCGCCGTTGCTGGCAAGGCCGGTCGCCGCCGCGATCTGCGACAGGGCGGGCAGCATGATGTCGATGGCCATGGCGTTCAGCGTCATCAGGCCGGCGACGATGGCCACCAGCTCCGCCTTGCGCAGCCCCGCAGGCGGCCCGGTCATGCTGCGCGCGTTCTGCGCCTCACTGCCATCCATAACACGTCACTTCCGCACTAGGCGCGCGGGCGTGTTCCGGCCGGGCCTTCTGTTCAAGTCGCGGCTTTTGAACCGCTGAGGCGGCCTTGCCTACCCCGCAGGCACAAAAAAATCGCCAGCGGCGCGATCATTTCAAAAATTACACGCCCGTCAGGCAACAAAGATGCTAATAAACAGGCATGGAGCGGGGCTGTTCAGAAATCTGGTATTCGGTGATCGCTGCAGCGGCGATCACGGGCCTTTCCGGCTGCGGCGGAGGAGGAGGCGGCAATTCGCCACCACCACCTGCAAACCGCCCACCGGTGATCAGCTCACCCGCCGCCCTCTCCCTTGCCGAAAACACGACCGGGCCCGTCTACACGCTCACTGCGTCCGATCCGGACGGTGACCCCGTCACGCTCTCATTGCTGGCAGGGGGCGATGCGGCGGTCTTCGCGTTCAACCCGGCCACCGGGGTACTGTCGCTTGCGACGGCCCTCGATTTCGAAGCGCCCCGGGATGCCAACACGGACAATGTCTATGCCGTCACCTTTGAAGCGCGCGACAATCGCGGCGGTGCGGCGCAGCTGGCCGTGTCGATCACGGTCACCGATCAGGCGGACGGCATGGCCTTGCGCCGAGTCGGCGCGGGCTTCAGCCAGCCACTTTATGTAACGGGGATTCCGGGAACAGACCGGGTCGTGGTCCTTCAGAAAGGCGGACTTGCCCGTGTGTTGAATCCGGAATCCGGCGTGATCGAATCGGTCCCCTTCCTCGATGTCACGACCGAGATCACAACCGACAGCGAGCGCGGCCTGCTCGGCATCGCCTTCTCGCCGAACTTTGCGTCCGACCGGACGCTCTTCATCAATCTGACGAACCTTGCCGGCGATACCGAAATCCGCCGGTACCGGATGTTCACTGGGTCCAGCACGCAGGTCGATCCGTCCACGGAAGACCTGATCCTGGCAATCGACCAGCCTTTCGCCAATCACAATGGCGGCTGGCTCGGTTTTTCCAATGACGGCCTGCTGTATATCCCCACAGGTGATGGCGGCTCGGGCGGCGATCCGCTGAACAATGCGCAGACGACCACGTCCCTGCTCGGCAAGGTGCTCCGTCTCGATGTGTCAGGCGACGACTTTCCTGCAGATCCTGACCGCGATTACCGCATTCCTTCCGGCAATGCCTTTCCGGGCGGCGCCGGCGGCGCACCGGAAATCTTCGCGCTCGGCCTGCGCAATCCCTTCCGCGCCAGTGTCGACGCCGTGACCGGCGATCTGATCATGGGCGATGTCGGCCAGAACGCCATCGAGGAGATCGACCGTCTCCCGCCAACCGGGGCAGGCACCAATTTCGGCTGGAACCGCCGGGAAGGCACGCAGGCCTATAATGGCGGCGCCGACTCACCCGCCTTCACAGTCCCGGTCGCAGAATACAGCCATGGAACTGGCCCACAGCAGGGACGCTCCGTGACCGGAGGATACATCTACCGCGGACCGATTGCACCGATCCGAAATCACTATGTGTTCGGCGACTTCATCAGCGGCAATGTCTGGTCCGTTCCCGAAACGTCGCTGGTGCCCGGCCAGACGCTCGCGTCGTCGGCTTTCACGCACCTCAATCCGCAACTCGTGCCGGACGCCGGAACGCTGACGTCGATCGCAAGCTTCGGCCTCGACACGCAAGGCCGCCTCTACATCGTCGGCTTCGGCGGCAACGTCTTCCGGGTCGAGAGCGCGCCCTGAGCGATAGGCTCAGGGCTGCGGGCGCTGGATTGTGCCGGTCAGGTTGAAGATCACCTGGCTCGCATCGAAATATGCAACGTCGTCAGGCTTTTCGCCCTTGCCCATTACGATTTCGGCAGAGGCGACATAACTCGTGGACTCGCGGTAGTCTGCCGGCCCACCCCAGAAGGGATCATAGGCGCCGAACCGTGAGTAGTAATACGAACGGTTCGGATAATAGCGCCGGTAAGGATCGCGGAAGTAGGCCGCGCGAGGTCCGAAATAGCGATAGTTCAGGAAGAAGTGATCGTAATAGGGATCGTAGAAGGATGGCGATCCGATAAGTCGCGTATTCGAATCTGTGTCGCGGCGCACAACCTTGAAGTGGTCATACCCGCTCTGTTTGGTCAGTTCGGCGGCCCGATACAGAAGATAGGTCTCGACCGTCTTGCGGTCCGTCAGCGAGTTTCCGGAAAACTGAACCTGGAACCGGTTATCCTCGATCTTCTGCTCGGAATAGCCGCGGTCGGAATTCGACGCAGCCTGATAGGGCGTCGCGGTCGCACACGCGCCGAGCATGGCCAAGGATGCCAGCGCGGTCAGGAATGTGATGCGTTTCATGGGTTCAGCCTCCATGCGATAAGAACACTTTATCATGTGCGCGCGCGAAGATGAACGTCAGCCAACAGGCGCAATCACATTCCCGTGAGAGCGGCGCGGCGTGTCACGCCGGCCCCGCTTTCAGCCGCCGGGCAACCACGCCACTGTCGATGAACAGGATCACGATCGTAACGAGATAGATCCCGGCGACCGCTGCAGGCAGCAGGGTAAACCGCTCGTCCGGCATGTACTGCCAGATGCCGAAGCACACGACGGCGCGCACGATGGCATGCGCAATGAAGGGCGCCGGCCGGCCATACGTCCAGCCGAATACTGGCCAGTGTCCCGACATGCCGATGGCGATGATCAGCGGGGTCAGCGTGTTGTAGTTCCACATCGCTCCAACCGCCATTGGCCAGAACAAGAGCATTCCAATCATCGCCATGAAGACGACGCCCTGGTCCGGCACTTTCACTTTCATGAAGGGGTTGCGGAAGATCGCTGCCAGCCCGACGGCCACCGGAAAGATGGCTCCCGACATGATCTCCGCGATAAACGTCCAGTTCGCTTCGCTGACCCGGCTGCCGAGCACCGCAAGCAGACCCCAGTACATCGCGCCTGCCAGCGGGACCGGCCAACCTCCCCGAGTTTCGGCATAAGCGGACAGGCGGGCGGCCTTCAGTCCGGCTTCGATCTCAGTGATGGTCATCGGGCGTCCTTTCACTTCTCCAATCACTTTGAAATACAAAGTGCTTGGCGAAAGTCAAGGGTGAGACGCGAAGACTTCAGTTCGGGTTGGTCAAACGCCCACGGCCAGCATGGCCTGATAGGCAGGCCTTGCCGTCACGCGGTCCAGCCAGGCTTTTGTGGCCGGCCGGTTTGCCAGCCCGCCTTGCGCATCCGTCATCACGATCTGGAACCCCATCAGGCAGTCGGCCGCGGTGAATGTCGCCCCCGCGAAATAGGCATGCTTCGACAAGTGCGCCTCGATGTACGCGGCGACCTTTTCGCGCTCGCCGGCGATCATCTGCGCGACCGGTCCCTCGGTGATGCCAGCCATGCCGGTATACAGCGCCAGCAGCCCTGGCAGGAACACGGCGCCTTCGGCCGAGTGGATCCATTCGAGGTAACGCGGGAAGTCCGGCGAGTCCGGCGCTGGGTGCAGCGTGTGCCCGGTGTCATACTTCGCGAGCAGGTATTCCGCGATGGCTCCAGTTTCCGCGATCACGACATCGCCGTCCTCCAGCAGCGGCGACTTGCCGAGCGGGTGGATCTTTTTCAGGTCCGCCGGCGCGAGCCGTGTTGTCTCATTGCGCTTGTGGTGGACGATCTCGTGCGGCACGCCGAGCTCCAGCAGGAGCCAGACGATGCGCTGCGAGCGCGAGGCGTTGAGGTGGTGAAGTTTGAGGGTCATCAGGAATTCCTCTGTATCCGGACAAAAAAGAAGCGGCAGCTTTGTAGGGCTGCCGCTTCGGTCATTTCATTGGCAAGCGTGGCTTATGCCGCTGCGTAGCCGATCACGGCCTTCACTTCGAGGAACTCCTCGAAGCCATGCTCACCCCACTCGCGGCCATTGCCCGACTGGCCGTAGCCGCCGAACGGTGCCGAGAAGTCCGGACGTGCGCCGTTGACCTGGATCTGGCCGGCGCGAATGCGGTTGGCAATCGCGTTCGCTTCCTTCTCCGGGCCCTGCACATAGCCGGCGAGGCCGTACACGGTGTCGTTGGCCATCTCGACGGCCTGATCGACCGTGTCATAAGGCAGGATGCACAGCACCGGCCCGAAGATTTCCTCGCGGGCGATGGTCATGTCATTGCGCACGTTGCCGAACACGGTCGGGCGCGCGAAATAGCCCTTGTTGAAGCCTTCCGGACGGCCCGGGCCACCGGCGACGAGGGTTGCGCCCTCTTCGATGCCCTTCTGGATCAGGTCCTGGACCTTCTGGTACTGGTTGCCGTTCGAGATCGGACCGATGGCGCCCGGAGGCGCGTCGGCCGGCATCGCCACTTTCACCATCGCGGCGGTTGCCTTGGCGATTTCGAGCGCGGCATCGTGCTGGTCTTTCTGCACGAACATCCGGCTCGGCGCGTTACAGCTCTGGCCAGAGTTCGTCATCATCGACATGACGCCGCTGGAGACGGCTTTCTGCAGATCGGCCGTAGGCAGAACAATGTTCGGGCTCTTGCCGCCGAGTTCCTGCGCCACGCGTTTCACGGTCGGGGCAGCGGCCTGCGCGACGAGCACGCCCGCGCGGGTCGAGCCGGTGAAGCTCACCATGTCGACATCCGGGTGCGAGGAAAGAACGGCGCCGACGCCCGGGCCGTCGCCGTTGACGAGGTTGAACACGCCTTTCGGAACGCCGGCCTCGTGCAGGATTTCAGCGAAGATCATCGCATCCAGCGGTGCGATCTCGGACGGCTTCAGCACCATGGTGCAGCCGGCCGCGATGGCAGGCGCCACCTTGCAGGCGATCTGGTTCAGCGGCCAGTTCCAGGGCGTGATGAACGCGCAAACGCCGATCGGCTCCTTGCGCAGCAGGGTCGTGCCCTTGAGTTCTTCCCATTTGTAGGAACGCAGGATCGCGGCGGTCGTCGCGAAGTGGCCCATGCCGGCCGGCACCTGCGCGGCATTGGCGAGCCACATCGGGGCGCCCATTTCCTCGGAGATGGCCACGGCCAGTTCCGGCATCCGCTTCTGGATACCGGCGGCAATCTTGTCCAGCAGGTCAGCGCGGTACTCGACGCTCGTCTGCGAGAAGCTCGGGAAGGCGCGCTTGGCTGCCGCAACAGCCTTGTCGGCATCGGCTTTGGAGCCGAGCGAGATGACCGCGAAGTTTTCTTCGGTCGCCGGGTTCTCGACTTCGAGGCGGCGCGGCGTCACCGGATCAACCCATGCGCCGTCGATGTAGAACTTGAGATACTCTTTCATGGGCCAGTGCCTCCCTTTGGCATGTCTGATTGGGGCTCAGACATGACTATAGGAGAGGTACGCCGTTTTCGCCACTCCTGACGCGGGGGGAGGGCTCTTCTGCCTTCTCCCGGGGTAGAAGGGCGCCTCTGCCCGGCTAGTGCTTCGCCTTCACCCAGCCACGCCCGGCCATGCAGGTGATGAAGTTCGCCTCGATATTGTAGCTGGTCTGGCTGCAGGCCGAGGCGGCCGTCTGGAAGGGCTGGGCGTCTTTCGAGCCAACCCAGTCCTTCTCGGCCGGGCCGGTTGCGCACGCCGAAACGGCGAGGGCGGCAATGATGATCATTCTGCGCATGTCTCTCACCGTTTCCGTGTTCCGAAGATGCCCCGCAGCACATAGCGCACCACTTCGCGGCTCGCTGTGCTGGCGGCATTGTTGACCGCGCGCTCGGTCGTGCTCATCCGGCGCGAGCGGGAAGTGGTCGTCTTGCCCTTGGCCTTCGCCTTGGCTTCGGCTTCCTTCTCCTTGGCCTCGATCTTGGCCAGCTTCTCGGCTTCCTTTGCCGCAGCTTCCTCGCGCTTCGACAGGATCTCGTAGGCGGACTCGCGGTCCACCGCCTTGTCATACTTGCCGAAAACCGGGCTTGCCTTCTGCACTTCGGCGCGCTCCGGATCGGTCGCCGGGCCGAGCCGCGAGGAAGGCGGCCTGATCAGCGTCTTCTGCACCATCGCGGGGGCACCCTTCGCCTCCAGCGTCGAGACCAGCGCCTCGCCGACGCCCATCTCGGTGATGGCCGCTTCGGTCTTGAATGCCGGGTTCGGACGGAACGAGGCCGCAGCCGATTTCACCGCCTTCTGCTCGGTCGGCGTATAGGCGCGCAGCGCGTGTTGCATCCGGTTGCCCAGCTGCGCGAGCACGCTTTCCGGCAGGTCGCGCGGGTTCTGCGTCACGAAGTAAACGCCGACGCCTTTGGATCGGATCAGGCGCACGACCTGTTCAATCTTCTGCATCAGGGCAGGGGGCGCATCCGCAAAGAGAAGATGTGCTTCATCGAAGAAGAACACGAGGCGCGGTTTCTCCGGGTCGCCGATTTCGGGAAGCTCCTCGAACAGTTCCGACAGCAGCCAGAGCAGGAAGGTCGAATAGAGCTTCGGCGAGTTGATCAGCTTGCGCGCGTCGAGAATGTTGACGTAGCCGCGCCCGTCGCGCGTCGTGCGCATGAAGTCGGAAAGCTCAAGCGCCGGCTCTCCGAAAAACTGCTCCGCCCCGTCGCGCTCCAGCACCAGCAATTCGCGCTGAACGGCGGACAGCGAGGCCGGCGCCACGTTGCCATACTTGCGGCTGATCTCTGTGCGCAGCGTATCATCGCCGAGGCTCACCAGCAGCTTACGCAGGTCTTTGAGGTCGAGCAGCAAGAGGCCATTGTCGTCGGCATACTGGAAGGCGATGTTCAGCACGCCTTCCTGCACATCCGTCAGCCCCATCAGGCGCGCCAGCAGCAGCGGTCCCATCTCGGAAATCGTCGCGCGGATCGGATGGCCGCTTGTCCCGAACACGTCCCAGAAGATCGTCGGCGCGCCTTCATACTTCAGCTCGCCCATGCCGATCTGCTGCGCCCGTGCCGTCAGGTTCGCATGCGCCTTGTGGCTCTCGCTGCCGGGCATGCAGATGCCCGAAAGGTCGCCCTTAACGTCTGCCGCGAAGACCGGCACGCCGGCATCGGAAAACGCCTGCGCCATGACCTGCAGCGTCACCGTCTTGCCGGTACCCGTCGCACCGGCGACGAGCCCGTGGCGGTTCGCCACCTTGAGGATCAGTTTCTGGGCTGCATCAGGGTGCCCCGTGCCATTGGCATCGGCGCCGCCCAGGAAAATCGTGTCCGTCATTGCTGGCCCTTCATTCTGAATGCGAAGTGCGCAGGCTAGTGATTTGCCCGGATTCGGCAAGCCGCCAGCCGCGCAGGGCTGCGCTTGACCCAGTGCGCGGGCGCCCTCACCCTGCACGCCATCTTCCCGGAGACCTCCCGCATGGACCGCCCCGCCGCCAAGACCGGCACCTGGATCATCGCTGCCGGCGTGATCATCGCCCTGCTCTATGCGGGGCGTGAAATCCTCGCCACCTTCGCGATGGCCGTCTTCCTGTTCCTGATCATCGAGGGCTTCGCGACCACGATCGACAACCTGTCGAAAGGCACCCGCCTGCGCACCGCGCGGCTCATCGCCGTCCTGACCGTTACAGCCGGCTTTGTTGGCTTCATCGCGCTGATGGCCAATGGCGCCGCCGAATTCGGCCGGCACGCTGACGAGTATGAGATCAAGATCAACCTGCTGATTGCCGACGCCTATCAAACGGTCGGCCTGTCCAACGCCCCAACTCTGACCGAACTCCTGTTCAACGAAACCGGCCAGCGATTCTTCGCCACCGTCGCCAACTCGGTCAGCGGTCTCTCTGGCGACCTGATGCTGATCTTGATCTACGTCGCCTTCCTGTTCTCCGCCCAGGCCGGCTGGACCCATAAGCTCGACAATATCTTTCCGGACCCCGCCCGCCGCGAGCAGGTCCGCCTGATCGGCAATGACGCGCGCCTCAGCATCGAGCGGTATCTCTGGGTCCAGACTGTGATCTCAGCCATCATCACGCTTTTCACTTATTTTTCCCTGCTGGCGCTCGGGGTGCAGAACGCCCTGTTCCTCTCGGCGCTGATTTTCGTGCTGAACTACATCCCGACGGTGGGGTCGATTGCCGCGGCGCTCGTGCCACCTCTGTTTGCACTGGTCCAGCCAGGCGTTCCGGACTGGCTGCCGGCTTCCGGGCCGGAGGGTTCCTACCTCTACGCGGCCATCGTATTCGGCGTGGTCAGCTTCTGGCAGTTTTCGATCGGTAACTTTATCCAGCCCCGCATGATGGGGGATTCCCTCAATCTGTCAGCGCTCGTCGTCCTGCTGGCGCTGGCCATCTGGGGGGTGATCTGGGGCATTCCCGGGATGTTCCTCTCGGCGCCCCTGACTGTGCTTATGATGATCCTGTTTGCCCAGTCGAAGGAGACCCGCTGGATCGCCATCCTGCTCTCCGCCGATGGTAATCCAAGGGTGAAATCTGGCGCGGCTGACGCGGTCGTGACTGAGGTGCCGGCTGGCTGAAACGGCGCGGAACGTGTAGACACAACTCCGAATTCACGGAGTCAGTGCTGAGTCTGTATGGAGATTTGTTAACGAATTTTACAGCGCTTCCGGATTGAATTCGGAGCTAATCGGACAACATTACAGTTTCAGGCTTCCGCGTGCGTCCCCCCACCCAGCCTGCGGAAGATTCTGAAGGGCCCGCTGGACATGTCCCCGTTCGGCGGGCCCACCTGTTTCCGGCCTCCGGTTCCCGCCTTTTCATTTTGCTCTCAAACGCACGCGAACGTCATCTGGCGTGCGCGTTCTGGTAACACTCGCCCTTGACGGGATTCTTGAAGCGGTAACGCCCGGGGAGTAGACCCGGACAAAGCGATTTCCCTTAGGTGAGTCTTTCCCATGACCCGTTCCACCGCCACCACCGGCCCTGAAGGCCAGGTGCTCGAACAGATCCTTCAGGAAGCGGCGGGTGAAGACACGTCCGGCCTGTCTGATGCCGACATCCGCGTCCTTGCAAAATCCCTCTGGTCATGGGCCGAAGGCGTTCCCGCCGGCCAGCAGGCCGTGCGCGTCACCACCCGCGCCTCCGGTGCCAAGGGGCCTCTGAGCCGTTCCGTGCTCGAGGCGGCTGGTCCGGACATGCCCTTCCTCGTCGATTCGCTGCTGAACGAATGCGCCGCCCAAGGCCATGAAGTGAAATCCCTGTTCCACCCCGTCGTCACGCTGGCCGACGGGCGGATGATCTCGGTCATCCAGATTCACATGTCGCTGCTGACACCGAACGAAGCGCGCCTGCTCGAAGCCGGCGCCCTTGCCACCCTCGCCGATGTGCAGCGCGCCGTCTCCGATCATCGCGCCCTGCAGGCCAAGATGCGCACCGAAATGAAGCGCCTCTCCGGCCTCACCCATATCTCGGCAGCAGAACGCGACGAAGCCGTCGCCTTCCTCGAATGGCTGCAGAAGGAACACTACGTCTTCCTCGGCTGCCGCGAGTATGACTTCGCCACCGATGCCGATGGCCGAGTGCTACCGGCCGAGCCGCAGATGATCGAGGGCTCGAACCTCGGCATCCTGCGCGACGAAAACCTCAACGTCCTGTCGCGCGATTCCGAACCGCTGGTCATCAACCAGGCGATCGGCGAATTCCTCTCCCATCCGGCGCCTCTGATCATCGCGAAATCCACGCTGCCGAGCCGCGTCCACCGCCGAGTGCCGTGTGACTATATCGGCATCAAGAAATACGACGCGCAGGGCAGGGTGAACGGCGAAGTCCGCTTCCTTGGCCTGTTTACTGCCGAAGCCTATGACGAAACCGCCCGCTCTATCCCCTTCGTGCGCCGCCGCGTACAGAAGATCATGGCCGCCTCCGGCGCTGCCCCGGGCGGACATTCCGAAAAGGCCCTCGCCAACCTGATCGAGACCTGGCCGCGCGACGAACTCTTCCAGACCCGATCGACCATTCTCGGCCCGATGATCATGGGCGCCCTGCACCTTATCGGCCGCCCGCGCACCAAGGTGTTCCTGCGCCATGACGAGTTCGACCGCTTCGTCACCGCCCTCGTCTTCGTGCCGCGCGAATCCTATGACACCGCGCTGCGCCAGCGCATCGCCACTGTCCTCACCGAGGCATACGCGGGCGAGCTGCGTTCGTTCCAGCCCTATTTCGATGCCGGCCCGATGGCCCGCGTGCATTTCGAGATCGGCCTGTCGCCCGGCCACCCGGAGCCGGACCCTGCCGAACTTGAGGCCCGCATCGCCGGCCTCGCCCGCACGTGGGACCAAGGCTTCCGCGATCTCTTGATGCAATCCGACCTTACCGGCGCTGACCGGGAAGGGGCCCGCGCCTTCATCGGCGCCTTCAACGCTGCCTACCGCGAAGCCTTCGCGCCCGAGGAAGCGCTGCGCGATGTTACCAGCATGGCTGCTCTCAGTGCCGGCCGCCCGGTCGTCGCCCGCGCCTATCGCCGGGAAACCGACGAGGCCTCGAAAGTCCGTATCAAGATCTTCGCGCGTGACGGCGCCATCGCCCTGTCGCGCTGCGTGCCGGTCTTCGAGAATCTCGGCTTCTTCGTGCACTTCGAAACCGGCTATCCCGTCCGCCCGCCGGTCAAGCCGGTCGCAGATGCGCCGGATATCTACTGGATCCACTCCCTCGCGATGGAGTCCGCCAATGGCTCCGCGATCGCGCTGGACAAGCTTGCCCGCGCGCTGGAAGAAGCCTTCATCGCCGTCTGGAGCGGCAAGGCCGAGAATGACGGCTTCAACCGTCTGGTCCTCGCCGCCGGCGCCAGCTGGCGCGAGGCTGCGCTGATCCGCGCGCTCGCCGCCTATCGCCGCCAGAGCGGGCTCGACCAGCCGCAGGAAGTGCAGGAGGCCGCCCTCGTGCGCTATCCCTCCGTCACGCGCCTCATACTCGATCTCTTCGCTGCCCGGTTTGATCCGCAGGCGCACAAATCGCTCGACGCCCGCGCCAAGGCCTCCGAGAAGATCGCCGCCGATTTCGAAGAGGCCATGAAAGGCGTCGCCAGCCTCACGGATGATCTCGTCCTGCGCCGCCTGTTCAGCCTCACGGGTGCCCTGCAGCGCACCAACTTCTACCAAACCGGCGAAGACGGCGAAGTCCGTCCCTGGATCAGCTTCAAGGTCGCGAGCCGCGAACTCGCTGACCTGCCGGAACCCAAACCCTTCCGCGAAATCTTCATGTCCAGCCCCAAGGTCGAAGGCGTCCATCTGCGCTTCGGCCCGGTCGCGCGCGGCGGCCTGCGCTGGTCGGATCGCCCGTCCGATTACCGCACTGAAGTGCTCGGCCTTGTGAAGGCCCAGCAGGTGAAGAACGCGGTCATCGTTCCGGTCGGCTCCAAGGGCGGCTTCTATCCGAAACAGCTCCCGCCCCGGAACGATCCGAACTGGTTCGAAAGCGGCCGCGACGCCTACAAGCAGTTCATCACGGCGCTCCTCGGCCTCACGGACAATCTGGTGAAGGGCAAACTCGTGCCCCCGCCGGAAACCGTCGTCTGGGACGGCGAAGACCCGTATCTCGTCGTCGCCGCTGACAAGGGCACGGCCACTTTCTCCGACACCGCCAACGCGATCAGCCTCGAGAAGGGCCACTGGCTCGGCGATGCCTTCGCCTCCGGCGGCTCGGCCGGCTATGACCACAAGAAGATGGGCATCACTGCCCGCGGCGCCTGGGAAGCGGTCAAGCGCCACTTCCGCGAAATGGGCCGCGATATCCAGACCGAGCCCTTCACCGTCATCGGCGTCGGCGACATGTCCGGCGATGTGTTCGGCAACGGCATGCTGCTCTCGCCCGCGATCCGTATCGTGGCGGCCTTCAACCACATGCACATCTTCCTTGATCCGAACCCGGACGATCCAGCGAAATGTCTCGCTGAGCGCCAGCGCATGTTCAACCTGCCGCGCTCGACCTGGGCCGACTATGACGCGAAGCTCATCTCCAAGGGCGGCGGAATCTTCGAACGCTCCGCCAAGTCGATCCCGCTCTCGCCCGAAGTGAAGGCCCTGACCGGCCTCACCAAGGACGCCGTGACGCCGGACGAGCTGATGAATGCGCTCCTGAAGGCCGAAACCGACCTCCTCTGGTTTGGCGGCATCGGCACCTATGTGAAGTCCTCCGCCGAAACCCACGCAGATGTCGGCGACCGCGCCAATGACACGATCCGCGTCAATGGCCGCGACCTCAAGGCTAAGGTCATCGGGGAAGGGGCGAACCTCGGCCTCACGCAGGCTGGCCGGATCGAGTTCGCCCTCGCCGGCGGGCGCCTCAACACCGACGCCATCGACAACTCGGCCGGCGTCGATTCGTCCGACCACGAAGTGAATATCAAGATCCTCGCCGCCGAAGCCATCCGCCTCGGCGACCTGAAAGAGGCCGACCGCAACGCCCTCCTCGCCGAGATGACGGATGACGTCGCCGCCCACGTGCTCGCCCACAATTACGACCAGTCGAATGCGCTGACCCTCGCCAGCACCACCGCCCTGGAAGACCATGACGCACTTGAGCGCCTGATGGTCTATCTCGAGGAACGCGGCGTGCTCAACCGGCCGCTCGAAGGCCTTCCGTCTACGGCGCAAATGCAGACCCGCAAGCAACAGGGACAGCCGCTGACCCGGCCCGAGCTCGCCGTTCTCCTCGCATGGTCCAAGATCGTCCTCTTCGATGACCTCGTCGCCTCCGGCCTGCCGGATGATCCCTGGTTCGAGCCGGTGCTGAAAGCCTATTTCCCGTCGCCCATCGATAGCTTCGGCAAGGCGATGAAAGGCCATCGCCTGCGCCGCGAGATCATCGCTACAGTCATCGCCAACCGAACGCTCGATTTCGGCGGCCCGGTCGCTCTGCTCCGCCTGCGCGAACTCACCGGCGCCGAGCCCGCCGAAGCAGTCCGCGCCCTCGAAGCCGCCCGCGCCGTGCTCGACCTTGCGGGCTTCCGCCGCGATGTCTTCGCGCTCGACGCGAAGGTTCCCGCCGATCTGCAAACAGAGCTCCAGCTCGAAGCGGTCCATGCCGCCGGTGAAGCCGCCGCCTGGTTCATCCGCGCCACGCCCGGCAAGCCGATCGGCGACGCCGTGAAGCTGACCCACGCCCCTCTGGACACGCTGAAAGGCGCCCTGAAGGATGTGCAGACATCCTTCCCGGCCTCCCGCATTGAACGCGACGCCCGCGCCTTCGTGAAGCGCGGCGCCCCCGAAGGCCTCGCCCACTGGGCCGCTGCTATGAGCTACTTCGCGCAGGGCCTCGTCATCGTCGATGTCGCCCAGCGCAAGAAAAAGCCTGTGCCCGAAACCGCCGCCGCCTTCTACGAAATCGGCGATGCCTTGCGGCTCGACCGCCTGCGGGCCTCCGCCCGCGAAGGCCTCGCCGGCGCCGCCTATTGGGACCGCGTCGCGGGCCGCCGCCTGATCGCCGAACTCGTCCGCCTTCAGGCGTCTGCCACGGACGAGGCCATCGGCTCCGGCGGCGCTGAAGCCTGGCTGGACGCGCGCAGCGATGCCCGCCGCCAGCTCCTCAGCACACTGACGGCTCTCGGAAAGGACCGCACCTGGTCCTTCGCCAAGTTCGCCCTCTCGACCGACGCCGTCCGCCAGTTCATGGGCCGGTGAGGCGCGTTCAGGGGGGGGGCTTCCCGGTGGGGCATGATTCCCTGCCGCGCCCGGGCCTGCTATCGCTAGCGCCATGACCGGCACGCCCGCCTCTCTGGAAGCCGCCCTTAAGGCCGCGGCCCTGCGCCTCGGCTTCGACGCCGCCGGAATCGCGCGCGCGGATGAGGCCTGGGACGCCGGCGCCCGGCTCGCGGAGTTCGTCGCCGAAGGCCGCCACGGCGAAATGCGCTGGATGGAGGAAACCCTCGCCCGCCGCAGCGCGCCCACCGCCATGTGGCCGGAGGCCCGCTCTGCCCTCGTCGTCGCGATGAACTATGGGCCGGACCACAATCCGCTCGACACGCTCACCCAGCGCGAGACCGGCAACATCTCCGTCTACGCCCGGGGCAGGGACTATCACGACGTCATCAAGTCCCGCCTCAAGCAGCTCGCGGGCGAAGTCGCCGCGCTCACCGGCGCGGACGTGAAAGTCTTCGTCGACACCGCTCCCCTCATGGAAAAGCCGCTGGCTGAGCGCGCCGGCCTCGGCTGGCAGGGCAAGCACACAAACCTCGTCAGCCGCGAGCTTGGCTCCTGGTTCTTCCTCGGCACGGTGCTGACCAGCGCCGGCCTCGCTGCTGATCCGGCCGGCGAGGACCATTGCGGCTCCTGCAGCGCATGTCTCGACATCTGCCCGACGAACGCTTTCCCGGCGCCCTACCAGCTCGATGCCCGCCGCTGCATCTCCTATCTCACCATCGAGCATGCCGGTCCCATCCCGCGCGAATTCCGCGCCGCGATGGGCAACCGCATCTATGGCTGCGACGATTGCCTTGCCGTCTGTCCCTGGAACAAGTTCGCCGCCAGTGCCTCCGAGGCCGCCCTCTTCGCCCGCGCGGAGCTGAAAACGCCGGGCCTGGGCGAACTCGCCGCCCTCGATGACGCCGCCTTCCGCGAGATTTTCTCCGGCTCCCCGGTCAAGCGCACAGGGCGGGACCGCTTCGTGCGCAATGTCTGCGTCGCCATCGGCAATTCCGGCAGCCCCCGGCTCTTGCCCGCGCTGCTGCCGCTGCTCGAAGATGCGAGCCCCCTCGTGCGCGGCGCGGCGGTCTGGGCGCTCGCCCGCCTTGATCCTGCCTGTTTTGCTGAAGAAAAGGCGCGCCGCCGGGCCAGCGAACATGATAGCACGGTGATCGAGGAATGGGATCTCGGGGCATGACGGACGATTCGGGGCAGGCAGTCGGCAACACGGCAAAGCGTAGCGTGCCCCTCTGGCGGCATATCCTTGTGCGTCTGGTGCAGGCGGGCCTCGCCATCTTCCTGCTCTTCCACGTCTATGCCCTGCTGCTAAAATTCGTCGGCCCGCCCGGCACCATCCTGATGACCCAGCGCGGCATGCAGGGCGAGGACGTCCGGCGCGACTGGACCAGCCTCGACAAGATCTCCCCCAATCTGGTGCTCGCCGTGATCAGCGCCGAGGACGCAAAGTTCTGCGAACATAGCGGCATCGACTGGGAAGCCATCGAGAAGGCGCGCGAGTTCAATCGCAAGAACAAGGATGGCAAACGCCGCGGCGGCTCGACCATCAGCCAGCAGACGGCCAAGAACGTCTTCTTCTGGAATGGCGGCGGCATGCCCCGCAAGGCCGGCGAAGCCTGGATGACCTATGTCATAGAAACGGTCTGGGGCAAGCGCCGCATCATGGAAGTCTATCTCAACGTTGCCGAATGGGGCGACGGCCTGTTCGGTGCCGAAGCGGCCGCGCAGGCCCGCTTCGGCAAATCCGCCGCCGACCTGTCGGAACTTGAGGCCGCACGCCTCGCCGCTGTCCTTCCGTCCCCGAACAAATGGAGCGCCGACAAGCCCGGCCCCTATGTGCGCAAACGCACCCGCTCGATCATGTCCCGCATGCGTGTCGTCGCCAATGAAGGCTATGCGGCCTGCGTGCTTGGTGATGACTACCGCGCGACCATCGCGAAACCGGAAAAAGGCGAACCCGCCCGTCCGGCCCCGGTGCTCGAGGATATCCCCGAAGCGCCCGAGACCGGCGCGGAAGCCCTCGGCACGGAAGCCGTTGCGGAAGAAGTCCCCGCCGCAGCCGATCCCGAGGCCGACGCCGCGCTCGATGCTGTCCTCGACTCTGCCGACGAAACTTTCAGCGAAGAGCCCGCGCCGGAAACCCCCGCACCCGAAACACCGCCCACGGAAGAACCCTCTCCGGCCGAACCCGCCCCCGAAGACTCCGGCCCGACAATTCTCACCCCGCAATAAGGGAAGAATTGGTTGCACAAGTTCGCCCTTGTGCAACAAATCCGTCCCAAATCGATATTCAAGTTTGTCGTCATCCCGGTTTCGCCGCAGGCGAAGACCGGGATCCAGACTTCCTTGTTTTATGGGGCTTTCTGGGTCCCGGACATTTGCTGCGCAAATTCCGGGATGACGCCCAACTGAACTTTTTCACAGCTTTCGAATCCGACCGCATCCGCACCCGGGTTATTCTCCCCGGATGGTTTCGCTCAGCGCCCTCCGCCAGCACCCGCGTTTCGCCCGCTTCTTCGAAGTGGTGCACCCCTTCTTCTGGCCGGTGATCTGGTGGACGCTCAACGCCGTGTTCCGGCAATACGATGCCTCGAACCGCACCGAATTCCTGCTCGGCATCACCTGGTGGGGCCAGGTCTACATCGCCTTCGAGGGCGACAAGCTCCCCGATCCGCTAACCTACAAACCTCTGACCCGAACCTTCCGTCC
>VYLE01000150.1_pt1 | contig 64645 bp, 66 predicted proteins | sample 5114391 | NCBI WGS metagenome assembly VYLE01 (sample SAMN12291771, study PRJNA351875) | freshwater metagenome | isolation source: freshwater lake | place: USA: Michigan, Kent Lake | collected 2013-08-15 | reverse complement strand
CCAGGCGCTGACGCGATTGTCGGGCCTGACACGTGCCGCGGCGGTGGTTTTGACGCCGAAATCCAATGCGCGGCTCAAGCACATCGAATTCGTCCGCCTGGAACCGGAGAAGGCGCTGGTGATCCTGGTCGGCGAGGACGGTCAGGTGGAAAACCGCGTGCTGACCTTGCCGCCGGGCGTTCCCTCCTCGGCGATCACCGAGGCCGGCAATTTCCTCAATGCGCGGATCCGCGGCCGCACCCTCGCCGAGGCCCGGCTCGAACTCGAAACGGCGCTCGCAGAGGCGCGGGCCGAGCTCGACCAGCTGACGCAGAAGGTGATCTCGGCCGGAATCGCCAGCTGGTCCGGCGGCGAGAAGGAGGATCGCCAGCTCATCGTCCGGGGCCATGCCAATCTGCTCGAGGATCTGCATGCGCTGGAGGATCTGGAGCGCGTTCGCCTGCTGTTCGACGATCTCGAGACCAAGCGCGGCGTCATCGACCTGCTTGGCCGCGCCGAGACCGCGGAAGGGGTGCGGATCTTCATCGGCAGCGAGAACAAGCTGTTCTCGCTGTCCGGTTCCTCCACCATCATCTCGCCCTATCGCGACGCCGCCGGCCACATCGTGGGCGTGCTCGGGGTGATCGGCCCGACCCGGCTGAATTATGCCCGCGTGATCCCGACGGTGGACTACGCCGCCCGCATCGTCAGCCGCCTGCTCGGCGGCTGACCGGCCGGCCCGCCGATCACGGGCGCTTGATTTTCGCCGCCCGAAGCACGATATCCGGGCCAGAAAAATCCCTTTCGACAAGTCCGAGAATTAAGCCGATGACCGATCAAGAGCGGCAACCCGAAGACACGACAGCGCCGACAGGAGAGCCCGTGGTCTCGAAGCCCTACATCATGCCTGATGATCCCGAGCCCGGCTCGGTCGAAACCCTGCAGAAGGAAGCCTCCGAGGCGCGCGACCGGATGCTGCGGACGCTGGCGGAGATGGAAAATCTGCGCAAACGCACCGCCAAGGAGGTCGCCGATGCGCGACTCTACGGCATCACCGGCTTTGCTCGCGACGTGCTCGACATCGCCGACAACCTCCAGCGCGCGCTCGATGCCGTCCCGGCGGACGCGCGCGCCAATGCCGATGCCGGCCTCAAGGGGCTGATCGAGGGCGTCGAGCTCACCGAGCGCTCGCTGCACAGCGCGCTCGAGAAGCACGGCGTGAAGAAGCTCGATCCCCAGGGCCAGAAGTTCGATCCGAACTTCCACCAGGCGATGTATGAGGTGCCCGATGCCTCGGTGCCGTCGGGCACCGTCGTGCAGGTCATGCAGGCCGGCTACACGATCGGCGAACGCGTGCTGCGACCGGCGCTGGTCGGCGTCGCCAAGGGCGGAGCGAAGGCTGCGCCCGCGGCGGGCGAGCCGAACAGCGCGGCGAACTGAGCTCTGCGCAGGGTGTCATTCCGGGACGGCTCGTGGAGCCGAGCCCGGGATTTCGAGATTCCGGGTTCGATGCGGCGCATCGCCCCGGAACGACGGATTGAAGCTTACGCGCTGACCGCGATGTCGGCGGACTGAATCCGCTTCACGCCGGCCTTGGCCATGTCGGCCCAGGCCTTCGCCAGCGAGCCCTGGGTGTCGATGCCGCGGCAGGCATCCTCCACCACATAGACCTCGAAGCCGGCCTTGCGCGCGTCGAGCGCGGTCCATGCGACGCAGAAATCGGTCGCGAGGCCAGCGACGAACACGCGCTTGATCTTGCGTCCCTTGAGATAGCCGGCAAGTCCGGTCGAGGTCTTGCCGTCCGCCTCCAGGAAGGCCGAATAGCTGTCGACGTCCTTGTGAAAGCCCTTGCGGATGATGAGCTCGGCATGCGGGATCGCGAGGTCCTTCGACAGCGCCGCGCCGTCGGTGCCCTGCACGCAATGGTCGGGCCACAGCACCTGCTTGCCATAGGGCAGATCGACGGTCTCGAACGGCTTCTTGCCGGAATGCACCGAGGCAAACGACACATGGCCCGGCGTGTGCCAGTCCTGCGTCATCACCACATTGGCGAAGGCTTTCGAGATCTTGTTGATCACGGGCACCACCTGCTCGCCCTCTTTCACGGCGAGGCTGCCGCCCGGCAGGAAGCAGTTCTGCACGTCGATCACCAGCAGCGCGGAGGCCTCGTCCGGCTTGATCGAATTGGCCGCGAGAAGAGCGGCCGGCGCGAGCGCCGCAAGCGCCGTGGTCCCGAGCGCCGCCAACATGTGTCGCCGATTGAGCATCGTTCGCCTCCCTCCAAGGATGATCCAAGCAGGGGAAGCGTAATTCCGTTGGTGTACGAACAGAAGCCCGAAAATGCAGCCGGTTTGATGAGAGGTTGGGCCTCAGACCCAGGATGTCGTCCCGGCGAAGGCCGGGATCCAAAGGCCGCGGCGGTGGTTTTGCGAAGGCCCGGAGTTACCGGTGCGCGCCGCGACGGCCTTCGGTGATGATGGGTCTCGGCCTTCGCCGGGACGACACCGGATATTGCTACGCCAGCGCGGGTCTAGCCTTTCGGCTGGATGCCGTCCCGCACCGCGCGGAAGCGGGTGAAGGCGGCGGGCCATTGGTCGCGCGGGGCGCTGGCGACGATGCGCAGCGAGGTGCCGCCGTTGCTGAAGCGAATCCACTGCACCACGGTCACGGGCGTCTTGTCCTTGCCGCTGACGCCATCGATCCGGGTCTCGAAGCCCTGCTGGCCGTTGATGCGGATCGGCTCGGACATGGTGACGCGCGATTCGCGCACGCCGGGGATCTGCAGCGCGGCCTCCTGGGCGAAGCGGGCGCGGTCGTCGGCCTGCTGCGGCGTCGCCCCGATCAGGCCGAGGATCATGAACGGCTTCGACTCGTAGCCGCCGCTCTCGTCGCCGTCGGCCAGGATGATGCTGACGCCAGGCGCCAGGGTGCGGACGTCCTTGAAGTCGGCGAGATCGGTGATCTTGAAGGGCATCAGGGCGATCTGCTCTTCGGCAGAGACCTGGCGACGGGTGGTGGCGCTCGCGAACATCTGCCGCACCGCCTCGTCGGTATAGATCTTGGTCGCATTCTCCGGGACCTGCACCGCGACATAGCCGGAGAAGCCGGCGCCCGGCACGATCATGGAATAGCGCTTCACCGGGGTCTCGCCGGCCTTGCCGCTCTCGATCGTGAAATAGGCGAGGCCCGCGGGGGTCTCGATCTTGTCCTGCTTGACGCCGCCTGTGCCGGCCGGGTTCGCATTGAAGGCGCTCACGACCTCGCCATAGGCCGCCGGCGGCAGCTCGGTGATCAGCACCTTGACGCTGCCGTCCTCGCTCTCGAAGCCCGGGAAGGTCTTGGCCGTGCTGAGGCCGACCAGCGGCGCCAATCCGAGGCGCAGGCCCGGCGGGTAAACCACGTCGGCGGCAAGCGCGGACATCGCGGAGGCAACGAGAAGGGCGAACGCAGCAAGGGGGCGGATCAGCTTCATGGGCACTCTGATTGGTTCACATTGAGGCCGTTCGATGGTGGGCCGCAGGGCCGATTTGTCGCGCGAAGCAGCCGGCGCGGCGTCGTCCCGGCCGACCGCCTTTTAACGAATTTGCCCTGGCCGTAACAGGGTGTGGCGCGCGGGTGCCTCTGATGGCCGGGCGCCGGACCCGTTAACATTTCCTGATCCGCAAGGTCGGGAGCTTCCCTCTGCGGATCTTCCAAAAGCCGATGTTTTCACGGCCGAAACTTGCGCTCGGTCCTTGCGGGCCCCTCCCCCCCTCCTATATGAGCCTCAATCATCGCAATATCGCGGATGTTTGATCTTAGGGGGTTTGGATCGGGTGCCTTCTGGGCCCAACCAACCTGCCGCAAAAAGAAGGATATCAGGACCATGGGAAAGGTCATTGGGATCGACCTCGGCACGACGAATTCGTGCGTTGCCGTGATGGATGGCAAAAACGCCAAAGTCATCGAGAATTCCGAGGGTATGCGCACGACGCCGTCGATCGTCGCCGTCACCGATGACGGTGAGCGCCTCGTCGGTCAGCCGGCCAAGCGCCAGGCCGTCACCAATCCCGAGCGCACCTTCTTCGCAGTGAAGCGCCTCATCGGCCGCCGCTACGACGACCCGATGGTCGAGAAGGACAAGAAGCTCGTTCCGTACAAGATCGTGAAGGCCTCCAACGGCGACGCCTGGGTCGAGGCCGACGGCCAGACCTACTCGCCCTCGCAGGTCTCCGCCTTCATCCTGCAGAAGATGAAGGAGACGGCGGAAGCCCATCTCGGCCAGAAGGTCGACCAGGCCGTCATCACCGTCCCCGCCTATTTCAACGACGCCCAGCGTCAGGCCACCAAGGACGCCGGCAAGATCGCCGGTCTTGAAGTGCTGCGCATCATCAACGAGCCGACGGCGGCCGCCCTCGCCTACGGTCTCGACAAGACCAAGGCCGGCACCATCGCGGTGTACGACCTCGGCGGCGGCACCTTCGATATCTCCATTCTGGAAATCGGCGACGGCGTGTTCGAGGTCAAGTCGACCAACGGCGACACCTTCCTCGGCGGCGAAGACTTCGACATGCGCCTCGTGGGCTATCTCGCCGACGAATTCCAGAAGGAGCAGGGCATCAACCTGCGCAACGACAAGCTCGCTTTGCAGCGCCTGAAGGAAGCCGCTGAAAAGGCCAAGATCGAGCTGTCCTCGACGACGCAGACCGAGATCAACCTGCCCTTCATCACCGCGGACCAGACCGGCCCGAAGCATCTGACGATGAAGCTCACCCGCGCCAAGTTCGAGGCGCTGGTCGACGACCTCATCCAGAAGACCGTCGAGCCCTGCCGCAAGGCGCTGAAGGATGCCGGCGTCACCGCCGGCGAGATCGGCGAAGTCGTGCTGGTCGGCGGCATGTCGCGCATGCCGAAGGTCCAGGAAGTCGTGAAGCAGCTGTTCGGCAAGGAGCCGCACAAGGGCGTCAACCCGGACGAGGTCGTGGCGATCGGCGCTGCGATCCAGGCCGGCGTGCTCCAGGGCGACGTCAAGGACGTGCTGCTGCTCGACGTGACCCCGCTGTCGCTGGGCATCGAGACGCTGGGCGGCGTGTTCACCCGCATCATCGACCGCAACACCACGATCCCGACCAAGAAGAGCCAGGTGTTCTCGACCGCCGAGGACAATCAGAACGCGGTGACCATCCGCGTCTTCCAGGGCGAGCGTGAAATGGCGGCCGACAACAAGATGCTCGGTCAGTTCGACCTGATGGGCATTCCGCCGGCGCCGCGCGGCATGCCGCAGATCGAGGTCACGTTCGACATCGACGCCAACGGCATCGTCAACGTCTCGGCCAAGGACAAGGCCACCGGCAAGGAGCAGCAGATCCGCATCCAGGCTTCGGGCGGTCTGTCGGAAGCCGACATCGACAAGATGGTCAAGGACGCCGAGGCCAATGCCGCGGCGGACAAGCAGCGCCGCGAGGCGGTCGACGCCAAGAACCATGCCGACGCCCTGGTGCATTCCACCGAGAAGGCCCTGGCGGAGCACGGTTCCAAGGTCGCCGAGACCGAGCGCCGCGCCATCGAGGACGCGGTCAGCGACCTCAAGGAAGCGCTGAAGGGCAACGATGCCGAGGCGATCAAAGCCAAGACCAACACGCTGGCCCAGGCCTCGATGAAGCTCGGCGAGGCCATGTACAAGCAGCAGGCCGAGGCCGATGCGGCCAAGGATGCTGCCAAGGACGACGTCGTCGACGCGGAATTCACCGAGGTCGACGACGACAAGAACAACAAGAAGTCCGCTTAATCCCCGCGAGGGTGACGATGCGGGCGGATTGGACCCCACACGCTTCTTCGGCCTCCCCCTTCGCGGGGGAGGCTTTCGTGTCGAGGTCGCCGGACCGGGCTGCCGCACCGATCGATCAATTTCCAGCCGTCATTCCCAGCGCTGCCGGGCCGCTCGCCGCCGTGAGGCGGACGGGCGATCGTGTCGTTGCGCGGCCGCGCCGCTTCGCCCCAACTTGAATCGCGATTGGATAGACCGAGTTCAACATGTCCACGTCCACCAAGCGCTGCTATTACGAGACCCTCGAAGTCGAACGCGACGCCGACGAGACGAAGCTGAAATCGTCGTTCCGCAAGCTGGCGATGCGGTTCCATCCCGACCGCAATCCGGGGGATGCGACCAGCGAGGTCAAGTTCAAGGAAATCAACGAGGCCTACGAGGTCCTCAAGGACAAGGACAAGCGCGCGGCCTATGACCGCTACGGTCACGCCGCCTTCGAGCAGGGCGGGCCCGGCGGCGGTGCCGGCTTCGGCGCGGGCTTCGCCTCCTCCTTCTCCGACATCTTCGAGGATCTGTTCGGCATGGCCGGGCAGCGCGGCCGCGGCGGCCGCGAGCGCGGCGCCGACCTGCGCTACAATATGGAAATCACGCTCGAGGAAGCCTTCGGCGGCAAGACCGCGCAGATCGAAATCCCGGTCTCGGTGACCTGCGAGGCCTGCTCCGGCACCGGCGCCAAGGCCGGCACCAAGCCGAAGACCTGCGCGACCTGCGGCGGCGCCGGCCGCGTGCGGCAGTCGCAGGGCTTCTTCACGCTAGAGCGCACCTGCCCCGGCTGCCAGGGCCGTGGCCAGATGATCGAGGACGCCTGCCCGTCCTGCTCCGGCCAGGGCCGGGTCACCCGCGAGCGCACGCTCTCGGTGAACATTCCCCCGGGCGTCGAGGACGGCACCCGCATCAGGCTCGCCGGCGAAGGCGAAGCCGGCGTCCGCGGCGGCCCGCCGGGCGACCTCTACATCTTCCTGTCGCTGGCCCAGCACCAGTTCTTCCAGCGCGACGGCGCCGACCTGCATTGCCGCGTGCCGATCTCGATGGTGACCGCGGCGCTCGGCGGCGAATTCGAGGTGCCGACGATCGAAAAGGCGAAGACCAAGGTGAAGGTGCCCGCCGGAACCCAGTCCGGCCGCCGCTTCCGCATCGCATCAAAGGGCATGCCGGTGCTGCGCTCGCGCCAGACCGGCGACATGTACGTCCAGGTCGTGGTCGAGACGCCGCAGAACCTGACCAAGAAGCAGCAGGAATTGCTGGCCGAGTTCGAGAAACTCTCCTCCGGCAATACCCAGCCGGAATCCGAGGGCTTCTTCACCAAGGTCAAGGATTTCTTCGGCAATCGGGCGACCTGACTCGGCTTGACCGTATCGCCTGCGGCCTATACCTGTTTATGACCATTTTCTGACACGCCGCGGTCCTGCGGTCCCGTCCGGTCCTGACATGCCATTGCCATCGTCCGCGCGTGCGTTGAAGAAGCCTCGTCTTGACGACGAGGTGCGTTTTCTCAGGTCGTGGATCGAAAAGCCGCTGCACATGGGCGCGGTGATGCCATCTGGCAAGCTGCTCGCGCGGACCATGGCTCATTACGTCGACGTCGATTCCGACGCGCCGGTTGTCGAACTCGGACCCGGCACCGGCGCCATCACCTCGGCCCTGGTCGAGCGCGGTGTCGATCAGAAGCGTCTCGTGCTCGTCGAATACAATCCCGGCTTCTGCGCGCTGTTGCGCGACCGCTATCCGCAGGCCAAGGTGGTGCAGGGCGATGCCTATCGCCTGCGCGACACGTTGTGGAACGTGCTGAGCGCGCCGGCCTCCGCCGTCGTCTCCGGCCTGCCGCTGGTCACCAAGCCGATGCTGACCCGGCTGCGGCTGATCCGCGACGCCTTCACGGCCCTGGCGCCCGGCGCGCCCTTCGTCCAGTTCACCTATGCGGTGGTGCCGCCGATCCCGAAATCGCTGCCCGGCGTGTCCACAGAGGCCTCGGAACGGATCTGGATGAACCTTCCGCCCGCCCGCGTCTGGGTGTATCGCAAGGACTAATTCCGCCCGTTGTCCTTCTTGCGCGGCGGGCCTGTTTCGCCGAACGCACGGGATCGGATGTCCGCACCCAAAATCCTGGTCATTCCCGGCTCGCTGCGCATGGGCTCGCACAATGCGAAGCTCGCGGCGGTCGCCGCCCATGAATTCGCCCTGGCCGGCGTCGACGTCACCCGCATCTCGCTCGCGGATTTTCCGCTGCCGATCTACGACGGCGATCTCGAGACCAAATCGGGCGTGCCCAAGCACGCGGTCAATCTCAAGCGCATGATCGGCACCCATCACGGCGTGCTGATCGTCTCGCCCGAATACAACGCATCGGTGCCGCCGCTGCTCAAGAATGCCATCGACTGGGTCAGCCGCGTGCAGGATCCGCACGAGGCGCGCGGCGAGGTGTTCCGCGGCCGGGCCTTTGCGCTGGCGGGGGCCTCGCAGAGCCGGCTGGGCACGGCCCGCGCGCTCCAGGCGCTGCGGCTGATCCTGAGCGCCTGCCAGGCCCAGGTGATCGCGAGCCAGTTCGCGCTGGCTTTCGCCGACGAGGCCTATGACGATATGGACAGGCTGAAGAACGAGGCCGATGCTGCCGCGCTGAAGGCGCTGGTGCGGCAGTTGATCGACCTCTCCCAACGCATGATGTGAGGTGACATGAATCCAGCCGCAATCGCCGCGAAGGACCGCCTGATCGTGGCGCTCGATCTGCCCGGCGTCGAGGCCGCGGAGGCGATGATCGATCGGCTCGGCGACAGCGTCGATTTCTACAAGATCGGCTACCGGCTGGCCTATGCCGGCGGTCTGCCGCTGGTCGCAAGGCTCGCCGACAGGGGCAAGAAGGTCTTCCTCGACCTCAAGCTGCACGACATCGGCAACACCGTGAGCCAGGGCGTCGAGAGCATCACAAGGCTGGGCGCGACCTTCCTCACCGTGCACGCCTATCCGCAGACGATGAAGGGCGCCGTCGAAGGCCGCGGCCGTGCGAAGCTGAAGCTCCTCGCCGTCACGGTGCTGACCTCCTACAACGACGACGATCTGCACGCCGCCGGCTACCGGCTCGGCGTGTCCGAATTGGTCGAGGCGCGGGCGCAACAGGCGCAGGTTCTCGGCATCGACGGCCTCGTCAGTTCGCCGGAGGAGGTCGGGGCGCTGCGCAAGATCGTCGGCCACCAGCTTCATCTCGTCACGCCGGGCATCCGGCCCGCGGGTTCGGCCAGCGGCGACCAGAAGCGCATCATGACGCCGGGCCGCGCGATCGCCGCGGGCGCGGACTACCTGGTCGTCGGGCGACCGGTGCTGGAGGCCGCCGAGCCGAAGGCGGTCGCCGAAGCCATCCAGGCCGAAATCGCTCAGGCACTCGGCTGATCAAACAACAAGGGAGAACGACCATGGCAAAGGGTTACTGGATCGGACGCGTCGACGTGCACAATGACGAGGGCTACAAGCCCTACGCCGTCGCCAACGGGCCGATCTTCAAGAAATGGGGCGCCCGCTTCGTGGTCCGCGCCGGCAAGTTCACCACCGTCGAAGGCGCCAGCCGCACCCGCAACGTCGTGATCGAATTCCCGGACTACGAGACCGCGATCGCCTGCTACAACTCGCCGGAATACCAGGCCAACATCAAGGTGCGTCAGCCGCACTCGCTCGCTGACCTCATCATCATCGAGGGCTATGACGGTCCGCAGCCGTCGGAAGGCTAGCTCCGTCATGGCCGGGCTTGACCCGGCCATCCACCTCTTGGAGACCACGTGTGGCCTTCGTGGATGCCAGGGACAAGCCCGGGCATGACGAGGGCGTATCCCCCTCGGTTGCCGGAACTGCATCCCCCCGCTAAAAGCGGGCCTGAGAGGAACACATCATGTCCGACATGCGCCTGATTGTTGCTGGAGCCGGTGGCCGCATGGGCCGGGCGCTGACGCGGGCGATTTCCGAGAGCAAGGGCGCGGTGCTGGCCGGCGCCCTCGAGGCGCCGGGCTCGGAGCTGCTCGGCAAGGATGCGGGCGTGCTCGCCGGCCTGCCGGCCATTGGCATCAAGCTCTCCGCCGATCTCTGGGCGATGGCGAAGGAGGCCGACGGCATTCTCGATTTCACCGTCCCGGCCGCGACCATCGCCAATGTCGCGATCGCCGCCGAGCGCGGCCTCGTCCATGTCATCGGCACCACGGGCCTGTCTGGCTCCGACAATGCGGTGATCAAGAGCGTCACCAATCGCGCGGTGGTGGTGCAGTCCGGAAATATGAGCCTCGGCGTCAATCTGCTCGCCGCCGTGGTCAAGCGCGTCGCCAAGGCGCTCGACGAGAATTTCGACATCGAGATCGTCGAGACCCATCATCGCATGAAGGTCGATGCGCCCTCCGGCACCGCGCTCATGCTGGGCCAGGCCGCCGCGGCCGGGCGCGGCGTCTCGCTGGACGATCATTCGGAGCGCGGCCGCGACGGCATCACCGGCGCGCGCAAGCCCGGCCATATCGGCTTCGCCTCGTTGCGCGGCGGTACCGCGGCCGGCGATCACAGCGTCAGCTTCTTGGGCCCGTTCGAACGCCTGACGCTGTCGCATCAGGCCGAGGACCGCATGCTGTTCGCCCACGGCGCACTGAAGGCGGCGCTGTGGGCGCACGGCAAGACTCCGGGACATTATTCCATGGCCGACGTGCTCGGCCTCGCCGACATCTGAACGAAGTAACGGAAAGTCATCGATGAGTGAACGTCTCCTCGTGCTCGTGCGTCACGGCCAGAGCGAATGGAATTTGAAGAACCTGTTCACGGGCTGGAAGGACCCCGACCTGACCGAGCAGGGCGTAACCGAAGCCAGGGAAGCCGGCCGCAAGCTCAAGGCGCAGGGTCTGACATTCGACGTCGCCTACACCTCGGCGCTGACGCGCGCGCAGCGCACGCTCGATCTCATTCTCGGCGAGCTCGGCCAGAAGGACCTTCCGATCACGCGTGACCTCGCGCTGAACGAGCGCGACTATGGCGATCTCTCCGGCCTCAACAAGGACGATGCGCGCAAGAAGTGGGGCGAGGAGCAGGTGCTGATCTGGCGCCGCTCCTACGACGTGCCGCCGCCCGGCGGCGAAAGCCTGAAGGACACGCTGGCGCGCGCATTGCCCTACTACGTGCAGGAGATCCTGCCCGGCGTGCTCAATGGCAAGCGCACGCTGGTTGCCGCTCACGGCAATTCGCTGCGCGCGCTGATCATGGTGCTGGAAAAGCTCTCGCCCGAAGGCATTTTGAAGCGCGAGCTCGCCACCGGCGTGCCGATCATCTACCGCCTCAACGCGGATTCGACGGTGGCCTCGAAGCTCGATCTGGCGGGCTGAGTACGAGTCCGAATCTCGGTGTCGTCCCGGCGAAGGCCGGGACCCAACCCGCGTTATCCATCGTCGGCAGACGGTGCATGTCCCTCGTGGCGACAGGATAACTGCAAGTCTTCGCCAAACTGCTTGCTGTGGCTATGGGTTTCGGCCTTCGCCGGTACGACATTGAGGGAGTGCGATCCTCACTCCACCCCCAGCTGCCCGGCCTCCCAGCCCAGCATCGCCTGCTTGCGCGTGATCCCCCAGTGATAGCCGGTGAGCGCGCCGCTCTTGCCCAGTGCGCGGTGGCACGGCACGACGAAGGAGATCGGGTTCTTGCCGACCGCGGCGCCGACCGCGCGCGAGGCTTTCGGGCTCTCGATCTTGCAGGCGATGTCCGAATAGGACACGGCGCGCCCCATCGGAATCCGCAGCAGCGTTTCCCACACCCGCACCTCGAAATCGGTGCCGATCATCACGACGCGCAACGGCTGGTCCGGCCGCCACAGCCTGGTGTCGAAGATGCGCTGCGCCAGCGGCGCGGTGCCGTCGTGATCTTCCACATAGCTCGCGTTCGGCCAGCGCCGGGTCATGTCGGCCAGCGCGGCCTGTTCCTCGCCGGGGTCGGCGAAGGCAAGGCCCGAAAGGCCGCGATCGGTCGCGATCACGATCGCGGTGCCGAACGGCGAGGCATGGAAGCCGTAGCGCAGCGTGAGACCGGCACCGCCGTTCTTCCACTCGCCGGGTGACATCGCTTCATGCGTGACGAACAGATCGTGCAGCCGGCCCGGTCCCGACAGGCCGGAATCGAGCGCGGCATCGAGAATGCTCGCGGAATCCCGCAGCAGCCCCTTGGCATGGTCGAGGGTCAGCGCCTGCATGAAGGCCTTCGGCGTGATCGAGGCCCAGCGGCGAAACAGATGATGCAATTCGTCCGGCGTCACGCCGGCGGCGTCGGCCATCGCCTCGATGGTCGGCTGCGACCGCCAGTTCTCCGAGATGAACGCGATCGCGCGGCGCACGGAATCATAGTCGCGCAGTGCGGCGTCCTGGGGGCCCGGCTTGGCCAAGCGGTGATCATGGATGGCGAGTGTCATCATGGCCGGGAATCTATGGGAGCCGGCGGGTGGACACCACCCGATTTCCGATCCGCGACTCAGCCGATCGGGTTGTAGGTCGGGCCGCGCTTGGCGGCGTTCAGCGCTTCGACCAAGCCGTTGTAGAAGCTTGCCTTTTCCTCCGGCCCGAGAAAGCCGGCAATGAGCAGCCGGCGGCCGCGCGAGATCAGATAGAGGTGCTCGATGCCGAAATCCTCGTCGACCTCCTGATCGAGCCGCACCCAGAGCGGGTTGAAGGTCCATTCGGCGACGTGGCCGCGCGCGCTGGTCCGCTTCACGCGCAATTCCGATGGCGTGACCACGATCTCCTCGCTGGCCCGCGCGGCGCGGAAATTGGCCTTGAAGGCCCACCACACCAGCAGCACGTCGAGGCCGAAGAAGCCGAACACCGGCCATGCCCCCATCATCAGGAAGACGAGGCCGGCGGCAAAGCTGACGACGCTCAGGAACAGCATCACGGCAAGGAAGCCGCTGCGGTTGAGCGAGCGATGCGGCGTCAGACGCGCCGAGAAGATCCGCGGTTCCGGCCCGCTCCCGACATGTCCGGGCTCAATTTCGTTGCCTGTCGTCATCGTCCCTCAGTATATCCCGATCATGGCGAAAATCACCCGCAAGCCGGCCCCGCGCAAAGCCGGTGTGACGAAGAAGCAGGCAAGGCCGGCTGCGGCCAAGCCTGCCAAACCCGCGAAGACATCGCTCAAGGCCGCCAAACCCTGGACGCCTGCCGAGATACGCGAGGTGTTCAGCCGGTTTCGCAAGGCCAATCCGGAGCCGAGAGGCGAGCTCGAGCACGTCAATCCTTTCACGCTACTGGTTGCCGTGGTGTTATCGGCGCAGGCGACGGATGCCGGCGTCAACAAGGCCACGCGCTCCCTGTTCGAGATCGCCGACACGCCGCAGAAGATGCTCGATCTCGGCGAGGAACGGCTGCGCGACTACATCAAGACGATCGGCCTCTATCGCACCAAGGCCAAGAACGTCATCGCGCTGTCGGCCAAGCTGCTGGCCGAATTCGGCGGCGAGGTGCCGCGCACGCGGGCCGAGATCGAGTCATTGCCCGGCGCGGGTCGCAAGACCGCCAATGTGGTGCTCAACATGGCCTTCGGCGAGCACACGATGGCGGTGGACACGCATGTCTTCCGCGTCGGCAATCGCACCGCGCTCGCGCCCGGCAAGACGCCGCTGGAGGTCGAGCTCGGCCTGGAGAAGGTGATCCCGTCGGAATTCATGCTGCACGCCCATCACTGGCTGATCCTGCATGGGCGCTATACTTGCCTCGCCCGCAAGCCGCGATGTGAGGTCTGCCTGATCAACGATCTCTGCCGCTGGCAGGAAAAGACGGTGTGAAGGCGGAGACGAGCGGTGCAAGCCCGCGCAGTCAAATGCGGGCTGCGCGGCGTCTGATCGTCACCGCAACGAGCGCGCAGGCTCGATCAGTTCGGGCCGCGGTCCCGACAGCCGCTTGTGCATATGGACCATGAAGGCCATGGCGAAGATCGGCGTCGCCAGATTGACGATCGGGATCGAGACGAAGGCCGCGATGAACAGGCCGGCGGTGAAGATGGTTGCGGCATTGTCGCGCCGCATCGCCTTGGCCTCTTCCGGCGCCCGGAAGCGCATCGCGGCGAGCTCGAAATATTCGCGGCCCAGCAGCCAGGCTGCGGCGAGGAAGAAGATCAGAAAGCCGGCGCCGGCGAGGAACACGAAGGGCAGCGCGATCAGATAGACGAGCAGGGTCAGCAGCGCGGTCTTGACGCCTTCCCAGATCGCTTCGGTCATGGGCAGGGCCACACCAGGCCGCTCGGCGGGATAGTGTTCGCGCTCGACGATGTCGGCGACGTCGTCGACGAACAGGCTCGCCACCAGCGAGGTGATCGCCGGCATCAGGAAGATGCCCCCGAACACGACGCCGAGGCCGGCCGCGATCGAGACGATCCAGGACAACACGTCGAGCGTGCCGTGCCAGCCCGGCCCGAGCAGGCCCTCCAGCCAGACCTCGCCGGAGGTGGCGAACCAGCTGAGCAGCCGCTGCAGACCGATGGCCAGCACGACGATCAAGACCAAAGCGAGCCCGATCGAGCGCCACAGGATCGAGCGCATCGGCGGCGAGATCATTTGCGACAGCGCCTTGACGGCGGCATCCAGCATGGGGGCATCCTCTCACGAAACCACCCGCGAGAGGTAGACATGCCCGGGCGGTTCGGCAAGGGAGCCGGGGATGCGATCACCCCGCGGGCGCTAGGTGCCGCGGGTTGCTCCGGACGATGCCCGAACGATGCACCGCGCTGCACGGCATTGGCGGAACTGCTGCCTAGTCGTGCCGATGCGCGTGCTTCCGCGGCTTTGACGCCTTGCCCTCGCCGGTCGGGATCATCACCACGCGGCCGTAGCGGACGCCGCGCTCCGCGATGATGTGGTCGGCAAAATGCCGGACCTCGGCGGCGTCGCCGCGCAGGGCCGTCATCTCCATGCAATTGTTGTCGTCGAGATGGACGTGCAGCGTGGCCAGCGCGAGGTCGTGATGGCCGTGGAATTCCTGCACCAGCCGCTTGGAGAGATCGCGCGCGGCGTGGTCATAGACGTAGACCAGGCCGGCCACGCAGGGCCCGCTCTGCCCGGCGTCTTCCGTACTCTGCTGCAGTCCGGCGCGGGCGAGGTCGCGGATGATCTCCGAGCGGTTCTGGTAGCCGCGCGCGGCTGCGGCGGCATCGATCTCGGCCAGCAGATCGTCCTCGATCGTGATCGTTATTCGCTGCATCGGGTCCCCCTTGTTGCGCGGCCGCAGGTTGTTGGCTCCATCGGGCTACGTCATCTCGGCGCGGTGCGCCAGTGCCTCACAGCCGTGTCGCGCGCAGCCGGAGCGCATTCCCGACCACGCTGACCGACGACAACGCCATCGCCGCGGCCGCGATGATCGGTGACAGCAGCACGCCGAAGGCCGGATAGAGGATGCCGGCGGCGATCGGAATGCCGGCGGCATTGTAGATGAAGGCGAAGAACAGGTTCTGGCGGATGTTCCGCATCGTCGCCTGCGACAGTCGTCGTGCGCGGACGATACCCCCGAGATCGCCCTTCAGCAGGGTGATGCCGGCGCTCTCCATCGCAACGTCGGTGCCGGTGCCCATGGCGATGCCGACATCGGCGGCTGCAAGCGCCGGCGCGTCGTTGACGCCGTCGCCGGCCATCGCGACATGGCGCCCCGCTGCCTGCAGCTTCGTGACGACTGCGCTCTTCTGGTCCGGAAGAACCTCGGCCTCGACATCGGCGATGCCGAGCCGGCGGGCCACGGCGGTCGCCGTGGTGCGGTTGTCGCCGGTCAGCATGATGACCTTGATGCCCTCGGCCGCGAGCGCCCGCAGCGCCTCGGGCGTCGAGGCCTTGACCGGATCGGCAATCGCGAACAGCCCGGCCGCTGCGCCGTCCACCGCCATGTTGATCACGGTGGCGCCGTCCTGGCGCAGGCGCTCGGCTTCTTCGGCGAGCGACGAGGCGTCGATGCCGAGCGACGACAGATAATTGGCGTTTCCAAGAACGATCCGTCGTCCGTCGACCCGGCCGGTCGCGCCCTTGCCGGTCGGCGAGTCGAACTGTTCGACCGCACCGAGCGCGAGCCGGCGTTCCGCGGCTGCCCGCACGATGGCATCACCGAGCGGATGTTCGCTGGCGCGCTCGACGCTGGCGGCCAGCCGGAGGATGTCGTCCTCGGCGAAATTGCCGGCCGGCACGATCGCGACGAGCTTCGGCTTGCCTTCGGTCAGCGTGCCGGTCTTGTCGACGACGAGCGTATCGATCCTCTCCATCCGCTCCAGCGCTTCGGCGTTCCTGATCAGCACGCCGGCTTGCGCGCCGCGGCCGACCCCGACCATGATCGACATCGGGGTCGCCAGACCCAGCGCGCAGGGGCAGGCGATGATCAGCACGCTGACCCCGGCGACGAGACCGAAGGCGAGACGCGGCTCCGGCCCGAACCACGCCCAGGCCGCGAAGGCGGCGATGGCGACCGCGATCACCGTCGGTACGAACCAGCCGGCCACCTGGTCGGCGAGGCGCTGGATCGGCGCCCGCGAGCGCTGCGCATCCGCGACCATCTGCACGATCTGCGACAGCAGCGTGTCGCGCCCCACCTTGTCGGCGCGCATGATGAAGCTGCCGGACTGGTTGAGCGTGCCGGCAAGCGCTTTCGCGCCCGGCTCCTTGGTCACCGGCATGGATTCGCCCGTGACGAGCGACTCGTCGAGCGATGAACGCCCCTCGAGGATGGTGCCGTCGACCGGCACCTTCTCGCCTGGACGTACCCGCAAATGGTCGCCGGCGTGGAGTGCCGCAATCTCGACCTCGTGCTCGCCGCCATCGGCATCGACCCGCCGCGCGGTCTTCGGCGCGAGCTGCAGCAGCGCCTTGATCGCGCCCGAGGTCGCATCGCGGGCGCGCAGCTCCAGCACCTGGCCCAGCAGCACCAGCACGGTGATGACCGCGGCCGCCTCGAAATAGATCGACACCGCGCCGCCATGGCCGCGGAAATTCGCCGGGAAGAGCTGCGGCGCGAGCGTGCCGATCAGGCTGTACACATAGGCGACGCCGCTGCCGATCGCGATCAGCGTGAACATGTTGAGATTGCGCGTGAGCAGCGATTGCCAGCCGCGCACCAGGAACGGCCAGCCGGCCCAGATCACCACGGGTGTGGCGAAGACGAGCTGGATCCAGTTCGACAAGGTCGGGTCGATCCAGTTGTGCGAACCGGCGAGATGGCCGCCCATCTCCAGCACGACGGCCGGCAGCGCCAGCGCGCCGCCGATCCAGAAGCGCCGGGTCATGTCGGCAAGCTCGGGGTTTGGTCCGGTGTCGAGGCTCGCGACCTCCGGCTCCAGCGCCATGCCGCAGATCGGGCAGCTGCCCGGCCCGACCTGCCGGATCTCCGGATGCATCGGGCAGGTGTAGATCGTGCCCGCGGGCAGTTCGGGCTCGGGCGCCTTCTCCTTGGCAAGATATTTTGCGGGATCGGCGGCGAATTTCGTGCGGCAGCCGGCCGAGCAGAAATGGAAGGTCTCGCCGTCATGGTCGAAGCGATGCTTCGACGTCGCGGGATCGACCGTCATGCCGCAGACGGGATCAAGGACCTTGGCTGCGCCGCCATGCGAATGGCTCGCGTGATGATGATGGTCATGGCCCGAATGGCCGCCGCAGCACGGGGCTGCCGCAGGGGCTTCGGGCAGGGCCTGAATCTTGGTGGAGCATCCGCATCCGGAACCGGCCTCGTGATGTCCATGCGCTGCGTCGTTCATGCTCATGCTCCGGCCTTGCAACATATACCCTAGGGGGGTATATAGACCTCATGCGCAAGGACATCAAGGCATCCGTCGGAAAACGCCTCGGCCGTATCGAGGGCCAGGTTCGCGGTCTTTCGAAAATGGTCGAGGAAGACCGCTACTGCATCGACATCGTGACACAGATCTCGGCGGTGCGCGCGGCGCTGCGTCGGGTCGAGGAGGAAGTCCTGAAGGATCACGTCGCCCATTGCGTCGAGCACGCCATCGCCAGCGGCGACAAGGCGGACCAGCGCGAAAAGATCGCGGAGCTGATGGCGGTGATCGGGCGGGCGGAGCGGTAGGGGCAAGCCGTCATTGCGAGGAGCGTAACGACGAAGCAATCCAGAATCCCTCCGTGGAGGCAGTCTGGATTGCTTCGCTACGTTTGCAATGACGGTGGAGAGAGGTATGCGAACCATCTCCCGGCGTTCGCCAGGAGGAGGGCAGGCGCATGAGCTACGCCGCGATCTCCAGCCCCTCGCCACGCTGCCGCGCGCGGCACATCGCAAGTTCGCTCAGCAGCACGAAATGCTCGGAGAAGGTCTCGGTCATCTCCGCGGCCGTCTCGTTCATGACTTGCGCAATCGCAGTTTCACCCGCCGTCTCTTCGTCAATCGCTTCAGGAACGAGCGGCGGCGCCACGAACGTTTCTGGAAACACACCGAATGAGCCCGCTACCTCCTCGAGCGGCTTTTGCTTGTCGGCCCAGTGCAGCGCAGTGTAGTCGAACCCGTGCACGATGGTGGGTTTGACGACTTCGAAATAGGGCGAGATGTCGAAGTCGCGGGGCATGTAGAGCGAGGAATCGCGGATGTGCAGGATCTCGCGGCGGGCAGCGCGGCTGCCGGCCTTGGTGATCTTCGGCAGGATCGGATAGCGCACCGCATCGAACGCCTGCGCGATCAGCGCCGAACAGATGATCTTGGTCGGATCGCCCGACCCCAGCGCGATCATGCGCCGTCGCCAGCGCTGCGGCACCGGCAGCGGGAACAGGAAGCGCATCAGGTCGACGATGTTCTTGGTGTCGTAGCCGAAGCCGATGCGGTTGATCGCATAGCGGCAGACCGTATGGCGATCCTCGTAGGACAGCCCGACGGGCCGGCAGAGCCGGGTGTGATACGGGAAGTATTTCGACAGCGGCGCGGAGGTGACCCCCTCGCCGATATTGGCCTCGATCAGCACATGGGGCTCGCCGTCGGGCTCCTCGGCCCCCTCGACCGGTCCGACATAGAGCGCGGCGTGCGACCAGGTCGACTGGGTCAGATATTTGATGATGCCGGAGATGCGGTTGTTGCCCTCGACCAGCAGCACGTCACCGGGTTCGATGATGCCGCGCAAATGATCAGGCTCGCTCGGGGTGAACGGCTCGTAGCCCGGCACCTCCTTGGAGAGGTACGCGGCAATCAGCTTGCCGACCGAATCGAGGACCGTCCCCATCGTCAACTCCCCCCGCGGCCTTTGCTGGCCGCCTTTTTTCCCTTCTGTATCATGGTCTCAACGTGTTGCAATTCGGTTCATCGCCCGGCGAGATCAAGCACCATTGATTCACCATGATGATTGCCGCACAAGACCAGATACGCCAGAATTCGCCCGCTGTTACGCTTCGCCGCAAGTCCCCGGAAACCATGACATGACAATCACGCGCCGCAGCTTCCTTTCGGCGACGGCGGCCGTTGCAGCGGCCCCCGTGCTGCGCGCCACGGCCGCACCGCTTCCCCGCGAGGCGGAGATCGTCGTGATCGGAGCCGGTGCGGCGGGAATCGCCGCGGCGCGGCGCATCATGGCGGCGGGCCGCAAGGTCGTGGTGATCGAGGCCGCCGCCCAGATCGGCGGCCGCTGCATCACCGATGCGACGACCTTCGATGTACCGTTCGATCGCGGCGCGCGCTGGATGCACAATCCCGAGACCAATCCGATGATCCGGCTGGCGCGCAGCGCCGGGCTCGACGTGGCCCAGGCCCCCGCCGGCCAGAAGATGCGCATCGGCCGCCGCAATGCCCGGGCCGGCGAGACCGAGGAGTTCCTGGCGGCGCTGGTGCGCGCCAACCGCGCCATCGACGAGGCCTCGCGCGGCAAGCTCGATACCGCCTGCGCCTCGGTGCTGCCGAAGGATCTCGGCGACTGGGCGGGCGCGGCCGAATTCATGCTCGGCGCCGGCTTTGCCGGCAAGGATCTCAGGGAATTGTCGGTGATCGACAAGGCCCGTGCCCAGGATCGCAACGCGGCCATCGCCTGCCGGCAGGGACTGGGGACGCTGATCGCGAAACTCGGCGAGCAGGTGCCGGTGGCATTGGCCACGCCGGCGAGCCGCATCAGCTGGAGCAACCGCGACGCCAGTGTCGAGACCCCGGCCGGCAGGATCGCCGCGCGCGCCGCCATTCTCACGGTCTCGACCAACGTGCTGACCTCAGGGGCGATCAAATTCGGCCCGGACATGCCCAAGCGTACGCTCGATGCCGCGGCAAGGCTCACGCTCGGCAGCTACGATCACATCGTGCTGCAGCTTCCCGGCAATCCGCTCGGCCTGTCACGCGACGACGTCCTGATCGAACAGAGCAATTCGACGCGGACGGGATTGATGTTCGCCAATATCGGCGGTTCGTCGCTGTGCGCGATCGATGTCGGCGGTTCGTTCGGGCGCGATCTCTCCGCGCAGGGCGAGCCCGCGATGATCGCGTTTGCGCGCGAATGGATCACCAAACTGTTCGGCAGCGAAGCCGCGGCCGCCGTGCAGAAGGCCAGCGCGACGCGCTGGAACACCTCGCCTTTCGTGATGGGCGCGATGTCGGCGGCTTCGCCCGGCGGCCAGCCCTCGCGCAAGATCCTCGCCGAGCCCATCGGCAATCTCTTCATCGCCGGCGAAGCCACGCACGAGACGCTGTGGGGGACGGTCGATGGCGCCTGGGACAGCGGCGAGCGCGCGGCCGAGGCGGCCCTGCGCAAGATCGGTGCCTTGAAGGACGAGCCTGCCGAGGTGCCGACGCAGTCGACGAAGAAGCGCAGGGCGCCGCGGCCGCAGGGCAATTGAGCTCGCCTCAATCTCCGCCGTCGTCCCGGACAAGCGCTGCGCAGATCCGGGACCCATACGCCGCAGCAATAATTTTGCGAAGACCGGCATTGACGATGTCGCGCAACAAAGATTGCTGCGGCGTATGGGTCCTGGCTTTCGCCAGGACGACAACGGAGAGAGTCAGCGCAAGATCCCGTCCAGCACCGGCAGCCCGGTGATCACGGCCATCGCGATCAGCGCGTAGCAGATCCTGCGAAAGATCGTCTCGCTGGCGCGGCCGAACAGCGAGGCGCCGAAGGCGACGCCGATCGCATAGACCGGCCCGACGATCAGCGACAGCAGCAGGGACTCGCGGCTGATCAGCCCCGTCGTGGCGTAGCTGACCATCGAGAAGAAATCCGAGGCGCCGAAGAACAGCAGGATGTTCGCGCGCGCGACGATCGGAGCGATCGGGCGCCCCAGCCAGTAGCCGACGATCGGCGGACCGCCGGTCTGCGCCAAGCCGCTGCAGAAGCCGGAGAGGCCGCCGATGCCGACCGACAGCCAGGCGTGATCCTGGCCGCGATAGCGCCAGCCCGACAGCAGCAACGCCAGCAGCGCGGTGACGAAGCCTGAGATGATCCAGCGCGTGGTGACCGGTTCGAGCACGCTGAGAAAATACGTGCCGACGGGCACGCCGATGAATGCGCCGAGCACGATCACGGCGGTGGCCTTGCGGTCCGCGCTCCGCCAGGCGTCCGGCAGCAGCGGCGCGGCTGCCACGAAATCGATCACGAGGAGCAGGGCGGCGACCAGACGCGGCGCCGCGACGCTGCTCGCCAGCGGCATGAAGATCAGGGCGGAGCCGAAGCCGGAGAAGCCGCGCGCGGTTCCCGAAACGAAAGCGATGGCGCAGAGCGCCATCGCGACGGTGAGGCTGACGTCCTTCGGCAGCAGCTCCGCAAGGTTCATCCGCGAAGCGTGCCGCCGGTCTTCTTCGTGACCTCGGCGACGATCTTGCCAGCGACCGCATCGATCTCCTGGTCGGTCAGGGTCTTCTCGCGCGGCTGGATCGTCACCGCGATCGCGACCGATTTCTTGCCGTCATCGATGCCCTTGCCCCCATAGACGTCGAACAGGTTGACGCCCGTGATCAGCTTCTTGTCGACACTCTGCGCCACGCGGACGATCTCGCCGGCCTTCACGCCGCGATCGACGATGAAGGCGAAGTCGCGCGACACCGGCTGGAACGCCGACAGTTCGATCACCGGCTTGGCGCGGGTCGGCTTCTTCTTCGCCTCCGGGATGCGGTCGAGGATCACCTCGAACACGACCAGCGGGCCGTCGACCCCCAGAGCCTCCAGCGCACGCGGATGCATCTCGCCGAAATAGCCGAGCACGTTCTGCGGCCCGATCTGGATCGTGCCGGAGCGCCCGGGATGCAGCCACGCAGGTCCGCCGGCGACGATCTGCAGCGCCTGAACCGGCGCGCCGGCCGCGGCCAGCACCGCCAGCGCATCGGCCTTGGCATCGAACACACCGGCCTCAGCCGAGCCGGTCCAGTGCCGGCCAAGCCCCTCCGAGGAGGCGAGGCCGCGGCGGACGCCGCCGGCCGCCATGAACTGATCCTGCGGCCGGTCGCCCTTGAACACCTGGCCGACCTCGAACAGCGCAACGTCGCCGAAGCCGCGATCGGCATTGGCCTGCGCGGCCGCGACCAGGCCGGCCAGCAGCGTCGGCCGCATGTCGGACAGGTCGGACGCGATCGGATTGGCCACTTCCAGCTCGCGCTGGCCGCCGCCGAACAGCGTGGCGGCGGGCTTTTTGATGAACGACCAGGTCACGGCCTCGACCATGCCGCGGCCCGCCAGCGCGCGCCGCGCCCGGCGGGTGCGGAGCTGCAGCGAGGTCAGCACCGGCTTGCGCGCGTCATCGCCGCGCTCGAACGGCGTCATCGGCACCTTGTCGACTCCGAAGATGCGGACGATCTCCTCGACGATGTCGGCCTTGCCGTGCACGTCCGAGCGCCAGGACGGCACCGCGATCTTCACCACCGGTCCGGGACCCGCCATCATGAAGCCGAGATGGGTCAGGATGCGCTTCATTTCCAGCTGCGGCACGTCGATGCCCGACAGGCGCTTCACCTCGGTGAGCGGGAATTCGACGATGCGGTCGTCGCCGAAGGTCTTGCCGACCACGACGTTGTCCGACGGCGTGCCGCCGCACATCTCCAGAACCAGTTTCGTCGCCAGTTCCAGCCCCGGCACCATGAAGGCCGGGTCGACGCCGCGCTCGAAGCGGTAGCGTGCGTCCGAATTGATGCCCAGCTTGCGGCCGGTCTGCGCGATGTTGATTTCGTTCCACAACGCCGATTCGATCAGCACGTCCGTGGTGTTTTCATCGCAGCCCGAGGCCTCGCCGCCCATGATGCCGGCGAGCGATTCGACGCCGTTGTCGTCGGAGATCACGCAGACATTGGCATCGAGATTGTAGGTGCGGCCGTCGAGCGCCAGCAGCGTCTCGCCGTCCCGGGCGCGCCGCACGACGAGATGGCCCTTCACCTTTTTCGCGTCGAACACGTGCAGCGGGCGCGCGCGGTCGTAGGTCATGTAGTTGGTGATGTCGACCAGCGCGTTGATCGGGCGCAGGCCGATCGCTGTCAGTCGCTTCTGCAGCCATTCCGGCGACGGTCCGTTCCTGACGCCGCGCACGAGGCGCAGCGCGAAGCCCGGGCACAGCCCGGCATCCTCGACCGTGACCTTCACCGGGCAGGGGAATTCGCCCTTGACCGGCTTGATCGTGGGGTCCTTGAACTTACCCATGTCGGCGGCGGCGAGATCGCGCGCGATGCCGTGCACGCCGGTGCAGTCCTGCCGGTTCGGCGTCAGATTGATCTCGACCACGGGATCGCCGAGGCCGGCCCACGCGGCAAATGCGGCGCCAATGGGTGCATCCGCCGGCAATTCCATGATGCCGTCATGGTCGTTGGAGATCTGCAGCTCCGCCGCCGAGCACAGCATGCCGCGGCTCTCGACGCCGCGGATGGTGCCGACTCCGAGCGTGATGTCCTTGCCGGGAATGTAGGTGCCGGGCGGCGAGAACACGCTGACGAGGCCGGCGCGCGCATTCGGCGCGCCGCACACGACCTGCACCGGCGCGGCACCGTTACCGGTATCGACCATGCAGACGCGTAAGCGGTCCGCATTCGGATGCTGCTCCGCCGAGATCACCTTCGCGATCGTGAACGGCGCCAAGGCCTTCGCCTTGTCCTCGATGTTCTCGACCTCGAGCCCGATCATGGTGAGCTTGTCGGCCAGCTTCTCCAGCGGCTCGTCGGTGTCGAGATGGTCCTTCAGCCAGGAGAGGGTGAATTTCATGGCTGCTTTTTCTCCACGGAGACGGTCTGCTCCCTCCCCCGCTTGCGGGGGAGGGTTGGGGAGAGGGTTCTCTCCGCAATGGCAGTGACGATTTTTTCGAGAACGCCGGCACGATTGGTCATGACGTCGAAATTGCTGAAGCGGAGGACCTTGAAGCCCTTCGCTTCGATCGCGGCGGAGCGACGCGCATCGGCGCGTTCGCCTTCATCCGAGAAATGTTGACCGCCATCGAGCTCGATGACGAGCTTTGCCGCGTGGCAGATGAAATCGGCGACGTAGTTCTCGATCGGCACCTGGCGCCGGAAAATCACGCCGTTCAATCGGCCCGCGCGCAACTCCGACCAGAGAATGCGCTCAGCATCGGTCGAATTGCGTCTGAGGGCGCGCGCATTGGCGCGCAGCTTGTCCGATACTTTCCAATCCGGATGTTCAGGATCGACCATCGGCAACCCCATCGAGGAGACACCCTCACCCCAACCCTCCCCCGCTTGCGGGGGAGGGGGTTCGACCTGTCGGGCTGAAAGAGAATACGTCTCCACGAACTGAAAGCCACGCGCGCACTCCATCCGTTCCCTCCACCGCCTGCGGGGGAGGGTCAGGGAGAGGGCTATCTCCGCAACGGGAACGGAGAAAGTCTTAGCCAGCTCTTGTTCGAGCAAGCCCATCACGAGCTCAGCCCTCCCGCGAGCGTCGGCACTTCGAGTGGCTTGAAGCCGTAATGGTTCAGCCAGCGGACGTCGCTGTCGAACAGCTGGCGCAGATCGGCGATGCCGTATTTCAGCATGGCGATGCGGTCGATGCCCATGCCCCAGGCGAAGCCCTGGTACTCGTCGGGATCGATGCCGCAGGCGCGCAGCACGTTCGGATGCACCATGCCGCAGCCGAGAATCTCGAGCCAGTCCTCGCCCTCGCCGAAGCGGATCTCGCCCTTGTCGCGGCGGCACTGGATGTCGACTTCCAGCGACGGCTCGGTGAACGGAAAGAACGAGGGCCGGAACCGCATGTTGATGTGGTCGACCTCGAAGAAGGCCTTGCAGAACTCGTGCAGGATCCATTTGAGGTGGCCGAGATGCGAGTGCTTGTCGATGACGAGGCCCTCGACCTGGTGGAATTGCGGCGTGTGGGTCGCATCCGAATCGATACGGTAGGTGCGGCCCGGGCAGATCACGCGGATCGGCGGCTTCTGGCTCAGCATGGTGCGCACCTGCACCGGCGAGGTGTGGGTTCGCAGCAGCATGCGCGAGCCGTCCTCCTTCGGGTGGAAGAAGAAGGTGTCGTGCATCTCGCGCGCCGGATGGCCTTCCGGGAAGTTCAGCTTGGTGAAGTTGTAGTCGTCGGTCTCGATGTCGGGGCCTTCGGCGACCGAGAAGCCCATGTCGGCAAAGATCGTGGTGAGTTCGTCCCAGACCTGGCTCAAGGGATGGATGCGGCCGGCCTCGGCCGGGGTCTCGCGCAGCGGCTGGGTGACGTCGATCGTCTCGGCGGCGAGCCGCGCATCTAGCGCGGCCGACTTCAGAACGTCGCGCCGCTCGGCCAGCGCCGCGGTGACCTTGTCCTTGGCGAGGTTGATCGCAGCGCCCTGGGTCTTGCGCTCGTCGGGCGACATCTTGCCGAGGGTTGCGAGCAGCGCCGAGATGGAGCCCTTTTTGCCGAGCGCGGCGACCCGCACCGCCTCGAGGGCGGCCTCGTCGGCGGCGGCGGCGATGTCGGTGATGATCTGGGCTTCGAGCTTGGCAAGATCGGTCATGGCAATCCCTTTTGGCCAGGATGCTGAGCCGAATGCCCCTAGCCCGTCACACCCGGCGTCGTGCCGGGCATCCACGTCTGAGAAGTGTTTGCGCCGGGCGCGAAGGCCGGGGCCGGCGAGGCGCAACAACGCGCCTTGGCCCGGGCCGTCACGAGTTCAATGCTGTCAGGAGCGCGGCAGGCGGCCGTGCCGCCGCCGCAGGTCCGCCTCAGGCCGCGAGCGCGGCCTTGGCCTTCTCGGCGATCGCCTGGAACGCCGCGGGCTCGCGGATCGCGAGATCCGACAGCACCTTGCGGTCCACGGTGATGCCCGACTTGGCGAGGCCGTCGATAAACCGGCTGTAGGTCAGGCCGAACGGACGGACGGCAGCGTTGAGACGCTGGATCCACAGCGCGCGGAAGGTGCGCTTGCGACGCTTGCGGTCACGGAAGGCGTATTGCTGGGCCTTTTCCACGGCCGGCTTGGCGGCGCGGATGGTGTTCTTGCGGCGGCCATAGAAGCCCTTGGCGGCCTTGTAGACTTTCTTGTGCTTGGCGTGGGCGGTCACACCGCGTTTGACGCGAGACATGACAAAAATCCTTCAGGGATGACTTTGGTTTTGGATCGCCGCGCGAACGCGGCACGGTTGGCAGTGATCGTGGACGCGATCAGGCGTTCGGCAAGAAGTACTTCTTGACGTTGTCGCCGTCGGTCTTGAACAGCACGCGGGTGCCGCGGAGCTGACGGATCTGCTTCTTCGTCCGCTTGATCATGCCGTGACGCTTGCCGCGCTGGGCGTGCATCACTTTGCCGGTGGCAGTCACCTTGAAGCGCTTTTTGGCGCCCGATTTGGTCTTCAGCTTGGGCATTTGGCTCTCCTAATGGCCACAGAAATCCGCCCGCGAAGGCGGCTGGCCGTCAAAAATGCTCGTTAGAGCGTTGATTGTGCTCAGGTTTTGCGAACTGGCGCGAAACCCGCACGAGACACCGCCACGGCAGCCCTTGATCAGCCGGGCGGTGAAGGCCGGGCTTATGGCAGAGAACCGGCAAATTGGCAACGCTGAACCGGCGGAACGGACGGCGCGACTATCCGGAATTGCCGGCCCTCATGTCCAAGCCTTGTCGCCAGGAGCAGGACCAGAATGTATCCCCTTGCCCAGCCTCTTTCGAGCCTCGCTCGTGTCGTCCGCCCGCGCCTCTTGGCGCTATTGGCCGTGTTGGCCACGTCGGCGCTGCCCTCGACGGCGGAGGCCCGCGCCGGCGGCTATGACGGTATCTGGAACGTGACCTTCGCGACCACCCGCGGCAATTGCAGCTCGGGCTACAGCGTCCCCTTTACGGTCACCGGTAACCGGGTCTCCTCGGCGGGTGGCGGGCGCGTATCCGGCACGGTCAAGCGCTCCGGCGCGGTCATGGTCCAGGTCTCGGTCGGAGCCTCCCGCGCCAGCGGCGGCGGCCGGCTCTCGGGGGTGACCGGCGTCGGCTCCTGGAGCGGCATCATCTCAGGGGACCGCTGCAGCGGCACCTGGCAGGCGACGCGGAGCTGAGCTCGTCGCCCTACAGGCGGAACAGGCAAAAGAAAAACGGCCCGCCGGAGCTCCGGACGGGCCGCCAAATTTCTCGAGACCGGCTGTGGTTCAGCGCGGCGCCAGCACCATCACGACCTGGCGGCCTTCGAACCTTGCGTCCTGCTCGACCTTGGCAAGCTCGGCGACGTCGGTCTTGATCTTGTCGAGCAGCTTGGTGCCGATCTCCTGGTGCGCCATTTCGCGGCCGCGATAGCGCAAGGTGATCTTGACCTTGTCGCCCTCTTCGAAGAACCGCTGCATCGCGCGCATCTTCACGTCGTAATCGTGGTCGTCGATCATCGGGCGGAGCTTGATCTCCTTGATCTCGACGGTCTTCTGCCGCTTGCGGGCCTCGGCGGCTTTCTTCTGAGCGGAATACTTGTACTTCCCGTAGTCCATGATCTTGCAGACGGGAGGGCTGGTATTCGGCGAAATCTCGACCAGATCCATGCCGGCTTCCTGGGCCATCTTGATGGCCACGACCGTTTCGACCGTGCCTTTGTTCTCACCGGTCTGGTCGATCAGCTGGATCTGCGCATTGCGAATATCGTCATTGATGCGCGGCCCGTCTTTGCTGGCAGCGGGCGGAGCTTTATTAGGACGGCGAATGGGTGGTTCTCCAAAGTTGTGAAAGAAGCAGTTATCTTGAAGGAAGAAGGGTTTGCCGGCAAGCAAGTCGCACGCGGGATGGGAAAAACCCTCAAATGCGAGGCATTTTGGCCACGCCCGACGGCTCGCTGACGGACATAGACACCTTGCTTCCGTTCCGCAAGCGCCCCAAACGACTCGGATCGGGGGGCCGACAGCTCAAAACCGCGCAGCCAGAGTAAACGTTCCATGACCGACACAAATGCCGATCCCCCCAGCTTCATCGATGTCGGGCAAGGTGCCGCCGCGCGCCGCATTGCAGTGCGACGCCGGACTGGCAAGGGACCCGGGAAGGGACCCGGGCTGGTCTGGCTCGGTGGATTCAAGTCGGACATGAAGGGCACCAAGGCGGTGGCGCTCGACGATTGGGCCCGAGATCATGGCCGCGCGATGCTCCGGTTCGACTATTCCGGTCACGGCGAATCCGGCGGCGATTTCGCCGACGGAACCATCGGGCGATGGCTGGAAGAGAGCTTGGCGGTGTTCGAACGGTTCTGCGAGGGACCGCAGATCCTGATCGGCTCCTCCATGGGCGGCTGGATGGCGCTGCTGCTCGCCCGCGAGATCAGGAAGCGGCAATCCAATGCGTCGCTTGGAGGTCTCGTGCTGATCGCACCCGCGCCCGATTTCACCGAAGAGCTGATGTGGAAGAACTTTCCTGATGAGGTGAAGCGCGAGATCGAGACGAAGGGTGTCTGGATGCGGCCGTCGGAATACGGAGACGGCGCGCCCTATCCGATCACCCGCAATCTGATCGAGGACGGCCGCAACCATCTCGTGCTCGGCAGTGCCATCGACCTCGGTTGCCCGATCCGCATCCTGCAGGGCGCGCAGGATCCGGACGTGCCCTGGCAGCACGCCTTCGCGCTGACGCATCGCCTGCCCGCCGACGATGTCGTGCTCACCCTGATCCAGGATGGCGACCACCGCCTCTCCCGTCCGCAGGACATCGCACGCCTGCTTGCCGCCGTGGCCGAGATCGGGTGAAGTGTTTCCAAACAATTGGTGTCATCGCCCGCGCAGGCGGGCGATCCAGTACGCCGAGACGGTCGTGGTTTAATCGATAAGCCGCAGCGTACTGGATGCCCCGGTCAAGCCGGGGCATGACGGAGAATGGGAAGGGAGAAACGCCGATGTCCACAACCGCCATGCTCCGCGCCTTCTGCGACGCTGTCGAACAGCGCAACGGCAAAGCCTTTGCCGAGCTGTTCACCGAGGACGGCATCTATCACGACGTTTTCTACGGTGCGTTCGAAGGCCGCGACAGGATTGCCGCGATGGTCGACGACTGGTTCTACCGCACGGCGGCGGACTTCCGCTGGGACATGCATGATCCCGTCACGGACGGCACCACGCTCTATGCGCGCTATACTTTCAGCTATCGCTCGACCCTGCCCGAAGCGAAGGGCGCGCGGGCGATGTTCGAGGGCGTCGCGATCATGACGCTGCGCGACGGCAGGATTGCGAACTATCACGAGGTCGCCAACACCGCACCGGCCTTTGTCGACCTGAACTTCGCGCCGGAGCGCATCGCGAAGATCGTCGGCAAGCAGGGCGCGGAGCTGAGGGCGCGGCCGGAGATGGCGCGGCATCTCGGCTAGCTGTCATTCCGGAGCGCGCCATCTGGCGCGAACCAGATGCGCACGCCCCGGAATGACGGTAACGGCTAGCGCTTCGACGGATTCACCAGCGGCTTGCGCTGCGCCAGCGCGGCAACGGTCGCGGTGCCGATCGGGCCCTGTTCGTCATAGAGCCAGCATTCGCCGATCGCGACGCCGTCTGTGGCATGATGGTTCACCACCTCGAAGCCGATCCAGTTCGTCACCGGCAGGCGATGCAGATAGATCGTGACGTCGCTGTTGATGTAGCCGAGGCCCTTGTCGCCGGCATTGGCGAACGGGCTGGCAAAATCGGCGCCGACGGCGACATGCACAAACGGCGTCATCGGCACGCCGCCCACGAGTTCGCGCACCTCGCTCATCCACAGCCGGCGAGGCCCGAGCGAGCCCATATGGCCGACGATCGGCCGCGTCGCCCATTTGCCGTTCATGCCGAGCCGCGGATCGGTCGGCGGCGGGATGTCGGCCGGTTTCGGCGCGTCCCAGTTCGGCGGCGACCAGACATTGCCGTCCGGATTCTCCGTCCGTCGCAGCAGTTGGCACGAGGCGCGCGCCATGCTGACGCCGCCCGAGACGAACTCGGCTTCCACCACGCGGATGCGCATGCCGTCGCGAATGATCCTGGTCGTGACCTCGATCGGCTTGTCGATGGTGGGCAGCCGGAACATGTCGACGGTGAGACGCGCCGGCACGAAGTCGGGGCCGGAATGGCGCTCCTCGATGGCGAAGCCGAGCAGGCCGACGACGACGCGGCCATGCAGCGATTTCGGATCCCACGGGCCGTTGGCCGCGTCCGTGGGATGGAATGTCTCGCCGTCGCGGGTAAAGAAAGGTATGTTGGTCATGATCGCGACTTTGCGGGAACGTGCGCGGAAATCAAGAGTGGTGAAACGTGCGCAAGCTTGGCCACAGCAATGGGGGCATCGCCCGCGAAGGCGGGCGATCCAGTATTCCGAGGCAATTGTGATAGAGTCGAGAAGCCGCAGCTTACTGGATTCCCCGCCTTCGCGGGGAATGACACTGAGTATCACGAGACAGCTTGCCACTCCTCACGCACGCTGTCGTCCGACTCGTGGTCCAATGCAGCGCTCTTGATCGCCGCAAGCTCCTCCCGCGCCATCAATCGCCCCAGCGCCCACACCGCCGCGCCGCGCACCAGCGGGCTTGCGTCGGCCAGCAATCGCCGCGCCTCTTCCGCCAGCGCCGCATCGCCGGAGTTGCCGATCGCGATCAGCACATTGCGCAGGAAGCGGTCGCGGCCGATGCGCTTGATTGGCGACTTCGTGAACAGCGCGCGGAACGCGGCATCATCGAGCCGTGCCAGTTCAGCAAGCGACGGCGCACGCAGCTCATCGCGCGGTGCAAGCTTCGCCTCACGCCCCGCCTGGGCAAATTTGTTCCAGGGGCATGCCGCGAGGCAATCGTCGCAGCCATAGATGCGATTGCCGATCGCCTTGCGAAACGCGCGCGGGATCGGTCCCTTGTTCTCGATGGTCAGATACGAGATGCAGCGCCGCGCATCGAGCTTGTAGGGCGCCGGGAATGCGGCGGTCGGGCAGATCTCGAGGCAGGCCCGGCACGAACCGCAATGATCGTGCTCGGCCTCGTCGCGCGGCAGTTCCAGCGTGGTGTAGATCGTGCCGAGGAACAGCCAGGAGCCGAATTCGCGCGAGACGAGATTGGTGTGCTTGCCCTGCCAGCCGAGACCCGCCGTCTGCGCCAGCGGCTTTTCCATCACGGCGGCGGTGTCGACGAACACTTTCACGTCCGACGGCGCGGTCGCGACCAGCCATCGCGCCAGCGCCTTCAGGCGCTTCTTGATGAGGTCGTGATAATCGTCGCCCTGCGCATAGACCGAGATCGCCGCGTGCGTGCGCCGGGCCAGGATCGCGAGCGGGTCCTCATCGGGGCCGTAATTGACGCCGAGCATGATGACGCTGCGCACCTGTGGCCACAATCCGCGCGGATCGATGCGTCGCTCGGGCTGCGCGGCGAGCCAGTCCATGTCGCCATGGGCGCCGGAGGCGATGAAGTCCAGGAAATGCCGTCCGGCGCGTTCGATCGTGCCGGGTGCCGTGATGCCGATGGCATCGAAGCCGAGCGCGCGGGCTTCGTGCGCCAGCCTGCTGCGAAGCTCATTCATGTCGATGCTGGATCGAGTCACCGGGGCATCCACATGCGTCATGGCCGGGCCTGTCCCGGCCATCCACGTCCTAGCGTTGCATCCGTTCGAGCAGAAAGAGCGCGGAGGCCCGGCACGGGCCTGTCGGCCTCACTCAGAAATCCAGGTCCACATAGGTCCGCGACGCCGGCACGCCGGCCAGCCATTCGCTGAGCAGCGGACGGAACGAGGGGCGGGACTTCACCCGTGCGTACCACGCCTTTGCCGCGTCGTCCTCGCTCCATGGCACGTCGCCCAGATAGTCGATCGCCGAAAGATGGGCCGCGGCGGCGAGATCCGCGTAAGTGAGCCGGTCGCCGGCGAGGAAATTCCGTGTCTGCGACAGCCAGCCGATATAGGCCAGATGATAGCGCACATTGGCCTTGGCGGCGCGCATCACGTCGGCCGAGGGCGCACCGCCGCCGTTCTCTTCGCTCATGAAGCGCTTGTAGATGCGCTCGGTGACGAGCGGATGCGAGACCTCTTCGAAGAATTTCTCGTTGAACCAGGCCATCAGCCGGCGCACCTCGACGCGCTCGGCGAGCGTGTCCGGCATCAGCCGCTTCAGTCCCATCTCGGCGCCATAGGCCTCGTCGACATATTCCGCGATCACGGCCGGGCCCGGAATCGCAGGCTGCTCGTCGTCCAGCAGCACCGGCGTCGTGCCGGCCGCGTTGAGCAGCAGGAAGGCCTCGCGCCGTTCCCAGCTGCGCTCTTCCACCAGCTTCAGGTCGAGCCCGTACTCACCCGCGATCAGGCGAATGAAGCGCGAATGCGGGCAGAACGGATGATGAAACAGCGTAAACATGAAGCCTTTGACTAGGTGATGGTGCTTAAGAATCCATCAATGTTTGTGCGGCGCCACACTAGTCCTTCAAAAGCACGAAGCAAGGCCGCGATGCGGCATTTTGCGATTGCGGCATGGGGACGAATAGGCGAGAAGAACCCCGCTTTTCCAGCGGAAATGGACCGTAAATATGTCAGACGTCCTGCGGGCAGTGATCCTCGGCATCATCGAGGGCGTGACCGAGTTCCTTCCCGTGTCCTCGACCGGCCACCTGCTGCTTGCCGAGCGCTTCTTCCATCTCGGCGAGGGCGCGTTCTGGGATTCGTTTACGGTTCTGATCCAGCTGGGTGCCATCCTCGCGATCGTCGGGCTCTACTTCAAGAAGCTCTGGGATGTCGTGATCGGCTTCTTCACCGGCGACACCTATTCGCGCCGTTTCGTGATCGGCGTGCTGGTCGCCTTCCTGCCCGCGGTGATCGTCGGCCTCGTCGCCGGCAAATACATCAAGAGCGTGTTGTTCAATCCCTGGGTCGTCTGCTTCACGCTGATCGTCGGCGGCGCCATCCTGCTCTGGGTCGACCGGCTCGACCTCAAGCCGCGCGAGCACGACGCCACGAAATTTCCGCTGCTGATGTATCTCTATATCGGCATGGCGCAGTGCGTGGCGATGATCCCCGGCGTGTCGCGTTCCGGTGCGAGCATCGTCGCCGCGATGTTCCTGGGCGCGGACAAGCGCGCGGCGGCGGAATTCTCGTTCTTCCTCGCGATTCCCACCATGATCGGCGCGTTCGCCTACGACTTCTACAAGAACCGCGCCGAGATGACGACGGACCACATGGGCATCGTCGCGATCGGCTTCGTGGTCTCGTTCATCACCGCGATCATCGTGGTGAAGACGTTCCTCGAATATGTCACCCGCCACGGCTTCGTGGTGTTCGCCTGGTGGCGTGTCATCGTCGGCACGCTCGGCCTGATCGCGCTGGCGCTGGGCCGTTAAGCCTAAGCCGCCTGCCCGTAGCCCGGATGGAGCGTCAGCGAAATCCGGGGGTCTGTCACGGCGGCGAGATGTCCCGGATTGCGCTTCGCTCCCTCCGGGCTACGCCCCTCAACGCAAAATAAGCTTTTGCCCGCTACGCAGGGTTCCGACGCAAGGCGCGGCCCGCGCCCTGCACGGGGAGCTGAACGATGACCCGCGTCAGCGGCTGGGGGCGCTTCCCGGTCGTCGATACCGATCTGCTTCGGCCGCCCTCGTTTCCGGCGGTCACCGCGGCCGTTGTGCCCGGCGCCGTCGCGCGCGGCAATGGCCGGGCCTATGGCGACGCCGCCATCGGCGCGGTCAGGACCATCGCGATGACCGGGTTCGATCGCATCAGGTCGTTCGACCCCGCGACCGGCCGGATCCGCCTCGAGGCCGGAGTGCTGCTGTCCGACCTGATCGACACGTTCGGCCCGCGCGGCTTCCTGCCCTTCGTCGTGCCGGGCACCCGTTTCGTCTCGGTCGGCGGCGCCATCGCGGCCGACGTGCACGGCAAGAACCATCATGGCGAGGGCGGCTTCGGCCGCTATGTCGACAGCATTCTGCTGCGCACCGGCCAGGGCGAGACCATCGAGGTCTCGCGCGAGCACAACGCCGAGGCGTTTTCCGCCACCATCGGCGGCATGGGCCTCACCGGCATCATCCTCGAGGCGAGCCTGCGGCTGCGGCCGGTCGAAACCGGGTGGATTCGCGAGCGCGTGATCTCCGCATCCGATCTCGATGCCGCGCTGCGCGCGCTGGAGGCGGGCGACAGCGCCACCTATTCGGTGGCCTGGATCGATTGCGCCGCGCGGGGTAGCGGCCTCGGCCGCGCGCTGATCTATCTTGGCGAACACGCGCGCGCCGACGAACTCCCCGGCGGCGCCGACACGTTCCCTGCCGGCAATGGTCCGCGCCTCGGCGTGCCGCTCGATCTGCCGTCGCTGACCCTGAACCGCTACAGCATCGCGGCCTTCAACGAACTCTATTACCGCAGCGGCGCGCGGCGCGCGGGCGGCAGCCATCTGGTGTCGCTCTATCCCTATTTCTTCCCGCTCGACGGCATCAAGGACTGGAATCGCATCTACGGCCGGCGCGGTTTCCTGCAGCATCAATGCGTGATCCCGCAGGATCGCGCGCGCGACGTGCTGGGCGAGATTCTCGGCCGTGTCGCGCGCCGCGGCGATGCGTCCTTCCTCGCGGTGCTGAAGAAGCTCGGCGCCGGCGACGGCCTCCTCTCGTTCCCCCTGCCCGGCTACACGCTCGCGCTGGATTTTCCGCTGCGGGGCGACATCCTGAATTTTCTCGACGGGCTCGATCGCCTCGTCGTCGAAGCCGGCGGCCGGCTCTATCTCGCCAAGGACGCGCGCCAGTCGCGCGCGACCTTCGAGGCCGGTTATCCGGACCTGCCGCGCTTCAAGGCGATCCGCAGATCGCTCGATCCCGCCTGCACCATCCGCTCGAAACTGTCGCAACGCCTGTTCGATGAGGTCTAAACCGTGACGTCAAGCAAATCCGTTCTCGTGCTGGGTGGCTCCTCCGACATCGGCCGTGCCGCCGCGCGCGCGTTTGCCAAAGCGGGCTATGACGTGACGCTCGCCGGCCGCGACGTCGCCGCGCTCGAGCCGGACGCCGCCGATTTGCGCGCGCGCGCCAATGTCGAGGTCGACCGTCGCAGGTTCGACGTGCTCGACACGGAATCGTTCGTGGGCTTCGCCGATGGGCTCCCCGCGCTGCCCGATGTCGTGATCTCCATCGTCGGACTGCTCGGCGTACAGAACGAGGCCGAGCGCGATCTCGCGCAGGCCACCACCATCATGCGCTCGAACTACGAAGGCCCTTCGCTGATCCTCGGACTGTTCGCGGAGAGGTTCCTGGCGCGCGGCAGCGGCACGCTGGTCGGCGTGTCCTCGGTCGCAGGCGATCGCGGCCGCGCCTCCAACTATGTCTACGGTTCGGCCAAGGCCGGCTTCACGGCCTTCCTGTCCGGCCTGCGCGCCCGCGCCAGCCGCGGCGGCGTCCATGTCGTCACGGTGAAGCCGGGCTTCGTCCGTACCAGGATGACCGAGGGCATGAAGCTGATCGGCCCGCTCACCGTCGAGGCGCCTGTCGTGGGCGATGCGATCCTGAAAGCCGTCGAGCGCAAGACCGACGTCGTCTATGTCAGCGGCAAATGGCGGCTCGTGATGACAATCATCGCGCTGCTGCCCGAGGCGGTGTTCAAGAAGCTGAAGTTCTGAGGAGGCTTGCGGCTCGCGACACAGTCTCGTCAAGACCGGCCGTGACGGCGTCGCAGCCTCAGACGCCCATCCGCTGGAACTGGCCGGCGGCGCGGAAGCGCCACAGATATTGCGGGGCGATCGCCTCCAGCGAATCGGCGGATATGCCGAGGCCTTCCAGCGTCAGTCCGGCGGCCTTGGCCGCGTCCGAAACGATGTTGTCGCGCTGGAGCAGCGTCACCTGGTCCGGCGTCAGCTTCAGCCCGCCCGGCGCGAATTGCAGGAAGTTGGCCTGGAAGCGGGCGAGGCCGAACGACATCGGAACCAGCATGCGGTTGCGGTCGGTGATGGCAAGGATGGTCTCGATGATCTCGCGCATGGTGAGCACCTCCGGCCCGCCGAGCTCGTAGGTCGCGCCCGCCTTGGCCTTGCCGTCGACGGCGTCCGCGATCGCGGTGGCGACGTCGCCGACATAGACCGGCTGCAGCTTGGTCTCGCCGCCGATCAGCGGCATCACCGGCGACATCCGCGCCAGCGCCGCGAAGCGGTTGGTGAACTGGTCCTCGGGGCCGAACACGACCGAGGGACGGAAGATCGTGGCCGAGGGCACGGCGGCGTGAACCGCGGCCTCGCCGGCCGCCTTGGCCCGGGCATAGGCCGAGGGCGATTCGGCGTCGGCGCCGATCGCCGAGACATGGACCATGCGGGCCCCGACGGCGGCCGCCGCCTTGGCGATCGTCTCGGCCCCCTTGGCCTGCACCGAATCGAAGCTCTGCGCGCCGCTTTCGGCGAGGATTCCGACCAGGTTGATGGCGACATGCGAATCGCGCATCGCGGCCTCGACCGAGGCCGGATAGCGCAGATTCGCCTGGACGGTATGGACCTGCCCGACCCGGCCGAGCGGTTGCAGGAACCCGGCCAGTTCCGGCCGCCGCACCGCAACCCGGACCCGGTAGTCCCGCTTGCACAGCGCCCGGACCACGCTGCGGCCCAAAAACCCGGATCCGCCGAAAACCGTGACGAGAGTTTCCAGATTCGATGCCATGGGGGGTCCAGTCCTGCGGTGCGAAGCGTCTGGTCAGGCTTGTATCGGGCCGGTTTGCGATGCGCAATCCGCATCCCTACGCAGCCGCCAAGCAGCATTTGACAACCGCGTCACCGAACCTTAGTAACCCCCTCCGTGCCCCAAACGGCATGCCCAGGTGGTGGAATTGGTAGACGCGCTGGCTTCAGGTGCCAGTGGCTTAACGGCCGTGAAGGTTCGAGTCCTTTCCTGGGCACCATCTTTGCTTTTTGATCCCTTTCGAAGGCGAAATCTGAGGTTGGGTGGGTTCTCGGTCCAGGATCGCCTGATACCTCCTCTGTCAGCCGGCCGCCGCAATCACGATATTGGCCTCGACGCCCCCGTGAAGTTTGTGATTTCGTTGGCGAGAGGCCAAAGGATTCGGGATCATGGCAAACCTCGATATCAGCCGCTTGACGCCCAAGGAACGGCTCGACCTCATTGGCGAGCTCTGGGACAGTCTATCCGCTGCCGACGTGCGGTTAACCCCGGCGCACGAGGCCGAACTGGATCGTCGGCTTTCGACTTTCGACGTGGACCGCCGCGAGGCCATTCCCTGGGAAGACATCGACGCCGAGCTTGACCGCCGGTAGCGCCTTGTGGCCAGGATTCTCTTTACGCAGGCGGCTCGGGCCGACCTCGTCGACGCTCTCCGCTGGTACGACACCCACGCGCCGCAGGTTGCGCCGCAATTTCGTGACGTCCTGCGTGCCGCCGTGAACCGCATCTCGGAGAATCCCAAACAGTTTCCGCCGGCCTTCAAAAGCACACGCCGTGCCTTGCTGCGTCGCTTCCCCTACATCGTCGTGTTTCGTGAGATGGACGATGCTGTCTACATCGTCGCGATTTTCCACACGAGTCGCGATCCCCTGATCTGGCAGCGTCGTTCGTAATTCCTTCGTGGTCGAGGATGCGTCGAGGTTTGCCCGGGAGCTGATCGTGCAGAACGCCGGCATTATCGCGGACGTCAGGCGCGCTGTTGCGGTGGCGGGGCAGGCTGTTACGAGGGTTACTGTGAAAGTCCACTCAATGGACTGGAAACCGCCCTTCAAATTGGAATCCGCCCACAAAACCGAGGCACAGCGCTCATGACGTAGCGAATGGCCTAAGATCGCTCGTCGGGCCCAGTCCTCTCGCCACATCTTTCGGCTCAGAACACGCGCCGCTGTCCTGTCTCGCGACGGAATGGACCGGTGCGTCTTGATCCAGATTCAGAGTTCAGGGGACTGGCTTCGTCAGTGGCTCAACGGTCTCAGTGCTCATTCACCGCAGCGCCGAGCTTCATCAGGCTCAGCGCGCGATTCGCGGTCTCGCGCAGGCGGCAGTAATTCGCGCCTCCCTGGTACATGCCGGGCTCGACCTTGTCGAACACCGCGCAGAGGCGTTCACGCGAGGCGGCAAACGTTTTCTGGGCTTCATCGACCGCCTTGGTCGTGTCGGCGAACCCGCCGGTCTGGACCTTCTTCAGCGCCTCGCCGGTTTTCTGTGTCCAGACGGCCAGTTCGCGCGCCGCGCAGGCTTTCCATCTGGCGACGTCGTCATTGACGCCTTCTGCCGCCTTGATGCAGGGGTCGGCGACGAGCCCGACGCATGCGCCGCCGAAACCGCCGGCCTTCTCCGCCTTCTTCAGACACGCATCGATCACGGCAAGGTCGGCTGGCGCAGGGCTTTGGGCGAACGCCATCGATGCGAGCGGGAGGCTTGCGGCGAACATCGCGGCGGCAAGTCTGAGCTTCATGGGAGATCTCCGTTCGGCGTATCGATGCAACCTTGGTCATCGAACGCCCGGCGTTGGTTCACGTCAATGTGCAACAGGAGCTCCCGTCGCGCGACGAGCCATTCCACCCTCACACCATCGTCTTCCCCATCCGCTCGGCCACCGCCTTCTGCACGAAATACATCGCCACCAGCGCGATGGTGGCCGAGGTCGCGACGACGTAGCCGACCTTGTCGAAATGCAGCAGCGTGCCGTCGGGGGCCTGGGCGATGATGGCGCCGGCGAGCACCGCGCCGAGGCCGCCCGAGAGCTGCTGCAGCGAGGAGCCGACGGCGCTGAAGGAGCCGCGCTCGGTCTGATCGGGAATCGCCGACATGATCGCCTGCGACGGGATCATGCGCGAGAAGATGCCGACGAACATCAGCACGTTGACGAGGATCGCGGTCGCCAGCGCGACGTGGCCGAGATGGGTGTAGATCAGCACCATGATCACCGACATCACGCTGCCGAACACGAAGGTCGGATATTTGCCGAAGCTGTCGCTGACCCGGCCGACCAGCGGCCCGGTGACGATGCTGAACAGGCCCGAGACGAGATAGATCGTCGGCAGATGCGCCATGTCGATGCCGAGATTGTTCACCGTGAAGGCGCTGGAGAACGGCATGATCATGAAGCCGCCGGTGGACAGCAGCGTGGTCACGAGGAATGCCAGCGTATAGCGCGGCCGGGTCACCGTCGCGACCAGATGATGGAACGCGTTGCGGTCCTGCTTCAGCTTCAGATGCGCATCGACCGGCTTCATGGCGAAGGCGATCGCGGCGATGATCGCGATCGACACGGCGACGATCGCGACGAAGCAGACGTGCCAGTTCCAGTGATTGGCGAGGAACAGGCCCGCCGGGATGCCGAGTACCTGGCTCGCGGCGAACGCCGTCTGCATGAAGCCCATCACGCGGCCGCGCTGGTTCAGGGCGAACAGATCGGTGACGATGGCGAGTACGACCGCGCCGATCACGCCGCCGAACAGGCCGGTCACGATCCGGCCGAACAGCAGCACGTGATAGGTCGGCGCCGCCGCGCACAGCGCGGTGCCCAGCGTGAAGCCGACATAGAAGAACAGCAGCAGCCGCTTGCGGTCGAAGCGGTCGGCAAAGCCCGCGGCCAGCACGCCCGAAAGCCCCGCGCTGAAGGCATAGGCCGACACCGCCACGCCGAACTGCCCGGCCGTGATGTCGAGGGCCGGCATCAGGATGGCGCCGAGCGGCGACATGATGACGAAATCCAGGATGATCGTGAATTGCGTCAGAGCCAGCAGCGCGATCAGCAGCATCTGATAGCGCGAGAAGCCGCGCGGGGTTTCCCGCCGATCCTCGATCGGCGCGGCGAGCGTCTGTTCGGTCATGGCAGGTGAATTCGAGGGTGAGAGGGCGGGAATTGCGGGATGATCGGCAACAGATGGGATCGTCCGGGAGAATGTCCACGGTCGCGGGCAGCCTCATACCCGAACCGATGCAACGGTGTGGGTTCCTTGCAACAGCGCCGTCACCCTGGTCGGGTGCGAGCTCCGCCCGTGCCGGGCGGCTCAAGCCGACCGAAGATGATGCCCGTCAAGCATCCCAGCGGGCGAGCGCCATGCGGGCCGCGCCCTGGTCTTCACGAATGCGATAGACCGTCTGCCGGCTGAGGCCCGTCGCCCGGGCGACGTCGCCGACGCTCGACGCACGCTGCAGCATCTGGCATGCCGCAGTCAGTTGCGCCCTGTCGAAGCTCGGTTTCCGACCGCGATATTTGGCCTGCTCGTCGACCAGACGGGCCACGATGGCGCTGGGCTGAATTTCCGGCATCGCCGCGACCTCGGCCTGAGCGCTCACCGCCATGAAGGCGATCAGTGCGTCCTGGGCCGCTTGCTGGACGGGATCCGTCGTTGTCGCGTCGAAGGTCAGTCCACCCGTCACGGTTCGAACGACGACTCCCTGGCGCATGAAATGCCGGATCGTTTCGCCGGCATCGGCGAAATCGCGGCCGAGATGCTCGACCCAGGGGACGACGAGGGTGTCTCCTCTGCGGATCACGAAGAAGAGATGCTTGCCTCCTGGCCGTTCTCCGAAACTCATCGTGTCGGCGGAAACGCCCCGGTCGGCGAGGACACGGTCAATCCTGAAGCCGGCCGCCTCGGCCTGCTCCCGATGATATTCGATTGTCTGCCCGGCAGCGGAAACGCGGCCATAGAAGATGACAGCCACGCCCGCGGCTCCTTCTTGCTCCGAAAGGATGACGGGTGTTGAACATCATAACCAGCCATCGAGCTCAATGCCGACGGACGTCATGGACCCCGGATTCTGACGGGAAAAGCGGGCGAGCCTAACGGGTGCCTGCGAGACGAATCGCACTAAACCTAAAAGTCCCGACAAATTACGGATGTGTTCGATCATTTGACGAAAATGACCCGTTCGACATCGTCCGGGACCCGCGTTTCCGGGCCGTCATTAAGCCGGCCTTAGCGAATGTGGCGCAAACTGTCGCGAACTCCTTGCCTGCTCCCCGGCCGTCCGCCGGTCTTGTCGCGTCCAGTCCGAGCGTTTTCGATGGAGCAGCCTGTCCGTCAGCTTGAATCCGGCCTGTCCGAGCCGTCCGCGCCGGCCGGGGCGAGGACGCTCGTGATCGATCTCGAGGGCGTCCTGCTGCGCTCCGAGCTGCCGATGGAGGCGCTGTTCAGCAGCCCCGGCCGCATGCTGGCCCGTTTCGGTGCCGGCGGGCGTGCGGGCATGGCGGCGCTCAACGATGTCCTTGATCAGGCCGATCTCGACTACGCCCATCTGCCCTATGACGCCGAGGTGCTGAACCGGGCGCTGGCAGCGCGGGCGCGGGGCGAGAAGATCTATCTGGCCGCGAGCCGCTACCCGCATCATGCCGCACAGATCGCCGCGCATCTCGGCTTCGACGGCGTCGTCGCCGCGGGCGGACTCGCCGATGTACCGACGATCGAGCGCACCGCGAGCCCCCATCCGAATCTGGCGACGCGCCTGCGGATCTGGGCGCGGGCGCTGCGGGTCTATCAATACGCCAAGAACACGCTGGTGTTCGTGCCCGTCATCACCGCGCACCAGCTGAATCCCGCGTCGCTCGGCTACGCCCTGCTGGCGTTCCTGGCGTTCTCGGCCTGCGCCTCCGGCGCCTATCTGATGAACGACCTGCTGGATCTCGCCGCCGACCGGCAGCATCCGACCAAGCGGCATCGCCCGCTCGCGGCCGGCGATCTCAGGATCTCCTCGGCGCTGATGGCGATCCCGGCGCTGTGGCTGCTGGCGGTCGCCGCCAGCCTCGTGATCTCGCCGCTGTTCCTCGGCGTGCTCGCCGCCTATCTCGTCACCACGATCGCCTATTCGCTGGTGCTCAAGCGCAAGATGCTGGTCGACGTCGTCACGCTCGCCGGCCTCTACACGCTGCGCATCATCGCCGGCGCGGTCGGCGTCGGCGTGGTGCTGTCGGAATGGCTCCTGATCTTCTCGCTGTTCGTGTTCACCGCGCTGGCGCTGATCAAGCGCTTCAGCGAGCTCGCCATGCGCGAGAGCGAAGGCCTTGCCGATCCCTCCAACCGCGACTACCGCATCACCGATCTCAACATCATCGGCGCCATGGCCGCGGCGAGCGCGATGAACGCGGTCACCGTGTTCTCGCTCTATGTCTCCTCGTCGGCGGTGACGCCGCTCTACAGCCGGCCCTGGATGCTGTGGCTGCTCACCCCGCTGCTGCTGTACTGGTTCGGCCGCGCGCTGATGATGGCGCATCGCCGCCAGATGCCCGACGATCCGATCCTCTACACCTTCCGCGACGGCGCCAGCCGCACCACCGTGGCGGCGATGATCTGCATCATGCTGCTGGCGATCTGACGGGCCGGCAAGGCCCGGTCCCGCGCTTGCACAGGCAGGTTGCAGCGGCTACACCCGCCAACCATCCGATCCGCCCGGGACGCCGGGGCGGCCGATTCGATGGAGGTTCCGAGCGCCATGACCGTACGCCTGCATCGCGGCGACCTGCCCGACCTGTCCCGCTACACCGGCGCGGTCGCGATCGACACCGAGACCATGGGCCTGAACCCGCACCGCGACCGGCTCTGCGTGGTGCAGCTGTCGCCCGGCGACGGCAGCGCCGACGTGGTGCAGATCCCCAAGGGCCACACCGATGCGCCGAACCTGAAGGCGCTCCTGGCCAATCCCGCCATCACCAAGATCTTCCACTTCGCGCGGTTCGACGTCGCGGTGCTGTACCAGACCTTCGGCGTCATGACCGGGCCGATCTATTGCACCAAGATCGCCTCCCGCATGACCCGCACCTACACCGATCGGCACGGCCTCAAGGACCTCGTCCGCGAGGTCCTCAATGTCGACCTCTCCAAGCAGCAGCAATCCAGCGACTGGGGCTCCGACAGCCTCAGCGAGCCGCAACTCGCCTACGCCGCCTCCGACGTGCTGCATCTGCACGGCCTGCGCGAGCGGCTCGACGCCATGCTGGTCCGCGAGGGCCGCGCCGCGCTGGCCAAGGCCTGTTTCGACTTCCTGCCGACCCGCGCCCTGCTCGATCTCCAGGGCTGGGCCGAGGAGGACATCTTTGCGCATTCCTAGCGTGTGATCCGGGAAGGCCGCCGCGCCGTTTCCGGGACGCCATCCGCCGTGAACGAGCGGTCAGGGGCCGTCCGAGCCGCCCAAGGCCCCGATTCCGACATTTTCGTCACGGCCTGTCGCAGCTGCATAATTTGGCACGTCCGGCTACAATGACCCGCCCGTCAACCGGACAGGGCCAGGCGGCCTCCCAGGAGCACAGGTGAACTCGGCCCAGAATCCCACCTACGACGCCGCGCTTGCGGCGAAGTTTGCCAGCGCGGCGCGCCACAGCCGCCTGGTACGGATTCTGCGCATCGCGGTGCCCGGGGCGGTGCTGCTGGCGATGGCCATGATCGTCGGCGTCTCGATCTTCAATCCATTCCGCATGCTGATTCCCAAGCTGCCGCTGGATTCCGGGAACCTCGTTGTGTCGGGCACCAAGATCACGATGGAATCGCCGCACCTCTCCGGCTACACGCCCGACCGGCGCCCCTACGAGCTCTGGGCCAAGGCGGCCACCCAGGACGTCACCGATGCCGACCATGTCGATCTCACGGATTTGCGCGCCAAGGTGCTGATGGAGGATCAATCGACCCTGTTGCTCGATGCCCGCAACGGCCGCTTCGACAACAAGCAGCAGCAGCTCGATCTGCGCAAGGACATCTTCCTGCGCACCTCGACCGGCTACGAGGCGCGGCTCAACTCGGCCTTCGTCGACATGGGCAAGGGCTCCGTGACGTCGGACGAGCGCGTCGACGTCAAGCTGACCAACGGCACGCTGACCGCCGACCGGCTGCGCATCACCGAGGGCGGCGAACTCATCCGCTTCGAGGGCAATGTGGTGATGCATCTGGACAAGCTGGACGATCCTGCCGCCACCCAGCCTGCGCCGGTCGAGCCCGCGCCGCCGGCAAAGGCCCGCGCGCCACAGACCAAGTCGGCCAATCCAAAGTGATTTTCATGTCCCGGTTTTTTTCGCACAGCGGCCATCCTCGTCGCGTTGTCCTCACGGTCGCCGCCGGCGTTGCGCTGCTCGCAACCGGCGCGGCCATCGCGCAGAGCACGATGCAGGGCGTGCCCAACGCGATGCAGGGTTTTTCGCAGAACCGCGACCAGCCGATCCAGATCGAGGCCGCCTCGCTGGAGATGCGCGACAAGAAGAAGGAGGCCACCTTCGCCGGCAATGTGAAGGTCATCCAGGGCGACACCACCATGACCTCGAAGACGCTGGTGGTGTTCTACGAGTCCGGCGGCGGCGACAAGCCGGCGGCTGCCGCGCCGCAGCCTGCGGCCAAGGGCGCCAAGGGCGCGCCGATGCAGTCGGCGCAGCCGGGACCGGGCGGCAGTTCCTCGATCAAGCGGCTGGAGGCGCGCGGCAATGTCGTCGTCACCCAGAAGGATCAGGTGGTGACCGGCGAAACCGCCGTGTTCGACACCAAGACCAACCTCATCACCATGCTCGGCGGCGGAGGTCAGGTGGTCCTGACGCAGTGCAAGAACGTGATGCGCGGCGACCGGTTGACCGTCGACATGACCACGGGCGTGTCGCGGGTCGAGTCGGACAGCGGCCGGGGGGTTCAGGTCCTGCTGCCGCAGGGGGCCGGCAATGATTGCGCTTCGGGCGCCAAGCCGGCCGCCGTCCCGGGTGCAACTAAACAGAAGTAAATCCAATAGCTTGGATCGGCTCATCCCGGTCCGAGGTTGAAGCTTGCGCGGCGAGACTGTATCTAGCGCGCAGGGTTTTCGAAGCGGGGTCCGCCGCTTTTCGGGCGTGTTTCACTGGGCATGAGACATCCCTTCATTCATGCTGCGCCGGCGAATCGAACGGCGGGTGCGGCAGGTCGCGCGAAGTCGCCAAAGGCTGGAAGGCGGGATGGTCGATCTCTTCAGCATGTTCCGTCGGCGCCCTGCCAAGCGCGGCCGGCCGGGATTTGCCCGTCAGGACATCACCGCGCTCGGTGACAATGTCGGCGGTCTCGTGCCGAGCCCGGTGCGCGATGGCGCGCCGCTGGTTCGCGATCAGGCGCTGCGTGGTACCGACCAGTTCCAGACCGGGCCTGGGGGCGAGCCGCCGCGCCCGCAAGCGGCCCATCCGGCCCGGGCGGCCGGCAAGCCCAATGGGGGCGGCGGGCCGCAGCTTCTGAAGCGGCCGGGGTTCCTGGCCGTGCATGGCGTGCAAAAGGCCTTCGGCAGTCGCCAGGTGGTGCGCGGCGTCAGCATCTATGTGCGCCGCGGCGAAGCCGTCGGCCTGCTCGGCCCCAACGGCGCCGGCAAGACCACCGTGTTCTACATGATCACCGGCCTCATCAAGGCCGATCGCGGCGCGATCGAGCTCGACGGCCACGACGTCACGCAGCTGCCGATGTATCAGCGCGCACGGCTCGGTATCGGCTATCTGCCGCAGGAGGCCTCGATCTTCCGCGGCCTCACCGTGGAACAGAACATTCGCGCCGTGCTCGAGGTCGTGGAACCCTCGCGCAAGAAGCGCGAGCAGCAGCTGGATTCGCTGCTCGACGAGTTCAACATCACGCGGCTGCGGAAATCGCCGTCGATCGCTTTGTCGGGCGGCGAGCGGCGGCGCGTCGAGATCGCGCGCGCGCTGGCGACGCGGCCGAACTACATGCTGCTCGACGAGCCTTTCGCCGGCATCGACCCGATCGCGGTCGGCGACATCCAGGATCTGGTCCGGCATCTCACCAACCGGGGCATCGGCGTGCTGATCACCGACCACAACGTGCGCGAGACGCTGGGCCTGACCGATCGTGCCTATATCGTCTATGCCGGCGAGATCTTGACCGAGGGAAGTCCGGATGAGATCGTTGCGGACCCGGATGTCCGGCGCCTTTACCTTGGCGAGGAATTCCGCCTCTAGCCCGTTTTTCGTTTTCGTCAAGACGTGTACATCGGGCTCAGACTGATATAAGCAAAAATCGGACCAATTTTTGGGAACGGTTCTTGCTTCATGGCTCTCACGCAGAGATTAGAGTTCCGGCAATCGCAATCGCTGGTCATGACGCCGCAGCTGATGCAGGCGATCAAGCTGCTGCAATTGTCCAATCTCGATCTCACAACCTTCGTCGAAGAGGAACTGGAGCGGAACCCGCTGCTGGAACGCGCCAGCGATGAGGGTGGCCCGGAGACCCCTGCGGAGGCCAGCTACGCGGATTCCGAGGGCGGTTCCGGCGAGGGCCAGGGTGACGGACCGGGCGACGAGGGCTTTGGCGGCAGCGCCGAGGGCTTCGAGCCGGGCCAGGAAGACTGGATGAACAAGGATCTCGGCACCCGCGCCGAGATCGAGCAGACCCTGGACACCGGCCTCGACAACGTCTTCTCCGAGGAGCCGGCCGAGGCCGCCGCCCGCAACGCCCAGGATGCCGCGCCGACCACCTACACCGAGTGGGGCGGCGGCGCCTCCAGTGACGAAGACTACAATCTCGAAGCCTTTGTCGCGGCCGAGACAACATTGTCGGACCATCTGGCCGAGCAGCTCGCGGTCGCCTTCACCGGGCCCGCCCAGCGCATGATCGGCCAGTATCTGATCGACCTCGTCGACGAGGCCGGCTATCTGCCGCCCGATCTCGGCCAGGCCGCCGAGCGGCTGGGGGCATCGCAAGGGGACGTCGAGGCCGTCCTCGCCGTGCTGCAGAAATTCGATCCGCCCGGCGTCTGCGCCCGCTCCCTGAGTGAATGCCTCGCGATCCAGCTGCGCGAGCTCGACCGCTACGATCCCGCAATGCAGGCCCTGGTCGAGCATCTCGATCTGCTCGCCAAGCGCGACATCGTCGGCTTGCGCAAGATCTGCGGCGTCGACGACGAGGACATCGCCGACATGATCGGCGAGATCCGCAGGCTCAATCCCAAGCCCGGCATGAAGTTCGGCTCGGCGCGTCTGCAGACCATGGTGCCCGACGTCTATGTCCGTCCGGGTCCGGACGGCGGCTGGCATGTCGAGCTCAACAGCGACACTCTGCCGCGCGTCCTGGTGAACCAGACCTATTATTCCGAACTGTCGAAGAAGATCGGCAAGGACGGCGACAAGTCCTACTTCACCGATGCACTGCAGAACGCGACCTGGCTGGTGCGCGCGCTCGACCAGCGCGCCCGCACCATCCTGAAGGTCGCAACCGAGATCGTGCGGCAGCAGGACGGCTTCTTCACCCATGGCGTCGCGCATCTGCGCCCGCTGAATCTGAAGGCCGTGGCCGACGCGATCCAGATGCATGAATCCACGGTGTCCCGCGTCACCGCCAACAAATACATGGCGACCAATCGCGGCACGTTCGAGCTGAAATATTTCTTCACCGCTTCGATCGCCTCGGCCGACGGCGGCGAGGCGCATTCGGCCGAAGCCGTACGGCATCACATCAAGCAGTTGATCGATGCCGAGGCGCCGACCGCGATCCTGTCGGACGACACCATCGTGGAACGGCTGCGCGCCTCGGGCATTGATATTGCCCGCCGCACGGTCGCGAAGTACCGCGAGGCCATGCGCATTCCCTCCTCGGTGCAACGTCGCCGCGACAAGCAGAGCGCCCTTGGCAACGTTCTCTCCACCACATCGTCCGATCGCTCGCGCAACACCGAGCCGGCCTGATTGCGCTGGCGCGAAATCGCGCTACCATCGCTCCCCCACCGCGACCGATTCAGGCGCGCGCGTGAACCGTGACGTCACGCGCTTTCCAGGAGCGCGTTGCGGCGTGAGAGCGTTGCGACAATGAGAGCGCTGCGACAATGCGTCATCGCATCGCGCGCGCTCAAACCAAGCGAGGCAGCACATGACTCTTCGAATCTCGGGCAAGAGCATCAGCGTCGGCGAGGCGCTGCGTGACCGTGTCGCCGGCCGCACCGACGAGGTGCTGCGCAAATATTTCGACGGCAATTATTCCGGCCACATCACGCTGAGCAAGGATGGCTTCGGCTTCCGCACCGACTGCGCGCTGCATCTGGATTCCGGCATCACGCTGGAGGCGGATTCGAACGCGCCGGACGCCTATGCCAGCGCCGACCAGGCGCTGCTGATGATCGAGAAGCGCCTGAAGCGCTACAAGAGCCGGCTCAAGGACCGCTCGGCCCGCAAGGCCCATGCCGCCTCGGAGGCGATGGCCGCGCTCGATGCCACCGCCTATGTGCTCGAGGCGCCCGGCGAGGCCGAGGACGAGGAGGAAGTCACCGGCTACAGCCCCGTCATCATCGCCGAGGCGACGACCGCGCTGAAGCAGATGTCGGTCAGCGAGGCGGTCATGGAGCTCGACCTCTCGGGAGCGCCCTGCCTGGTTTTCCAGCACGGCTCCAGCGGCCGGGTGAACATCATCTACCGCCGCGCCGACGGCAATGTCGGCTGGATCGACCCGCCCGGCGCCAAATCGGGCAGCTGAGCCGGCAAAACGGGGCGGGAACCGCCGTGGTTTCCGTCCGCAGCCCTTAACAATGACCGTGGCAAAGCGGCACGCAGGAGTTGGCACCGGGATTGCGTTGGAGTAGAAGCGCCCCACATCAGGACGGACCAGAACTTGGCTAAGTCCGCCGCCTGCTTCACCTTCTTGACGCCGGCCCGTTGCGGTTCTGACCACGCGGGCCATTTCGGAACCTGACGGTTTTCATTCACCTCGGAACACTTCCATGCCGATTACCGATCTGGTCGCGCCCGAGGCGATTCTCCCGGCATTGAAAGTCAACAGCAAGAAGCAGGCGCTGCAGGAGCTCGCGGCGCGGGCCGCCGAACTCACCGGCCAGAACGAGCGCACCGTGTTCGAGGTGCTTCTGCAGCGCGAGAAGCTCGGCACCACGGCGGTCGGCTACGGCGTCGCCATCCCCCACGGCAAGCTGCCCAAGCTCGAGAAGATCTTCGGCCTGTTCGCGCGGCTCGATCGCCCGATTGATTTCGAGGCGATGGACGGCCAGCCGGTCGATCTCGTCTTCCTGCTGCTCGCCCCCGAGGGCGCCGGCGCCGATCACCTCAAGGCCCTCGCCCGCATCGCCCGCCTGCTGCGCGACCAGGACATCGCCAAGAAACTCCGTGCCTCGCGCGATGCCCAGGCGATCTATTCGGTGCTGGCCCTGCCGCCGGCAACGGCGGCGTAACCGACTGCTATTGAGAGGACAGCTCTCTCAACGCCGTCATTGCGAGCGCAGCGAAGCAATCCAGAATCTTTCCGCAGGCGCACGCTGGATTGCTTCGTCGCAAGTGCTCCTCGCAATGAAGATCCGCAACCGTCATCGCTCAAAATGAAACGGGCACGCCTTCGATTGAAGGCATGCCCGCTCGAAACTCTGTCGATGCGTCGTTCGCGCGGCTCAGTGCACGCTCACCGCCTGCAGCTCGTTGCTCCAGGCATTCGCCACCGCGGCCTCGCGGCTGTCGGTCAGCATGATCGGCGTGCCGTCGGCGGCGTGAAGCGCGAACAGCTTGAGGCCCGGCGCGATGCGGGGCGCTTCGGGAAACAGGCCGGGCACGTCCTCGGAGCGGATCTGCTTCACATAGGCGATGTGGCCCTCGCCGAGGGTCGCCAGCGTCTCGGGCGAGACGGTCCTGCTATCGGCCTTGGCTTCGTATTCGAACGCAACGTGACCTTCACTCATGGTCTCGACTCCTTCCAGATACTCAAGCGGTCGAGTCCGCTACTCGTTCCATTATTCGTGTTCATTGATAGCGATTGTCTTAACGATCCGCTCCGGTTCGGGGCGCGCGAGATCGATCGACAACAGTCCGTTCTTCAGATCCGCACCCAGCACGAGCATCCCCTCCGCCAGCACGAAGGTGCGCTGGAAGTGGCGCGCGGCGATGCCGCGATGGATGTATTGCCGGGTCTTGTCGTCCTGCTGACGCCCGCGGATCACCAGCTGGTTTTCCTCAATCGTTACATCGAGTTGGTCGCGGGTGAATCCGGCGACCGCCAGCGTGATGCGCAGACGCTCGGGCTGGCCGTCGGCCTGGCCGCACCGCTCGATATTGTAGGGCGGATAACCGTCGGCGCCTTTGACGACCCGATCGAGCACACGCTCGATCTCGTCGAAGCCCAGCAGGAAGGGACTGGAGAGCGTAGGAACACGAGACATAGTTTACAAAGTCCTCGCGGAAAGCGACTTTGGTGTTTCGGGGCCCGCACGCGGCACCCCTTGGCCAGCAATATGGGCATATCCCCGTTGGGGTTCAAGGACGTAGCGGGGCCTGTGGACGGGCCGCGCTTCGCGGAAGCCCTGTGCTCATCCGGATCTCGTCATGGCCGGGCTTGTCGGTTTCGCCCGGACAGATCACTGACGGGTGTTCGGGGACATGGTTGACACATCAGCAAGGGGTGGGGGAGGCCATCCACGGCCTTCCTCGCGGCACTGGGACCAGGCACTGGGACCAGGGGTCCGGACCGCGCCGCCATGACGACGAGCGAGGTGATTCCGTCAATGAATCCAACCCCGGTCTTACTTTGCATGGGGTTGTTTTCGTCGCCTTGTTTTGCTCAGGCCTCGGAACCGCTCAGGCCTCGAGCCGTGTCCGTCCGTCCGCGCTGAACAGATGCAGCTTGGCCCGCACCGCCGCGACGCGGATTTTCGCGCCGATCGCGGGCGCCTCGGTGCCGGGAATGCGGACGATGATCTCGCCGGGCGGCAGCTCGCCCGGGGTGGCCGCGACGCCCTGCTCCTCGGCGGCGCGCGTGCCGTAGACGAAGGTCTCGGCGCCGACGCGTTCGATCGCCTCGACCGTCAGCGACAGCGCGACGCCGCCGGCCGGCGTCTGGTCGGTGATGACGAAGTCTTCCGGGCGGATCCCGAGAATGCCGGCCTCGGTCGCGCGGCCGCCGAGCTGCGAGCGGATCTCCTCGGGCCGCGTCGCCATCAGATTCATCGGCGGCGCGCCGATGAAGGAGGCGACGAAGGTGGTGGCCGGCTTCTCGTAGATCGCCAGCGGATTGCCGATCTGCTCGACCTGGCCGCCATTCATCACGACGAGGATGTCGGCGAGCGTCATCGCCTCCAGCTGGTCGTGGGTGACGTAGATCGATGTCGTGTTGAGCCTGCGCTGCAGCTTGCGGATCTCGACCCGCATCGCGATGCGGAGCTTGGCGTCGAGATTGGACAGCGGCTCGTCGAACAGGAACACCTTCGGCTGGCGCACGATGGCGCGGCCCATGGCGACGCGCTGGCGCTGGCCGCCGGAGAGCTGGCGCGGCTTGCGCTCCAGCATGGGCGCGAGCTCGAGGATGCGCGCGGCCTCCTCGACGCGGGTCTTGATCTCGGCCTCCGCCATGCCGCGGTTGCGCAGGCCATAGGCCATGTTGTTGTAGACGCTCATATGCGGATAGAGCGCGTAGTTCTGGAACACCATCGCGATGTCGCGGTCGGCGGGCTCGATCTGGTTGACGATGCGGCCGCCGATGTCGATCTCGCCGCCGGTGATCGTCTCCAGCCCGGCGACCATGCGGAGCAGGGTCGACTTGCCGCAGCCGGAGGGGCCGACCAGCACGCAGAACTGCCCGTCGCCGACATCGACATTGACGCCCTTGATGGCCTCGAAGCCGCCGGGATAGGTCTTGCGGACGTTGCGCAGGGTAACGTTAGCCATCAGAACTCGCTTCTTACTTCTCGGTCTCGACCAGGCCGCGCACGAACAGCCGCTGCATGAACACGACGACCGCCACCGGCGGCAGCATCGCAAGGATGGCGGTGGCCATCGCGAGCTGCCATTCGGCGAGCTCGTCGGTCGTGTACAGCATCTTCTTGATGCCGGTGACGATGGTCTGCATCGAATCCTGGGTGGTGATCAGCAGCGGCCACAGATACTGATTCCAGCCATAGATGAACTGGATCACGAACAGCGCGGCGATCGTCGTCACCGACAGCGGCAGCAGCGTGTCCCAGAAGAAACGGAACGGCCCGGCGCCGTCGATCCGCGACGCTTCGAGCAGCTCCTCGGGGATGGTCATGAAGAACTGCCGGAACAGCAGCGTGCCGGTCGCGGAGGCGATCAGCGGCAGGATCAGCCCGGCATAGCTGTCGAGCATCTTCAGGTCGGCGATCACCTTGTAGGTCGGATAGATGCGCACCTCGACCGGCAGCATCAGGGTGATGAAGATGATCCAGAACGCCGTCTTGCGGAACGGGAAGCGGAAATACACCACGGCATAGGCCGACAGGATCGAGATGAAGATCTTGCCGAGCGCGATGCCGATCGCCGAGATGAACGAGTTCAGCAGCATCTGGCCGACCGGCTCGCGAATGGCGCGCGACCCGCCGACGAAGATGGCGCGGTAGTAATTGTCCAGCGCATGGCCGCCCGGGGTCAGCGGCATGTTGCCGCCGACCACGGTGGCGGCGTCATGGGTCGAGGCGATCAGCGCCAGATAGACCGGAAAGGCGACGATGAAGACGCCGAAGGTCAGGATCGCGTAGGCGATGATGTTGGTCCAGGGACGGTGCTCGACCATCAGTACTGCACCCTTCGCTCGACATATCGGAACTGGACCGCCGTCAGCGCGATCACGATCACCATCAGCACCACCGACTGCGCGGCCGAGCCGCCGAGATCGCCGCCGAGCCGGCCGTCGGCGAACACCTTGTAGACCATCGTGGTGGTGGCGCCGGCCGGGCCGCCGCCGGTCACCGCGTCGATGATGCCGAACGTGTCGAAGAAGACGTAGACCACGTTGACCACCAGCAGGAAGAACGTGGTCGGCGACAGCAGCGGGAAGGTGATGGTCCAGAACCGGCGCAGCGGTCCGGCGCCGTCGATCGCGCCGGCTTCCAGCACGCTCTTCGGGATCGATTGCAGCCCCGCCAGGAAGAACAGGAAGTTGTAGGAGATCTGTTTCCAGACCGCGGCCATCACGACCAGGATCATGGCATGGTTGCCGTTGAGCAGCGGATTCCAGTCGAAATTCATCCAGCGCAGCGGCTTGGCCAGCGTGCCGAGCGTCGGATGGAACATGAAGATCCAGAGCACGCCGGCCACCGCGGGTGCCACGGCATAGGGCCAGATCATCAGCGTCTTGTAGGCGCCGGCAGCCTTGAGGTTCTTGTCGGCCTGGGTGGCGAACAACAGCGCGATCGACAGCGACAGCGCCGCGACCAGCGAGGAGAACACCAGCGTGGTCAGCATCGATTTGTAGTAGCCGGGATCGGCGAACAGGCTCTGGTAATTTTCCAGCCCGACGAATTCGGAGTTCAGTCCGAACGCGTCCTCACGCAGGAAGGACTGCTTCACGGCCTGGCTGGCCGGCCAATAGAAGAAGACGAACGTGATGACGAGCTGCGGGATCAGCAGCAGATACGGAAGCAGCTTGTTCTTGAAGACGACAGACTTTTCCATGCGTTGCCTTCGTCATTGCGAGCGAACCGAAGCAATCCACGGCAGCGATAGGGCTGGGCCGATGGATTGCTTCGTCGCTGCGCTCCTCGCAATGACGCCCCCGGAGGCGTCCGCCTCGTCTCTTACTTGGCCGTCTTTTCGAACGTCCGCAACATCGCATTGCCCTTGGCGACCGCGTCGTCGAGCGCCTGCTGGGCGGTCTTCTGCCCGGCCAGGGCGGCCTCGATCTGCTCGGCCCAGATGTCGCGCATCTGCACCATGTTGCCGAAGCGCAGGCCGCGCGAATTCTCGGTCGGCTCCTTGTTGGTGAGCTCCTTCAGCGGCGTCTCGGGCACCGGGTTCTTCTCGTAGAAGCCGTCGGCCTTGGTCTTGGCATAGGCCGCCTTGGTGATCGGCAGGTAGCCCGATTCCTGGTGCAGCTTGGCCTGGCGGTTGGTGTCGGACAGGAAGGTGAAGAACTTCGCGACGCCCTTGTATTCCTCGGGCTTCTTGCCGCCCATCACCCACAGCGAGGCGCCGCCGATGATCGAGTTCTGCGGAGCGCCGGCAACGTCGGGATAATAGGGCATCGGCGCCGAGGTGAAGTCGAACTTGGCGGTGCTCTTGGCGGTGGCGTAATAGCCCGACGAGGTCAGGAAGATCGCGCATTCGCCCGAGGCGAAGCGGGCCTCGCTCTTGTTCTCGCGGCCGGAATAGTCGTAGGTCTTGTCCTTCTGCAGGTCGATCAGGTTCTGCAGATGCTTCACATGCAGCGGCGAGTTGAAGGTCAGGACCGTATCGAAACCGTCGAGGCCGTTGGCCTTGGTGCCGATCGGCACGTTGTGCCAGGCCGAGAACTGCTCGATATGCGCCCACGACGCCCACGCATTGGAGAAGCCGCAGGTCTCGTGACCGGCCGCCTTCAGCTTCTTCGCGGCGGCGAAGACGTCGGGCCAGGTCTTCGGAATTTCGGCGACGCCGGCCTTCTTCAGCTCGTCCTTGTTGATCCACATCACCATCGAGGAGGAATTGAACGGGAACGACAGCATGTCGCCCTTGGCGGTGGAGTAGTAGCCGGTGATGGTCGGCAGATAGGCCTTGGGATCGAACGGCTCGCCGGCATCCTTCATCAGCTGATAGACCGGCTTGATGGCGCCGGTGGCGCTCATCATGGTGGCGGTGCCGACTTCGAACACCTGAAGGATGTGTGGCGCGGTGCCCGCGCGGAACGCGGCGATGCCGGCATTCATCGTGTCGGGATAGCTGCCCTTGAAGGTCGGGATCACCTTGTAGTCGGACTGGCTGGCGTTGAACTCTTCGGCGAGCTTGTTGACGATGTCGTTGTTGCCGCCGGTCATGGCGTGCCACCACTGGATCTCCGTCACGGCGAGCGCCGGCGAAGCCGTCATGCCAACGGTGATTGCGAGCGCGGCAGCCGCGCCGAAATGTCGAAGTGCCATCAAGTAAACCTCCCTTGGCCGTCAATAGGATCGCTTGCGCTAGCAGCGCCATATGACGTTCACATGACTGTGTAAGCGGCCGAAACGAAAGCGGCAAGCGCAGGAAAAGGGAAGCCGTCAAATAGGCGAAGCCGCCGCAGGCAGCCGCCTCCGCTCGCACTGCAATGCGCAGGTCGCGCCGCAGTGCGGTAGTCATGGTGTGAGGTGACGGTCGGGCCGCGGATTCCAACACCTCTCCCGCATGCGGGAGAGCGAGCGGACCGCCCTATCGCTACCGCTTGCGCTCGGGTCCGCAGACCGTGCCGCTGGCGACCATCGCGTCGATTTCGGCCCTGGAATACCCGAACTCGCCGAGCACCTCCTGGGAATGCTGGCTGAACTTCGGCGGCAGGCGTCGCAGGCTCGGCTTGCTGCGGTCGAGCCGGATCGGCGAGGCCACGCCCTTGTACCAGTCCTTCTCGATCACATCGCCGCGCGCGATGGTGTGCGCGTTGGTCAGCGCCTGGTCGATCTTCTGCACCGGGCCTGCGGGCAATCCCGCGGCGAGCAGGCGGTTGCAGAGCGGTTCTGCCTCGTGCTGGCTGAACACGGCAGCGAGTTCGGCGCGCAGCGCCTCGCGGTTCGCAATGCGGTCCTTGTTGCGGGCAAAGCGTGGATCGGTGCCGAGTTCCGGCTTGCCGATTTCCTTGGCGAGCTTGCGGAAGGTGCCGTCATTGCCGACGCCGATGAAGATGTTGTCGGTCTTGGTCGGGAAGATCGCGTAGGGCACGAGATTGGGATGCTCGTTGCCGGTCAGCGACGGCGGCTTGCCATGCATGAAGTAATTCGCGGTGTGCGGATGCATGATGGCGAGGCCGGTCTCGTACAGCGTCGTCTCCAGGAACTGGCCCTGGCCCGAGCGCTGCCGCTCCGACAGCGCCATCAGGATGCCGATCGCCGCATAGAGCCCGGTGGTGATGTCGACCAGCGGCACGCCGATCCGCATCGGCCCGCTCTCGGGCGATCCGGTCGCGGCGATCATGCCGGTCATGGCCTGGATGATGGCGTCATAGCCGGGATTGCCGCCGCGCGGGCCGTCGGCGCCGAAGCCGCAGATCCGGCAATGCACGAGGCGCGGGAATTTCTCGCGCAGCACCTCGTTGCCGATGCCCCATTTCTCCAGCGTACCCGGCTTGAAATTCTCGATCAGGACGTCGGCCGTCTCCAGCATCTTCAGCAGCACGGCGCGGCCGCCCTCGGAGGCGAGGTCGAGGCCGATCGAGCGCTTGTTGCGGTTGATGCCGATGAAATAGGCGGCGTCCTCCTCGTGGAAGGGAGGGCCCCAGTCGCGCACCTCGTCGCCGGCGGGCGGCTCGACCTTGATCACGTCGGCGCCGTGGTCGGCGAGGATCTGGGTGCAATAGGGGCCGCCGAGCACGCGCGTGAGATCGATGACGCGCAGTCCGCTCATTGCGCCCGTTGCCGCTCCCGAACCCGCTGCTTCCGTCATGCCTTCGCGTCCCCGTGTCGATCGTGGAGCAAGGGCCTAGCGAAGTTCGCCCGGGCCGGCAATGGCTCGGAGCGTTGAGGGCTCATGCGCCGCCGCATCCCGCGAAGTGGAAATCGGCCGGTAGCGACCGGCCCGGGGCAAAGCCCGGGCCGGCTCGATCGGTGAGGGCTCAGACGACCGTCAGGCGGACGTCGACATTGCCGCGCGTGGCGTTGGAATAGGGGCACACCTGGTGCGCCTTCTCGACCAGCGCCTCGGCATCGGCGCGGGCGAGGCCCGGCAGCGAGACGGCAAGGTCGATGTCGAGGCCGAAGCCGCCCTCGGAGCGCGGGCCGATGCCGACGGTCGAGGTGACGGACGCATCGGCCGGAACCTTCGGGCCGCCCTGCGAGGCCACGAACTTCATCGCGCCGATGAAACAGGCGGCATAGCCGGCTGCGAACAGCTGTTCCGGATTGTTGCCGGCGCCGCCACCGCCGCCGAGCTCCTTCGGCGTGGTCAGCTTGACGTTGAGCGAGCCGTCGAGGGTCGCGGCCTGGCCGTCACGGCCGCCGGTGGCTTTTGCGCTGGTCTTGTAGAGGACGTTCACGGACATTGTCGTCTCCTCGGTTGGTCCCGTTGGGATGGACGCTATATGGCAGGCAATTATATTGTGCGCAATCAAAAATGCCGGGCCTCACATTTAATTGTTCGCAATTGAATGCACGGCCGACCTGCCCCAGTATGGGAGAAAGCCCCGTGAGATTTGCCATGCCCCGGAAGTCATCGGCGGTGGACCCGCTGAAGCTCGACAATCAGATCTGCTTCGCAGTCTATTCCGCCGCCCACGCCTTCAACCGCGTCTATAAGCCGCTGCTCGACCGGCTCGGCCTGACCTATCCGCAATATCTCGTCATGCTGGTGCTGTGGGAACGTGACGACATCCCGGTGAAGGACATCGGCGAGAAGCTGTTCCTGGATTCGGGCACGCTGACGCCGCTCCTGAAACGGCTGGAGGCTGCGCATCTCGTCAGGCGCACGCGATCGAGCGAGGACGAGCGTCAGGTGCTGATCGCCCTGACCGCGCAGGGCCACGCACTGAAGGACAAGGCCCGCAGCGTGCCGCATTCGATCCTGGCGGCGTCGGACTGCTCGGTGTCGGAACTGGTGGCGATGAAGGACGAGATCGTCGCCCTGCGCGACCGGCTGAATGCGGTAATCGGGGAGTAGGGGATTCAACACAGCCGCTTTTTCGTGAAAGCGCGGCCTGAGTGCGACTTCAGGTATGCCTCGAACGCGAGCGCCTTATGCTTGTCGGGGAACGCACAGTACCAGATCAGCTTCCATGGCTTGAATTTTGCGGTGTGGCTGGACCTGCCGGCGTTGTGCTCGGGGAGCCTGCGTTTCAGGTCCTCTGTAGCGCCGACATATTCCCGGTCAGGAAATTCGATGCTGCGGAGGATGTAGACGTACCACATTGACGGCTCGCGTCTGGGCAGTCGTTCGGTGGCTCCAAATGACCAGTCCGTCTTCGCCCTGCGGGCTTCGCCGGCGACCACGCTTCGCCCTTCAAGCTCCACAAGGCTGCGCCACGCGTAGCCCCAGGAGGCGACGCGAACATGTTCGCAAATTCTGCCGAGGTGGTCGATAGCTTGTTCGACACAATAGCCAGTCCGTCTTCGCCCTGCGGGCTACGCCGGACACCACGCTTCGCCCCTCAGGCTCCGTCGTGGCTGCGCCACGCGTAGCCCGAAGGGCGAAGCGTGGTGGAGCCAGGCGGGATCGAACCGCCGACCTCTTGCATGCCATGCAAGCGCTCTCCCAGCTGAGCTATGGCCCCATAGTCCTGTGGGACGACCGCTGAGGGTCACTCCCGACCGGCGAGCCTGGTGACTCGCGCGGTGCACCCTTTTTCACAGATCAGAGACGATCTCAAGTCTCTTCATCACCTCCGACATCACCAATGATGTCGGTGACGTCCTCATCGCCCTCTTCTTCGTCGGCGATGAAGGTCGAATCATCATCGTCGTCGTCGTCGAGGGTCTCGTCGACCTCGATGTCATCCTCGGATTCGGGCACGATCGCCTTGACCTTGCCGGTGTTCTCCTCGGCATCGGCCTCCTCGAGCGACACCAGCTCCTCGGCCTCCACCGGCTCCGGCGTGGCATCGGCAGCGGCGGCGTGCCGGGCTTCGGCGCCACGGCCCGCACGGACCGGGGCAATCGGGGCGATCGGAACCACTTCGCCCGTATAGGGCGAGATCACCGGATTCTTGTTGAGGTCGTAGAACTTCTTGCCCGTGGTCGGGCAAATGCGTTTGGTTCCGAGTTCGGACTTGGCCACGGCAGGAATCCTGGGAATGTCTGAAAAGCGGTGCTTCACTTGGCTAGTTGGCGGCCCGCTGTCAATAGCGCATTACGGGAGAACGACATGCCCGTGACGGCGGAAAGACCTTGTGGTACCTGCCCCATCGGCTCCGCGGCGCCGCCCCGGGCCTATCCTTAAGGACCAAATCGTGCCCCATTCCGAGCCGGCCGCGCCGCTCCAATCGCGCTCAAGCGGGCCCCTGACGGGGAAAGTCCGGGTCCCCGGCGACAAGTCGATCTCCCATCGCGCCCTCATCCTCGGCGCGCTCGCGGTCGGCGAGACCCGGATCTCGGGCCTGCTGGAGGGCGAGGACGTCCTCAATACGGCCAAATCCATGCAGGCCCTCGGCGCCAGGGTGGAACGGACCGGGAATTTTGCCTGGAAGGTCGATGGGGTGGGGGTCGCCGGCTTCGCCCAGCCCCGGGCGCCGCTCGATTTCGGCAACTCCGGCACCGGCTGCCGTCTGGTCATGGGCGCCGTCGCCGGCTGCCCGATTTCCGCGGTGTTCGACGGCGATGCCTCGCTCCGCAGCCGGCCGATGCGACGGATCCTGGACCCGCTCGAACAGATGGGCGCCAGGGTCGTATCCGGCGGCGAAGGGGGCCGGTTGCCGCTGTCCCTGCAGGGCGCGCGCGATCCGCTCCCGATCACCTACAAGACGCCGGTCGCCTCGGCCCAGATCAAGTCGGCAGTGCTGCTGGCGGGTCTTGCGGCCCCAGGGACCACCACGGTGATCGAGACCGAGGCCAGCCGGGACCATACCGAGCTGATGCTGAAGCATTTTGGCGCCGACATCACCTCGGTCGCCGAGGGCACCCATGGCCGCCGGATTGCGCTGGTCGGCCAGCCCGAGCTGCACGGTGCGAGCGTCGTCGTGCCCGCCGATCCGTCCTCGGCCGCCTTCCCGGTCGTTGCGGCGCTGATCGTGGAAGGCTCCGATGTCGTGCTCACGGACGTCATGACCAATCCGCTGCGCACGGGCCTGTTCACCACGCTGCGCGAGATGGGGGCCTCGATCGAGGAAAGCGAGGTTCGCGGCGACGCCGGCGAGCCGATGGCGCAGCTGCGCGTGCGCGCCTCGAAGCTGCGCGGCGTCGAGGTGCCGCCCGAGCGCGCGCCCTCGATGATCGACGAATATCTGGTGCTGGCCGTTGCGGCGTCCTTTGCCGAAGGCACCACCATCATGCGCGGCCTTAAGGAATTGCGCGTCAAGGAATCCGATCGCCTCGAGGCCACCGCCGCCATGCTCCGCGTCAACGGCGTCAAGGTGGAGGTCTCCGGCGACGATCTGATCGTCGAGGGGCGCGGCCACGTGCCCGGCGGGGGCCTCGTCGCCACCCATATGGACCATCGCATCGCGATGTCGGCGCTGGTGATGGGCTGCGCCGCCGACCAGCCGGTGACCGTCGACGATACCGCCTTCATCGCCACCAGCTTTCCGGACTTCATTCCGATGATGCGTTCGCTCGGAGCCGAGTTTTCATGATCATTGCCATCGACGGGCCCGCGGCCTCGGGCAAGGGGACGCTCGGCAAGCGCCTGGCGCATCATTATGGCTATCGTCACTTGGATACCGGCGTGATCTACCGGGCCGTTGCCTACGCCCTGATGCAATCCGGCCATGATCTGCGGGACGAGGCGGCGGCGGTGCAGGCCGCCTTGGAACTCGATCCCGAAAAGTTCGGCAATCCGGCCCTGAAGACCCAGAAGGCCGGCGAGGGGGCCTCGATCGTCTCGGCGATCCCCCGCGTGCGGGAGGTTTTGGTCAACTTCCAGCGGCAGTTCGCGGCCGATCCGCCGGGGGCGGTGCTTGATGGCCGCGACATCGGAACCGTGATCTGCCCCGATGCCGATGTGAAGATTTTCGTGGTCGCCGACCCCAGGGTCCGCGCCCGCCGCCGCACCATGGAGGCGCGGGCGCGCGGCGAGGAGGCGGACGAGGCGGCCGTGCTCGCCGACATCATCCAGCGCGACGAGCGCGACCAGAACCGGCCGATTGCCCCGCTGAAGCCGGCTCCGGATGCTTACTTGCTAGATAACTCCCAACTGGATATAGAGGGCGGCGTCCGGGCCGCCATCGACATTATCGAGGCCGTCCGAGCGGGCCGGCCGCGGGGTTAAGCCGCAGCCGTCACTGGAGGAAGCGCCCGCTCCCGCTCTTTGAGGTCGATACCTCGGTCCCCATCTCGGGATCGGTGAGATCCTGGCTCCGGACAACAGATTCCACGTATCGAACGCGCGGGCCTCAGCCGGCCCGCCTCCGCTGTTGCCGGCCGAAAGCCGGGGCAGCAGGCGGTCGCTCGAAGGTTCTGCGGACCTTCCGACACTGCGCGTCCGATGCGCCCATGAACCCAACGGCCGGCATGCTTCCGCAACTGGAGAACAAATGGCTTCGACTTCCGCTGATACCTATAGCCCGTCGCGCGACGATTTCGCCGCGATGCTCGACGAGTCCTTCGCGGGCGGCAACCTGCAGGAGAGCTCCGTCGTCAAGGGCAAGGTGGTTGCAATTGAAAAGGACATGGCCGTCATCGACGTCGGCCTGAAGACCGAGGGCCGCGTCGCCCTGCGCGAATTCTCCGGCCCCGGCCGTGAGAGCGACCTCAAGGTCGGCGACGAGGTGGAAGTGTTCCTCGATCGCATCGAGAACGCCCTCGGCGAAGCCGTGCTGTCGCGCGACAAGGCGCGCCGCGAAGAGAGCTGGGGCAAGCTCGAGAAGGCGTTCCAGAACAACGAGAAGGTCAACGGCGTCATCTTCAACCAGGTCAAGGGCGGCTTCACCGTCGACCTCGACGGGGCCGTGGCCTTCCTGCCGCGCTCGCAGGTCGACATCCGTCCGATCCGCGACGTCGCACCGCTGATGAACAACTCGCAGCCGTTCCAGATCCTCAAGATGGATCGCCGCCGCGGCAACATCGTGGTGTCCCGCCGCACGGTGCTGGAAGAGACCCGCGCCGAGCAGCGCCAGGAGCTGGTGCAGAACCTCGAAGAGGGTCAGGTCATCGACGGCGTGGTCAAGAACATCACCGATTACGGTGCGTTCGTCGACCTCGGCGGCATCGACGGCCTGCTGCACGTCACCGACATCGCGTGGCGTCGTGTCAACCACCCGACCGAGGTGCTCTCGATCGGCCAGACCGTGAAGGTCAAGATCATCAAGATCAACCACGAGACGCACCGCATCTCGCTGGGCATGAAGCAGCTGCTGGACGATCCGTGGCAGGGCATCGAAGCCAAGTACCCGCTGGGTGCCCGCTTCACCGGCCGCGTCACCAACATCACCGACTACGGTGCGTTCGTCGAGCTCGAGCCGGGCATCGAAGGCCTGATCCACGTCTCCGAGATGTCGTGGACCAAGAAGAACATGCACCCCGGCAAGATCGTGTCGACCTCGCAGGAAGTCGAAGTGCAGGTGCTGGAAGTCGATTCCGTCAAGCGCCGCATCTCGCTCGGCCTCAAGCAGACCATGCGCAATCCGTGGGAGGTCTTCGTCGAGAAGCACCCGACCGGTTCGGTGGTCGAGGGCGAGGTCAAGAACAAGACCGAGTTCGGTCTGTTCCTGGGTCTCGAGGGCGACGTCGACGGCATGGTCCATCTGTCCGATCTCGACTGGAAGCTTCCGGGCGAGCAGGTCATCGACAACTACAAGAAGGGCGACATGGTGAAGGCCGTGGTGCTCGATGTGGACGTCGAGAAGGAGCGCATCTCGCTCGGCATCAAGCAGCTCGAAGGCGACCCCTTCGCCGAGCCGGGCGATGTCAAGAAGGGCGCCGTCGTGACCTGCGAAGTGCTCGAGGTGAAGGAGAGCGGCATCGAGGTGAAGATCGCCGGCACCGACTTCTCGACCTTCATCAAGCGCTCGGAGCTCGCGCGTGATCGCAACGACCAGCGCGCCGAACGCTTCGCCGTCGGCGAGAAGGTCGATGCCCGCGTGATCCAGTTCGACAAGAAGGCCCGCAAGGTCCAGGTGTCGATCAAGGCGCTCGAAGTCGCCGAGGAGAAGGAGGCCATCGCGCAGTACGGCTCCTCCGATTCGGGTGCGACGCTGGGCGACATCCTCGGCACCGCGCTCAAGAACCGCGACAGCAAGTAAGCGAACGTTCCATTCGCAGACATCGAAGCCCCGGCGCGAGCCGGGGCTTTTTTGCGTTCGTAGCCCGGATGGCACTGCGCGCCGTCCGGGCGGCTGGCCGCAGGCCTTGTTTTCTTCAAATTGCGTCGCAATTGATGTATCGAGGCAAGCCAATGGTCACGCCGTGACGGCACAACGCGCGCGGGCCCCACATTTGGAGACATTCCGATGTCGCTCGATTCGGACATCATCGTCGATCGCCGCAGGATTCGTCGCAAGCTGACGTTCTGGCGCGTGGCCGCCGCGCTGATCGCGATTGCGGCGATCGCGGGCCTCGCGCTGATCGCGACGCCTGGCGCGCGCGGCTCGTTCGCCTCCGCCGGCTCGATCGCGCGGGTCCAGATCGAGGGACTGATCCGCAGCGATTCCGAGCGCACCCAGGCGCTGGAGCGGCTGGAGAATTCGCAGGCCGCCGCCGTCATCGTCCACATCAATTCGCCGGGCGGCACCACCGCCGGCTCGGAACAGCTCTACGACTCGCTCGTGCGGCTGAAGGCCAAGAAGCCGCTCGTCGTCGTCGTCGAGGGCCTCGCCGCATCCGGCGGCTACATCACGGCCATCGCGAGCGACCACATCATCGCCCAGCAGAGCTCGCTGGTCGGCTCGATCGGCGTGCTGTTCCAGTATCCGAACGTCGCCGAGCTGCTGAAGACGATCGGCGTCAAGGTCGAGGAGGTCAAATCCTCGCCGCTGAAGGCTGCCCCCAACGGTTTCGAGCCGACCAGTCCCGAGGCGCGGGCGGCGCTCGACGCGCTGGTGAAGGACTCCTATGCCTGGTTCAAGGGCCTCGTGAAGGAGCGGCGCGGCATGGACGATGCGCTGCTCGAGAAAGTCGCCGACGGCCGCGTCTTCACCGGTCGCCAGGCGATCGATCTCAAGCTGATCGACCAGCTCGGCGACGAGAAGACCGCCGTGACATGGCTGGTCGAGCAGAAGGGCGTCAAGAAGGGGCTCACCGTGCGCGACTACAAGCTGCAGCCCCGCTTCGGCGATCTGCCGTTCCTGAAGACGGCGGCCGCGGTGACGCTGGAGGCGCTCGGTCTCGGCTCGCTCGCGCAACAGCTCGGACAAACCGGCGTGGTCCAGGCCGTCGATCGCTTCGGAATGGATGGAATGCTGGCGCTGTGGCAGCCGGCGGCGTCCCACTGACCTGCAACTGACGGCCTTCGGGCGAGCGTGTCGGGTTTTTCCCGTCTCGCGGGTGTGCCTCCAGCCCGCTTTTTCGGCATTTGTCACGCATTTTCACGACACGGAAACTTCATTTAGCGTCTTGACAGATCAAGGCATTTTCACGGAAATGGTTATCCGCACGCTTCCGGGTCCTATCTCTCGATGATCAAATCCGAACTTGTTCAGCGTATCGCCGAGCACAACCCGCATCTGTACCAGCGGGATGTCGAGAACATTGTGAATGCGATTCTCGAGGAAATCGTCGCGGCGCTCGCGCGCGGGGATCGCGTCGAGTTGCGCGGCTTCGGTGCCTTCTCGGTGAAACATCGCCCCGCACGCGCCGGCCGCAATCCGCGCACCGGAGCGCATGTGCCCGTGGACCAGAAGAGCGTTCCGTTCTTCAAGACCGGCAAGGAAATGCGCGAGCGGTTGAACCGCGATCATCCGGATCCCGGCGCGCCCGACTGAAGCCCTCATCGGGGGTTCTCACGGCCGCGGGCGATGCGGTCGGACATCTGATTCAAGGCGAGCGAACGAGATGCGAAAGTTTCTGACCGCGCTGATCGTGATTCCGCTGGGCCTCGTGCTGGTGACCTTCGCCGTCGCCAACCGCCATTTCGTCACGGTGTCGGTCGATCCCTTCATCTCGGATGACCCGTCCTTGTCGCTCACCCTGCCGCTGTTCCTGCTGCTGATCCTGGTGGCCGCGGTGGGGGTCGTCGCCGGCGGTTGCGCCGTCTGGTTCGGCCAGCGCCGCT
>VYLE01000148.1_pt1 | contig 64954 bp, 59 predicted proteins | sample 5114391 | NCBI WGS metagenome assembly VYLE01 (sample SAMN12291771, study PRJNA351875) | freshwater metagenome | isolation source: freshwater lake | place: USA: Michigan, Kent Lake | collected 2013-08-15 | reverse complement strand
CGGCACGACTCCATCAACGCACGCGCAGCCTGTCTCCGCTTTCGCCTTCTCTGTGCATCCTCTGTGCCCTCCGTGCCTCTGTGGTTCTCTGGGTGATTTGTGCAGATTCCTGGACACAGAGAGCACAGAGGGGGCACAGAGGCGCACAAGGAAGGGATACTCGGTCCGTGGTTGCCTTTCAGAACTCGCGCGATGCTCGACGTCATGCACTCCCCGATGAGGCTGCGGGCCAAGGAGCGCGGACCAACGTCATCCCTGAACCAATCCCTGAACCAATCCCTGAACCAATCCCTGAACCAATCCCTGAACCAATCCCTGCAAGGAGGGGGGCCAAGTACGCTCCCGTCGCGTGAGATGCGATGTTTCCGCTCTGTGCCCCTCTGTGGCCTCTGTGTCCTCTGTGGTGAATGAACACCGTCAGTCGCACAGCAATCATTTCGCTTGCGAGCGATTCTATCTTGCAGCTTCCACTTGACTCGTGTGGCCGGTGAGACGACCATTCATCGGCTCTCGTAGCCGTTTGGAGAACGATCCTCCGATCGCGTGTCGGCCGCTCTCTTTTCGCCCGGATCCGAAACCATGACCAGACTATCGAATCACCAAGGTGCGTTGGATGCCCGCTGGGGCGGCGCCGACCTGACCGCTTCCGACGCTCCGGTCGCCGATCGCGTCGCGTTCATTCGACGGACCTACCTGCATCTTGCCGGGGCGGTCGTTGCGTTCACGGCGCTGATGGCCGTGATCCTTCAGCTTCCGATCACCGACCAGTTTGTTCAGATGGTCGGGACGAGCCGCTTCGGCATGCTGATTCTCGTGGTCGCCTTCATGGCGGTCGCCTACGGCGCTGAGCGTCTGGCCGAAAGCGAGGCCTCGCCAGGCGTGCAGTACCTGGGACTCGGCATCTATGTCGTCCTTCAGGCGATCATCTCGACGCCGCTCATTTATATGGCGGCGAAGTTCGGCCCGCCGAATGTCCTGCTCACCGCAGCGGTCGCGACGGGCGTCATGTTCGCCGGTCTGACCGCGGTCGTATTCGTCACCAAGGCCGATTTCTCGTTCATGCGCATCGCGCTGGCGCTCGGCGGCATCGCCGCACTCGTCGCGATCGTCGCGAGCATGATCTTCGGCTTCTCCCTGGGGATTTGGTTCACGGTCGCGATGATCTTCTTCGCGTCCTGCTACATCTCCTACGAGACTTCGAATGTTCTGCATCACTATCGAACGACGCAGCATGTCGCCGCGTCGCTCGCCCTCTTCGCCGCGGTGATGCTCCTCTTCTGGTACATCCTGCGATTCTTCATGCAGCGGCGCGAGTAAGGGTCAGGGAGTGGTTCATTGAGGCGTTGATCCCGTCGACGGAGGCGCCTCCGCGTGGCGTACGGGAATCTCGCCGTGCCGCCACGCCTGGCGAAGTTCCCGGTGCGATCTCAGGTGCAGCGCACGACGACGAGCGTTCGGTCGTCCGTCGGAGGTGCGTCATGGGTGAAGACCCGTACCGCGTCCTCAACGCGACGGACGCACGCGTGGACATCATCCAGCGCTCCGGCGCGGAGTGACTCGACGAGTCGGGTGTCGCCAAAGAGCTCGCGTTGGCCGGACGCGTCCGGAGGCGCCATGGCCTCCGTCACGCCGTCGGTGTAGAGAACGAGAAGATCGCCGGGCTCCATCCGGAAGGGGGCCTCGCGATACTCCTCATGCTCGGCGAGTCCAAGGGGCAGACCTGCGTCCCCTTCAAGAGCGATGGTTCGCGAGCCTCGGAGTACGAGGGGCGGGTTGTGGCCGGCCACCGCGAAGCTGAGCTGCCGAGTGGCTGTGTCCAGCGTCGCGTAGAACGCGGTGACGAAGGTGCCGTTGTTCGCGTATGAGCGAGCGAGGTGCCCATTGATGTAATGGAGAAGCGATCCGGCGGGCACCGGCGTTCCCGGTCGTGTGCGGGCGATGGCGTGGGTGATCGCCATGAGCACCGCAGCAGGCGTTCCATGGCCCGAGACGTCGGCGATGAAGAGGCCCCACCCGTCGCCGTGGTTGTCGGTCGATCCGAGTGGGAAGAAGTCGTAGTAGTCTCCACCGGCCTGGGTGCTGGTCGTGTAGCTCGTGGCGATGTCGAACCCGTCGATCAGCGGCGGTCGCGAGGGCAAGAGGGAACGCTGAATCTCACCGACAACTCGTAGCTCCCGATCGAGATCCTGGAGCGCGCGGGTCAGTTGCTTGCGAAGGACAAGACTCTGTGTTCCCCGTCCGAAGAGACTGGCCTGCCAGTGGAGGATCGGAATCGATGTTCGGTCGACCTCGACCCCCGGAGGGAAGAGCGTGATGCCGACATTGATGCCCCGTCCGCCCTCGTACTGAGGAAACGCGAAGAGCGATTGAAAGCCGTCGAGGTAGCGGAATCCCGGATCGTCGCCGGTCAATCTGCGCGGCAGGTCGTCGATGATGACGGGGCGATCGGCATAGGCAATCTCGCCCAAGATCCCGCCGGAGAGCTTGGGCAAGCGATGTCGAGATTCCCAGGGATTGATGGACTCATCGAATCGCGAGGATCGCGTGATGAGGAACTGGGGAGGCTCAATCCCCCGCGTGGACAGGGCGAGATAGTCTTCCGCCGGGATCAGCTCGCTGATGCCGTTCCAGTAGGCCCCGACCATCTCTTCGGGCTCCGTGATGTCCGAAACGGACTTCATCACCCGGTCGATGATCGCAAGTTCCTCCTCCCAGGGTCGGCGACGGTAGAGCATCTTTGGAAGCGTAGCACCCAGCGTAGGTTGCGGCCGTATGGCGTCTTGGACGGATCACAGCGACACCAAAGCGATGCTTGGGCGTTCATGCACAGGCGCAGCCTCGTGGCGTTCATGGACAGGCACAACCTCGCGTGGCGTTCATGGACAGGCACAACCTCGGGCTTCATGGACAGGGGGCGTTCATGGCGCGTTCATGGGGGGCCTTCATGGACAGGCACAGCCTCGGGTTTCGTGGGCAGGCGCAAACGCGTTGCAACGCGACTGCCGGCGGCGCAGGCCCCCTACGCATTCATGGACAGGCACAACCTCGGGCTTCATGGACAGGCGCAAACGCGTTGCGGCGCGTCTGCTGGCGTCGCGGGCCTCCGGCTCCGTTCTCTGCGGTGATGCTTTAGGGATGCTTCCCCGAATGCTGTTGTGTCGCGCCGAGCGGATCATCTCGACAGTCGGCGCGTTCTTTTGTGGCTAGCATCGCGAGATCGGGACGCTTTGCGGCATCGCTGGGCTCGTGAGTGGCGCGTTGGGCGTCGCGCGATCGCCACGACCCGGGAGGATCTTCATCATGCTTCGCTGGGCCCTCATCTTCCTTGTTCTCGCGATCATCGCCGGCCTGCTCGGTTTCACCGGGATTGCGGGTCAATCGATGTCGATAGCGAGGGTACTCTTCGTCATCTTCATCCTCCTCTTCTTGGTCGGGCTCATCTACAGCCTTGTGACCGGCCGGCGTCTGCCGACACCGTAACGGCGCAGCGGCGCGAGCGGTACGAATGGTTCAATGCACCAAACGATCGGCTTTGAAACGGGCATGCTCGTGTTGCGAGGTGCTTGTCATCCCTCCGACGCCACCCAATCCCACTTTGTCAAGGTCGACGGTGGGTCGACAATGGACAGGCATCCTTCAAGTGCAACGTTCACGGACGGCATACGGAGCCGCACTCTCTGCGAGTTGCGCACTCTCGAGCGATGGAGATCCATCGATGGCGATCGACGCCTTCGACCGTTGGGGGCCGTGGCGCGCTGCGCTCGGTGGAAGCATGGGGCTGCGCTGAGCGTCGTGGTCACGCTGCCCCAGGAATCGGGACCGCGCATGACCGCCGTCGCGGCTTCTTCGCCAGTAGGGGCGTGTCCGTTGGATGCTCCCTAGCCGTTCGCGTGGCGTGCCCGGCTGTCAGTTGGCCCGAAGCGGGCGCTCGCCAACCACGCGCGACGAGCCTCTGCGCTCCGCTTCCTCGTTCAGGAGGTTGGTCGGGCCGCTGGCCGAGCCGAACCATCGCACGCGGGCCTCGCGTCCCGGGTTGCCGGCGGATCTGCCTGCAAGGTTTCCTGCAGCGATCGCAGGCGACATGTGTGCGTCGTGCGGATGATGGACGATTCTGCCAAGAGCGGATAGCTGTGAAGCGAGCGTTCCGATCGCTGCGTTGATCGTCCAGCGTGCCTGGGTGGCCAAGCCTGAAGTCAATCCAACGCAAGTGTTGAGGGCCGGAGAAGCGGCTGATTCGGATGCAACGATTCGTGTCGGTTCACAGCTCACGTTCGTTCGGATCTCGCTGTCGGCGCACGTCTCGGGGCATCTCGGCGCGTGGTCCAGCGCCACCACCGGATCCTCGTCGTTGAAATCAGTACCCGTATGGAGCTTCATCGCCAAGAGCAGGAATCGATCGAGTGCCCTCGGCTCATGGCTTGGAATCACTCCCTTCTTGTCGGGCCGGGCGCTTCGGCCTTGGTCGTCGACAGTCGACAGGAGAGCGCCAAGCGTCATCCCCTGAATCACCGCCATCGAGCCGGCCTGGACCCGATCTGGTCGGAACGGATTCTCCATCGCAGTCAGAAATGCCAAGTGACTCCGGCGAACATCGCTGGGCGGCAATGAGCTTTGCCGTGGACGAAGCCGATGGCGCGGGAGCTTGGCGTGCGAGATGGCAGCCGGTCGGGGCCGATGTCCTTGTTGGGCGGCGCCGACCGAATCACCATCCCCCTTCACGTGTTCCTCGACCTCAATGGCCGCAAGGAGCTCGTCAACGGAGGCGTCCGTCGCCAGTCGGGCTTGGGTCTCCGCGTCTGCTTGCATGGCGCGGCGGATCTCGTTCCCGTGTCTGAATCGTGCGACGCGCTCGGCATAGTCCGCGTCGGAGATGCTCGCTGCGAGACCGGGGTCACACGGAAAGACCGGCATCCAGAGTCCTTCGACGACCCTTCGCTCGAATGCGGCTACAACGTTTCTATGCCCGCCAGAGCGGATCTCCCGAACGATCCTTTTCATGCGAGCCCCGATCGAGGTTCGACTGCTCCTTCCGATGCCGCTCTCCATACCGGCACGAACGGGGTTGAGAAGTATGTAGAGGGCCTGAACGGTGACGGCAACGTCGTCGAGGGCGATCTTCGAGGAGTAGCGGCCTTGCCAGAAGGGACCGGATTCGTCGTCTTCGGCGTTCCACATCCGAGCACAGGGCTCCTTCAGCTCCTTGTGGAACCAAGAGAGTCCGCCGAGGCGACGACGCCATTCATCAGTCGTGGCCTCATCGGCCACCGCATCGGCAATCTCCTGGCCAGAGGGCTTCTCGGCCTTACCGGCGATGCCGAGGGGGCCGGCGTTCCGAAGCGTGATCCAGCGTGTGGCGACTTCCTCTGCCGTCCAGCACGCGGCGAGCTCGGGGCGGATGCGAAGAAGCAAGTGGAGATGGTTGGACATGATCGCATACTCGAGCACATCGACCGCGAAGAGTGAGGCAAGAAACTCGAGCCGCTGCTCGATCCATGCAGTACGCAAAGCATCCGAGATGAGCATCTCTCTCCGGACGCATCGTGAAACGCAGTGGTAGACGCAGGAGAGGCTTGCATTGACGGTACGCGAGCGTGGAAATCCCATGAGGTAGCTAGATCCCTTCTCCCCCGGGTCTCTGTCGATGCCGCGACCCCTACGCGGCCGAGATTCCGAGAGTGGTCGCCAAACTACCGCAAGAAACGTGCGTCCCTGAAAGTTCGGGCACTTTTTCCGCAATTGACAGGGTGAGGGCCTGTCAATTCAGACGGGCCTGGACTCCGGGGTTGGAGTTGCAGATGTGCCTGAGTTGCAGATGTGCCTGTCCAGACTCTGGTGTGTGGCTTCTGGAAGTGTCCGTTCAAGACCGCAACGATGCCGGTTGCAAAGTGCCTGTCCACAGTTGCGTGTGCACAGTCGCCTCAGAGCGGCCGCCGCATCGATGCGCGTCCGACGCTACTTCAAGGTTGCCTGCTCAATCGCGTGCTGAGGTCGGTTTGCAGGGTGGCAGCACTCGCACGCCTGAGCGCGACAACGCCCCACGCGGCATGAATCGACGATTGGCGGAGTGTGTCTTCGCTGATTCGGACTTCGCTGATTCGGACTTCGTTGAGGGCACCTGCTTGCTTGGGCCTTCACATGCCACTGCGTGCCTCCTGAAGTGACCAAAGGTGACATCGTGTAGTGCGGTTCCCTGAAAGCGCGTTCGAGAACGAATCGGATGCGGCCGGTGGGCGGCGGTGGCGTAGCGTCATGTTGAAGTTCCGGGTCGCGGATGAAGTGCCCGCCACGCCTGTGCTTGCGCTTCCATACGGTCGTACCGCCGAGCGAAGCCGGTCTGAATCAGGGGTCTCCATGAACAGTGAACGAAGACTTGGCGAGTCACCCGAGGGCAGGAAGACGATCTTCAACACCGAAGCCGAGATCGACGACCTTCAGGATGACTTGATGGCAGCAAGTTCTGACGACGGGCGTCCCGTAGCAAAGGCGGTTCGGGCTCGGGAGTGGATGTGGTTCGCCATCGGAGCGGTTGGAGTGAGCGTGGTGTCGGTCGTCTGGGCCCTTGCCACGGGCGCTTCCTGGGGTGCGGTGTTCGTCGCTGTGCTGCTCGGCTCCTTCTTCATAGCCTTCGCGAGTCCGGCGGTCGTTGTGGGGCTGCTTCGAGCGAAGGAAGAGCGTGCCGCCAAAGTCGGCGCGGAGGGGCCAGTCGAACCGCGATGACCGGATGAGCAATCAGAGATCTCGGTCTGTGACCGCCTGGATGGGCCCTTCGAACCGATGGTTGTCTCTCCCTTCAGCATCAAGGCAGATCTCTGGCGATGAGCTCTGACGATGGACAGGCATCGTTCCCATCTGTCCGACATTCCGTTCTGCATCGCGCCTTTAGGCCATGCCCGGGCAAACAGTGTTGCCGTGAGGATCGCACATGTCCCTTGCCCAAGGACGGATAGGAGCATGGGCTGCATACAGCAGCCCGGAGGATGGAGCGGAGCTCCTTGGGGCAGTCGGCCAGTGCCGACAGCATCTGCCTTGGTGGCGAGCGGCGGCGACGCGATTGCGGACGCGATATGGTCGCCGCCGTTGTCTTCACTCATAGCTTCACGCGGGCTCCACAGTGGGCGGCGCTCGGCGTTCGTGATCGCGTCGGGGCCACCGGGCGGCATTCGAGGCGCAGTTTGGATCTGAGTTTGGATCTGCAAGGCGCGAATCGAGCCGGGCACGCGATCTGGAGTCAGAGGGGACTGGTTATGCCTCAAGAGACCCAAGGGACCGACGGCAGCGAAGTCCGATCGCGATGGGGATAGCCGCAGCCCGTTCACACATGCGGTAGCGCGAGCCCAGGAGTGCCTGTCCAAACTCGAGGGCCGAATCCGGGTTCGGGGCGTGCCTGTCCAAACTGAAGGTGGGAAGTGCCTGTCCAAACTGGGCGCAAACTGGGCCTCCAGACTGATCACAAACTGGCCACAGTCTGGGCACGGACACGCCGAGTCATTCGGTTCGGGGCGCCTGACCTACACCCTCAGGTCAATCGGCTGGCCAGCGCTCGCGGCATCCTTCAAGGACCAAACAGCACATCGCGCGCCGCGACCGCCTCGGCGCCGCTCGTGACGATGCGACCTGCGTCGACCGTGCCGTCCGCGGCCACGCCGGGGGCGCTAGCGACATAGCCGCGCGGGAGCATCGCCCGGAACCGCTCGAAGAGATCCGGCCGGTTGAACTCAACGAAGAGCAGCGGACGATCCTGTTCAACGGTCTTCCTCGCACCCTCAAGCACTTCGCACTCGTGTCCCTCGACGTCGATCTTGATGAAGTCGACGCGACCGATCTCGTTCGCCATGCCGTCGAGCGTTCGAAGCGGGACGGTGATCGACCCACCCGTTGGTGCGAGCCGCTCTTCCCCAAGACGATTCGCTCCGCAGTGCCGATCGTTGATGGCGAAGGTCGCCTCACCCTCACGATTGGAGAGCGCACAGCGCTTCACATCGATGTGCCTGAGGGCGCTCAGCATGATGTTTCGCTCGAGTCGAGCTGCCGTCGCCGGCGTCGGTTCGAACGCGATCACCCGGCGGAAGAAGAGTCCGGCGGTAAGGGCGTGAAAACCTGCGTTCGCGCCCACATCAAGCATCGTCCGACCCTTGCCCGCGAAACCTGCGAGGAGTCCGGTCAGCCGGACCGTCGGGTTGCGCAGGATGTAGCCGCATTCAGGGCTCTCAGCGAGATCCAGTTCCATCGTGAAGCGCTTGTCGCCGAGGCGGAACTGGACCCGCTTGAGGCAGCGGTCGCCAAGCGCTCGGGCTGCCGATGCCTCCCAAAGCATCGACCAAAGCACGCTCGGCAGGCCCGGATCGCGAGCCTCTTCGGTGCGCTGGGCATCGAGGTCGATGACGAGGCCATCGGGGATCGCCCGCAGGAACGCCAGATCCGTTGCGGTGAGATGGTGGCCGAGCATGCCGGCGACCATGCCGCGGAACCGCGGGGTCTGCATCGCACGCTCGAGAAGCTGGCGGAGAAGGCGTCGCACGAGGTGGGCATTAGAATCGAATCATGCCCCGGGCGGCTCGCTATCGCGTTGCGGCGTTTGAAGAGCTCGAAAGGCAGCTGGCCTTCGCGCCCCCGGAGGCGCTGCGCCGACACATGGACGCGGCTGAGCGCCTTGCCCACGAGGTCACCGACGATGCGAGTTACCCCTTCGAGTTCGTCCTTTGGCGCATCACCGGCTTCCGGGCGGCAAACGCGGATCTCACGGTTGTGGACGGCACACGGCTGCGGGGCGATCTGGCAACCTTCGTTCTGCATGTCTCGGAGCGACTGGTGCTTGACGCCGGTGACCGTCCCGGCGGCGCGGCCCCGGTGGTGGCCTTGGCCCGCGAGCTGGGGGTCACCGAAAAGACGCTCCGGCGGTGGCGGGCTCGAGGTCTCCTCGTGCACAGCGTGCGCTTCGGGGACGGACGACAGCGCGTCGCGATCTTCCGACAGGAGCTCGATCGCTTTCGCAGCCGACACCCCACGCTGGTCGCCGACGCGGGAAGCTTTTCGCGCATGGATGATGCGATCGAGCGCAGCGTTCTCGCCCGGGTACGCGAACTCGTTGCCGCGGGTTCGACGGTCAACTTGGCCGCGAAGCGGGCGGCTTCGGAGGTCGGACGATCACACGAGGCGATTCGCCAGCTTCTCCTGCGAGCGCCGATCGCGCTCGTGCCGCCACGGACATCGACCCGTAAGGCCGTGCCAAACGCACGTTCGGCAGCCCGAACGGCGGCGCGAGGGCGATCGCGGCACGAGCGTGAGATCGCCTATCGTGCGTGGCGGTTCGGCGTTCCGATGGATCGCATGGTGGAGCGACTCGGCGCTCGTCCCGATGCGATTCGCCGGAGGATCGACGCGATTCGCGCCGAACGGCTGCGATCGCTTCGCTTCGAGTGGATTGAATTGCCGACCTTTGGTCGCCCAGACGCGGCGGTGACGGTGCTTGGTGCGGAGATCGCCATGAGCGATCTTGCCCCGCGCTGCGATCCCTCGGATGGCATCGGACTGCTGCGGGCGATTGCCGTCGGTCGTGTTGGTATCGGTGTCGGCGATCGCGGCGAGAACGCCGAGGAGTCGCTTGTCGCCATCCTCAACTTCCTGAAGCGACGCGCCTGGCGCGGAATCGCAGCACTTGACGGTACGCCGGACCGGAGCGAGCTCGACCGAATCGAAACGGACCTGCGTTGGGCGAGTCGCGTCCATCGACGACTGGTGGAACGGCTTCTTGGCGTCGCCCTTTTGCGTATCGAGCAGGCACTCGGCGGAGCGATCGAGCGGCGATCGCTCGATGAGATTCGCTCGTTCGTCACAGGTGGCGTCGCGGTCGTTGCGGAGGTCGTCGCGAGCGTTGACCCCTCGAAACGGCAAGGGCCGCGACGCCTCGTCGCGCTCGAAACCGATCGCATGATGGCTCGGCGCTCGGCTGGTTCGTCGACGCAGAGGGTTGGCCGCGCCAGCGCCCGTCACGATCCTGGGGCGCTTGCCATGCCTGGGCTGTTCTCGCGACTTCTGCCATGGGATGTAATCCTCGAGCCGCTCGCGGGCTGCGAGCGACTGGTCGCCCGGATGGCGCCCGAGGTCGCATCGCTGCTGGGTCATCGCTATGGGTGGCTCGGGGGGCCGCCGTTGACGCTTGAGGAACTTGCCGAACGCAATCGCACGACGGTTGCGCGAATGACGGCGCGGATGGTCCTTGCAGAGCGCGCCGCGCGTGAGGTTCGTCGACGCGAAGTCTGATCCGAGCGGAACCGCCCTAGCCGGGCCGCTTCGCCGATGGACCCTAAGACCTTGCACTGGAACGAGATGGGCCGCTTTCGGTCGACCGCGATCTGATCCCCGGTTCGTAGGGTGCGCCCACGAGGTGTGCCTGTCCAACCTGACGACAACCTGCCTAGGTGCAACGCGCCCACGGCGCTCCCGCTCGAAACATGCCTGTCCACACTCGAAACGTGCCTGTCCAAACTGCCGCCGGACCGTGCCCACGCTTCGCTAGCGATGCCTGTCCAGTATGCCCCTAGCGATGCCCGTCCAGTATGCCCAAGAGGCCTCACAACCCTTGCGAGGACAATGGCGCGCGATCCTTCGCCAACCTTGGAGTATCGCTCCCCACGCTACTCCCGCTTGGCCGCGCCGCCCGTTTCCCGCCCAGGCTACTCCCGCAGTAGCACCATCACTCTTCGACCGCTGGCGCTTGATCAGTCGGCGTTGGCCTTGGCGTTGGCGCATGGCCACCGCCGGCGATGTTCAGGCCGACGACTCCGATGACGACGAGCGCGAGCGATGCGAGCTTTAGCATCGTGGCCGGCTCGCGGAACCACATGATCCCGATCACGGCGATGATCGCCGCGCCGGTACCTGCCCAGATCGCGTAGGCCGTTCCGACATCCATGCGCTTCGTCGCGAAGGCGAGAAAGACGACGCTCAGGAGGTACATCACGACCGTTGCAGCGGCGGCCCACGGCTTGGTGAAGCCCTCGCTGAGCTTCATCGAGATGGCCCAGCCGACTTCGAAGAGGATGGCAAGGGCGAGCCAGAGGTAGAGCATGGCGGGAAGTATCACGCGAGAAAAGAAAAACGGGCCCGCGCATGACGCGGACCCGTTGGTGTGTCGGGGGCTCGGGACGAGCGGCGGCGCCGTGAGGCGTCGACCGGTCCGCGAGAAGCCTGACTCAGCGCTTGCTGAACTGGAAGCGACGACGAGCGCCGGCCTGGCCGTACTTCTTTCGCTCGACCTTACGGTCGTCGCGGGTGAGGTAGCCGTGCTCGCGGAGAATCGGCTCGAGGTTCGAGTCGTAGTTCAGGAGAGCTCGGCCGAGGCCGAGGATGACCGCGCCGGCCTGGCCGGTGAAGCCGCCGCCGTTGGCGTTCACTTCGACCTGCACCGAACCCTTGAGGTTGGTGCGCTCCAGCATGCCGTGGATGTTCTTCAGGTCGCGCTCTTCGGTGAAGAAGACGGAGATCTCCTTGCCGTTCACATTGAAGGAACCGTTGCCGGCCTTCACGCGGACGCGGGCAACGGCGGTCTTGCGGCGGCCGGTTCCCCAGAACCACCCGTGGGCGTCGGGGCCGCGGGAGACATACGGAGTACGGACTTCAGGGGTCGTGTCGGGCATGGACTGGGTCCTGAGCGGAATGCTCGACGAAAGGCGAGCGTTCGGCGAGAGATCTGTCGAAAGGGCTGGCGTGCGTTAGTTGGCGTCGGTGGCGTGCGGAGCCGACGGCGTGTCGAAGGCGATCGGGCTCTGCGCCTGGTGGGTGTGCTCGCCGCCGGCGAAGACGCGGAGGCGGGTCGTGATCTCACGGCCGAGGCGGCCGCGCGGGAGCATGCGGATCACGGCCTGGAAGACGACGCGCTCCGGATTGGTGTCCATGAGCTCGCGGTAGCTCTTCACCTTGAGACCGCCCGGATAGCCGCTCCAGCGGCGGAGGGTCTTCTGGTCGAGCTTGCGGCCGGTGAGGACCACCTTCGACGCGTTGGTGATGATCACCGAGTCGCCGGTGATGACATGCGGCGTGTACTCGGGGCGGTGCTTGCCCATGAGGACAGTGGCGACCTCGGTGGCGAGACGGCCGAGCGTCTTGCCGTTCGCATCAATGTGCCGCCAAACAGTCTTCACTTCATTTGGCTTCGCGAGAAAGGTCTGGCGGGGCATGTCGTCGTCCGATGGTCGAGTGGTGCTAAGGAACCGGCGATGATTGCTCCGCAGCGTGCATCGCAGCGGACATCGCATCGAGTTCCGGTCATGCGGAGGGACGAAAGCGAGCGATCGATATCGCCCGCGTCGGCCCTCGCGCGGAGAGGAAGGACCCCTGTTGCCGATCGAGCGCCGCGGGAGCGACGCTTCGAAAGCGCAAGTGGGGAATCGCACAAGATAGTGATCCCCGCAAGAGTGTCAAGGTTTGCGGCTGATCGGCGCTCCCGAACCTATCCCAGACGCCATCCTCTCACTTCTGGCGAAGGGCGAGAGCCGGCGCGATCGCCTGCGGAGTCCGTTGAGGCTATCGGACTCCCGGGGCTTTCCCTACTGGCGGTTCCACGGTGGCGAATCCGAATGAACGGCCGCCAGTACGCTTTCAGCCGACCAACAGAGGACGCATGCAGTCATCCGACTCGACCGATCCGACGCCATCACCCCATCGCCCGCCATTTGGCCCGCCCGCAGAGCCCTCGACGGGCGGCGCACGAGGGACGGGAGGGGGGGATGGCGGCGGACCACCGTTTGGTCCCCCGACAGGCAGTCCACCGATTGTCCCCACGGCCTCTGACGCCCGCAGCTCAGCCACGACGGGGAGTGCGTCGACCGGTTCGGAAGCCAGCGGCATGAACGCTGGAGGGGGTGGAACGGGAATGCTCCGAACGCTGCTCGCGTGGATCATCATCCTCGGCGTCGCGGTCGGCTATGTCGCCCTCAGTTCGGTCAGGCATCCCGATGACATCGTGCAGCCCGGCACCGAGCGGGTGTCGTTGCCGGCGGAGATGAACGGAAAGCTCATGCGAAGTCTCGGGCAGTTCGCCACGGACTTCGGCCAGCCGGGCATCATGAGCGACGCACAGCTGGCCTCGGCCGCGCCGCCGCCGGAATCGCCATGGATCGATCGCCTCGCCTTCGCGATTCTTAAGGCTGATCTCCTGGGCGCCGACGCCGGTCTTGCTGAACTGGACAACGCCCGGCTCGAGCAGGATGCCCCGGATTCGGATGTCGCGCTGCGCGACGCGGTCGAGCGTCACCTGACCTCGTGGCGCGACGGCGGCGCGCGAACGGCGCTCGAGCCGGATCAGGCCAAGCGATTGGGCTGGTATGCCACCGTCATCGATGGGAGCGCGCCACCCTCGCGCGTGATCGTTGGCGTGATGCTCATCGGCCTCTTCATGGGTTGCGTGGCCCTCGCCGGCGTGGTTCTCCACATCACTGGGCTCATTCTGCTCATGCTCGGCTCGCTGCGTTCGGCGCTGGTCGTCACGCAGGCGAGCGCAGTCCGCGGGTCGGTCTACGCCGAGACCTTTGCGGTGTGGTTCGTGTTCTTCGTCGGCGCCCAGCTTGGCGCCGGAATCCTCGTCCAGTCCCTGGGCCTCGCGGAGCGCACCGAAGTCGCCCTCGGTGCGGCGTTCGTCGCTTTCTTCGCAAGCCTTGCGGCACTCGTGTGGCCGGTGATGCGCGGACTCTCGTGGTCGACGGTGTGCGAGGACATCGGCCTCACGACCGGCAAGGGCGTCATCCGCGAGATCCTGGTCGGTCCGCTCGTCTATGCGGCTGGCCTGCCGATCATGATCGCCGGGCTGATCATCTACCTGCTGCTCTTCCAGCTGCTTCGTACGCTCTTCCCGGAGACCGAGCAGGCATCCCATCCGATCGTTGAGACCTTCGGCGGCGGCGGACTCGGGATCGTGGCCGTGTTTGCGGTCGCCTGCATCGCAGCTCCCATCGTCGAAGAGATCGCCTTCCGCGGCATTCTCTATCGCCACCTCCGCGAGTCCGAGCGGTTCCTTGGCCGAGTCGTGGCGGTGGTGCTCGCCACGGTGATTTCCAGCGTGATCTTCGCGGGCATCCACCCTCAGGGCCTGCTGTTCATCCCGGTCCTCGGCGGCCTCGCCACCGCGTTCTGTCTCGGGCGGGAATGGCGAGGTTCGCTCATCTCGGCCATCGTCGCCCATGCGATCAATAACGCGGTGACGCTGTCGCTGGGCGTGACGATCGCGGGCGGGTGAGTCACGCGGGATCGGCACCGACCAGGCAAACGGAAGAATCCGCTCGGTCGTCACTTCCCTGCCGCGGTCGGCCGGGCAGAGCGTCCCTATGCGGCGCCATGCGTCCCATCGATGCCAGTCCACGTCCCATCGATGCCTGTCCAGACTGCCAATGCATCCCATCGATGCCTGTCCAGGCTGCCCATGCGTCGATGCCTGTCCAGTCCGCGCATGAGTCGATGCCTGTCCAGACTGCCGACAATCTGCCCAAGAGGAATCGCCACCGACCGGGCGGGAGGGAGAATCCGCTCGGTCATCACTTCCCCTGCCGCGGTCGGCCGGGCAGAATGCCCCTATGCGACGCCACGCATCCCATCGATGCCTGTCCAGTCTGCCCATGCGATGCCACGCATCCCATCGATGCCTGTCCACTCTGCCCACTCTGCCCGTGTCCAGTCTGCCCATTCTTCCTATTCTTCCCAGTCGCCCCAGTCGCTCTAGTCGCTCTAGTCGCCGGAGTCGCCTCAGTCTTTCTTGTCTCGTCGCCTTGGGCGTTTCGGTCCTTGTGACGGGCGTCGAGCCCTGCTGGGCGTTGGGGGATGCGCTGTCTGCGTCTCCGTCTACATCTGCATCTGCATCTGCATCTGCGTCTCCGTCTCCGTCTCCGCCTGCGTCGGCTGTGGTCGCCGAGCACGATTGGGGCGCCGACAAGCTCTTCGAGCAACTGGTCCAGCGCTATCGCGGCCTTGTTCTCTACAAGGACTCGGTGAAGCTCGCTCACCGCACCGTGACCGTCCCTTCGACCGGCGATGCCGACGCCGCGCCGACGAGCAAGCAGCCCGAGGCGCGGGATCCCGCCTCGACCGCCTCCGCCGAGCACTCGATCGGCGTCACCGTCGATGGCTCGACCCTTGCCGTGATCTCCTCTGCGTTCGGACTCGGCGGCTCATGCGACGCCCACGACGCGTCGCCGCTCGCCCGCGTCGAACTCGCCCGACAGCTCTGGTCGCTTCCGCATCTTGCCCTGCGATTCGCCGACGAGCCGCTCGCCTCGTTGCGCGGCGGCTGCGGCACGCTCGTTCCGACCATCGTCGAACGGGTGCGGATCGGCGATCGGACGCTCCTTCGCTTGCATCTCGAGTCGCCCTCCGATGAGGGCAGGGAAGTGCGGAAGCGCAGCGCCGATCGGGGCGAGCGCACCGCATCGCAGCGGGACACCGCCGGCGCCGGCTCGGCGGACGAGTCATCCGCCGCACCGCGCTCCGGCGGTCATCGCACCGCAGCGAGCGATCCCTTCGCCTGCGGCCCCTCGACGATGGATCTCTTCGTGAACCCCGAGTCGCTTCTCATCGAGCGAGTCGAACATGTGCGCGAGATTGCCGAAGGCGTTCGCTACGAGGCGACGCTCGAGATCACGCCTGAGCGCGCCGTCACCGCCCCCGACGCTCCAGCGCCCGCCCGCCCTGCGGAGCGCGCTCCCGAGCGGCCGGTGACGCCGAGCCCGCCGACCGTCGAGCCCACAACGCGCGGGCCGTCGATCTCGATCGAATAGCCGTCTCGCAGCGATGCCCCCGATCACGCCCCCGCATCGGGCGATGCCGGCGGGGCCGGTTGCCCAGCGGTCGCTTCGCATGCTGCGTCGACGGCATCGAGAAAGGCCCGGACGCCGAAGGGTCGCGAGAGCCAGACCGTGCCGGGATCCTGAGGATGCAGCACGGTCGTCTCGTGACGCTCGGTCGTCAGCACGATCGGCGTTCGCAACCCGCCGGCTCGGGCCACACGCACGAGTTCGAGCGTCTCGATGACGGACGCGCCGTCCGAGGCCACGAGGAGGGCGATGTCACGATGGTGACGGGCGAGCGCCGTCGCGAGCGAACGCTCCTCGACGATCGCATACCCGCGGACCTGGAGCGCCGCCTGCACCAGGTCGCGCACCGCAGGCTCGCTCTCCGCGACGAGCGCGAGCGGTCGATGCCCGGTGCCGACCGAGGGACGCTCGGCTGGTGTGATCCCGCGCTCGAGGGCGAAGCTCCGCGTCGCGTCGCTCTCCTCCTCGATCGACTGGACATCTTGCCCGCGGGCCGGCTCGGCGAGCGCAGCGCGCGGGGGCGGCAACGCCTCCGCTGCCCCGTCCCGCGCGAGCGGCAGTCGAACGACCACCGTCGTGCCCTCGCCGGGCTCGCTGCTGATGACGATCGATCCGCCAAGGCGTTGGGCGATGCCCAGGGCGGCGGAGAGACCGAGTCCGCGCCCGAGGCCCTTCGTCGTGAAAAATGGCTCGAAGGCCCGGTCGAGCGTCGCGTCGTCCATGCCGACGCCGTCGTCGATGATGCGGACGACCGCATCGCCATCCTCCTCTTCGGCGCTGACGCGCACCCGACCGCCGGCGGTTGCCAGCGCCTCGACGGCATTGGTGAGGATGCCGACGAACATCTGTCGCAGGTGCTGGGGATCGGCGTCGATCTCGAGATGCCGCGGAATGCCGAGGAGTTCGAGCCTGGCGTGTCGCGGCGCCGAGGTCGCGGCGATGTCCGCTGCCTCTCGGAGGGTACGGGCGAGCTGCACGCGCTCCGGGGCGAAGGGGCCTCGTCCGGCGTACGCGAGAAGCGTCGAGACGAGGTCCGCGGCCCGCTCGCACGCCGCATCGATGTGATCCGCACAGCTTCGGACGCTCGTCGGATCCTCCTCGCGCATGCGGAGGAGGCCGGCGTTGCCGCGGATGCCCATGACAATATTATTGAAATCATGGGCGACGCCGCCGGAGAGGACGGCGAGACTCTCGAGACGCTGGGCCTGCAGCACATTCGTCTCGAGCCGGAGACGCTCGGCCTCGGCGCGTCGGCGGTCGGCGAGATCCTCGACCGCGGCGATGACGCCGCGCCGAACGCCACGATCGTCGATGAAGACGCTCAGGTGGAGTCCGAGCCAGGTCGTGCCGCCGTCGTCGCGCAGGCACTCGACCTCGAGGTCGCAGGCCTCGCCGGCGAGGGTGCGATCGATCGCCCGTTGGAGGCTCGTGCGATGGGAGGGAAGGACGACATCGAAGATCGAGCGGCCGCGCAGGGCGCCTTCGCTCGTGCCAAGCATCGCCTCGAGTCGGCTGTTCGCGAGCGATGTCCGCATCGCGGTGTTGAGCTGCCAGTACCCGAGCTTCGCCGCGTCGACGACGATGCGCAGGCGGCCCGCCACGCTGGCGATCTCGGCGGTCGTGCGGCGATTGGACGCCACGCTCACGCCGAGCAGCACCGCCATCGCCTGGAGGGCGAGGACGACGCCCCAGAGTCCGAGGGCGCGTTTCGAGGTCTCGTCGGAGAGAAGGGGATCGAAGGGACCGTCGCCGGTGACCGCCGCGACGAGAAGGACGCTCGCCCCGACGAGACCGATCGCAGCGGCGCCGAGGCGATCGAAGCGAATCGCGATCGTCACCGCGATCGGAAGCGCAGCGAGCGTCGCAAGCGGCCCGAGGACCTTCATCTCCGGGGCGACATAGGTCGCGGTCATCGAGGCAAGCGTGAGGATCGCCACGAGGGCGATGAGTTCGGTCCATCGTCGCTTGCTTAGCGCCCGCATCGGCACGCTCCAGGCAAGGAGCATGGCCGGCGTCAGGATGGTCGCGCCGACGGCCTCGGCGAGCGTCCACTGCGTCCACAGCGCCGCCGCGTCGATGTCGCGGTCCGAGGCGATGCGAAACGCCGTGGTCACGCCGAGCGCGTCGAGCGCGCTCGTGAGGGGAATCGCTACGACGAGCACGAGCCCGAGATCGCTGACGCGGTCGAGCGTCGCGTCAAAGCCGGCGAGCCTGCGAAGTCCCCAGGCGACGAGCGCAGGCACGCCGGCGCTCGTCGCCGCGGCGAGCAGACCGCCGCCGACGGGGATGACCGCGAGCCAGGAGAACGCGGCCCACGCCGCGGCGAAGAGCGCCGGCAGGAAGCGGAGCCCGCCGATCAGAAAGATCCCCAAGGCAAAACCGACCGGCAGCCACACGAGCGGCTCCGTTCGGTTTGCCTCGTCGGTGCGCAGACCGATGATCGCGACGCAGAGATAGGCGGCGCAGACACCGATGTGCAGGAGGATCTCGCGGATGATCCGGAGCATGGGCGAGCGGATCACCTCCGCCACGGTGGCTTACGCCGGCGGACAGAGACCCATGAACTCCTCGCGCACGATCTTGCCCTTTTCGACGGTGTAGACGCCGACCTCGCGCATGCTCATGCGCGGACCGCCGGCGCGCGGCGAGATCTCCATCGTGAAGTGCACGGTGAAGCCGGTCGCGCCGACGAAGGGGCCCTCGGCCTGGGCGGCGTGCATCTCATACGCGCCGAACCACCATGCGTTCTTCTCGGCGATGCCCTTCGCGCCGAGGAAGACCATGCCGTCACCCTCGATCGACTCGATCTTCTTGTGGTGCCAGCGGCGCTCGACTTCGTCGGACTTGCCTTGATTGAACAGTTGGACGAGGCTCGCGCCGATCTCCGCAGCGCTCGCGCCCTTGCCGGTCGTGAGCCGCTTCTTGGCGACATGCTTGAAGGAAGGCATGGCCGGTTCGCCCGCTGTCGGGGCCTCGGCCGCCTTCGACTTCTTCGCCTTGCCGGCCTTCTTGTCCTTGCCGGCCTTCTTGTCCTTGCCCGCCTGAGGGGCCTCTGCGGCGAGCTTCCGCGCCTTCTTGTCCTTGACCTTCGCCTCGCTCGACGACTCGGCGCCCTTGCTCTTCTTGTCCTTGCCCGACTTCTTCGCTTCCTTCTTGGCCATCGTGATCCCCTGCGTCGTATGCGTCGTGCGGCGCGAACGCGCTGCCGTGGCATCGAGGCGGAGCGTCAGTCGCTCAGCTCGACCGTCCAGTAGGCCTCGTCGAGGAACGCCTTCCACGACTGGTACTTGGGACTGCCGAGGCGGATCGTAATGGCTGGATTGCGGCGCGGCTTCACCGGCACGCGAATGAGACGCATTCCCGCCTGATCCGGGGTCCGCCCACCCTTGCGGGCATTGCAGCGGACGCAGGCGCAGACGAGGTTCGTCCAACTGTTCTCGCCGCCCTGCACGCGGGGGAGCACATGGTCGAGGGTGAGCTCCTTGCTCGAGAAGTGGCGGCCGCAGTACTGGCAGCGGCTGCCGTCGCGAGCGTAGATGTTCCGGCGGTTGAGCTTCACATGCTCGCGCGGGAAGCGGTCGTATCCCAGGACGCGGATGATCTTCGGGACGGCGATGGCGAACCGGGCGGTCATCACCCAGTCATGCTGCTCGCGCTCATGCTCGCGCTGAAAGCCGGCCGCGTCCGCCCACGAGCGAAACGAGTAGCCCGAATAGCTGCCGTTCTCGATCGAGATGACCTCGGCGATGTCCTTCACGAGCATCGTGAAGGCCCGACGGGCATCGATCACCCGCACCGCCGCATAGACGCGGTTGAGCACGAGCACCTTGGCGTCGAGCCCGGTGACGATCTGTGTCGCGAGATGAGCAGTCGGTAGGTCGGACATCCTGTGACCTGCTGGGGATCCTGCCGCGAGGAGATCGTAACGATCCACCTTGCCCAGAGGCAACGGTTTCACGAGCAGGATGTCAAGGTTCTGCCAGCGGGGCGTCCGACGGTCGCTACAGGTCGCACAGGTTTACCGCCCCAGCCACTCCAACTGCCGCTCAACCGAGCCCGGCAGAAGCACGACCGGGCAGTCCGCGGGCAGGCTCCCGGCGAGCAGGTCCCGGAGGAGGGACCGGATCGGCTCGCGGTGGAGGCAGCCAGCCTCGTCGGATCCCAGCGGAATCGGCCGCAGCCGATCGCCCTCCGGAACGGCGTCGTGGAGGAGGAGCATCGTCGTCCGCGGAGCGAGCGTCGGGACGATGCGGCGCAGGTGGTCTTCGAGGTCGGGGAGCATGCTCGGCGTGAGCAGGTCGGTGATCCCCACGGCGAGGGCGAAGGGCTGACCTTCGCGTTCGCGCAGGAGGTTCACGCAGCCCTGCACATCGCTCAGGACATGACGGGCGTGGGGACGGAAGGCGAGGGTCCGTCCGCGGGCGACGAGGGTCGGAGCGGCGGCGTCGCAGAAGTCGCGAAAGGCCTGGTGACCCTCGCGCATCCAGGTGCGAGGCTCGTCGCCGAAGAGGTCGTCGGCGAGCGTGCCGCTCCAGCAAACGATATGGTCGCCGGGCAATTCGATATCGAGCGCCCATTCTTCGGAAAGCGGATTGCCGTCGGCGAATGACGCGAGCGGCTTGCCTGCGAGCGCTCCGTGGCCAACGAAGATGCCCTCGCAGCAGGGATGCGACATGCCGACGAGTCGTGCGAGGGCCTTGGCGTCGTGATGGATGTAGAGTCGCATGTGGATTCGTCGAATCGCGCGCCGGCCAGCGGGTCAGCCGCGATACTCGCACCGCGTCGTGCAGGTCTCATGCACGATGACGGCCTCGAGGATCGGGATGGTCGGCTTCAGCCGATCCCAGATCCACTTTGCGATCATCTCGCTGGTGGGATTCTCGAGTCCGGCGATGTCATTCAGGCAATAGTGATCGAGCGCCCGCTCGATCGGCTCGGTGGCCCGCTTGATGTCTCCGTAGTCGACGAGATAGCCCTTCGCCGGATCGACCTCGCCGGCGACGACGACATCGACCTTGAACGAATGCCCATGCAGCCGCCGGCACTTGTGCCCCTCGGGAAAGCAGGGCAGCCAGTGGGCGGCTTCGAAGGTGAAACTCTTCGCGAGTCGGATGTGCATGGCAACCGGAGAACCACAGAGGCACAGAGGGCACAGAGGGTGCACAGAGGAGATGCGGACATGAGTCCGCGCCGAGAGTGTCGCACGGAAACGGAAAGGGGGGAAGAAGCGCGGTCACGAGCTTCTTCCCCCCCCTCAATTGCCTTCTCTGTGCAACCTCTGTGCTCTCTGTGCCTCTGTGGTTCTCCGGTTCTCCGGTTCTCCGGCACTCCGGCGAGACTCAGCTCTTCGCGGTCTCTTCCTTCAGGCCGCGGCGCTGGTCGCGGAGGCGGCGGCTGCGGCCGGTGCGGTCGCGGAGGTAGAAGAGCTTCGCGCGACGGGCGTCGGCGCGGCGGATGAGGTCGATCTTGGCGAGGCGCGGCGAGTGGAGCGGGAAGATGCGCTCGACACCCTCGTTCGCGACGATGCGGCGAACCGTGATCGTCTTGTTGATGCCACGGCCCTTCTCGGCGATGAAGACGCCCTGGAAGACCTGGATGCGCTCCTTGTCGCCTTCGATGATCTTGTAGTGGACGTCGATCGTGTCACCGATCGTGAAGCTCGGGAACGCGTCGTTGGCCTTGAGCTGCTCTGCGACGACGCCTTCGATGATCTGGGTACGGTTCATGACGGTCAGGTTCCTTGGGGCCTCTCCCGCGGTGGGGAGTTCTCTGGCCCGGTTGTCCCGCCCAGCGTGGCCTTCGCCCTCGTTTGGGTGGAAGCGCCATAGGCCGGGTGGTTCTGCGACTTGAGGCGTGTGTCGTCCGGGAGTCCGGTCGGCACGATCGCTCAGCGGTCGCCGAGTGTTGGGTCAGGTGAGCAGGTCCGGACGGCGCTCGCGCGTTCGTTCGAGCCGCTGCTCGTTTCGCCATCGGGCGATCGACGCGTGGTCGCCGCTCAACAGCACTTCAGGGACGCTCCGGCCTCGCCACTCGCGGGGCCGGGTGAAATGCGGGCAGTCCAGAAGGACCGGGCCGCCTTCGGCTGGCGCTGCGAAGGAGTCCTCCGCCGCAGACGCCTCGTGGCCGAGCGCTCCGGGCTGGAGACGCACGACCGCGTCGACGACGAGCAGGGCAGGCAGCTCGCCGCCGGAGAGGACATAGTCGCCGACCGAGAGTTCGAGGGGTTCAAGTTCCTCGATCACACGCTCGTCGATGCCCTCGTAGTGACCCGCGATGATGAGCAATCGCTCCTGCCTCGCGAGCCACTCCACCCTTCGCTGTCCGAGGGGTTCGCCCTGCGGAGTCATCAGCACCCGGATGGGAGGTGTCGGATCCATCGCCTCGACGGCACGCACCGCGTCGAACACCGGCTGGCACATCATCACCATGCCCGGTCCGCCCCCGAAGGGACGATCGTCGACCTTGTTGTGCTTGTTGTCGGCCCACCGGCGGATGTCGTGCACCTCGCAGCGCACGATGCCGTTGGTGGCCGCCCGACCGACGATGCTCGTGGCGAGCACCGGCGGAAACATCTCCGGAAAGAGCGTGAGCAGATCGATGCGCATCGGGGGTCCTTCGCGCGGACCGCTCACACCCTCGGCCGAAGCGCCGAGGCGTTGGGGATTACTTCTTCGCCTTCGCCGAGCCCTTGGCGGGCTTGGTCTCGACCCCGACCTTGCGAAGGAGGTCGCGCACGGTGTCGCTCGGCTGGGCGCCGACCGAGAGCCAGTGCTTCACCCGCTCGGTGTCGAACTTGATCTGCTCGCCGGCGGCGATCGGGTCATACCACCCGAGTTCCTCGATGACACGGCCGTCGCGCGGGTTGCGCTTGTCCATGGCACCAAGACGATAGAACGGACGATGGGCGCGGCCCATGCGCTTGAGACGGAGTACAACCATTGAAAGGGTCCTCGTCAGCGCTCGCTTCGATCCCGTCGCACACCTGTGCGACTCGGCGGATCGGGCGGGCCGTGGAGCGGGGCGACGAAGCAGGACGCTTCGCCGCGCACTCGCCGTGCGGCTCGCCTTCAGCGGGCGGTTGCGAAGCGGGCAGGGTAGGGGAATCCGCCGCGGACCGCAACGGCAGCGAGCGATGCGAGCCGGCCGCGCGTTATCGGGGCTCGGAACGAGCGGGGGCGATCAGCCGCCGTCGCCAGCCGAAAGGCCCGGTCCGACGAATCCTGACACCAGCCGAGCGAGTAGTTCCGCATAGACGAGGCCGCCGCGAATGCCGACGCCCATCACCAGACCGCCGATGCCGGTCGCGAGGATCACGATGAGGATGAAGAACCCGAACTGCTGCATCCCGGGCGAGTTGTAGAGCCGATGCGTGAAGGTGGTCAGGCCGGCCACGATCGCTCCGCCGTCGAGCGGAGGCGAGGGGAGCAGGTTGAAGGCGAAGAGCGCGGCGTTCAGCGCACCGCCGAGGACGAGCGCCTGGAGGAGCTTGTGGCCGTCGCGGAAGCCCTCGAGCGGGCTCACGCCGATCGACGCGCCAACGACGCCGGCCGTGGTCAGGAGGAGAAGCGCGAGGACGAGATTGACGAATGGTCCGGCGGCGGCGACCCAGACCTCGCCCCATCGGCCCCATCGGAACCGGGCGGGATTGATGGGCATCGAGCCCCAGGTGATGCCAAACAGGGCAAACGCAGCGAGGGCGAACCAGCCCATGTGCACGAGCGGATTGAGCGTCATCCGTCGGTAGTCGCGCGGCGTGGAATCGCCCTGCTGGAGGGCCGCATATCCGTGGCCGAGCTCATGGAGGCAGATCGACGCGATCACGAAAAAGCAGTGGCAATAGAGGAGCCAATAGTCGCCCTGATCGAGATAGCGTGATACCCACCAGTTCATAGGCGTCGGATGGTAGCCGGGAAAGGGGGACGCCTCCGTGGCATGCGTCGAAACTGCGTTGTAGCCCCAGCTTCAGCCTCAGCCTCGCACGGATCGCGTTGCACCGGATGCGCGGCCCGCCGGACGGCGAACGCCCCCCACGCTGGCGTGTTGGGACGACTTCCCGAGCACGGGCAGGCTCATCTTGGCCGCTTCGGCGTCGGCCTCGCGCACGATGGCGAGAAAGCGCTCCGCCGAGGGCGACAGCACGCGCTCCTCCAGTTCGATGATCGCGAAGGTACGGCCGAGCCACGGGGCCTCGATCGGGAGCGTCACCAGCGTTCCATCCGCGAGTTCCTTTGCGATCAGCGACACCGGCATGAGGGTGACGGCGTCGCATTCGCTTGCGATCGACTTCATCATTGTCGGTGAGTCGCAGCCGATCAGGGCGAGCGAATGCCCGGACCGCTTCGCTCCCTGACCCTGGAGAAGATGCGAGAGGAGATCCGGAGGCACGCGCGTCGTGAATGCGAGCGGATAGCGCAGCGCGTCACGCAGCTTCGGCTCCGGCAAGGCGAGAATCGGATGGCCCGCCCGCACCGTGAAGTGAGCGGTGTGCCAGGCGAGCGGCGTCACGCGCAGCCGGGGCTCCGTTTCGGCGGTGCGCAAATCGCCGATCACGAGATCGACCTCGCGGCGCCGGAGCATCTGGAGCAGGGTGTCGATGCTGTTGGAAATGGCCGTGATCTTGACCGACGGATGGGCCTGCACCATGCGGGCAATCGCCCTGGCGACGAACATCTCGGCCGGGTAGACGCCGGCGCCGATCCGCAACTCGCCGATCTCGAGGCCGCGGATCAGGAGCATCTCGCGGGCGAGTTCAGAGGCCTCGGCAAGCAAATTCCGCGCTTTCGCGAGGTAGACGCGCCCGATGTCCGTCGGATCCGCCCCATCGCGCGTTCGGGCGAAGAGCTTTGCCCCCGCCCGCTCCTCCAACGCTTGGATGCTGCGCGAGAGGGCCGGCTGCGAGATGCCGAGCGACTTCGCCGCCCGCTGGAAGTGCCGGTGCTCGGCCAGGGTGACCGCATGGCGATGGTGGCGGAGATCGAGGTCCATGCATGGAGCGTATCGCCGCAACAACCACAATGCATTGGACGCATTGGGTGGCGAGCCGTAGCGTCCTTCCTTCCTCGACGGCCGAGGAGGGCATCCGATCAAGGGTTCGGATCGGCCGACCGACGCACCGGAACACCGATAGGGGGTATGCATGCGGAAGGAATCGAAGAATCGCCTCGCGAGAATCGTGATGATCGCGCAGGGGGCGATGCACGCGATGGTCATGTGTCTTGCCGTTCTCGTCGCCTCGCACGCGGCGAACGCCGGCGCGGCCACCGAGCAGGCGGCAAAGTCGGCGAAGAAGCCGAACATCCTCATCATCTGGGGCGACGACATCGGGCAGTTCAATGTCGGTGCCTACAACATGGGCATGATGGGCTACAAGACGCCCAACATCGATCGCATCGGTCGCGAGGGTGCGATCTTCACCGACTGGTACGGACAGCAAAGCTGCACCGCCGGCCGCGCAGCGTTCATCACCGGACAGTCGCCGATCCGCACCGGCCTCACGAAGGTCGGTCTTCCCGGCGCTCCGGAAGGCATGCGGAAGGAGGATCCGACCATCGCGACCCTCCTGAAGGCGCAGGGCTATGTCACCGGCCAGTTCGGCAAGAACCACCTCGGCGACCGCGACGAGATGCTGCCGACCGCCCATGGCTTCGATGAGTTTTACGGAAATCTCTATCACCTCAACGCCGAGGAGGAGCCGGAGAATCCCGACTACCCGAAGGACCCGGCCTTCAAGAAGAAGTTCGGTCCGCGCGGCGTGATGCACAGCTTCGCCGACGGGCGCGTCACCGATACCGGCCCGCTCACCCGCAAGCGCATGGAGACCTTCGACGAGGAGGTCAACGAGAAGGCCATGGGCTTCATGGAGCGCGCCGTGAAGGACGACAAGCCCTTCTTCATCTGGTGGAACTCGACGAAGATGCATGTCTTCACCCACCTTGCCGATGGCGTCGACGGGAAGACCGGGCTCGGCATCTACGCCGACGGCATGGTCGAGCATGATCGCCAGATCGGCGTGCTGCTCGCGAAGCTCGAGGCGCTCGGTCAGCTCGAGAACACGATTATTATGTATTCGACCGACAACGGCGCCGAGACCTTCACCTGGCCCGATGGCGGCACGACGATGTTCAAGGGCGAGAAGAACACGCAGTGGGAGGGCGGCTATCGCGTCCCGTGCGTGATTCGCTGGCCGGGCGTCATCAAGCCGGGCACGATCGTGAACGATGTCGGCGCCCACGAGGACATGTTCCCGACGCTGCTTGCCGCGGCGGGCAACACGACCGTGGTCGAGGACCTGAAGAAGGGTCAGAGCGTCGGCGGCCGCGACTACAAGGTGCACCTTGACGGTTACAACCTGATTCCCGCCCTGAGCGGCAAGGCCGCCTGGCCGCGGCAGGAGTTCATCTACTGGACCGACGACGGCAGCGTGGCTGCGCTTCGCTACGGCAATTGGAAGGTGACCTTCCTCGTGCAGGAAGCGGAAGGCCTCGAGGTCTGGCAGCAGCCCTTCGTCGAGCTGCGCGCTCCGCTTCTCACCAACCTCCGCATGGATCCCTTTGAGCGGGCTCAAACGGAAAACGCGATGGGGTACCAGCGCTGGTATATGGAGCGCATGTTCATGATCGCTCCGGCCGGCGCCTATGTCGGCCAGTGGCTTCAGAGTTTCCGCGAGTTCCCGCCGCGGCAGAAGCCGGGCAGCTTCAATCTTGAGCGCGTGATGGAGGCGGTCAGCAAGCCGCAGGGTCAGTGAGTCGCGAAGCGCTCCGCCTCGTCTGTTCAGCCCTGGTCCTCGCCGGCGGTCTCCTCGCGCTCAGCGCGGGGGGCTGCGCGGCGGGGCCAGGGCGTTCGTTCGGCGCGGCGAGCTCCGCTGCACCGCTCGCGTCGTGGAACGCAGGCGGCACGCGGGACTCGATCGAATCGTTCGTCGCTCGCGTCACCGATCCGAACGGACCGGACTTCGTTCCCGAGGCGGAGCGAGTCGCCGTCTTCGACAACGACGGCACGCTCTGGGCGGAGCAGCCGGTGTATGTGCAGCTCGCCTTCGCGATCGATCGCGTGAAGGCGCTCGCGCCGAGCAATCCGGCGTGGCGCGAAACCGAGCCGTTCGCATCGGTTCTCCGCGACGATGTCCGCGGTCTCGCAGCGCAGGGCGAAGCGGCGGTCGCGAAGATCGTCAGCGTGACGCATGCGGGCATGACCCCCGACGAGTTCCGCGTCATCGTGAACGCGTGGATCGAGACGGCTCGGCATCCGAAGACCGGACTCCGGTACGACGAGATGGTCTATCGGCCGATGGTCGAGCTGCTTGGATACCTGCGCAGCAACGGCTTTCGGACCTTCATCGTCTCGGGCGGCGGCGTCGACTTCATGCGGGCGTTCGCCGAGCGCGTCTACGGCGTTCCCCCCGAGCAGGTCATCGGAAGCGTGGGCGGCCTTCGGCTCGAGACACGCGATGGCGTGCCGACGCTCGTGAAGCAGCCGACCCTGGACTTCGTCGACGATAAGGAAGGCAAGCCGATCGCGATCGAGCGGTCGATTGGGCGGCGGCCGATCATGGCCTTCGGCAACTCCGACGGCGATCTCGCGATGCTCGCCTGGACGACCGCAGGCAGCGGTCCGCGATTCGCGGCGATCGTGCATCACACCGACGCGGAGCGCGAGTGGGCCTACGACCGCGCATCGCATGTCGGACGCCTCGACGCGGCGCTCGATGCGGCGCGGGAGCGAGGCTGGACGCTCATCGACATGAAGCGCGACTGGTCGAGCGTCCTCTCGCCGTCGAGGAAGTGACGCGCCTTACTTTTGATTCGGCGCAGCGGGGTGATTCGGCGCAGCGGGGGGAGTCGGCGCAGCGGGCTGATTCGGTGCCGCGGGCTGCGTCGGCGGCGGAGCGTCCTTCACGCACCGAAAGCCGATGTGTTCGGTCGAGGTGTCCGGCGGCATGCCGCGCCGCGCCGTCGCGCGATAGCTCTCGCAATAGCTTGGATTGCAGAGATACGAGCCGCCCTTCGTCACCCGCTGAGGCGTATCGGCGATCGGCCTCGAGGGATCGAAGCTCTGAAGCGGACCGCGCGGGTTCGAGCAACAGCCGGTTGGTGAGGCCTCTGCGGTCCGCAGGCTCTCCTCATGCGCGTCGGCTCGATACAGGTCGGCGGTCCAATTCCATACATTGCCGACGATCTCGTAGAGGCCATATCGATTCGGCGGAAAGCTGCGCACCGGCGCGACCAGCGGGAATCCGTCAACCGCGGTGTTGGTGTGCGGAAAGTCGCCGGTGAAGGTGTTGGCCATGTGCTTGCCGGCGTGCGGCCCGTCCTTCGGCAGGAACGCATCGCCCCAGGGATAGCGCGTCGTCGTCGCGCCGCGGGCGGCGAACTCCCATTCGGCTTCGGTCGGCAATCGCTTGCCTGCCCACCGCGCATAGGCAATTGCATCTTCCCACGCGATGTGGACGACCGGCAGAGCGTCCTTCCCCTCGATCGAGGAGCCCGGCCCCTGCGGATGCCGCCAGTTCGCGCCGATCGTCCAGGTCCACCAGTTCGCCATGTTGCGAAGGTCGACCGGCCGGTCTGGCGGCGTATACACGAGCGACCCCGGTTGCAGCATCTCGTCTGGGGGCTTCGGCGTTCCCTCCGGCACCTGCTTCTTCAGTTCGTTCCAGTCGACCGCCCGCTCGGCGACCGTCACATAGTTGGTCGCCTCAACAAATGTACGAAACTCCGCATTGGTGACGGCCGTCGCGTCCATCCAGAAGCCGTCGACGCGCACGCGATGGGCCGGTCGCTCGTTCGGGAACGAACGCGGATCGTCGGTGCCCATGACGAACTCGCCGCCGGGAATCCAGACCATGCCGGTCGGTGCGGCGGCCGCGGGCGGTTGCGGCGATGCGCCGGACTGCTGCGAGGACGGCAATGATGCCGGGGGGGCCGCGGCGGCACTGGCGAGGAGACAGGCGAGACAGAGCGGTGGGAAGAGGTTCACGATGCGAGCAACTGTATCGACTCGATGGCTCGCATCAGCCGCCGAAGCGGAGGAAAACCTGGCGGGGAAACTGAACGCGCCGCTCATAGTCGTCGAGCCCTGAGACGGCAGCCCGTTGCTCCGCGGTGAGCAGCCGTCGGAGCGCGGCGACGGTTCGGGCCGAACGCTCATCGCGATCGAAGAGGTGGAGCTCATACGCGGCATTCCGCGCACGATCGAAGCCGGCGGCGACATGCGGACCGGGGGGCGCTGCCCGCTCCATGCCGAGCGACTGGGCGATCCGGACGCGGGTGGCACGGTCGACTGCGATGAGATCCTCGATCGCGGCAGCCGCTTCCGCGCCGATTCCTTCGAGCGCGCGAGCCATGGCAAGAAGGGCGTCGGGGGTACGGTCGTCACGGAAGAAATCCGGCTGCGCGGCCCGCTCATACGCGTCGAGCGCAAGCAGCCGCGTCGCCTCCCCAAGGTCGGCGATCGCTTCCGCGAAGAGCTTGCGGACCACGCGATCACCCTCCAGCCGGTCGGCGACATCTCGGTCGGCGGACTGCTGGAACGCCAGCTCCGCGGCGGCTGCATCACCCGCGTCGTCGGCCGCGGCGGCCGGCGCCGGCGGGGCGAACATCGCGTCCATCAGGGACTGCGAGCGGTATCCGAGCCCCGCCTGGGCCCGCGCCCGAAGCGTGGCCGCGGCAACGAGCGCGTCGGCCGACGCGAGCAGCCGCGTTTCGATCATGACGCGATCATCGGCCCCAAGCTGCAAGGCGTTCGCGACGCGGATGACATCGACGGGCCTCTGCACGAAGTGGTATGGCAGATACATGCCCCACTCACCAACGGCGAGCCGCTCAAGGGTGCGCCCGAGTCGGGCGATCCGCAGCCCGCGCGTTGCGGCGGCCTCAAGCCCGCCGCCGAAGCTCGCCTCGATCGATGCGAAGAGCGCATCGTCAAGTGCGGCCGCCTCCTCGAAGACCCGCATGCGCGCTGTGACGAGCTCGGGAATCCGATCACGGACAACCGAGACGCGCTGGTCCACGATGCGCTGCGCATCGTTCGCTGCCTTCGACACATCGGCTCTCCAACGACCGGATGCGGTCGTCCATCGCTCCTGGGCGTCGGCGACGAGCGTCGCGAGCACGGCGCGACCCGCCCCGTCGAGCTGAAGCCGCGTCGCGAGCCACTCGATGCGTTCGTCGCCGATCGGTGGCGGAACGAAGCTCGCCGTGGGGTCGTATCGCTCGCCCTGCGCGACCGCAAGAGCACTCGGATCGAAGGGCGCGAGCTCGTCGGGCGAGACGCCATTCACGATATCGATCCATCGATCGCGGACGGCAACCACCCACGGCTCGGGGCTGTTGAGGAACGCCCGCAGCGCGGCCCGATCCGACTCGTTGATCTCCTGCAGCGTGCGCACGAACGCCGCCTCGCCCTCCGGTGTTGAGCGGTCGATCGCTTCAAGCGCATCGGTCGAGCGCTCCTGCTCGCCGACCCACGCCTCGAACGCCACTCGTGCCGCCTCGCGCTGTTCCTTGTCGAGCGCCGGCGAGCGACGGGCGAGTTGGAACAGGACATCGAGCCATGCCGTGTCGCGCGCGGTTCCGGCATAGGGGTCGGCGGTTCGCCAGCGCAACTCGCGCAGCTCCGACGGGGAAAGCAGGGGGCGGGCCCGTCGAATGAGCGAACTGTTGAGTTCGCGAGCCTGCGCTTCGAGCTCGGCGATCTGCGCTTGTCCCTCCGCCGCCGCCTCGGCGATGAGCGCCTGGCGCGCGGCGAGCGCTGCGGGATCGTTCGGGTCGAGCGGGGGAAGCTTGGCGTCGCGCACCGCGCGAAGCTGGGCGTCGATCGACGCGTCCATGCGATCGGCGACCCGTTCGACGATCGATGCCAGCGAGCGCTCGGCGCGTCGAAGCTCCGGGAGGAGCGGCGCGAGTCGATCCGGTTCGCGCACGATCATGCGGATCGCCTCGCTCGCCGGCAGTCGTGATCGTCGCATGCTGGTCGTGATCGCGAGGCGTTCGGCGGTTCGGCGGCTCCGCGCGGCGAGCAGTTCCTCTGCCCGTTCGGCGTCGATGAGCGCGCCGATCTCGTCAAACAGCCCAGCCTCCAGCGAGGCGAGCGCGGAGCGGAATCGTCGGAGCTCGCGATGCGTGCGCTCGTCCTGACCGAGCTGGAAACCGGCCTGCTTCTCGATGAACTCGCCGCGAATCTCGGCGCGGTATCGCTCAAGCGAGCTGGCGTGCAGGCGCTCGACCTCCATCCAGCGCTCGTCGTCGAGCGGCAGGGCGTCGATCAGGAGAAGCTTCAGCCGAATGAGGCTCATCGGATTCGGCAGATCGTTCTCGAGCCCCTGCCCGAACGACGCGCGGCATCCGAGGCAGATGAGCATGACAATCGCGATCGTGTGGCCCAGCCGTCTCATCGGACGCCCGTCCTTTCTCGTTCATCGTTGGGCGGTCGTCGACAGGCTTGAGGTCCGCTCGCCGCCCATCGTGATCTCGCCATCCATCAGCGTCATCGTGACCCGCGGTCGCCGAGTCCGCCAGTCGCAGGCGTTCGGGGGCGGCATCGACGACGGTGATGTCAGCGAGTCGGCCATTCGCGAGGATGCCCGCGTCAGTCGGCCAGTCGCGAGGATGCCCGCGTCGATGCCCAGACTCTCCGCCGCGCCGCGGGTGCATTCGACGAGCGCCTCGCGGACGCCGAGGTTCTCCTCAACTCGGCAGCCGCGAGTGTGGACAGGCACAGCTTGGCCTCTGCCACAAGATTGGACAGGCACAGCTTCGCCTCAACTTGGCGAAGCCGAGATGGCAGTGCAAACAGGTAATCGGCGCGGGATCGGGAGTTGGACAGGCACAGCTCGGCCCTGGCGCGAGTGTGGACAGGCACAGACGGCGCGGGTTCGCGGCTCGAGATTGGGGCTCGAGATTGGACAGGCACAGCTTTGCCAGCACAGCTTGGCCATAACTTGGCCATATCGAGATGGCAGTGCAAACAGGTAATCGGGGCGGGATCGGAAGTTGGACAGGCACACAACGGGTGCGGAGTCTGGACAGGCACAACTCGGCGCTGGTGCGGAGTCTGGACAGGCACAACTCGGCCACAACTCGGCCCCAACTCAGCCCCAACTCGGCCCTAGTCAACCTCCCCGCGTCGGTGCCGACCGCGAGCAGCTCGCTGAGTGGCTGCCGGACCGTTGGAAGCGAAGCGACGCGGGGCCAGACGGAGCGGGAGCGGGCGGTGGCGCGTGGGGATGGTTGAGCGGACATTGAGCGAACGACTGCCGGCGCGGCCACACGCATGGGCGTTCGGCCCCCCAATGTGAGCATCCCTGCCCTTGACCGCCCGCGCAACTCCGGCGACCGACCGTGTCAACGGTCCTGCACCACGCCGCCCGTCACCACGCCACCCGTCACCACGCCGCCCATCAGGGTCATCGTCACCCGCGGTCGCCGCGTTCGCCAGTCGCAGGCGTAGGGATCGGCGTCGACCACGGTGATGTCAGCGAGCTTGCCCGCGGCCAGTACGCCGGCGTCGATATTGAGGCACGCCGCGGCGCCGCTGGTGTACGCCGCGAGCGCCTCGTGGACGCCGAGGTTCTCCTCAACCCGACAGGGCTGTCCATCCACATCGAGTCCGGTGATCGCCGCGGCAAGCCCAAGGATCGGGTCTGGGCTCACGATCGGCCAGTCGCTGCCAAAGGCGAGTCGGGCCCCGGCGTGGTGCAGCGAGCGAAACGGAAAGAAGCGATCCATGCGTCCGGGCCCGAGCCGCGTCGCCGCACTGCGGGCGTCGTAGGCCTTGTGCAGTGGCTGCATGCTCGCGAAGCGCCCCGCGAAGCGAATGATGTCGGCTCGGGCGAGGGTCTGGGCGTGCTCGACCCGCGCCGGCGGCGCGCCCGGCGCATCACTCGCGTCGATCGCATCGAGAGCGAGTCGTGCCGCCTCATCGCCGATCGCATGCATCGACGGCGAGAGCCCCGCCGCACGCACATGGCGAATCCAATCGACGAGCACGCCGCGCTCGGCGAGTTCGACCAGCAGTCCGCGGTTCGCGCGGTCGTCGTCGTATGGCTCAAGCATGCGCGCCGTGCGCGAGCCGAGCGTTCCGTCGATGAATGCCTTCATCCCGATGACCGCAAGCCGCTCGTCGTTGGCGAACCTGGTTGCGTAGCCGAGGTCGAGCGGCCAGTCGCGATCGAGGAGCGTGACGCGCATGCGCACCGCGAGTTCCGCCCGGAGCGGCTCGATCGCGTCGCGCACGACCGATGCATACTCCATCGAACCGACACTCGTGAGTCCGAGCGATGCGAGCGAGCGCTGCGCCGCCCGTACCGCTTCGCGGCGCTCCTCGAGCGACGGTGACGGAAGCATCGGATTCACGAGCTTCCACGCCGCGGCCTCCTGAAACAGCCCTGTCGGACGGCCCGTTCCGTCGCGCTCGATTCGACCGCCCGGCGGATCGACGCCGAGATCCTGCCGGGCCGCAAGGAGGTCGATCGCCGCGTCATTCAGCACACAGGCGTGGTGGTCCATGCGCCACGCGACCGCAGGTCGGTCGCCCGCCGCCCGAAGCCAGGTGCGATCGGGCGTGCAGCGCTCCTCGAAGGCGTCCTCGTTCCACGACCGGGCGATGAGCCAGCCGTCGCGCGGCAGCGTCGCCGCACGCTCGGCCACGAGTCGTTCGAAGTCGGCGCGATGTCGGGCCGTGGAGAGGTCGAGCTGGAGCAGCGTCTCACCGCCGAGGGCGAGGTGGAGATGGGCGTCGATGAGCCCGGGAAGGGCAGTCTGGCCACGGAGGTCGATGACCCGCCCAAGCGGCCGCGGCGGGTCGACGGCGAGGATGCGGCCCTCGGCCCACGCGATCGAGCTGGCCAAGGGTCGGGACGGATCCATCGTGTGGATGCGTCCGCCAACGAGCGTGCACGGATTCGCCGAGCCCTCTTGCATGCGGCTATCGTACGAGCCCCATTCGTTTCGACCGGACCCCCACGAGAGAATCCCCTTGCCTACCGCCGCTCGTACCGTGCTTCTCGCGTCTCCGCTCGTTGTCGGCGCCCTGCTCGTCGGTTGTCAGGAGAAGCCGAAGCCGAAGCCGCCGACGCCGCCCGTCGCAGTGCCCTCGGCACCCTCGGCGCCAGCCGCTTCGACGCCAACTCCGTCGACACCCGCACCTTCCGCGCCCGCAGCGGCCGGTGACGGTGCGAGCGCTCCCGCAGCGCCCGCAGCCCCGGTCGACCAGTCGAAGTGGAAGAACTCGACCGCGACCGACGATCCGACCAAGATCGAAGTTGCCGGGCTCGAGATGCCCAAGCCCGCCGCGTGGGTGTGGACGCAGCCGACGATGCAGTTCCGCACGCTCCAGTACACCGTGCCCGGCCAGGGCGGTTCGACCGAGGCCGCGGAGCTCGTGATCAGCCTCTTCCTTGGTAACGACGGCGGCCCGATCGAACAAAATGTCTCGCGCTGGGCGAACCAGTTCCGCGACGCCGAGGGCAAGGCGGCGACGCCGAAGCGCGAGGATCGCGAGATCAACGGCCTGAAGGTGATCCTCGTCGAACTGAAGGGCGCCTACATGGCCATGGGCGCAACCGGCCCGAAGGAGGGCACGCTCCAGCTCGCCGCGATCGTGCGGGCGCCGGAACGCACCGTCTTCATCCGCCTCAACGGCCCGGAAAAGACCGTCGAGGCGGAACGAGCGACTTGGGACAAGCTCGTGGAGGGGCTGAAGCAGGTGAACTAGCTCTCCAGCGCCCCACCGGTTCGGTTCGTCTCAAAGGCCTCCGCTCGGCCCCAGTAGGACCGAACGGGCGCTGTCGTTGGAAGGCTCCGACGGGCGGCCTCACTTCGCTGGCGCTGCGGCCTTGTCCGAACCGCCTTGGGAGGTCTCCTTGCCGTCGCGCGGTGCGTCGGCGGAGGTCGACATGCGCACGATCTGGCTCAGTCGCACCTCGTCGGCCACCTTCTTCGGCACATCGTCGTGGACGATGCCGAAGTCAGAGAGCTTGATCGTGTAGTCGCACTTGATGAACAGAAGGTCTCCCTGAGCGATCGCCGCGGTTCGATCGGATGCGGCGAGAAAGGAGAGCTTGGCATCGGTCACACGCAGCTCGCGCTCGACGCCGTGCATCGCGAGGACGCCGACGAGGGTTCCGGACCAGGTCGAGAAGCCATCGCCTCGCTTCACCAGACTCAGGTCATCGACGCGCTCAAGCGTGAAGCGGATGGCGGGATATCGGGTGGCGTCGAGCCACGCCGACCCGATCATGTGCTCGTCGCGAAGGGGTATGCCCGTCGCGAGCGAGTTGACCGGGAGGATCCACGCGGCGGAAGAGAGCCGCGCAGGCGCATCCGCCGGCCCGGGGACCGCGTATCCGAGGACGCCGTTCGACTTTCCGACGATCCGCTCGACCGGCGCCTCCGAGGTGAAGGTCACTTGTGCCTCGCGTCGCGCGAGCGTTCGGTAGATGGGCGTTCCCGGCGGCAAGTCCGCTGGTGGCGTCGGCGCGACGATGGCCGTTTCCTTCTGGGTCGCATCCTTGACGGCCGGTTCGTCGGGACACGCTCCTGCCGGAGAGATGACGAGGGAGGCGATGGTGAGCAGGAGGGGAATGGTGTGGCGAGCGTTGGACATGGGTGCGTCTCGGTGAAGTGACTTGATGCGAAAGGCTGGTGTCATCGCGGCGGGGCGTGATCGTGGCTCTCACGACCGAGCGTTTCCGAGCGGGGCGAGGGCGAGGGCCGACGCGACTGCGGACGCCAGGAGTGCGACGCAGCAAGCGGTTGCGACGGAGGCGAGATGACCTGGGTCCGCGCCGCCCGGGAGGAGTCCAAGGGCGAATCGACTCTGGAAACCGCGGGATTCCGCGGGGCTCGCGTCCCCAAAGCCGACATCCGCGAGCAACGCCATCTCGTCGTCGGCGGGAACGCCGTCGGTGCGGGCGAGACGCTCGTCCGGCCATCGAGTGAATCCCTCGCGTCCGGTCGCCAGCCAGAGTCCGAGCGAGCCGGCGACGAGCAGGCCGCTGGCGACATGCACGGTGAGTTGGGCTCGTCGGCTCATGCGTCACCTCGGCGCAGGGCGCTGATCGCGCCGCGAAAGGGCGTGCTGGTCAGGTCCATCGAACGAAGGCCGAGGAACCCAGTGCGATCGATGAGGAAGAGGCTGGCGTCGAGCTCGAGCGCGGTCGAGTGCTCCTCGATCGGCGGCGTGTCGAAGAGCGTGATCAGCGTGAGCGTCGCATCGCCGCGCGGCGGAAGGTCGAGTTCGCCGGTCCAGACGCCATGGGCGACGGGAAGCGAGCTCTCGCCATGACTCACCTCGTACTCGATGCGGCGCACGAGAAGATGACGCCCGCCTGGATTGCCGACCGACAGCTCGAAGTCGGCGCCGGCGTCGTCCATCGTCGCCGATCGGATCGCGATCGTGGGGTTCGAGCTGTTGGCGACGCAGCCGCCAAGGATCGACGCGAGCGTGCCAAGCGCGACGGCGGCGCTGTGGCGAGCGGCGTAGGGACGCATCCATGCGTGCGCAGACCGATGTCGGAGCATTGAATTAGTTTGAGAATGCATGTGTGTATCCAAGCGGTCGTCGGCGCGTGTGCGACGCCCGAAGGTGCGAGTGGACGATGCGATCGGGTCGCACGAGCAGAAGGCTTCCGGCGCCGTAGCGCCGCTGGAGCACGCGATCGGGATCGGTGAAGTCGCGACCTTCCGCAAGGACGGAATCGCTCGGGCGGAGGAGGGGCGCGACGAGTGCGGGCCGGCTTCGGGTGCGGCCGGCGAGCACGATCCAGGACATGCGCGGACCGAGCAGGTCGTCGAGGCGCACGCTGCGTCCGTCCGGTGCAAGAACCGTCGGCTGCGGCAGGTACCGTCCCGCATGCCGCGACTTCGTGAGGAGTCCCTCGTCGAGCACCGGACGAATGCCCGATCCGCGGAGCATCCAGCGCCGGGCGAGCAGCGCCGACGAGCCGATCCAACGAAGCGCGGTCGGCACGATGCGACCTTCGATCGCCGTCGTCGGTGACATCATGCGACCCAGTCGGCAGGCCAGTCGGGTGATTCGCTCGACATGCGGACGACGCTCCCCCTCATAGGTCGCAAGGGCGGACGCGTCGAGCCAGTTCTGCGTGACGCCGGCGATCTTGAACGCGAGGTTCGCCGCGTCGCGCAGCCCCGCGCCGAGCCCCTGCCCGGCGAAGGGCGGCATGACATGGGCGGCATCGCCCGCGAGAAAGACGCGACCCTCGCGCCACCGTTCCGCAACCGCAGCGCGGAAGAGGCATCGGGCGACGCTCGTGATCGGTGCGGTCGCAGCGCCGGACCATCCCGCGAGAAGTCGCGCGCGCACCTCGCGTTCGTCGGCGAGAAACGCACCGTCATCATGCTCGTCGAGTTCGACCTCGACTCGTCGCATGCCGTGCGGCAGCGGCATCGTGACCGCGGCCCCGCCGCGCCGGCATCGGATGACCGCGTGCAGCGGCGCGTCCCGATGCGCCATCGCATCATCGCCCGTGCGCCGCGATGGATCCAGCAGGTTCGCGACGAGCCATGGCCGAGGAAGGCGATGCCCGACGAGCCTGATGCCGAGCGCGGCACGCACGACGCTGTTCGCGCCGTCGCATGCGATGACCCACGGCGCGCTCGTGACGAACGAAGTGCCGTCGGTCTCCACGCAACGCAACCGGACGCCGGCGGCGTCCTGCTCAAGACTCTCCACAGCGACGCCGCGCCGCACCGTGATCGACGGATGACGCGACGCGAACGCCAAAAGCTTCTCGTCGATGCGACCCTGGTGGATCGCGACGGCCTGTGGATGTCCGAGGTCGCTGAGCTCCTGACGGAGGGCGAGGAAGCGCCGGTCGTGCGCGTCGCGATACTCGCAGATGACGCCGTGATCCGCGCCGCCCGACCAATCGTCGCGCAGCGCATCCTCGAGGCCGCACGCCTGCCAGATGCGCAAGCCCTCATCGTCGAGGGAGACCGCCCGCGGCTCCGCGGCCGGCTGCGAACGCTTCTCGAGGACGAGCGCTCGCAGTCCCTGCCGCGCAAGCAGGAGCGCCGTCGTGAGTCCCACCGGCCCCGCTCCCACGACGATCGCGTCCGCCGCGTGCGGGCAGCTCATGAGTCGGCGACTCCCTCGCTCGGCACCATGGCGATCTGCTGGGAGACGGCGCCGCACCAATGGTCGTGGCTCTCGGCGTGGACGAGGCCGACTTCGCGCATCAGGTCGCAGAGCGTCGCCTGATCGGGGAAATACTTATTCGACTCGGGCAGATAGCGAAATGAATTGAACTCGCCGCGATGGAAGATGACCTTGCCGAGGAGCGGCGCAAGCCGGCGGAAATGAAGCTCATAGAGCAGCCGAAAGAGCGCTCCCCGCGGCCGACCCTGGTCGATGTTGCTCACGAAGCCGCCGGCCGTGACGACGCGGCGCATTTCGGCGAGTCCCGACCGGAGACTGCTCAGGTTCCGGAGGCCGAAGCTGATGATCGCACCATCGAACGCGCCGTCCCCGAACGGCAGATCGAGCGCGTCGGCCACGCGGAGTTCGATGCGGTCGAGGAGCGGCCCCGCCTTCCGTGCCGCGACGGCGAGCATCCGCTCGCTCGCGTCGACGCCGACGATTCGCACCGTCGGGTGCCGCCGTGCGATCTCGATGGCGATGTCACCGCTTCCGGTGCAGAGATCGAGGATGCGCATGCCCGGACGGATCGGCAGGCGGGCGATCGCCGCGCGGTCGATCGCACCCTTCGTGCCGAAGGAATGCATGCGGTTGGTCGCGTCATACTTCTCGGCGAGTCCGTCGAAGAACTGTCGGTTGTAGTCGGCCCAGGTCTTGGCGCTGAAGTGCCGGTCGAAGCCGACATCGCGGATGAGCTTGAGTTTGGCGCGGTCGTCGTGGCGTGAGGCGATCATGGCGTCTGCGTTTCCTTTCCGATGTCAAGAAGGACCTGATGGGCGCCGAAGCCCGGGCCGAAGCTCATGAGGAGCGCCCTGCCGGGCTTCGGCCGCGAGGCGAGCAGGCGCTCGAGAATCACGATGACGGTGGCGCTCGACATGTTGCCGCAGTCGCGCATGACCGCCCGCGAGAGTGCCGTCGATCCGCCGTGCGCGGCAAGGATCGGCTCGATGCGATCGAGGATCTTCACGCCGCCGGGATGAATGACGAAGTGATCGATGTCGTCGAGCGTCAGGCCGCGCGGACCGAGCAGCGATCGGGCTGCGGACTCGAAGTGTCGGGCGATGACATCGGGCAGCGTCGGATCGAGCTGCATGCTGAAGCCGGTGCCGGTGAGGTGGTAGCCGAGAAGGTCAAGCGAACCGGGTACCTGGTGGGTCGTCCATCCGCGGATCGACGCGGGCGCGTCGCGTCGCTCGGCGCCCGTCGCACGCCGCAGGATCGTGCAGCCGAGCCCGTCGGAGAAGAGCGCGCTCGACACGATGTTGTCCATCGAGAAATCGTGGAGTTGCATCGTGTTCGTGGGAAGCTCGACATTGAGGATCGCCGCGGTTCCGCCCGGCCGTCCGGCGAGCATCTCCGAGGCATACATGAGCGCTGAGGCGCCGGCGGCGCAGCCCATCTGCGTCACCGGCAGTCGCAGCAGGTCGGAGCGCATGCCGAAGCGCTCGGCGAGGTGCGCATCGATCGAGGGAATCATGAAGCCGGTGCAGGAGGTGGTGACGAGGACATCGATGTCGCGGGCGCGACATCCGGCCTGCTCGAGCGTCGACGCGAGGAGTTCCTCGCCCAGTCGAACCGAGTGCTCGCGAAAGCGGGCCGACGAGCGCGTCAGTCCGCAATCCTCGAAGATCTCGTCGAGATCGAGACAGGAGCGACGGACGGCGACTCCGGAGTTGCGGAGAATCCTCCGGGCCTTCAGCCGATCCTCCTCTGGCCGATCGGCGAGCCAGCGCATGAACGCGGCCTCGATGGCTGCCGCGTCGAAGGCGCGTTCCGGAAGAAGGCTGCGAACGGCGATGATGTCAGTGGATGCGTCCATGCGGGTCGTCTCGATCGGCGGGCTCTCAATGCGGTCATCCTGGACCGGATGTCGGAGCGCCTGAAAACTTTGCAGGTCCGCCGCCGTGGACCGGTTCGGAGGCTGCGGACGGGCGTCGAGGCATGAGCAGAAGGACCCCGACGGCGCCGAGTGCCGCCGCGGCGGAAGCGATCCAGCAGCTCGCCGAGAAGCCGCGCAGGAAGGCGGTCTCGATCGGCGCTCGCAGCAGGCGCGCCGCCTCCGGACCGGCGACATCGTGGACTCGCGCGATGACGATCGTTGCCGCTCCGATCGACGAGCGGGCGAGTTCCTTGGCGTCGGCGGGCAGCGGCGCGTGCAGCAGGGCGTCCGTGACGGAGCCGCGGTAGAGGGCGTTGAACGCGCTCCCCATGCCCGCGACGCCGAGCGTGCCGCCGACCTCGCGCAGCGTGTCGTTCACCGACGATCCGGTGCCCGCGAGATGGACGGGCAGCGAGGACATGATCGATTCGGTCGCCGCTGCGTTGATCAGTCCGAGCCCGACGCCGAGGACGGCCATCTGGGCGACCATCACGCGATAGGGCGTGGAGGCGCCGTCGCCCGTCGCCCACGCAAACCCGACCGCCATCAGCAGAAGTCCTCCTGCGACGACCGATCGGGATCCCGCGCGGCGCTCGATCGCTGCGGCGACGATCGCACCGAGCAGGATGAACGCGGCGAATGGCGCTGTGCGGAGTCCGGCGCCGAGAGCGTCGTAGCCGCGCAGGAACTGAAAGTACTGCGTGATCATGAACACGAAGCCGAAGAGCCCGAAGAACGCAGCTGCGATGGCAAGGCACCCGGCGCTGAAGCGAGGATCGCGGACATGGGCCAGATCGATGATCGGCGCCGCCGCGACCCGCTCCCACGCGACGAATCCCGTCAGCAGGGCGACCGCGAGCGAGAGCGGGACGATGGTCGCCATCGAGGTCCAGCCGCGTTCCGGCGCTTCGATCAGGCCATAGACGAGCGCGAGGACCCCGCCGATCGCCAGGCCGCAGCCGATCGGGTCGAATCGAACGCGCAACGGATCGCGGGACTCGGGAACGGCAAGCGCGGTGCCGATCAGCGCGACCGCGACGACGGGCAGGTTCACGAGGAAGATCGAACCCCAATGGAAGTGCTCAAGCAGCCATCCGCCCGCCACCGGGCCGATCGCCACGCCGAGTCCGCTGCTGCCCGCCCAGATCGCGATCGCCGTCCGACGAAGCGACGGCTCGGGAAAGTCCTCGGTGATGATCGCCAGGGTCGAGGGGAAGATCAGCGCTGCGCCGATCCCCATCAGGGCCCGCCAGAGGATGAGCGATCCGGTTCCCTGCGCGAACGCCGCTCCGATCGAGGTGGCCGCGAAGGTCAGGAGTCCGAGCCGCAGCACGCGCCGGCGGCCGAATCGATCGGCGGTGCTCCCCGCGGTGAGGAGGAGCGCGGCGAAGGCCAGGATGTAGGCGTCGACGACCCATTGCAGTCGGCTGTTCGTCGCTCCCTCGATCGTGACCGCCAGGGTCGGAAGGGCGACATTCACGATCGAGCCATCCATGACGATCACGAGCACGGCGAGGCAGACGATCGCCAGTGAGGTCCAGCGTCTGGTGGCGCCACGCGGCGTTCGCGTCGGCAGGGGGCGTCCTGCGGGCTCGGAAGGGCTGTGGGTCGCGTGCACGGTCCGCGGGGTGTATGCGGCTCTCAGGGCTGACTGCAGACTTTGCGGTCATCGGGCCGGTGTGCGACACTCGACCGTCGTCGGGGCGATCTCCGGCGACGCGGTCGGTGTTCGAGGGCTTCGGAGCAGTTGATGGGCGTTTCGCGGCAGCAGATGCTTGCGCTCGTGCTTCTCGTGGCGCTGCCGTTCTGTACGGCCGCCCTGACCGCGATCGGGCTGATGCAGCTTGATCGGATTCTCGACAAGATGGCTGAGGAGTACGGCGAGGCCCGTCTCCTGGAACCGATCGACCAGGATCTCGAGTCCGCGACGACCGCGCTCCAGGTCGGCGCCTCGGGCGCGTTCGGTGAGGTCCGACGCCATCTCGTGTCGGCCGAGGCTGCGCTGGTCGCCTACCTCGCCACGCAATACGACGATGTCGGCTCCGAGGAGCACCAGGCGGTCGAGTCTGACCATGCGTCGACGACGCTTGCTCGCCTCAGGGAGATCCTGCTGCTCGACTTCGGATCGGTCGGTTCCGAGGGGATCTCCGCGGCGATCCGCGCCGTCCGGCTCGAGCTCGGCGTACTCCTCTCGGCAGCGGACAGCGGGGTGCGCGAGGCCCACGGCGCGGCCACGCAGGCTCGGTCGTCAACGCTCTCGATCGTCTTCGTCGCGACGCTCGTCTCGACGGGGCTCTGTCTCGCGCTGTTGGTCTGGTCCACGCGAAGCGTGAATCGTCGCTTGCGCGACCTTCACCGGCGGCTCGCCGCAACCACGCAGGGCAGCGCCGGGCCGCGGGCGAGCGACACGCATGGGATGGTCACGCAGATCGAGTCGATGAACGCGAGCATCATCGCGAGGATCGAGGAGACCGGCCGTGAGCTTCTCCGCCGCGAGCGTCTCGCGGGCATCGGACTGCTTGCTGCCGATGTCGCCCATGAGATCAACAATCCGATGAACGCGATGCTCGGGCTGAGCGAACTCGGACTCGCCACCATCGAGCGCGGGCCGCTCGACGAATCGGCCCGTGCGGAGCTGGAGGAATCGCTGCGGGTGATGCGTCGCGAGTCGCTCCGCTGCAAGGGCATCGTCGAACGGCTCATGGCCATGGTTCGAAGCGACCGCTCGGCAGGCTGGTTCGACGCGACGCGACTCATCCGCGAGACCGTCGGCGTCGCTCGCGCTGCGAGGCCCGACAAGGCCGCGGCGTTCGTCGTGATCGGCGATCGGCTGAGCGTGCGGGCATACGGCCCCGCGGACGATGTTCGCCAGATCCTCCTGACCCTCCTGATCAACGCCGCCGACGCGATTCAGGCGGACGGGCGCATCGAGGTCGACGCGGTTCGTTCGGACGAGGAGATCTGCCTTCGCGTGCGCGACGACGGTCGCGGCTTCACCGAAGCGATGCGCGAGACCTTCTTCACGCCATTCAAGTCATACGGCGAGAAGGGGCGCGGCCTGGGGCTCGGACTCTCCATCGCCCAAGCGATCGCCGAGGGCATGGGCGCGACGATCCGGCCCTCCAGCGATGGACCGGGGCGGGGCAGCATGTTCGTGCTGGCGATGCCTCTCCGGGAGCCTCCCTCATGACCGCCGCGCCGCGTCGGGTGCTGGTGGTCGAGGATGAGTCCTCGCAGCAACTCATGTATCGACGGGCGCTCGGCTCGATGGGCTTCGAGGCCGTGTGCGTCGGCTCGCCCGAGGCCGCCCTGGCCGCGCTCGCGAAGCAGTCCTTTGCGATCATCCTGCTCGACCTGCAACTGCACGGCGAACCGAGTCTCGATCTCTTCGAAGCCATGCGCGATCGATGGCCCTCCGTCTCGGTCGTCATCGCAACCGGCTACGGCAGCTACGAACTGGTGCGGCGGGCGATCCAGCGCGATGTCGTCGATTTCCTCGCGAAGCCCGTGCCGCTCGGCGAACTCGAGACGGCGCTCGATCGGGCGTGGTCGCGGCATGTCCTCGTACAGACGCCGGTCGAACTGCTTCTCCCGCCCGAGCCGGCAACGCCGGACGCTGGCGAAGCGTCCGACCCGGACGAGGGCGAGGAGGGCGTGCCGATCGCACGCCGCAGCGATCTCTCGATCGAGCGGATGGAGCGTGAACTGATCATGGAGGCGCTGCGCCGCGCGTCGGACAACCGGAAGCTCGCCGCGGAGATGCTCGGGATCAGCGAGCGCACCCTGTACTACCGACTCACCCGATACCGACTTCGATGACAGAAGGCGAGCGTCGCCGTGGAGCGACGCTCGCCTTCGCGCTTTCGTCAGGCGTCGATCGTCACGCGCCGAAGCGGCGATTGACCTCGCTCCAGTTCACCACGCTCCAGAACGCCGCGATGTAGTCGGGGCGACGGTTCTGGTAGTGCAGGTAGTAGGCGTGCTCCCAGACATCGAGGCCCAAGAGCGGCGTCCCCGTCGCGTCGGCCACGCCCTGCATGAGCGGGTTGTCCTGGTTCGGGGTGCTCGTGATCGCGAGCGAGCCGTCGCCCTTGCGGATGAGCCACGCCCAGCCCGAGCCGAATCGGCCGGTCGCGGCCGCCGCGAACTTCGCCTTCATCTCGTCCATCGAGCCGAAGGCCTTGGTGATCGCGGCCGCGAGGGCGTCGCTCGGCGCGCCGCCCTTGCCGGCCGGAGCGAGGATCTGCCAGAAGAGCGAGTGGTTGTAGTGGCCGCCGCCGTTGTTGCGGACGGCCATGCGCACCGCCTCCGGCACCTGGGTGATCTGGGCGCAGATCTCCTCGATCGACTTCGACGCCCAGTCGGCGTGCGCCTCGAGGGCCTTGTTGAGGTTGGTGACATAGGCCTGATGATGCTTCGTGCGATGGATGTTCATCGTCTGGGCATCGACGTGCGGCTCAAGGGCGTTCTCAGCGTACGGAAGCTCGGGGAGCGTGAAGGGCATGGTCGTGGTCTCCTGAAGTGGACCCGCAGTGTAGGACCCGTCGGCCACCGCGTCAGCGGAGGACGAGGCCGTCGAAGGCGAGCGACATCGAGGTCGGCAATCGCGGATCGAGATCGGCGTGCCGGATGTCATGGGTCATGTGAATGAAATAGGTCCGCTCCGCGGCGATCCGCTCGGCGGCACGCACCGCCTCGTCGACGGTGAAGTGGGTCGGATGGGCGCGATAGCGGAGCATGCCCAAAGCGAGCGTTCGGAGCCCCTCGAGCAGGCGCCACGATCCGGGGGGAATCGCGCTCACATCGGTGCAGTAGGCAAGCGGGAAGGGGCCGGGCTGCTCGCGGGCGACGCGACCCTCGGCGTCGAGCGCGTCCATGCGGAACCCGAGCACCGGCAGTCGGCCGTGGAGCAGCGGAACGGGCGTGACGCGCACGCCGTGGAGGTCGAAGGTCCCGCGCTCGTCGATGCGGCGCGGGATGAGATCGGCCACGAAGGAATCATTGATATTCTTATGTCGTTCGAAAATATGACGGTACACGCGCTTCAGGTGATCAAGCGTGTGCTCGTCCGCCCACACATCGATCGGCCGCTGCATGATGGCGTTGTAGCGCCGCACATCGTCGAGGCCGAAGGTGTGATCGACATGGTTGTGCGTGTAGAGAATCGCGTCGCAGCGGTCGAAGCGGTGGCGAAGGCTCTGTTCGCGATGGTCTGGCGGCGTGTCGATCAGGAGGAGCCGTCGCTCGCCGGAGCGGTCGACATAGCGAATCGCCGCCCCGCAGCGGAGCCGACGGTCGCGCGGGTCCTCGCTCGTGCAGACGGCGCAGGCGCAGCCGATCACCGGAATGCCGGCGCTCGTGCCCGTCCCGAGAAAGAGGAACTCGGCCTGGCTGAGGGTCATGCGCAGGGTCATGGCCACGCGCTCCGCAGGGCGCGCACGACCGCGTCGGGGCGCTCGGCGCCGCAGACGCAGGCGCTCACCGCGACGCCGCGGCATCCGTTGTCGACGAGCGAGGCGATGTTCTCCGGCGTGATTCCGCCGATCGCCAGATGCGGAATCCGGGCGAAGCGCGGATCGGCCAGGTAGTCGCGAAGCCAGGCGACGCCGGCCTGCTCGGCGGTGGGCTTCACGCTCGTTGGGAACATCGCGCCGATGCCGCAGTAATCGGCTGCCTCGTCGACGGCGCGAGCGGCCTCGGTCGCATTGTGCGTACTCATCCCGATCACGAGTCGGCGGCCGACAAGCCGCCGCACGCTCGACGGCGCGAGATCCTCTTGTCCGAGATGAACGCCGTCGGCAGCGGCGAGAAGCGCGATGTCGGGCCGATCGTTCACGATGAACTGGGCGCTGGCCGCCCGACATCGGTCCGCGATCCAGGTGGCCCGATCGAGCAACGCCGCGTCGCCGAGGCTCTTCTCGCGAAGCTGGATCGCGTCGGCGCCGCCGTCGAGCGCTGCGTCGACGACCTCGCGCCATGGTCTTCGGCAGATCGATTCGGTGACGAGGACGCAGACCTTCCACTGACGCACCTGGCCGGGCAACCGCAGTTGGATCGCCGCGGCGAGGTCGTAGCTGGCGTAGCGGACGCCCTCGACCGCCCGGGCCAAGGGGCCGCCATCCTCCGTCGGCAGCGTCTTCGCGCACTCCTCGATGCTCCGGAGGGCCTCGGCGAGCCGGCTCCCGGCCGCTCCCGCAAGGTCGGCCAAGCCCGATCGGGTGTACTCGCCCGCCGCTGCGTTGGAAGTCCCGACATCGGTCGCCGTCGACCGGTTGGCGGGGAGCCAGCCCTCCGGGAGCCTCCCGAGGGCCGAATGGAGGGTGTGCCGGAGGTCCTTGAGGCGCGCAGAGAGCGGACCATCGTCCAGGGCGAAGCGGACGAGGTCCTCAAGCGTTCGGAGGGCCTCCGAGGCCCGGTTCGCATTGGCATCGATGATCCGGGCGACGGGATCCATGGGGGGTCCGAGGGGGGGCCGCAGGCGGGATCGGCATGCTACGCGGAGTGGGCCGACCGGCGTCCGCGGGCGGGTCCCTCGACGGCGGAGGGGGGAAGCGAGCCGCCGGGGCTGAATCGCGGGGCTTCTTGTGCTATTCTCTCGCCCCCTATGGCCCAGATTCGCGAGCTCAAGAAGCGCATGATCGCCGTCCGGACGATCCAGCGCATCACGAAGACGATGCAGATGATCGCGACCGCGAAGTTCAACGCGGCGCTTCAGCGGGCTCGGGCATCGCGCCCCTACACCGACACCATCCGCAAGCTCGTCGAGGAAGTCTCGGCAGCGGCCGGTGATGTCAGCCACCCGCTCCTCGAGCGGCCGGCCAAGCCGACCGGCGTCGAGACGGTGCTGGTCATCACGAGCGATCGCGGACTCGCCGGGTCCTTCAACGGCCAGGTGCTTCGCAAGGCCGAGCGCCTCATCAAGGACCTACAGAAGTCGGGCAAGAAGGTCAACCTGCTCGTCGCCGGCAAGAAGGGCGTGGCGTTCTTCCGCTTCGCCAAGCTGCCGATCGCCCGGGCCTTCAGCTTTGGCGACAAGCCGAAGTTCGAGGATGTCCGCGTCCTGGCTGACGAGTTCATGAGCGAGTACGCGGCCGGCAAGGTCGACGCGATTCACATCGTCTCGATGCGTTTCGTGAGTGCTGCCAAGCAGACCCCCGAGCATGTGCAGGCGCTGCCGCTCTCGGCTGCCGCGGTCGCCGCTGCGCCGGCGAGCGCTGGTGGCCCCGCCCGCGTCTCGACCCTCGAGTTCAGTCCGTCGGCGGCCCAGATCCTCGCCGACCTCCTCCCGCGGACCGTTCGCATTCAGGTCTTCCAGTGCTTCCTCGATGCGGTCGTCAGCGAGCAGGCGATGCGCCGCGTCGCGATGAAGGCCGCAACGGACAACGCCTCCGGTCTCGGACGCGTCCTCAAGCGCAACTTCAATCGCGCCCGTCAGGCGAAGATCACCACCGAGCTCACCGAGATCGTCTCGGGCGCCGCGGCGCTCACCTGACATCTGTTGGGACATCGCTGGGATATCTGCCGGGACATCTTCGCGATATCCCCTGCGCGTCCCCTGTGACGGCCGTGAACGGGGCGGCGCGGCCCGCGCTGGCCCCGTTTGCCTCAGCGCACGCTCAACCCTTGTCGGTGCTGTTCCCGTCGCGCTTCCACGCCTTCAGGCCGCCGCGCAGGACATAGACATCGCGGTAGCCGAGGGCGAGGAGCTTCTTCGCGGCGGCCATGGCGATCGCGCTGTCCGGCTCGGCGTCGTAGACGAGCACGAGGTCCTTTTCCTTCAGGGCGACCATGTGCTCGGCGTCGATCCGACCCAGCGGCAGGTGAATCGCCCCGGCGATGCGCTCGGCCTTGAACTCCGCCTCCGGCCGTGGGTCGAGCCAAGCGGTCCGCGGCGTGCCCTTCACGCCGAAGGCTCCGCGCGGCTTCGAAATCATCTCCATCGCGGAGGCCGAGGTCTCCAGCCATTCGATGTCGCCATCGTCAGTCTTCGGTTCGCAACCTCCTGTCAGCGCGAGTGATGCGGCGGCGAGCAGGGCGGTGATGACGCTTCGACGCATCCGGCGACCGGGCATCGATCGAAGCAGCGAGTCGGAAATCTGAGTCGGGGTCTGGAATGGCACAGGAAACTCCGTGTCGGGGGGCAGTTCTGCCCGTGGCCGCCGATGCGGGTGGCGGTGGTGCCGGGCCGAACGGCCCGGACAAGGCGGGGACCTCGGGGGAAGATCGCACTCCTCCCGACCGTTCCGTTCGGACGGTCGATCGACCCGCCCCTTGCATGATGCCCGAAAGTCGCGTCTCGCGGGGCCGATCGCCGACGAAGCTTCCCTCGGTCACTCCGGGATCCGCCTACCTGATTCGACTTCTGCCCGTCCCAGCCCGTTTCGGCCGGCGTCCAACACACCGTCGCTTCACGATCCCGACAGCGCTCACCTTCGATATGCCGCGACCCATTGCCTCCAGCCTGTTCCTCGCACTCGCCGGCCTCGTCGCCGCGCCCGCACCCGGAACCGTCCTCGAGGCAGCAACTCCGCTGGCCGCCTCGCAGGCCACTGGAACCGCGCCCGTTCGCGTTACGCCCGCACGCCCCGAGTCGGGCGAATCGCTCGTCTCGACGGATCTCGTCGCCCTCGATGGCGCGATCGAGCCGGGCAAGCCCTTCGCCCTCGGCGTGCGTTTCACGATCGCCCCGAAGTGGCATGTCTACTGGAAGAATCCCGGGGACTCCGGCGGTGCTCCCGGCATCCTGATCGAAGTGCCCAAGGGCTTCTCCGTCGGACCGGTCGAGTATCCGCGTCCGGTCGTCCTCGAGAAACCCGAGGAAGTCACCATCGGATACGAGCGACAGGTGATCTACCGCGTGATGATCACGCCGCCAGCGACCTTCGACGGCCTTCCGCCAGCGATCGCCCTCGTCGGCAAGCTCGATTGGATGGTCTGTCACGAGCGATGCCTGATGGGGCGACGCGAGGTGAAGGTCGAGTTTCCGCTCAACGCCCCGATCCCCAGCGAGCTGACGGCGAAGCCCGGTGAGTTTCCCTCTGCGGCGAAGGATCTCGGCATCGACGCGACGCTCGAGGGCGAGACGCTCATCGTGCGTGCCGCGTCGCTTCCGAAGGGGACGGTCCTCCGTTTCCTCCCCGATGTCACGCCGGGGGTCAGCTATGGAGCGACGGTGCCGGCCGCGGTCGTCGCGACCGATGAAGGCGCGACCGCGCGGATCCCGCTCACGATCAAGCCGCAGAACGCCCTCGGTCAGCCGCTTCGCGCAGCCGGCCTCGTGACGCTCAGCGCGGCCGACGGCACGCCGAAGGGCTCGGCGGAGATTTTCATATCGCTCGATTCCCCGAAAAACCCCACCTCAACCGGCGGAGCCATCCGCTGAACGATAGCCAAACCGCTCGGTCCTCCGCAGCCGCCGATCGCTCGGCGAGCGGCGAGGCCTGAGGATCGTCTCTCTGTTTCGTTTCATCTCGCTTCGTTTATTCTCTTTAGGAGTTTTCGCCATGAAGAAAGCATTCTCGTTCGTCCTCGCCTCCGCTCTCGTCGCCTCGGTCGCCGTGACCGCCTTCGCCGATGACAAGAAGGCCCCCGCGGCCGTCGACACCAAGAAGGTCGAAGGCAAGGCCGAGGCCATGAAGGCCGAGGTCGGCAAGGCCGCCCCGAACTTCACCCTCAAGACCACCGAAGGCAAGGAGTGGAGCCTCACCGACGCCGCCGGCAAGATCGTCGTCCTCCAGTGGTGCAACCCCGAGTGCCCGGCCTGCGTGAACGTCTCGACCGACGGCACCGTCGCCAAGATGATGACCGACCTCAAGGCGATCGACTCGAACGTCATGGTCGTCTACATCAACTCGAGCGCTGCCCGTCCGGAGAGCCTCTCCGCGACCGCCGGCTACCTCAAGGAGCACAAGATCGAAGTTCCGGCGCTCCTCGACACCGAGGGCAAGGTCGGCATGATGTACGGCGCCCGCACCACCCCGCACTGCTATGTCATCGACTCCAAGGGCGTTCTCCGCTACCAGGGCGCGATCGATGACGCCAAGGGCGGCAAGAAGGGCGAGATGAACTATGTCGTCAACGCCGTCAAGCAGATCAAGGCCGGCGAGACCGTGTCCCCCGACACGACCAAGCCCTACGGCTGCTCGGTGAAGTACAAGAAGTGATTCGCGGACTGAGCGTTCCCGCTCGGTGACGATGAACATCACGCCGGCCGCAGGAGATCTCCTGCGGCCGGCTTCTTTTTCTTTTGGATGGACGCGCTTGCCCGCGGGCCGTCACGGACGGCCAACGCAGGGCCCCCACGCGGCGAGCAGCATCGCGAGATCAGCGCCGTTCACCACGCCGTTCGCATCGAGGTCGAAGGTCGGCTCGGCACTTCCCCACGAGCCGAGCAGCATGGCGATGTCGGAGGCATCGACAACACCGCTCCGATCGATGTCCGGGCGGCAACAGGCATCGAGCAGGCCGTCGGCGTCCGCATCGCCGGCGGTGACGGTCATGTAGTGAACGCGTGCCTCCATGAAGCTCGCCACGCACACGGGATCGACCGCGTTCGACGGTCGGAGTCCGATCGTCACCGGCGTGCCAGCGGGCGGCCAGAGATGCTGCGGAACGATGATGCCGCTTTCGATCGTGACGCAGTTAAGAAATCCGCAGGTGAAGACGGGACCGACGACCACGCCATCGACGAGGACATCGATGAATTCGTTGCAAGCGCTGAAGTTGCCGCGGGCGACGAGCGTGACGATGACCGGCGTTGCGTTGGCGGGGACGCTCGGAAGCGTGAAGGTCCGGAGGACGCCCGCGGTCGTCGGCGCGAAGACCGGCGAGGACGCCTCGAAGCTCGCGGACACCTCGCACGCGTCAAGGATCCCGTTGCCGTCGCAGTCGCTCAGTGGCGCGGCGATGTCGCATGCGTCGGGGATGCCGTTGAGGTTGCAATCCTCGCTTGTGGCCGGCGGATACTCGAATCGAGCGTGGGTGTAGAGGTCCGTCGCCGGATCGTTGGGAGCGCTCGCGAGGGCGCGCAGCGTCACGAGAACGGTGCCGTCCGAGGCGGCCGCATTGAAGGCGGAGGCGGGAATCGTCGCGGTGACGACCGCAAGCGAGCCGGGCAGTTCGCTGTCGCCCTCCTCGGGCGTCCATGTGATGGAGACTGGAGCGCCGTCGAGCAGCAGTTCGATCGGTGCGAGGATGCCGCCGGTCACGCCGCCGACGCGCACGACGGTTACCTCGCCACCCGCGGGGCGCACGCCCTCGAGCAGATCCTCCGCGTCGCTCCCGACCTGCGGTCCGGGGAGGATGCCGGTGGCATGGACCACGCGAACGGCCGTCTCACACGCATCGGCCGTGCCGTTGCCGTCGCAGTCGACATCGCCGGGGCATCGGTCGAGCAAGCCGTCGCCGTCGCAATCCTCGAGGAGGCGCGTTCGCTCGTCGCATCCGTCCGGAATGCCGTTTCCGTTGCAGTCGGGGCCCGCATGCTGCGATTCGTAGCATCCGACATCCAGTCGGCAGGAGATCATTCGGTTCGAGCCGTCCAGATCAAGTGTGCCAAGCGCCGTCGCGGCCGTTCCGAAGGGGCCTCGATCGATGAGCGGCGAATCGGGCGCGAGTCGATAGTCGCCGCCAAGCGGGTCGACGAACCGAGGATCGTCGGATGAGTTGTGTGGGCCCTCGAATCCTCCCGAGACATTCGAGTAGGCGACGAAGGGCTTGCGAAGGCCGATGAAACTGATCGGATTCGCGCTCCCCCGAATGATGCAGCCGATGATGGACGAGCGCGTGGCGCCGAATGCGAGGGTACTTCCCGCGCCCGAGGTGTTGTCGACGAGCGTCGAGCCGCGGAGCGAGAGGTTCGCGTTCGAGATTGCCTGGATCGCTCCGCCGCCGACGCTCGCGTGGTTGGAGACGAAGAGGCTTTCGGCGATCCGCGCGCGAAGTCCCCCCGCGAGCAATGCAATTGCCCCGCCCGAGGCGCCGCTGCTGTTGTCGACGAAGACGCAGCGTCGAACGATCAGGTCAGCGGCGTCAGAGCGGAGTGCGCCGCCCCCGAACTGATCGTTCGACGCACTATTCATTTGAAACGCACTGTCCTCGATCAGAAGCGTCGTGGTCGAGCCATCGGTGGCCGAGATCGCGCCGGCGACCGACGATGCGTTGCCCTCGAATCGGCAGTCGCGAATGGTTGCGGAGGAACGGTCGAGGGCGATCGCGCCGCCGGTTCCGGCCGCGGCCGGATGCGACACGCCGACATTGTTCAGGAAGACGCAATCGAGACATGTCACAGCGCCGACCAGGCAGGCGATCGCGCCGCCCACTCGCGCTTCGTTGCCGCTGAACTCGCATCGCAGGAACTGGGCCTGTCCGCCGATCAGAAACACCGCGCCGCCGCGACCGTTGGTCTGCGAGGCGATGCTGCCATTGTCGAGAAATCGCACATCCCGCGCGACGAGGTCGGTCGAGTTCGCCACCAGGCCGCCGGCGTTGACGCCGTAGCCGTCGGTGATCGTGACGCCGTCCAGGGTGACGGCGCCGCCCACGAGCGAGACGATGGTCAGCGCATTGTCGGTCAGGGTCGTCGCCTTCCCGAGCTCGCCGGACAGCACGGTCGGGTGGCCGACGATGTCGCGGAAATCCGGATCGGGCGCGCCCAGTCCAGCAAATCCGCCCACCAGCGTGACGCCTGACGGGACCTGAAACGAAGCGCTGACGAGCCCGGTTCCCGAGGGCGAGGCGTCGGATTGATCGGGTCGCTGGGTCCCCTTCGCGCAGCGGATCTCGTCGTTGCCGGGCGTTGCGGCCGCTGCGACGAGCGCATCGGTCAGAAATCGATAGGCGCTCGCCCACGATGTGCCGTTCCCTCCGGGTGCGGCCGAGGCATCAACATAGATCGCGCCTGACTGGGCTGCGGCAACGCTCGAGGTGACCACCAGGCCGCAGAGGGTGAGGGCGTATCGAATGCCTCTCTGTCGAAGGATGCGTGATGGGATGCTCTTCACGAAATCTCCATGCGCAGCGCGCGGCGCGAACAATCACGCGTCCCAGAGCCCGAGCAGCAGCGACAGGTCGGCTGCACCGACGACGCCGTCGCCATCGAGATCGGCGACGCCCGTCATGCCCCACGAGCCGAGAAGCACCGCAAGATCGGATGGGCCGACGAGCCCGTCGTCGTCGAGGTCGCCCGGTCGGCCGATCAGGCAGGTGGCCGCTTCGAGCCCGAGGCCTTGGATCATCCACGCGGATCGGGGAAAGTTTGAGGGGAGCGGCAGCATCAACTCCGGCGCGAGCGGTCCGGAGAGGTCGGCGGGAAGGTTGAACAGTGCGTAGGCGATACCGGCGTGCGGCGCAACATCGCAGTCGAGACCAACGATCGAAGTCGATCCGGGAAGCAGGACGCCGAGGAAGAAGCTCGTTCCGGCAGGTCCGATGATCGTTGGCGGAATCGCATATTGCTGAAATGTCCCGATGAGGATGGTGCCGAGGGGCATCGTGACGACGCGAATGGGCACTGCATCGTCGGGGATGCCGTCTTGGTTCGGGTCGGAGCAGACGATGAACGAGGCAAGCGCCGTCGGTGGCGGTGGGGTGGGGCCCCAACTCGCTCGCCAGTAGATGCTCACGCCGTAGAGCGTCTCCGTGGCGAGAGATGTGCGGAGGGCCTGGAGCCGGAGCGCGTTGGTTCCCGTGACCGGTGAACCAAGATTGACGAAGAGATCGCTCTCGAGGCTGATTCCATCCGCCGCGACGATGTCGCAGTGGTCGGGGAGTCCGTCCGCGTTGCAGTCGCCTACGGTGCCGGCGTTGATCTCGCACGCATCCAGGACGCCATTCTCGTCGCAGTCCGTCGCGGATCCGGCGAGCACCTCACATGCGTCATGCACGCCGTTCCCATTGCAGTCTTGGACCGACTCGCATGCGTCGGGGATCCAGTTTTCGTCACAGTCCTCGACGAGCCCTTGTCCGATGGCGACGGCGTCGGCGACTCCGTCGCCATCGCAGTCCTCGCACGCGTCGAGACCAAGCGAGCCGTCCAAGTCGGTCAGGTTCGCGTCGCCGGAATAGCGAATCTCAACCGCAAGCGAAGTCTGGTCGCTTGGCGCGCATCCCGCATCGCGAAAGTGACGGATGGTGAGGATGCCCGGCCCGCCCCGCGTGATGGATCCATACAGCGCCGGAGGGATGACCACCTGACTCGGCCCCCATGTCCCGAGGCAATCGATGGAGACATTCTGAAAGAGCCGACCGACCGGGATGCCGTTCAAAAAGACAACGCCCGAGCCACGGATCGCTCGACCGAGGGTCGTCACGCGCACTGGACTCGTCGGCACCGGTGTGGCCGGGATCTCGATCGAGATCGAGCTGTCGCCCGGAAAGGGCACAGGACCTGCTGAGATGAACTCAGAGCCGATCGCATCGCTCAGATCGGATCGTCCGTTCTCGTTACAGTCGGGCAAGTTTTCTTCGAGGACGCTCACCAATCCTCGGTCGGGAAATCCGAATGCTGCCGTCACGGGTGCGCTGACGATGATCGATCCATCGAATGGGTCAATTCGTACTTGTGCACCGTTCTGGGCACCGTTGAGCGGTGCGATCCCCTGAACGAGCGTGAGCCAGGGTGCGGGAAGAACAAAGCGATCGAAGCTCCAGGTGTCGTGCTGAAGCAGGAATCGCTCGGCGAATCCGGAGTTCTGCGGCGATCCCACCACGAGTTCGTCGTCCACGATGTCAACCGCTGCCCCGAACCTACGCGACTTGCCCGCGGCATGGGATCGCACGACCGACTGGCTGAATCCCGTGCCGGACGGCTGAAGGATGAGGACCGCACCGGCGGAGGCCCCGAAGGTGCCGTCTTCCGGAGCGCCGAGGGCGATGCGCGTTCCGTCGGTCGCGATCGTTTCGCCACAATTCGCGCCAGCCGTCAATCCCACCGGAAGGATCGTCTCGAGAAGCGTTCCGCTCGGGGGCACGATTGCATATCGATAGAGCGCGCCCGTCCATGCGCTCGCTCCCGTCTGCCCCGGCGCCGAGATGAGGAGTGAGTCTCCGTAGAACGCCACGGCTGTTCCGAACCGGCGTCCGGCAACCGGTTCTGGATTCGCGATGGATGCGGTGAGCGTCCAGCCCCGTGGACCTCTCGTGAGGATTTCGACTTGCCCGATGTCTTGGAGAGAGCTGTCGACAAACGGCCGCCCCAATGCGATGGTGTCGCCACGCATGGCGATCGAGCTTGGGCTTGGTGGCCCGGGGAGATCGACCGCCGCCTCAAGAACCCACCCGTCGGCACCGCGCACATAGGTCCGAACGCCGGTGGCCGAGAGCGCCGCGCAACGAAGGCCGTCGAGCGCGATCGCACCGGCGAACCCAATCAACCCCGCTGGCTCGAGCGTCCCGTCGAGCATCCAAGAGCCACCCTCGCGCCGGTACATCCTGACGGACCGCGGAGCGGTGAGCCCTCCTTGTACGCCGTTGATCGCGAGAAAGAGGTCGCTGACGGCAACGACTCTCCCGAACTGACCGAGCGTCGCATCACCGGTCGTTCGCCAGACCTCGCCGAACGCCCCGTCGCCGAAGGCCAGTCGTCGGAAGTCGGCCTCCGGCGGCGTCGCCGACGCTACGCCGGTGGCGGCGCCAACCATCCATGTGATCAATATGACCAACAGGCGGCAGGTGCGTTCATCGTCCGCGGTCGACGCACGGATACGGCTCAAGATCCGCATGCCATCCCTTATACGGAGGGCAGTTCGTCCTTCAGTCGCAAATCTGACATTTCGCTCAAATCTTCGCGCCGCAGCCGCCGTCAGGTCAGGCTCACCGGCATCACGACATACAGGAAATCGGATCCGGCCTTGATGACGCCCGGCTTGTTCGGGGCCTTCAGCTCGATGATGACCTGCTGGGAATCGATCACCTTCAGGACATCGGTAATGAACTGCGGGTTGAAGCCGATTTCGATCGGTTCGCCCTCATACTTCTCGACATCGACCTTGATCTCGGCCTCGCCGAGCTCGGGGGCTCGGCTCGAGAGGACGAGCTGGTTGCCGCCGAAGGCCATGCGGACGCCCTTGCTCTCCTCGTTGGTGAGGAGGGCAGCGCGGCGCACGGCGCTCGTCAGCTCGCCGGCGTCGAAGGTGACGCGCTTGTCCTGCTCCTTCGGAATGACATCCTCGAAGGGCGGGAAGCTGCCCTCGACGAGTCGTGTGGAGAGCACCGCGGCGTCGGCCCCCTCACCCACCTTGAAGAGCACGAGGTTGTCCTCGCGGGCGACCGAAACGAGCTCATCCGGATCGGAGAGCAGCTTGCCGACGATGTTCAGGGCCTTCGTCGGAATGATGCAGGAGCTGTCGTGGTCGGCGGCACGCGAGCACTCACCCTTCGCGAGGGCGAGGCGACGACCGTCGGTGGCGACCATGCGGAGGCGCTTGGCCTTTCGCTCGAGCTGGACGCCGTTGATCGCGTAGCGGCTGTTGTCGACCGCGGTCGCGAAGAGCGTGCGATGGATGAGTCGGGCGAGCGTGCCGGCCGTCGTCTCGAAATCCATCTTGTTCGCCGGGTAGCCATGCACGCCGGGGAAGTTCTTCGGGTCCTGTCCGAAGATCTTGAAGGTCGAGTCCTGGCCCTTGATCACCGCAACGCTGTTCTTGACCTCGATCGAGAGCGTCGAATCCTCGCTTGCCCGCACGATCTGGTTGAGCTTGTCGGCCTGAATGAGGGCTTCGCCCTCGTCGGTGATCGAGACGCTCGCGACCGGAACGCTCAGGCCCACTTCGGTATCGGTCGCGCTGATCGTGAGCACGCCGCCGCGGGCCACGAACTTGATGCAGAGGAGAACCGGCGAAGGCGTTCTCGACGCCACCACGCTCCCGGCAAGGGCGAGGGCATCGAGAAGGGCAGAGCGATCGCAGACGAGCTTCATGGCGGGAGCGTCCTTTGGCGTCCGGGGGCGGACGCGAGGCTGAGCGGGTTCGCCGTTCTGGGGCGAACCACCGTCGGTCGCGGGGGGGGCCGCGCCCGAGCGCAACCCGTGGGACCGTCCGATCCGGGAGTGTACGGGAACCCGAACCCACTGCGAGATGCGCGGCCGCGCTGGACCGGGAACCGGCTCGACGGGGGCCGGATTCGGTCCTCCACGCGTCAGGCGCATACCATGCCCCCCATGCTCTACCGGATTGCCCGAGCGGTCGCCGAGGCCTTCAAGTTCGTCGCACTTGGCGGCTTCATCGTGGCCTTCTTCACGGCTTTCGCCTTCGTCTTCATCCTGCCGATCGTGCCGCTCTTCCTCATCATCTCGGCGCCCTTCGTCCTGGTGCTCTGCTGGCTGACGAGCGACATCCTGAGCAATCTCGAGAAGTTCCTCGCCCGCCGTGCCCTGCGCGGGGATCGCTGCCCGGCCTGTGCCGCCGGCATCGAGCGCTTCGTCGTCGGCAAGGAGACCGTCAGCGAGTGTCCGGCCTGCCGGAGGATCTATGAGGCCGATGGCGACATCTGGCAGCGCGATCCCGACGCGACGGCGACGGCCGCCGAAGGCGTCGCCGAGGGCACGCAGCGCGGAAGCGACGACGGCGTGCAGTTCGCCGCCCGGTGAGCGAGCGGGGTGGGGCCGCAGCTTCGCGGCATCAAACGCGGCCGATCAGGTTCGCCGCGAGGGTGGTGGGGGATCTTCGTCCGAATCGGGTTCGCCGTCGTCCGGGTCGCGGGTGCCGAGATCGACGGTCGACCAGTCGATCGCCGCCGCCTCCTCGCGACGCAGGCGAATCGCCTCCTCGGCCCGAGCGAGATCGGTCTCACGGACGAGAAGCTTCACGCGACCCGGCGCCTCGGCTCGAAAGCTGCCGGTGTAGCCGCCGGCGATGACGCACGGGATGCCCTCCGAGAGCAGCGTTTCGCGCATGATCGCGGCCTGCCACTCGTCGTTGAAGGTCGCGGCGACGACTTCGCGTTCGGGATCATCCGCCGCCACGCGATGCGCTCCCTCCGGCAACGCCGTGCAGGAAATGCATGGCCGCGTCGCGCACCTGTTCGGCGACCTGCGGATGGGCGACCTCGATGCGGATCGGCAGCCCCGGTTCGACATGGGCGATGAGTCGCTGGCCGGTTGCGACGATTGCTATCGATACACCCGGCCCGGGCTCGCCCTCGGCGAGGAGCGCGCGGACAAGTTCGCGGAGCGTGTGCAGGTCGCGCGGTCCGCATGCCAGCGGATCGCGGGTGTTCTGCTCGAGGCTCGCCTGCGAATCGATCTCCTGCCACGCCTCATTCGAGGCGAGTCCGAAGCTCACGCGATCGAGAATCGGGCGCCAAGTCGCACGGGGAAAAACATAGAGCGGCGTGAGATGCAGCTTGTGAAGGATCGTCTCGAGGGTCGGCGCGAGGTGTTCGACGGGGCAGGGAACGATGTGCTTCGCGCCATCGCTAGCGACACTCTCCGAAGCGTTGAGCTCGACGATCATCGGAGCGCGGCGATCCTCTCCCGCATGGGCGTTGACCGGGGCAAGGACCAGTGCAATGCCACCATCAGCCTGAGGTGACTCGACCACTCCGCGAGCCTTCAACTCGGACCGGACTTCGGCGATATCGACGAACTCCACAGGGCCTCCCGGGGACTCGAGATCGACGGCCGCATCTGGCACACGCCCCGATCGGGCCTGTACCGACTCCGATGCGACCGCGGTGAGGGCACCATCGCCTCGCCGGACCATGACGATACCGCCCGATCGTGGCCACTCAAGAGGTAACCCGCGTCTCCGTGTACGATCCCACCTCGTTCCCCACCTCCCGATGCGCACGGTTCTCTTCGTCTGCACAGGCAACACCTGCCGCTCACCAATGGCGGAGGGCATCGCGCGGATGTTGCAGAAGCAGGGAAAGCTCCCTGCGGATCTCTTCTTCGCCTCCGCCGGCACCGCCGCGGGCGACGGCTGGCCGATGAGCGAGGAGACCGCCGCGGTCCTCGATCGGCTTGGGGCGACGCCGGACGGCCACTCGAAGCAACTGACCCAGGCGATGGTCGAGAAGGCGACGATCGTCTTCGGCATGACCAGAAGCCATGTGGCCCAGGCTCAGGCGTTGGTTGAGCGAGCGGTCTCCGACAAGATTCTGCCGATCGATCCGACCGGCGATGTCCAGGATCCGATCGGTCTCGGCCAGGAGGCCTACGACGCGGTCGGGAAGCGACTGGTGACGCTGATCCCCCAACGGCTGCATGAGGTGTTGAAGCCATGAAGATCGCACTCGGAAGCGACCACCGCGGACTCGTCGTCGCGAACGCCCTCGTGAATCATCTCCGCGCCGAGGGGCACGAGGTGGAAGTGCTGGGCGAGTGCAACGCGACGAGCTGCGACTACCCCGATGTCGCGTGGCTCGTCGGGCGGGCGATCGCTGACGCGCGCGTCGATCGCGGCATCCTGATCTGCGGCACCGGCATCGGCATGTGCATCGCGGCGAACAAGATTCACGGCATCCGCGCCGCGATGGCCCAGGACGAACTCTCCGCCCAGCTCAGTCGCACGCACAACGACGCGAATGTGCTTTGCCTTAGCGCCGATCTCATCGGCCAGACGCTCGCGAAGCGCGTCGTCGATGTCTGGACGAAGACGCAGTTCGAGGGCGGGCGCCACCAGCGTCGCCTCAACAAGATCGCTGCGATCGAGCGCGGCGAGGATCCGGTCGTCGTCCGCGCGTGAGTCGCGCTCGTGGCGTCGTGTGCGTGCGACACGGCGTTCTGCGCGATTCGCGCCTTTGATTCAACACAGCGGACACAGGATTCTGCACAATTCGACCAGACTCACCACAGAGGACACAGAGAGCACAGAGGGGGCACAGAGAGGGAAAAGAGCGTGTCTTGAGGTCGTGAGCGGCCATCCAGCTTCGATTCCAGCTTCGATTCCAGCTTCGATTCATGGTCGATCTCAGACCTCTCCAGATGAGTGAGCGGGCAAACAAGCGAGCGAGAAGGAAATGCCCCTACGAGGTGGATCACGGAAGCTTCCGTTGCGTTCGACCCGGCTTTTCCGCTCTGTGCCCCCTCTGTGGCCTCTGTGTCCTCTGTGGTGCATTCACGACGCGAATCGTGCAGAAGGCTGTTTCCTCTGTGGTTCTCTGGAGCGTCGGTCACGAGCGTCAGCCGCTCAGGTGAAGCTCTTCGCGATGTCGTACAGCAGTCGCACGCCGAAGCCGGTCGGTCCCGGCGAGCCGTAGGGATCGGCGGATCCGTCGATGTTCGCGACGCCGGCGATGTCGACATGCGCCCACGGGATGCGCTCGTCGACGAAGAAGGAAAGGAACGCGCCTCCCTGTAGCGGATGGCCGAGCCGACTCGGATTCGAGTTGATGATGTCGGCGTGCTGGCTTCGCATGTGCTCGCGATGCTCGCTCCAGAGCGGCAGGTGCCAGACGCGATCGCCCGTCCGTTCGCCGGAGCGCTCGACGCGGGCCCGGAAATCGTCGTGCGTGCACATGAGCCCCGCGCACCACGAGCCGAGCGCCGTCACCACGCCGCCGGTCAGCGTCGCAATGTCGACGATGTGTGATGGCTTGAGCGTCTTGCACGCCCACGCGAGCGCATCGGCGAGGACGAGGCGACCCTCGGCGTCGGTGTTCGTGACCTCGACCGTCACGCCGTTGTAGAGCTCGATGATGTCATCGGGGCGATAGCTGTCCGAGGAGACCATGTTCTCGGCGGCGGGCAGGAGGGCGGTGACGCGCACCGGCAGCTTCGCCGACGCGATCGCATGCATCGCGCCGAGCACCGCCATGCCGCCGCACTTGTCGTACTTCATCCCCTTCATGCCGTTGTTCACCTTGAGGGAATAGCCGCCCGTGTCGTAGGTGATCGTCTTGCCGACGAGGCAGAGGTGGACATCCTTTGCCGTGCGGGCGACCTTCCTCGGACGCCAGTCGAGCATGATGAGACAGGGCTTGGCCTCGGAGCCCATGCCGACGGCGACGAGGCCGCCCATGCCGAGTCGCTTGGCCTCGGCGAAGCTGATGAGTCGGTAGCCGAGCCGATGGGCTTTCGCCAGGCGACGGGCTTCGCTTGCGACCCAGGCCGGCGTGCAGACATTCGGCGGCGTGGCGGCCGCGGTCCTGGCGACATTGACGCTTTGGGCGAGCGTGTAGCCGGTCTCGATCCCGCCGACGAGATCGCGGTGGGAGGAGCCGATCGAGAGCGTGCCGGCGGCCTTGCGCCGCGTGGAGGCGTTGCCCTGAAAGGCGCCGAACTGCCAATTCGCGAGTCCGATGCCCTCACCGAGCGCCTGGCCCATCTCCTCCAGAAGCTGATCGTGATCGGCGTCCTTGGCGAAGGTCCCCGCCGGGCACTCGATCGACGCCGCGGCGATGCCGGCTCGCTCGAGAGCCCTCACCAGGCGGGCGCCGGCGGTGCGCATCGATTGGGCGGAGACCGCTGCGCGCTTCCCGATGCCAAGGAGCACCGTGCGCTCGTCGAGGATGCGCACCTCGCCGTTGTCGGCGAGAAATCCCGCTGCGCTTGCGCCCTTCACCAGGGTCCGCAGCGTTCGGTCGAGCCCGTCGGAGACGAGGAGGTGAACGGTGGCGCGGGTGCGGGGAAGTCGGGATGGGAAGCTGATGGTGGAAAGCACGAGGAACCTCGAAGGAAGTCGAGGACGATACAGCGCGGCGAGCGGATACGCTCGTTGCATGGACTCGCTCACCCGCATGGCGATCGCTCTTCTCCTTCCGCTCTGCCTGCTCGCCCTGGGCTTCGAGCGGGATGCGCGGGCGGGCGAACTCGTCGAGGTGCGCTTCGAGGTGAGCGCGCCCCCGACGACGCCCGCCGACGGAAGGCTCTTCGTCGCGGGCTCGCCGACGGAACTGGGCGGGTGGAAGCCCGACGGCGTCGCGTTGCGTCGCGAGGGCGACCGCTTCGTCGCGGCGGTGCGCGTGCCCGCCGGTCCATTCGAATGGAAGGTGACGCTCGGCTCGTGGGACCGCTGCGAGACGAACGCCGACGGCTCGGAGCGGACAAATCGCACGAGCGTCGCTGCCGAGGGAACGCTGCTGCGGGCGGAAGTGCTTCGCTGGCGCAGCGGAAGCGAGCCGATTTCAAGCACGATGACCGGCGATGTGCGCGTTGTCGGTCCGCTTGGCGGTGAGGCGAGCGGCATCGAGCCGCGCATGCTCACGATTCGCGTGCCAAGCGGATACGCCGATCGAGCGAACGCCGAGAGACGCTATCCGGTGATCTATTTTCTTGATGGTCAGAATGTTTTCGATCGCTCGACGAGCTTCTCGGGCGTCGAGTGGGCTGCGGATGAAGCGCATGACATGCTTCTCGGCGAAGGTGCGATCGACGCCGCGATTCTCGTCGGCATCCCCAACTCGCCGAAGCGCATGGACGAACTCACCTTCGTGCGCGACGCCTCGCGCGATGCCGGCGGCGGCGGCGAGGCGTTCCTTCGCTGGCTGATCGATGACGCGAAGACGACCGTCGATCGGATGTATCGAACGAAATCGGATCGCGCGTCCACCACGCTCGTCGGCAGCTCGCTCGGCGGGCTCTTCGCGCTCGAGGCGGTCGCACGGCGCGGCGATGTCTTCGGTCGAGCCGTCGCGATGAGTCCGAGCCTCTGGTGGGCCGACGAGGAACTGCTGCGCCGCTTGTCCGCGCCCGGGGCGACGCTTCCCGATCCGATCGCGCTGTGGTTCGACATGGGCACAGCCGAGCAGCGGGCCGTTCCCGATGGCCATGTCGAAAGGGCCCGGCGACTCGAGGCGCTCTTCGCCGGCAGAACGACGGTGCGCTGCGTCATCGACGATGGCGCGAAGCATCACGAATCAGCGTGGGCAGCGCGTCTGCCCGCGGCGCTGCGGTGGACGATGCGCACGAAGCAGCCGTGAGGCGATCGTCGCTGTCACTGTTTTTCGTGTGCGCCCATGACGCATTGACTGAATGATGTCGGCGGAAGCGATCCACGGCAGTCATGCGCCCATCAGAAGCGAGCTGATCACGATACGGACGCATGGGGAAGGGACCGCATGGTGGAGCGATCGTACGGCGCGACGGCGACGGCGATTCGCACAATCATCCGAAAGGCGCAACCACCATCGAAGCGTAATACTGCCCGCCGAAGCCGATGGCGTTGCAGAGAATGGCCTTCCCGCGGGCGAGGGGCCGCGAAGCTCCGCGCACGATGTCCGCTGCACAGGCCGGATCGGGGCGCTCGCAGTTCACCGTCGGCGGCAGGATCCCGTCGCGACAGGCGAGCGCAGCGGCGGTGACCGAGAGGGCGGGGGTCACCGCGCCGGTCTGCCCGAGACTTCCCTTGATCGAGAAGACGGGCGGCGTCGCATCGCCAAAGACCATGCGAATTGCCTCACATTCGAGCGGATCGTAGAAGACGCTCGCGCTGCCGTTGGCGCTGATCGCGCCGATGTCGCGCGGTTCGATCTCGGCGTCGCGCAAGGCAGCGCGCATCGCCCGGACCATCGGCGTCGGATCCGCCACGGGCTTGAACGGGTCGTATGGCGGACGGGTTCCCGATCCGATCGCCGCCCAACCGAGGATGCGGGCGATCGGACGCAACGGCGATGGAGCGCCGCTCGCATGCTCGCGCTCGATGACGAGGCATGCGGCACCTTCACCCGGAATGTTGCCGCCGCGATCGATATCGAACGGGCGGCTGGCGATCGAAGGGCGATCGTTGAAGCGCGTGCAGAGCGCTCGCGCAGCGGACATGGCCGTCCAGAAGGAGGGCGTGATCTCCGCTTCCGCGCCGCCGGTGAGCACGCGGTCGGCCTTCCCGAGCCGAATCCAGTCGACGGCAAGCCCGATCGCGTCGAGGCCGGAGTTGCATCCGCTCGAGAGCGTCGCGACCGGTCCCTGCGCGTCGGTGCGCCGAATGAGCTCGCAGGTGAGCGCATGGCTGAAGCCGCGAAACGCAGCGACCGGCGAGGCGATCGCTCCCGCACTGCTTCGCCCGCAGACGTCCTCGATGAGATCGGCCATGCCGACGCCGGAGCCGATGGCGACGCCGAGCATCGACGGGTCGCAGGCCCCACGCTCGGCGACGCTGCGCATCGCCTGTTCGGCGGCATGCAATCCGAGCCGCATCGCTCTCGGTTCGGGCTGAAGCGGATGAAGGGGTTGGGGAGCGGGGTCGATCACCTGCGCCGCGACGCGACATTCGATCGGCGCTGTCGGGAAGCGCGTCATGGCCGTGAGCCCGCTTCGCCCATCGAGAAGCCCGCGCCAGAGCGAGTCGGTGTCGGCGCCGAGCGCCGATGCGCTGCCGAGACTCGTGATCACGATCGAAGGCCGGTTCACTGGCCACCTCGCTCGCAGGCGGCACGCTCGTCGAGGATTGTCGCGATGCGTCGGGCCAGGCTTCCGATCGTGGTGATGCCGCGAAGCATCGCCGCATCGAGCGGCTCATCGAGCGTGACGCGATGCGAGGCGGGCAATCCCGCAGCGAGCTCGCACTCGAGCTGCGACAGGAAGGCGATCGTGGCAAGCGAGTCAAGGCCGATGTCGTTGAGAGGGAACGCACAGGTCATGGTCGCGGCGGGCTCGCGAAGCTCGACGAAGCGAGCCTCGGCAAGGCGTGCGATGGCCGTGCGGATGGCATCGCAGATCGCTCTGCTGCGAGGAGAGTCACAGGTGCCGCAGTCGCACTGCATGCATGGTTCGATGGGAGTTCTGGGCATGGGCAGAGTTGTCACGAAGGCGGTCGTCGGCGTGCCTCGCAACAACTGCGGGCTCCGTGTGAGACAAGCGGGCGAGATCGCGTTGCGTTACGACGCAGCACGCTCTGGAACAGGATCCTGCACAAATCACCCAGAGAACCACAGAGGCTCAGAGGGCACAGAGGCAGCACAGAGAAGGCGAAAGAGGAGACAGGTGCGTGCGCGTTGATGCAGACGTGCCGGTGCCGGAGGGACCTGAGGAGCGCAGGCACTGGGAACGATGAGAAGTCCTGACCCAAGTCAAGTCCACTCTGCGTCTACGAGTGTGTGCGACGAGTTCCCTGTTTCCGTTGGCTTAGCTGTGCATCCAGGATTCTGCACAAATCACCCAGAGAACCACAGAGGCACGGAGGGCACAGAGGATGCACAGAGAAGTCGAAAGAGGAGACAGGTTGCGCGGGCGTTGATGGAGACGTGCCGC
>VYLE01000146.1_pt1 | contig 64997 bp, 51 predicted proteins | sample 5114391 | NCBI WGS metagenome assembly VYLE01 (sample SAMN12291771, study PRJNA351875) | freshwater metagenome | isolation source: freshwater lake | place: USA: Michigan, Kent Lake | collected 2013-08-15 | reverse complement strand
AACCTGCTGCTGGCCGGCGGCGCCATCCGGGCGGCCGGCGAGGTTGCGGCGCGCGGCGAGGCGCGGCGCACGCGCTCGGACTGGATGAAGATCGAGCGTGACCGGGGCATCTCGGTCTCCGCCTCGGTGATGACCTTCGAGTTCGACGGCTTCATGTTCAACCTGCTCGACACGCCGGGCCACGAGGATTTCTCCGAAGACACCTACCGTACACTGACGGCGGCAGACTGCGCCGTCATGGTGCTCGACGCCGCCAAGGGTATCGAGCCGCAGACGCTGAAACTTTTCGAAGTCTGCCGGATGCGCGACATCCCGATCGTCACCTTCATCAACAAGATGGACCGAGAGGCGCTGGAGCCCATCGCGCTGCTCGACGAGGTGCAGGACAAGCTGCAGCTCGACACGGCGCCGCTTTACTGGCCGGCCGCGAGCGGACAGCGTTTCTCCGGCATGCTGGACCTGAAGCGCGACGTGTTCCTGCAGTTCGAGCGCCGCCCGGGCGAGCCTGCGCGCATTGGCCCGGCAACCGAAATTCCTGCCGATACCGCCAGCCTGAAGGCGAACCTTGATCCCTACGTCCTTGCCGAACTCACCGAAGGCATCGAGATGGCGCGCAGCCTGCTGCCGGCCTTCGATGCGGAGGCCTTCCGGTCCGGCAACATGACGCCGGTCGTCTTTGGCTCGGCGCTGCGCTATTTCGGGGTCGCCGAACTCCTCCGTACGCTGCACACCTATGCTCCCGCGCCGCGCGACCAGAAGGCCGTGAAGAAGAACGAGCCGATCCGCGTGCACGCGGCAGACCCTTCGGTCAGCGGCTTCGTGTTCAAGATCCAGGCGAACATGGATCCCAACCACCGCGACCGCGTGGCCTTCGTGCGCCTCTGCTCCGGCGAATTCCGGCGCGGCATGCGCCTCAAGACGGCCGGCGGAAAACAGCTCAACATCCATAACCCGATGATGTTCATGGCTCAGGACCGCGAAATTGCCGAGACGGCCTATGCCGGCGACGTGATCGGCGTGTCTAACCATGGCCAGCTGCGTGTGGGGGATTCATTGTCCGAGAGCGGAGAAATCCAGTTCGGCGGCATTCCGAACTTTGCGCCGGAGCTCCTCCGCCGCGCCCGCGTGAAAGACCCAATGAAGGCGAAGCACCTGCGCAAAGCGCTGGAAAGCCTCGCCGAGGAAGGCGTCACGCAGCTCTTCACGCCGCAGATCGGCTCGGACATGATCGTCGGCGCCGTCGGCCAGCTGCAGTTCGAGGTTATGATCGAGCGGATGACGGCGGAATATGCACTCGAAGTCTTCTTCGAGCCCGCGCCTTACAATGTGGCCCGCTGGATCTCCTCGGATGATCCGAAAAAGATCGAGGAGTTCCTGGAGAAGAACAAGTCCGCCTCCGGAACAGATCTCGACGGCGCGCCGGTCTATCTCGCCAAGAATGCCTGGGATGTTGGGTACGCGCAGGAAAAGAACCCGGGGATCCGGTTCACGGCCACCAAGGAACGGTCGATCTAGTTGCCGCTGACGTCCGGGTTCGCGTCGGTCTCGCCGGCAAGGTCGGCGGCCGGCACCTCGACGTTTGCTTCGCCCCAGTAGGAGGCGTCCACGCGGGGCGAGACGCCGGAGATGGCGAGCAGGTTTTCTTCCGGTTTGCCGAAGCCCTGTTTCAGTTCGCAGCGCGCGCCGCTGCTTCCATAGGCCTCGACGAAGGACCAGGCCTGGCAAACACCGTCTTCGCTGCAGGCCGCTTCGCAGGCGAGCGGCGTGGAGCCGGCATCCACCTTGTAGGTCGAGCCATGGCGGTAGATATAGATTTCATGTCCGGGCGCAGCCGGGCCGCCAGTGGCCGACATGCCGGTCGCCGTGAGGCGGCTCATTTCGGGCGAAGAGACGGCCTTGCGCGAGACACCGTCGGCGCTGGCGGAAAATCCGAGGCAAGCTGCGGCGGCGAGCAGAATGGCGATACGCATGGGGCGCTCCTCACGGGAATATAGCAGACGGGAGCCTAGCCGAGGCGCGTTAACGAGCCGTTAGCCATGCGCTTGCCGTAGGGCGGGATTTATCCCGCCGACCGCGCGATGGCGGGATAAATCCCGCCCTACGATCCGATCAACCCGGCCCGCTTTTCCTCGATTTCCAGCCATTCCATCTCGATGGATTCGAGCTCGCCCCGGGCGGCGCCGATTCGGGCGGACTTCTTGTTGAACGCCGCCGCGTCCCGGGTGTAGAGGCTGCCATCGGCGAGTTCTTTCTCCAATGCCGCAATCTCTGCCTGCAGTTTCGGGATCAGCGCGTCGATTTCCTTTTGCCGGTGCTCATCCTTGAAAGAGAGTTTTGCCGCGGCTTTGGGTTTTGCCGGGGCAGGGGCAGCCTCTCTCGGTTTTTCCGCCTTCGGAGCATCCTTCCGCCGCACGGTTTTCAGCTGTTCCTGCGCATCGCTCCATCCGCCCGCCGTCTGGATCCACTCGCCGCCGCCGATGGGGGAGAGGCAGCTCGTCACCGTCGCATCCAGGAACGCGCGGTCATGGCTGACCAGCAGCAGCGTGCCTTCGTAAGCGAGCAGCATGTCTTCGAGAATCTCCAGCGTCTGCATGTCGAGATCGTTGGTCGGCTCGTCCATCACGAGGAGGTTTGACGCCTTGGCAAGGCCGATGGCGAGGGCGAGGCGGTTGCGCTCCCCGCCGGAGAGCGCGCCGACCGGCTGGCGCAGCTGTTCGGGGCGGAACAGGAAATCCTTCGCATAGGCCGCCACATGCCGCTGCTGGCCCTGCACATTGATCGAGTCCCCGCCCATCGGCGTAAGCGCTTCCCACATCGTATCGGTGGCTTTCAGCGTGTCGCGCGTCTGGTCCTGATAGGTCACCTGCAGCGTCTTCGAATGCGTCACCGTTCCGGCGTCCGGGGCAATCTCGCCGAGCAGCAGGCGCACCAGCGTTGTCTTGCCCGCGCCGTTCGGCCCGATGATCCCGATCCGGTCACCGCGCAGGATGCGCAGGTCGAGAGACTTGGCGATCGCTAGCGGGCCGTCCGCCGTCTGATAGGTTTTCGAAAGGCCCTTAGCCTCGATCACCTTCTTGCTCATTGCCTCGCCGGCATCGGCAACAAATTCGGTCGTCGCCTTCCGGTCGTTCAGGGCGGTGCGCATCTGGGCGTGCGCCACGCGCAGGTCCTTCAGCCGCGCGAGGCGGCCCTGGTTGCGCTTGCGCCGCGCGGTCACGCCGCGTGCCAGCCAGTGCTGCTCATCCTTCAGGTGCGTCGTCATCCGGCGCAGCTGGCGGGCATCTTCTTCCTCGATCTGCTCCGCCCACTGATCAAACTTGACATAGCCTTCAGGGCTCTTCAGCACCTTGCCCTGGCGCAGCCACAGCGTGTTGGTCGACACCGTCTCCAGAAAGCGCCGGTCGTGGCTGACCACCAGCACGACACCGTTGAAGGCCTTCAAGCGCGCCTCAAGGTATTCGATCATCGGCACGTCGAGATGGTTCGTCGGCTCGTCCAGCAGCAGGATGGACGGCTGCTTCGCGAACGCCTTGGCCAGCGCTGCCCGCCGCTTCTGCCCGCCCGAAAGTTTTGCCGGGTCGGCCTGAGGGTCAACACCGAACTCCATCAGTTCGGCCTCGGCCATGTAGACGCCGTCCAGCCCCTCGGCGGCATAGTCGAGCACAGTGGCAAAGCCTGAAAGGTCAGGCTCCTGCGTCAGCGTGGCATAGGTGATGCCCGGCTGGCGCCAGACTTCGCCGGAATCCGGCTCGATCATCTCGGAGATGATCTTCATCAGGGTCGACTTGCCCGCCCCGTTGCGGCCGACCAGCGCCGCGCGTTCGCCCTTGGAGAGCGACAGCGTCACGCCTTCGAACAGCGGTCCGCTGCCGAACGTCAGGCGCACATCGGTGAGGGAAATCAGGGGAGGCTGGGCCATGGCCGGGGAGATAGCGGCTGGCCCGCGCAGAAGCTAGGGGGAGAGCGCTGCCACCGCCCTCATCGCCGCATCAGTTGAAGGTATAGCTGACAAAGATGCCCGCGCTGAACTGGTCCGCATCGCCCCGGAGGGTCACCAGCGGGCTGTCGCCCGCATCGCCGGAGAGGCGGTCATATCCCGCAAAGGTCACGACCGACCATTTGAAGTCGCGGTCGAGCGGAATGATGCCGAGCGCGCCAACGCCGTAGCTGTTGACGCCGCCTCCAGCCTCGTAGACCGGCAGGCCCGAGCCGAATGACTGGTCCGGGGTCACGCCGAAATAGGCGGCATTGTAAGTCTCGTCGACGATCCGCGCCCGCGGCCCGGCCGACCAGATGACCGGCGGGCCGAAACCCTTCAGCACGCCGCCAACGCTGGCATCAAGGTCCAGCACCAATCCCTCGTGACCGGATACCGCCTGGCGCAGTTCAGCGCCGAGGGACACGGGCCCGTTTTCATAGGTGACGAAGCCGCCAAGCTCGAAACTCGTGTCGACATCGCCGAGGCCGAGAAGGTCATTGGTTCCGCCTCCCGAAACAGCAAATGCCTGGTCACCGTCCTCGTTGCGGGAAAACCTGATGCGGCCGATAGGGCCCGCTTCGAAGTTGTCGGTCTTGATCCAGTTATAGCCGATACCCTCCTGGACGGAGGCAAAGAACCGGTCGCCATAGGCGATCTGGATATTGGGCAGGACCGACAGCGCATAATCGTCATCGCCCTCATAGGTCGGCGCGGAGAGCGCGCCTGTGCCGAGGGTGAACTGCCAGCCCTCCGGCGGCTCCGGCGCCTGCGCGATTGCAGGAAGGGCGCTGCACGAGAGGGCAGCGAAAAGCAGGCAGGCCCGCATGGAAATCTCCTTGGTTGCTGGGCCGCAATACGGCGCGCGAGGGGCCTTGGATCATCCCTGTGGCCGCGTATCCGATCCGGGCGGGCCTGCCGCGACGTGACCTCTGGACGTGCCATGGTCCGCGCCGGAAAGTCCGTTCCATGTCAGAACTCACTCCTCCCGAAGGCTACGCGCCGCACTTCCGCAAATCGCGCTTCACCGATCCGTGGGAGCCGCTCTTTTCAAAGACGGAGCGTCGGCACGTCTCCATCGGCCTGCATCTCACCGAAGCACACTGCAATTCGCGCGGCCTTGTGCATGGCGGTCTGATCGCCTCGCTGGCCGACAATGCGATGGGCCTCTCCTGCGTCGCGGCGCTCAGCGAGGAGGGCCGCGGCCCGAAGGGTGGTCTCGTCACGGTGTCCCTTTCCACGGATTATCTCGGCAGCGCCCGGCTCGGCCAATGGCTGGCGACGGACACGCATTTCGTGAAGACCGGCGGCTCGCTCTGCTTTGCCGATTGCCTTGTCCGCGCCGATGGCCAGCCCATCGCCCGGGCCAATGCCACGTTCAAGGTTCTGAGCGGCGATTAACCCTCGCTTCGCAGCTGGCCGCCATATTGCAGGGGCACGCGATCCCGCGCTCCCTGCGACCAGCCGCCCGCCCGATGTCCTTGATTAATGCCTCTTGCGCGCTGCCACCTGTCCCGCCGCGGAACGCCGGGGCCGGAACGGTGCGCGGATGCTGAGAGCCCAGATCCTCCAAGGCATGTCCTGGCTGCTCGCCGGGCGTCTTGCCGGCAACCTTCTCGGCCTTGCCAGCACGCTGATTGCGGCGCGCCTGCTGGTACCCGAAGATTTCGGCCTGATGGCCATCGGCATGGGCGTTCTGGCACTGGCCGGCGCGCTTGTGGACCTGCCCGTCGGCGCAGCGCTGGTGCAGATGAAGAGTGCCTCCAAGGCGGATTTCGACACTGCCTGGACCATCAATGTGCTGCGCGGCGCTATCGTCTCGGCGCTGATGCTGCTGGCGGCCTGGCCCGCCGCCTTGCTGATCGGAGACATGCGCGTTGCGGGCCTTGTTGCCGCCCTCGCCGCCTATCCCTTGCTTACCGGCCTTCGCAATGCCTGGTTCGAGCAATACATCCGCGACTTGGATTTCCGCCGCGAGGCGCTGGTGGACTTGCTCTCCAAGCTCGCCTCGCTGGTCGCCATGGTGTGGGTCGCCTGGGCCACCCGCAGCTATTGGGCGCTGGCCTTCGGCGTCGTCGCCGGTGCTTTCGTCTCGACACTGATGACCTATGTGCTGCGCCCGCAACTACCGGCGTTCAGCCTCAAATCCTTTGCCAAGTTCTTCCACTTCTCAATCTGGGTTGGCCTCGGCAGCATCGCCGACAGTTTCCGCGATGCGACGACCACCTTCTTCATCGGCCGCGTGCTCGGAAATGCGAAGCTCGGCTTCTTCGCCATCGGCTCGCAGTTCGGCGAGCGGCTGGAACTTGTCCTCTATGCGCCGCTGGAGCGCACTCTGTTTGCCGCCTTCTCGTCCATCCAGGACGATCTCGAGCGCGTGCGCGGCGCTTACCTTCGCGGCATCCATGCGGCTGCCGCCATCATCCTGCCGGTGTGTCTCGGCATCGGCCTCATCGCGCCGGAGCTGATCGCGCTGGCGCTCGGCCCTGACTGGACCGAGGCGGCGCTCGTGCTTGCCTTCATCGCGCCCGCCACCGCGCTCTACCTGCTCGCCGGCCTCAGCAATTCGCTGACCAATGCGCTGGGCCACCCGAAGGCGCTGTTCCGCTACAAGCTGATTTCTGCCTTGCTCAACGTACCCGCACTGGCGCTGGGGATCACGCACATGGGGCTCACCGGCGCGCTCTGGGCCTGCGTGTTCACGGCGGCCGGATGGTATCTCTTCAGCCTGCATGTTGCCGCGCAGGTCACCGGCCTCACACGCCTCGCCCAGATCTCCGTCATCGGACGATCGCTTACCTCGAGCCTGCTGATGGCCGCCGCCGTCTGGGGCATGCGCGCCCTGTTGCCCGGCGGGCAGGGGGAGAATTTCTGGGAAACGCTCGCGGATGCGGCCATCCTCTCCGCTGCAGGTGCAGCGGCCTATGCCGCCTGCCACTTTACCTTGTGGCAGTTTGCCAATCGTCCTCAGGGTATTGAGTCGATGCTTCTGGCTTTCCTGTCGAAGCGTGCCGCCCGGGATTGAGCGTCAATCGCCCGGAGGCCGGCGCTTCCATCGACGAGGCAATTTCCTCCGCAAAGGCCTTCAGCATGCGGTCGACCCCGTCGCCGAACGCTTCAGTGCCTGCCTTGCTGCCGAGCCCCATCGTCTTGTTGGCATCGAAGATGAAGGGTTCTCCGTCAATCATCACGTAATCGATCTTGCCATAGTCCAGCTTCATCCGGTGACGGAGGTTCAGAAGACGCGGGTGCGGCACGAACGGCTCGCACGAGACGTGCTCGTCCTCGGTGATGATTTCGGAAGATGAGCGCTCGATATTCTCGTAGTGCAGCCGCCCGAGGAAGATGTATTCCCGCAGCAGGTTTTTGTCGCCGTCCTTCTCGAGGAGCAGCTTCTGCACCACGTTGCCTTCACCGAACAGCTCTGGCGGAACGGCCGCCAGCGTCGAGAAGACGCGATAGTCGGATTTGCTGGCAATCTTCGGCGCCGGCTTGCCGGTCAATACACGGCCAATCTTGCGCGCCAGGCGGTCCAAAAGCCCGCGCTCGAAAAACTCCGGCACACCGCCATAATTGAGATCGGACTTAACGATCACCGGCGCATCATAGGTATTCCAGCTGTCCAGCAAGCCGTCCGCAAACGATGTCTTGCGGATGTCGCGCGCGCCTGCATTGATCTGCATCGGATACCTGGCCGCAAACCGGCGCACCTGGTCGGGAACCACTGACAGGTCCACATGCACGAAGATCGCATCGGCCGGCTCGTAATGCCGCGTGCCATAGAGGTGTACAGTCTCCACGCCGAGCGCGTTGAGATGGATTTCGATCTGCGAAATCATGTGATGCCGCGCGCCGCGCGGCGTGGACCGGCTATGCAGGATGGCAAGGCGTCGGGGGCGATCTGACATGGCGATACAGCTCCCTTGGCCGCGGGCCCGTTAAACGGGCGCATCTTCCTGTAGTTGAATGGATGACCTTAACCGATATGGGTTAACGGTGCTTGCGTAAAGCCCGCAAAAGTCACTTTCATGCGATATTCATGAACGTTTTCAGGCGCCCAGCGCGCGGCGCTCATCCGCCTGCAATAGCCGCCAGGTGCCAGCGGTGAGGTCGCCGAGTTCGAGCCCGCCAAATCGCGAACGATGCAGCGCCTCGACATGATTGCCCGCCGCCGCAAACATCCGGCGCACCTGGTGATATCGCCCCTCGGTCAGCGTAAGCCGGGCCGTATGCGTTCCGGTCACCTCGAGGCGCGCCGGCAGGCAGGGCTTGTCTTCGCCGCGCAGCACCAGCGTGCCCGCCGAAAACAGCGCCGCTTCATGCCCTTCCAGCGGGCGGGCGAGCGTCGCTTCATAGGTTTTCTCGAGGCTCGACTTCGGCGAGATCAGCCGGTGCAGAAGCGCACCATCATCCGTGAACAGAAGAAGCCCGGTCGTCTCCGCGTCGAGCCGTCCGACCGACGAAAGCTTCGGGTCCCGTTTCAGGAAACGTGGCGGCAGCAGGTCGTACACAAGCCGGCCCTGATCGGCATGCGAGCAGGTGAAACCTGCTGGCTTGTGCATCAACAGCACCATGCCATGAGGCGGGTCGATCGGCTCGCCGTCAAAGCGCAGGTTTTCGCCTTCGCCGGTCACGCGGCCGTCGCGGATGGCAATCGCCACTTCCTTGCGCGAGCCATAGCCCAGCCCCGCAAGCTGTTTGGCAAGCTTCAGATTGTCCTTCATCGGCGCCTCATTTCTGGCGCTTCGGTCTTTCGGCGCGGATGATCTTGTAGCCGCCTTCATCCTCGAGCATCTCGTGCTCCTTGAAGCAGGCCGCCAGTTCCGCCTCATAGGGGAGGTGGCGGTTCGCGACGAGCCAGAGCGTGCCGCCGGGCTTCAGCGCCTGCGCTGCGGCGCGGATGAAACTCCGTCCGAGGGCGGAGTTGTCGGCCCGGCCCGTATGGAAAGGCGGGTTCATCACGACAAAGTCGTAGGCGGCCTTCGGCAGTTCGGTCTGCACATCCGCCCAGTGTGCGGTGAACCGGCCTTCATAAGGCGCCAGCGTCGCCTCGATGCAGCCGATGGCGCGGTATTCCGCCTCGTAGAGGTCGATCCGCTCCACGTTCGGGCAGTGCTCGAGTATCTCGCGGCTGAGGAAGCCATAGCCGCCGCCAAGGTCTGCGCCGACGCCCTTCGTCTGCTCCGGCACGCTGTCGGCCAGCAGTTCGCTGCCTGGGTCCACACGGTCCCAGCTGAAGAGCCCCGGCCGGCTGAACAGGCCCGGCTCGATCTCGCGCACGCCGTCTTCCTCGATCCATTCGGCGGCGAGGTCATGGTTCACAGCGGCGTCTTCCTTGCGCGCCCAGAAGGCGCGGCATTTGTGTTTCGACAGGCTGCCCGCCTCACCGGCGATCTCCGCCAGCAGCTTCTCGCCTGTCTTGCCGCCCAGCGTGTTCGGCAGGCTCGCCAGCACATAGCCTCCCTCCGGCGCCGCCAGCAGCGCCCGCGCATAGAGCGCCCGCGCCTGATCCCTCTGGCGCGGCGGTACCACGATGGTCAGCGCCGCCTGCGGCAGGTCCACCGAGTCGACCGGCAACACGTTCAGCCCCGCCGCCACAAGCGCCGCATGGTTGGGCTTGAAGCTCGTCCGGCAGATGAGCCTGTCGGTTGGCAGCTGCATTAGCCACGGCCCCGGCTCGGCATTCAGCACAAGGATCGGCCCGGCCTCGGGCAGGGGCACCGCCCCATCCTCAAGGGCGAGCATCAGGGTATCGAAGACAACAGCATCCATCATTCGCGCTGCGATAGCGGCAAGGGGCCGCAAAGGAAAGCCCCGCCAGCTTTCACTGGCGGGGCCTCGTATTTGCTGCGCTTACTGAAGGATCAGGCGGCGAGGCGCTCGATGATGATGGCCGGGGCCATGCCGCCGGCGGCGCACATGGTGACGAGGCCGTAGCGTTTCTGCGAACGCTCGAGTTCGTCGAGGGCGGTGCCGATCAGGATCGAACCGGTGGCGCCGATCGGGTGGCCGAGGGCCATGGCGCCGCCATTGATGTTCACCTTCTCGCGGTCGAGCTTCAGGTCACGGATGAATTTCTCGGCAACCACCGAGAAGGCCTCGTTTATTTCCCAGACGTCGATATCGCTGGTCGTCATGCCGGCTTTCTCGAGCACTTTCTTCGCCGCCGGAACCGGGGCATTGAGCATCAGCGTCGGGCAGTCGCCCATGTTTGCCGTGGCCACGATGCGGGCGCGAGGCTTCAGGTTGTGCTTCTTCATATAGTCGGCCGAAGCGAGCAGGACGCCGCCCGAGCCATCAACCACGCCCGACGAGTTGCCGGCATGGTGGACGTGCTGGATCTTGCCTTTGAGCTGCGGATAGCGGCTCTCGATCAGGCTGCCATAGGTCGTGCCCTTGTCGTCGACCGGGATGTTCCAGAACATGTTGAACACGGTCTTGAGGCCCGACAGGCTCTCCATCGTGGTGCCCGGGCGCGGGAACTCTTCATGGTCGAGCGCAAGTGTTCCGTCCACGTTGTAAACCGGCACGACCGACTTGTTGAACCGGCCTTCCTTGATGGCGCGGGCAGCGCGCTCCTGCGAGACGACGGCCAGCTGGTCAACGGCGGCGCGGTCGATGCCTTCGAGCGTGGCGATCGCGTCGGCGCAGCAGCCCTGCTGCGATTGCGGATGACGCTCGCGCAGGCGCAGGTTGCCGGCATCCATCATCGGCGGGGATTTCGGATCAGCCGAGGCCGCCGTGTAGCTCATCATTTCGCAGCCGCCGGCGATGACGCACTGTTCCATGCCGGACATGATCTGCGCAGCGGCGAGGTTCACCGTGGTGATGCCCGAGCCGCAGAAACGGTCGAGGGTGACGCCCGAGGCCTTCACGTTATAGCCGGCGTCGAGGGCGGCCATGCGGCCCATGTCGCCGCCTTGCGCGCCGCGCTGGCTCGAGGTGCCCCAGATGATGTCGTCGACGGTTTCGGTGTCGAGCTTGTTGCGGTCGCGCAGCTGGCTGAGCACGGTCGCGGCAAGGTGTTGCGGGTGCATGTGGGCGAGGGCGCCCTTGCCGACTTTGCCAACGCCACGCGGCGTCCGGACGGCATCAACGATATAGGCATCGGCCATGGTGGTTCTCCCTTTTATGATAGGCCCTTCGGCTTCGGGCTGAGGTGAGGCTGCTTTACGCGAACGTAAGCGTAACCGGAAGCCGTGACGCCGGGTCAGGCGCCGCCCCTGTGCAGGGCGGGGTGTCTGTGAGATAGTCTGCAGACGGGAGAAACGCACATGGCGCAAAGCCGTGGATTCGCGAGGCAGCTGGCCGCTATGGCGGTGGTGAGCCTGCTTTGGGCCGCGCCGGCCCTGGCGGCAGAGCGGCTGATCGTGCCGTTTGAGATCAATGAGCTGCAGCACATGGTGGTGGATGTCGAGATCAACGGCACCGGCGGCATGACCGCTGTGCTGGACACGGCCGCGACCTTTCCGATGCTCGACAGCCGCGCCGCCGGCAAGAGCGGTGTCGCCCCGCCCGGCGAGCGGGCCCGGAAGGTGCAGATCCTCGGGCTGAACGGCATCAAGGATTACGCCGTCGTGCAGGTCGGCGCCGTGAAGATGGGCAACCTCAATCTCGGCGCGCTCGACGCGGCCTATAATGAGGATCTCGATGTGCCCGGCGCCGCCGCGAACGTGCTGCCCTCGGCGGCTTTTCCCGGGGATGTTCTCGAGATCAATTTCGAGAAGGGCCTCATCGCCATGTATAATGGCCGGCCGGATCGGAAAAAATCCGGGGTGACGGACGCGCTGGATTTCCAGACCCGCGACGGGCTGATCTTTGTCGACATCAGGATCAACGGAAAGACGGGCACCGGTCTGATCGATACCGGATCGAACCTCACCTATGTGAACTCCGCTTTCGCTGAGGCGGCGAAGATGCGGGCCAATGAGGAACTCACCCAGCGCCTGCAGGGCGCCACAGGCGGCGGCGAAGATGTGCGTGTTGCGACGGCCCGCAAGCTCGGCATCGGCGATTTCTATTTCACCGGCGCTGAAGTGATGGTCGCCGATCCCTTCCTGTTTGAAAGCCTCGGCCTGGCAATGGAGCCGGCCATGGTGATCGGCCTCGACTACCTGTCCCTGTTCACGGTGCAGTTCGACCGGCGCCGGAACAAGATGCTGCTGACCTTGCCCGAGGTCGAAGGCCAGGGCATGGCGATCACCTTCAACGCCCGGGATACGCGTATCCGCTGACCGGCCTCAGCCGAACGCCCCATAGGCATGCGTCAGCGCGAGGCTGATCGCATGCAGTGTACGGTCGATCTCCTCCAGCGGCGCGATGATCTCGGCATGGATGCGGTCATAGCCGAAGCCGGAGGTCTGGCCGGAGCCGGGCTCGAGCAAGCCTTCCAGCGGCTGCTCGTCGGCTTCGGCGCGCGGGAAAATCCGGGCGAGCAGTTCAGCGGCTTCGGCGAGGCGAAGCTCCGCCACCATGAGGATGATGTCGCGCTGGCTCACGTCATGACGCTCCGAGATACGGGGGATGCTGCCTGCCAGCGCAATTGCCTTCATGATCAGTGCCTGGCGCAGGGCATGCAGAACATGCATCTCGAGGCGGCCTTCATGGCGCGCTTCGGCAGAGGGGACGCCCTGCACATCGGCGAGCAGGCGGTCGAACCGGCCAAGGTCAATGGAGAGGAGATTGGCAATGCGGTGGATCGAGGCCGCTGTCTCATCCGTACGCAGAACATAATAGACCGAACGATAGGCGCCCGCCCGCTCGCCGGGCGCGAGGCGGGCATGGGCGATCCAGACGCCGGGGTCGAAGAGGTTCGCATAGGCGCGCAGGGCCGGCAGGCTGGTGCGCATGCGCGCCTCGCTGGCCAGCAGGATAAGGCCATGCATTCGCGGGCTTTCATTGATCAGGGCGGCCAGCCGCTCGCTCTCGCGCTGCAGGGAAGAGCCGATGCCGGCGGCGGTGTTCACCGGAATGCCCAGCTGGTGCAGCGTCGCATTGTGCGAGATGGCCCTCAGCGCTGCTGGTCCGCCCGGCCCGCCGCTGCGCTTCTTCTGGCGCGAGCCCGCGCGCACGACGAGACCGCTGGCGAAGGAGCCGAGCAGGCGGCCATAGTCGGCATTGGCAAACAGCCGCTCATGCCAGGCGCGCAGGGAGCGGTAGAAATCCCAGACAAGATCGGTGCGTGTGTAGAAGGGGTCGGCGAGTTCGCCCGGAGGCGGGGCAAGGCGGCTCGCGCACCAGGCGGCATAGCTTGTCTCGGCAAGCTCGGGCGCGGCGAAATGCAGGAAGCCGTCGCCGCCCTGGAAGCTCACCTCATGGATCAGCGGTACGCCGCGGGCCGCTGCCCCGGCGCGGGTCCAAGGCGTCAACAGGTGGTCGAAGCGCTGCTCGAAACTGCCCGGCCATCCACCCCGGCCCATCGATTCGCCGTGCGTGTTGAAGATCAGCAGGCTGACATTCGCTTTTCGGGCTGCAAGGGCGCGGATGATCAGGTTGTGGATCCGCTCGATCGCCATAGAGGCGGCGACCTGACCGATGAAGCGTCCGGAATCGGAAAAGCCAAGCTGGATCGACAGGTGCCCGCGCTGCTTCACATAGGCGAGGAATTCCGGTTCATCGAGCAGGCGCTCGATGAAGCGCCCGCCGGTTTCCAGCGCTTCCGGCGTCTCGAACAGGGGTGAGATGTCGAGTTGTCCGTCCACGCCGTATTGCCGGGCAAGATAGAGGGCGCCCATCACGGTCGCAGGGTTTTCGCTCTCGGCAATCAGGAAGCGGATGACGGAGCCTGCGTCGACATGTTTCAGGATCTGCGCGCACATCATGAACTGGCGCCGCGCGGTTGACTGTTCGCGGAAGAGGTCCGCAAAGTTGACGGGAAGCGGCTTGGACCGCCGCGCCTTCTGGGCGAGCTGCGAGAGGGCGACGCGGCCAAGGTCCCGGTCTTCCGTCTCAAGGCCTAGATCGCGCGCGATCACAGTGCGCACCTGCGCGGCATTGACGCGCAGGTGGATGCGCGCCGTGCCGAGCTGCAGCGCCTCCATCTGCGCCCTGAGGGCGATCAGCCGCGCGGCGGTCTCGTCCGGAACCGAGTCTATGGCGGCGTCGATGATATCCGTCAGTTCACGCACATTCGTCAGTTTGCTAGGATGGTCCGCCGTCAAGGCGTTGGCGGCTTCGACGAGCCGGTCGGCCTCGGTCAGGTCAGCGGCGAAGCGGGCGGCATGATTGGCGGCAGCCTTTGCGGCGCGCTTCAGCTTTTTCGGCATTGCCGCGAGACTGGCCGGCGCCTTGATGCCAGTGAGGATGTCTTCGAGTTCAGCGCCGTAGCGCGTCAGTTGCTCCGCTTTCTCCCCAAGGCGCAGCCGTACAGAGCGGAACCAGGGAATGTCCGTACGCCCATCAAGGTCATACCCAACCCAGCTCGCAAGCGTGGGCAGCGCCGGGCGAAGGCTTTTCCAGGCATCCGGAAAAGCTTCCCGCGCCGCTTCGATGACGAGGCCGGCATAGACGGCCTGCGCCGCGGCCGCATGGTGCAGCGCCTCCTGCGCCTCCTGATGCTCCGCATCCAGAGTAATCGACTGGTTCCAGCTGCGCCCGTCAGCGCTGGCCTCCGCCTTGAGGGCGGCCTTCTGCGCCGCGCCGGGCCGGGTGACATAGGCGGCAAGAGCGGCGCGCAAGTCTCGGGAAAGCGCGAAAGTCGGATGCGCGGTGAAGACAATGCCGCCGGAGGGCGTCTCGATCGCCTGCCGGAAAGCCTCGAAGCCTTCGCGCGCCAAGGCCTTCAGGCGGGTCCGCACGGGCGCCCAGGCGGCTTTCGGGTCCGCCCCGGAATGCTGCGCCCGGAACCGGGCGGCGCGTTCGTCCAGCAGGGTGAGATGGAGCGTATCGGTCAGCCGTGAAAACTGATCGAGGCTGAACTCCTCCGCCTCCAGTTTCCGGAACAGCGTCTGGGCCAGCGAGAAGACCGAATTAGTCAGCGGGTCGGCATCAATGCGGCCGGCTTCCTTGCGGAGGAAGTCCTGCGCCCAATCAAGGCTGAGGGCCGGTGGCTTGGGCGGTTTCGGGCTCATGCCCGATCAGAAGCGCAGGAATTCCAACGTTGTCAAAGCGGAAGTGGGCCCCGGGTGCGCATGGCTGGTGTGCGCTGCGACAAGGGGCTCATGCTTTGCGATGCCGGAGTGATTGCATTGAAGGCTGCCCCTGCCGCTTCTTCTGCCTTCTCAACCGCCCGTGCCGGAAAATGATTGCAAAGGCCCCTTGCACCCGAAATTCCTGGGATTACGCAGGCGCATGCCCTTTGCCCTTTCCTCTCTCGCGGAGCTGATGCACGCGCCCTTCGACGAGATCATCGATGTCCGATCGCCGTCCGAGTTCGCCGAGGACCATCTGCCCGGTGCCCTGAATCTCCCGGTGCTGGACGACGAGGAGCGCGCCCGCGTCGGCACAATCTACAAGCAGGAAAGCGCCTTCCTCGCCCGGAAGGTCGGCGGCGCACTGGTTGCCAAGCGGGCGGGCGCGAATATCGAGGCGCATCTCATGGACCGGCCTGGCAGCTATCGCCCGCTCGTCTATTGCTGGCGCGGCGGGATGCGCTCAGGCGCCTTCGCGACTATCCTGAGGCAGATCGGCTGGCGCGCAGAAACTCTGGAAGGCGGCTACAAGAGCTATCGCCAGTTGGTCGTCAGCCTGTTACACCGCCCGCCCGCCAGCGGAACCGGCCTGACAGGGACTCTTGTCGTGCTCGACGGCAATACCGGCACCGGAAAGACGGAATTGTTGCAATACCTAGCAGGGCGCGGCGCGCAGGTGCTCGACCTTGAACGCCTTGCGGCGCACCGGGGCTCCCTATTCGGCGAACTGAATGAAGCGCAACCCGCCCAGAAGGCGCTCGAAAGCGCGCTCGCCTCGAAGATCGTGTCGTTTGACCCTGCGCGCCCGGTTTTCGTCGAAGCCGAGTCGAGCCGGATCGGCCGGCTTACCCTGCCGCGCATCCTGTGGGAGAGCATGCGCGTGGCGCCGCGCATTCGCATCGCCGCGGACCTGCAGTCCCGCAGCGCCTATCTTGCGCGGGTCTATGGCGATATCGCCGCCGACAGCGCGCGGCTTAGGCGCACCATTGATCAGTTGCGGCCCTATCATGCGGCTGACCGGATCGCTGGCTGGCATGACCTTGCCGCCGCGGGACGCACGCAGGAGCTCGCCCGTGAGATCGCCGCGTATCACTATGATCCGAAGTATGCGCGTCAGCGCGCCCGGGACACTCAGCGCGAACTCGGCACGATCTCGCTGCCGGACTTCTCGCCGGCCGCGCTGGAACAAGCCGCCGCAGAGATCATCCTGATGACGCAAAGGGGCGCCGGATTGCTCAGATCACAGTGATCCAGGGCGGGCCTTCGACAATCCTGCCGATGATCCATCCTGTTTCTCCGGCGGCAGACAGTTGCGCGAGCACATCTGGCAAAAGAGTCTCTGGCACGCTGGCTAGAAGTCCGCCCGCCGTTTGGGGGTCGTGCAAGAGGTCGCTTGCAGGCGTCGCGGGCCGGCCGATCCGTTCGTCCAGGGATGCATTGGATTGCCAGATCGAGGATCGAACGCCTTGCGCGGAGAGTTGCTCGGCACCTGTCATAAGTGGGATTCCCGAGAGAGAGACCTCGGCCGCTGCGCCGGAGGCTTCCAGAATATTCATCAGGTGACCGGCCAGTCCGAAGCCGGTCACGTCCGTCATCGCGTGCGCGCAGGGCGCAAGGATTTGCGAGGCCGCCGAAAGCGGACGCTGCATGATTCCGAGAGCCTGCCGGACATCTTCGCCGCGGGCGGAGCCGCGCATGTGCGCGGCGAGGATGACACCCGATCCGATCGGTTTGGTGAGGACAATTGTATCGCCGGGCCGCGCGCCGGCGAGCCCTACTGGCTCGCGGGCCAGGAGTCCCGTCACGGACAGTCCCACAGTAAGCTCATGCCCCATGCTGGAATGCCCACCCACCAGATCGGCGCCTGCGCCGCGAAGCACTTCGGATACGGCAGCCGTTATCTCCGCCACGGTCGCAGCCTGAAGGGCGTTGCTCATGCGCGGGATGACCAACGAGAGGAGCGCTGCCTGAGGCAGGGCGCCCATCGCCCAGACATCACCGAGCGCGTGGATCGCCGTGATCCGTCCCATCACGTAGGGGTCGCCGATAAAGGCGCGCAGATGGTCGGTGGTAAACACTTGCAATTGCCCGCCTATCCGCAGCACCGCGCTGTCGTCGCCGCGCCCGCGCACCGTGTCACTTCGTATCGCGGGATGGATGTCCTTCAGAGCCATCATCAGGCTTGTCCTGCCGACTTTCGCGCCGCACCCGCCGCAGAGCGTTTCCGGTAGCGGGTCTTGCCTCTCTTCAAGTGCCCGCTCGGCAGGAGGTTTCGGTGCCGGCATCGCTGGCAAATCGCTCAGCCGGGCCATGAAGGTGCGGTCGATATGGTCTTTCTGCGACCAGATCCGGCGCCCCGAGAGCGCGAAGGCATGCTTCTGCCCGATCGCGGTCTTGCCGCCCATCGAGACCAGTTTGAGGTAATCTGTCTGCGGATGATAGTCCTTCAGTGCAGAACCCGACAGGGCAGCCCTGAGGTTGTGCCACAGTATGGGCGCCTCCCGCACGGCGAAGACGCCGGCTTTAGGGCGCGGCGCGTGGGTTAGGTGCGCGCAGTCGCCGGCCGCAAATACGTTGGGATCATTGAGGCTACGCAGCTCCGGGCCGACATCGATGAAGCCATCGGTATGCGAGAGGCCAGTCCTTGCAATCCAGTCATAGGCATGCGCGCCCGCGGCGCTGGCTGTGAAGTTTGCCGCTATTTGGCGCCCGTCCGAGAGGTCCGCTGCGCCCTGCCGTATCCGGACGATCTGTGCTCCAGTGATGATCTTAACATCCAGCTCATCGCAGGCGGTGATAAGGCGCCGGCGCATGGCGGCGTTCGCGGGCATTAGGATTTCATTACCCGCTTCGACCAGGGTTACCCGTCGCTCCGCGATTTCCGCCTGCGCCAGCCTGTGCGCCATGGCGAGCGCAAGTTCGACGCCCGCCAGGCCTCCGCCGATCACAAGGCACCAGGCCGGCCCGCGCCGCGCGGCGCGGTCTTCGACGAATCCCTGCCATGCAGAGGCGAAAGGACCCATCGGTTTCACAGGATGGGCATGGGCCTCAAATCCTTCGACACCAGATAAGGCCGCCGTTGCCCCGATATCGAACGAGGCGATGTCGTAACGCAAAGGGGGCCGGTCCGCGAGGTAGACGAGCTTGGCGCCCCGGTCGAGCCCGGTCGCCCGGTCGAAGATTATCCGCGCGCCCGCAAATCTGGCGAGGCGCACAAGGTCGATCTCGATATCCTTCAGGGTATAGTGGCCCGCAACAAAGCCCGGCAGCATTCCGGTATAAGTGGCGCAGGCGCCCGGATCGATCAGCGTCAGGCGTGCGCCGGGCAGGGGCCTCATCCCCCAGCGGCGCAGCACCAGCGCATGGGTGTGCCCGCCGCCGACCAGAACGAGGTCTCTGGAAAGGGGCCAGTCAGTGTCCATGGTATCCGGGTGTTATAAAGTCTGCAGCCCCAAGTGCTTTAGGAGACCTTGCTGCCGGATACCAGACGTCTCCCGCGCCGCCGGGCCGTCGGTCTGGCAGCCGCAGCGGCGGGGCATTTCAAAGCGTCAGGGCGTCGAGCACCTGTTGCAACACGGCTCTCGCCTTGGCCTGCATCTCTGCGTCCGTCGCATCCTGGATCGGGTGCGGGACAAGCACATAACGCGCATCATTCATTCCGAGCGCCTTGCGCTGGAAATCTGCGGCTTCGTCAAACTCCGAGGAGGCAATGCTGACGGAAGGGATTCCCTGGATTTCAAACCAGACTGTGTCGTGCAGACTGCACGTCGTACAGGAACCTCAGTCCGCAAGGGCCTCGATCAGGTAGTCGACCTTGCCGGCGATCTCGCGGCGCAGGTCATCCGGGCAGGGCTTGGTAAAGGTCGGCTTGGCGAAGCGTTCGACCTTGATGCCGGGCACGGCGGCCCCAAGCTGGCGCTCCAGCTCATCAAGCAACACGTTGCCGCGCGGCTTGCGGATGTCCATGAGGCCGACCGTTCCGCTGAGCGCGCCCTTGCGCGGGCTCAGCTGCCGGGCGACCGGCTTGCGCTCGTTGGTGGGGTCAAGGATTATCGTCATCCATCCTCCTTCTTTTTTCCGCTCTGGCCTTTCGAGTCCGGCACCAGACTACCGGCATTTGCCGGAACGGCTAGTCCGAATCGATCCGGCGGGAGACCGACTGCGATCCGATTTCACCGGTTGCCCAGCCATGGAAGGCTGAACTGAATTTGCCAGCGTCTGATCCGGCGACGACAATATGGATGTACTCGTGTCCCGCAAACTTGGGCGCCAGCGCTGCCAGCCGGTCAGGCCCCATCTTCTCGGCGATGGCCGCCGGAATGCCGGCGCCGGAGACCGGGTCTGCGACCATCTCCCGGAGCGGACGGCGCGTCACCTCCTGGATGCGGGCACGCAGGCGCTCTTTCGAATAGGGCCCCTCGCTCGTCAGCGTGTCGATATGCTCCGGACAGACAACGAGCAGCGTATCGACCGGCAGGTTGCGCAGCTTCGGAAGGAAGACGCCTTCGAGGCCGAGACCTATCGAGCCCGCGACCTGGTCGGGCGCGCGCGACTCCTGATCGACGATATGGACCGGCCCGCCGGTCATCGCGAATACCGTTACCACTGACTCTTCCTTCCGGAAGCCGCGCTCGACATGCAGCGGCGGCCAGGGGGAGCGTTCCTCGTTTTCGGCAAAGCACATGGTGTACTTCATCGGATTTCCGAGCGTGGAGCGTTCGACGCCGCCGGGCTTGCCGCCGCCGACATTGCCGACAATCAGCCGGATGGCGCGGCCGATGGTGGCGTTGGCGCGGTTGCCGGAGCCGAGTGCGGCAAGGCCCTTGTTCATGCCGATCCGTTCACGGATGGGGCCGTTGACGACGATGACAGGCGCAGCGCCCATCGTGGTGGCTGTCACACCGTGGACATTGAACGCGTCCGTGCAGACCGCTTCAAGCGCCGCGATGATGACCGGCATGTATTCCGGTTTGCAGCCGGCCATCACCGCATTAATCGCGATCTTCTCGACCGTCGCCTCACCCATGTTGGGCGGCACGATCGCCACCAGGTCCTGCGGGCCGCGCCTTGTGCCCTGCATCATGCGCAGCACACGTTCCGGAGTCGGCGGCACCAGCGGCAGGCCGTCCGAGAAGCCCTGTTCGAACATGAATTCCGATACATCGTCGGCGACGGCAATCTCGATCCGCCGCGCCTTCAGCTGTCCGCCGTCCCGTTCTGCCGTCAGCTTGTCGAATATCTCCGGGTACAGATGTTTTGACCCGCAGCCCGGCCGCCAGGCGGGCAGGCTTTGCCAGTCGACCTGCGCTGCCGGCAAGCCAAGGCTGGCCGCCAGTTGACTGCTCAGGTCCTGCCACTCTTCACGCACAAAGCCCTCGAAATGCGACAGCACGCTGCCGTCTCCGTCAATCCAGAAGACCGAGGGGACAATCTCGATATCCCAGTCGAACGAGGTCTTGCAGGCGCTGTCATCAAGGATCGGCAGCGTAAGGCCATGGCGGTCACGCAGCACGAGATTGCCATCGCCCGATTGCGCCGGCATCACGACCTGCATGGCTGCCCCATAGGCCCTGTGGAAGGCTTCGACGACCGGTGCGGCGAGATTACATGTCTCGCAGTCTTCCTTCACGAACACGATCAGCGAGGAAGCCGGGCCGGGCAGGCTGATCTGTTCGCCGGTCAAGGTTTTCAGTGAGAGAGCTGGTTTTCGATCGGTCATCGGCTTGTCCGCTATGTGCGTGCTCATAGTCTGCGGTATTGCGGATTTGTCTAGGTTGACGTGAGGAGCGCTGGCGGAGGTGGATGGGAATCGAACCCACCACGCGCCGGTTGGGCGCGTCCATGGTTTTGAAGACCAGGGAAGCCACCAGACTCCAGTCACCTCCGTGAGAGCGGGACAGTAACCGCATGCCGAGCGGCGTCAAATCTCACGCAACATGGCGCACGTCTCCCGTGCGAACTGTAATGCCCAGGCTGTCGAGATGTTCGAGCAGCGGCACGATGCACTTGCGGTTGGTGCCGAGCGCGGCGCGCGCTTCGCCAGTCGTGAAGGCCGTGCGCCCTGGAAACGCGATCGCAAGCCCCGCGGCGGCAGCAGCGATTGCGTCAGCGTGAAACAGCAAGGATTGGTTGAGCGCGATATTCTCAAGTTCGATCACACGGCCGGCGTGGACCAGCAGCGCGAGGAGGTCGGCATCGTCCGGGGCTGATGATAAGGTGGCCGGGCGAGGCGAGCTGAGCCCGGCATCCCTGACCGCGGCCTCGATCGCCTCGAGGCGTATTTGCTGCGCCGGTGAGAGCCTTTCTGTGGGTACATGATCCGATGCCGCGGCGCCGTCCGGCGTCAGCGCGATGGCGCCGGCGGCGGCGAGCCGCGCTTCGATCTCTGCTGTCAGCCCCGGCGCAAGTCCCGGGTCTGCAAGCTGCGTACGCGGAGCGGCGAGGCGCAGCGGGAAGGCCGCATGAAACGCGGCAAGGCGCTCAAGGTAGGCGTCGCTCGCCGCCTGCAAGCTCTTGGCGGGCGCAAGCCCATATTGGCCCACAGGCACAAATCCCGGGTTTAGCGCCGCGGCAACGCGGGCGGCAGGTTGCCGGGCGAGGCGGGCTATGTCCGCCAGCTGCGCAATACCCCTGCCTTCGACGGCAAGGGCTTCTGCGAGCCGCGGAAGGTCGCAGGCCTGCGCCGCTGCAAGGGTCGCCTGCCGCGCGATCTTGACGGCTCTGAGCTCCGCAGCAACCGGATCGAGGATGACCACGCCGCCCAGCGTCTCTGCTGGAGAGAGGCGGCGCAGGATAACGTGCTGACCCGCATGCAGGCAGACCGGTGTTCGAAATTTCAGCCGCACCGGTGCCGCCTCGCCCGGCTGAAGCTGCGGCACGCCAAACAGCTGCAGGCGCGCGCTCGCCTGCGCGGTGCCATAGTGCACGCGCACCTCTTCCATGTGCCTTACAGGGCGAACGCCTGCGAGGGGCAGCGAGAAGACCCCGTCCGCATCGCGGGCCGGTGCAAAAGACTGCGGTGCGTGCAGCACGTCTCCGGGATGAATTGCACCTGCAGGCAGGCTGCGCAGGTTCACAGCGGTGCGTTCTCCCGGCATTGCGCGGGCCACCTCTTCGCCGCGCACCTGGATGCGCCGGACGGTCACCTCCCGGCCGGCGGGCGAGAGCATGAGTGTCTCATTCACCGCGAGGGGTGCGCCGAGCAGCGTGCCGGTGACCACCGTACCATGACCCTGGGCGACGAAGACCCGGTCGACCGCAAGGAATACGCCCGGGAGCCCTGGGGGGGGGCTGGCACGCGGCGCAAGGCTAGCCAATTCGCCGGAAAGTGCGGCGAGGCCCTCGCCGGTGACTGCCGAGCAAAAAACAAACGGCGCATGACCAAAGGCAGTCGCCGAAAGGGCCGCGCGCAGGTCCACCTCCCGCGCTGCCGCGTCACCTTTGCCGAGAAGGTCTGCTTTCGCTACAGCCACGACGGCGTCCCGGATCCCGAGCGCTGACGCGATCTCCATGTGTTCAAGCGTCTGCGCCCTGGCGCCTTCAATGGCCGAGATGACGATGAGAGCGCTCCGGGCGCCGCTGGCACCGGAAATCATGGCACGGATGAAATCGGCATGGCCAGGCGCATCGATCAGGTCGATGACCTGTCCCTGGTGCTTCAGGCTGGCAAAGCCAGGCACAATCGAGAGGCCGCGGCGCTGTTCCTCCGGCAGCCTGTCAGTGTCCGTTCCGGTAAGCGCCCGAACGAGCGCGGTCTTGCCGTGGTCTACATGGCCGATCACGACAATCGGGCAGTTTGTCATGGGGCTGACATGGCCCGGAAGGCCGTCTCGATATGCGGCAGGTCCTCATCGAGCAGGGTTCGCGCATCCATCCAGAAACGGCCGTCCCGGATCCGGCCGATGACGGGAACGCTGCAGGCCCTCAGCTTTGCAGCCAGTGCATCCGGCCCAAGCCCTGCGGGCGCCGCGGTCACGGCAAAACTCTGAAGCGTCTGCTGCGGCAGCGAGCCACCCCCGACATAGGCTGTCGACGGGGCGACCGAGACATCGTGATAGCCGAGGGATGTGAGGGCATCCGCCAGCCGCCCGGCCCGGTCGTGCAACTCGGCTGTCGTCTGGGCTATTGCCCGCAGCACCGGAATGCTTCGGAACGGATCGTTCGGCGGCCGGTAAAGGCGAAGCGTTGCCTCCAGCGCCGCAAGCGACAGTTTGTCGATCCGCACGGCCCGGCATAGCGGATGGGACTTCAGCCTACGGACAATCTCGCTGCGTCCGGCAATGATGCCGCATTGCGGGCCACCGAGCAGCTTGTCGCCGGAAAACATCACCAGATCAGCACCGCTGGCGATCACGTCGGACACGACGGGTTCGTCCTTCAAGCCATAGGGCGAAAGGTCAATCAGAACGCCGCTGCCGAGATCTTCCATGAAGATGGTGCGTGTATCGCGCGCCAGCGCGGCCAGTTCTTCCCGCTTTGGCGCGGCGGTGAAGCCGACGATCTGGTAATTGCTGGTATGGCTCTTCATCAGAACCGCTGTGTCATCATCGACGGCGCCGGCATAGTCGGCGGCCCGGGTCTTGTTGGTCGCACCTACTTCCTTCAGCACAGCGCCGCTTTGTGCGATGATGTCCGGCAGGCGGAACGAGCCGCCGATTTCAATCAGCTCACCGCGCGAGGCGATCACCTTTCGGCCTTGCGCGGTCGCGATGAGGCTCAGCAGAACAGCGGCGGCACAATTGTTGACAATCAGCGCGGCCTCGCTGCCCGTCAGTTCGCAGATAAGTTGCTCTACATGTGCGTGGCGCGAGCCGCGTTTACCCGTCGCGAGGTCCATTTCGAGATTGGTATGGTCACGCCCCGCAGCCTCGATTGCAGCAAGAGCTTCCGGTGCGAGGCGCGCGCGGCCGAGATTGGTGTGCACGATGATGCCGGTGGCGTTGACGACGCTCACAAGGTTTGGCCGGCGGCGTGCATCGAGGCGCGCGCTGATCCGGGCGGTGAAAGAAGTGCCGCCAAAGTCCGGCAGGGCCTGCACGGCGCCGGAGCGTATGCCTGTCCTCAATGCCTCGAGTTCCGAACGCACGGCCTCAACGACGTCCTGCCGGGGATGGGTTTGCACGAGGCTGTCGATGTCGGGCGCCCGGAGAAGGGTATCCACTTGAGGCAATTGTCTGAGAAGGTTTTCCACGCAGGTCCCGGCCGGTTCAAGGCCGCACTGTATGGCGCGTGCAGCTAGGATCAAGCTGCCCCTGTTGCGGACCATGCCTGAGACGCAGAAAGGCCGCTAGCTCGGCCGTTTCTCGTCACCCTCGTGGCCGTTCCAGAAGCGCTTGATCTTGCCGAGGAAGCCTTCGCTTTCGGGGTGGCAGTCCGCGCCGGAGCAGTCGCAGAACTGGCGCAGCAGTTCCTTCTGGCGGGGCGTGAGGTTCTGAGGAGTCTCGACGAACATCTCGACATAGAGGTCGCCGGTCTGGCCTCCCTGGCGCACCGAGGGCATGCCCTTGCCGCGTAGGCGCAGCTTGCGTCCGGTCTGCGCGCCTTCAGGGATCGCCACGCGGGCGCGGCCGCCATCGATGGTGGGGATCTCGATCTCGCCGCCGAGCGCCGCGGTCGCCATCGGCACCGGGGCGCGGCAATAGAGGTTCGGCCCGTCGCGTTCGAAGATGTCGTGGTCGACCACTTCGACGAAGATATAGAGGTCGCCTTTTGGTCCGCCGCCGGTGCCGGGCTCGCCTTCACCGGTCAGGCGGATGCGCATGCCGCTTTCGACGCCGGCCGGGATCTTCACCTGCAGCCTGCGCTCTTCCTTGACCTGTCCGGCGCCGCCGCAGGTCTTGCAGGGCTTGCGGATCATGGTGCCGCGGCCCTGGCAGATATGGCAGGTGCGCTCCATCGTGAAGAAGCCCTGCTGGGCGCGCACGCGGCCATGGCCGGCGCAGGTCTCGCAGGTCTCGGGCTTGTAGCCGGGGGCGCAGCCGGTGGCGTCGCAGGTCTTGCAGGCCACCGCCTGCGGCACATGGATGGTTTCTTCCTTGCCGGCCCAGGCCTCGCCGAGGGTGATCTCGAGATCGTAGCGCAGGTCTGCGCCGCGCTGCGGGCCGCCGCGCTTTCGGGCTCCGGCAGAGGCGAAACCGCCGCCGAAGACCTGGCTGAACAGGTCCTGGAAGATGTCTTCGGGGTTGACGCCCTGGCCGAACGGGTTGCCGCCTGCGCCGCCGCCGCCATTCTCGAAGGCGCCATGGCCGAACCGGTCGTAGGCGGCGCGTTTCTGGGGATCGGAGAGGACGGCGTAGGCTTCGCCGACTTCCTTGAACTTCTCTTCGGCGGCCGGATCGCCCTGGTTCTGGTCGGGGTGATATTTCATCGCCAGCTTGCGATAAGCTGACTTGAGGGCCTTTTCGTCGGCACCCCGCTCCACACCTAGAACGTCATAATAGTCGCGCTTGCTCATCAAATGGCCGCCAACACCGGTTTAATCGCCCTGAGGCCGGTGATTTGGGGCGTGTCGCGGCAGGCCGCAAGGGCCTACCTTCACGCGAGGGCCTGCCGATCAGCTACCGCCGGGGGGGAATCTGGTAACCCCTTCCTCGACTACGGAGGCGCCGGAGCCGCTGATCTGCTTGACCGCGAGGCCCCGTTCGGAGGTGCCGTCGAGGCGGAAACGGAAGAGGCCGTTTACCCCCATGAAGCCGTCCGGATCGGTCACACCGCCATGCTTGATGTTCTGCTCGCCGGCCAGTGTAATGGCGAGGGCGGCGGCGTCATAGGCGGCGGCGGCAAGGTCCGTCGGGGCGCGGCCATAGATGCGCTTGTAGGTATCGCGGAAGGTGGTGAGGTTGTCGGGGTCGACCGCGGCGAACTGGGCGCCGGCGAGGGCGGGTTCGCGCCAGATCGAGGCATCATCCCAGAGGCTGGTGCCGAGGAACCGGGTGCGGCCGGGGTCGACCCCGTTGACGACCAGCAGCGGGGCAATCGAGAGCAGCTTGTTGCCGCGCTCGGGGATCAGGAGGCCGACCTGGCTGCGCTCGGCCTTGATCAGGCCTGCGATGCGGGAGACTTCCGTGCTCGCGCTCTTGCTCGGGTCGTAGAAAGCGGATCCGAGCACGGTCCAGCCATTCTTCTCGGCTTCGGCGCGCATGGCGGTTTCGACCTGGCGGCCATAAGCGGTGTCCGGGCCGAGCAGGGCGAAGGTGCGGGTGCCGCGGCTGGCGGCATAGCCCATGATGCGGACGACTTCTTCTTCCGGCATGACCGAGGCGAGATAGGCGCCGCCGCCGGCGACCGTTCGGTCGTTCGAGAAGGCGACGACCGGGATCTGTTTGCGGCCGGCGGCATCTTTCACCGGCGTGACTTCGGTGCCGAACAGCGGCCCGAGGATGATGTCGGCGCCTTCCTTCAGCGCTTCATCGGTGCGCGCTTCGGCGGTCGAGGCGCGCCCGGCCGTATCTTTGGGCATGATCAGGAAATCGGCGCCGCCATTTTCGAACAGGGCAAGCTCGATGCCGGCGAGCATGGCTTCGGCCTCGTTGCGGACCTGCGCATTAGGATGGGAGAAGGGCAGCAGCACGGCGGCGCGTTTCACGTCTCGCCCTTCCATGAAGCTGGGGGTAAGGCCGCCATCGCCGCGGACGAACTCGCCGAGGCCTGTATCGGTCGTGGTGGGCGTGCCTTCGGGCAGGCGCTCGCCGGTGACGGGGTCAACGCGCGGCTGGCCCGAGCCGATGGAGACCGGCGGACGGGTCGGCGCGCTGGCGCAGGCAGTGGCCAGAAGCAGGGAGGCCAGCACGAGGCTTGGCGCCTTGAGGTTCCTGAGCGATGGTGAGCGCGATGTCATCTTCTGATCCTTCTGGCGCCGGAGCGATTCCCGACCGGCTTGAGTTTATTGGGGCGCCGCGCAGCGGGCAACCGCCCGTGGCTGTAGCGGCGGGACTTTATGTTGTCTCCACACCGATCGGTAATCTGCGCGACATCACGCTCCGGGCGCTGGATGTGCTGGCGGGGGTGGAGGAGGTGCTGGCGGAAGACACGCGGGTGGCCTCGAAACTGTTGTCCGCCTACGGCGTTAAGGCCCGGCTCAGCCCTTACCATGACCATAATGGGGCGGAACGGAGACCGGGCCTCCTGAAGCGCCTGCAGGAGGGTGGGCGGATCGCGCTGATCTCGGATGCGGGTACGCCGCTGGTGTCCGACCCCGGCTGGAAGCTGGTGCATGAGGCGCTGGAGCACGGGATCAAGGTGTTCCCGGTGCCGGGGGCCTCGGCCCTGCTGGCCGGGCTGGTGGCGAGCGGGTTGCCGAGCGACCGGTTCCTGTTCGCGGGCTTCCTGCCGCCGAAATCCGCGGCGCGGCGCAGCGAGATCGAAAGCCTGAAGCAGGTTCCGGCGACGCTGGTCTTCTATGAGAGCGGGCCTCGGCTGGCGGAGACGCTGGCAGACCTTGCTGCTGTGCTCGGCGACCGGGACGCGGCGGTGGCGCGGGAGCTGACCAAGCTGTTCGAGGAGACGCGCCGGGGCACGCTGGCCGAACTCGCTGCCCATTATGAAGAAGCTGGCCCGCCGAAGGGCGAGATCGTGCTACTGGCCGGCCCGCCGAAGGAAGTGGCGGCGACGGCGGCGGATGTCGATGCGGCGCTGCGGGTCGCGCTCGCCGAGATGCCGACCAAGGCGGCGGCCTCATCGGTCGCCGAAGCCCTCGGCCTGCCGAAGCGCGACGTCTACCAGCGGGCCTTGCAGATAAAGTCCGGCGATGGGGCGCCGTGAGGAAGCCGAAGCGCGCGGCCGCAGGGCCGAAGCGCTGGCGGCCTGGTGGCTGCGGGCGAAGGGCTACCGGGTGCTGGCCAGGCGGGTGAAGCTGCACGCCGGCGAGATCGACCTCGTGGCCCGCAAGGGCGATGTGATCTGCTTCATCGAAGTGAAGGAACGCGCGACGCTGGACGCTGCCCTGGGCAGCGTGACGCCGACAGCCTGGCGGCGCATCTCGCGGGCGGCGGAGACTTGGATGGCGCAGCGGCCGAGATTCCAGGATTGCGGCTGGCGCTATGACATCATCGCCATTGCGCCGGGGTATTTGCCCTCGCACCTGAGGGATGCCTGGCGGCCGGGGATGGCTTGAGGGTGTCGGCGTTTGATAAGTTCGAGCGCGTTGCGGCAATGCTCAAAGGGGGGATGCAGGTAAGTCCCCTTCGCTGCATCCCCCAGGCTGGTAGGCGCTAGGGGTCGCGCCGTCAGCCCTGATACAGAACTGCGCCCGGGCGCCGTTGTTTCAAGCGGGCTGCGACATCGACGCCCGAACGATTTGCCGCAACGTAGCGGCTTATTGGGCTGGAGGGGTTTCCTGGATGGTGATCAGGTAGGCGAGGAGGACGTCCATGCCGAGGTCGCCGAAGACGAAGTCGGGCATGTCTTCGTGGCCGACATGGATGCCGGCGCGGAAGTTTTCGGCGAGGGATTCGGGCGGGTAGATCGACAGAACATAGCGCAGGGGCGGGGCGTCGGGGCGCACGTTCGGCTCCTTGTCGATGCCGTGGCAATTCGAGCAGGTGTCGAGCGCGATGACCCGGCCATCGGCAATGGAGTCGGCGTCGGTGGGCAGGCCGAGGGCGGCCGCGTCGAAGAGGGGCGCGGCGGGGACGGGCTCGGGCTCCGCTGGCGTTTCGGCCGCATCTGGCGGGACGGCGACCGAGGCCGGAACATCTTCCGGCTTGTTGCAGGCGGCGAGCAGCAGGGCCCCGAAGGCAGCGATGGCCATCAATCCTGTGCGCATGTCCGGAATCTCCTCTGGTTACGCGGGCATGCTAGCACGGATTCCCACCGGGCTGGCCACGGATATGTCCGGATACAGCTGCCTTCACGCTGCCGTAATCTTCTTACAGTTAGGCTCGCGCTTTCACGGCATGTTCAGAATGACACCCCGAAAAGCCCGGCAGACATGACAGACCAGTTCCCGACTCCGCCCCGAATGCCCCGGATCGTTCGCATCCCGGCGCCCGCTTTCCTGAAGCGGCAGAGCCCGGCGCTGCGCACCCTGATCATGGCGGTGGCCGGCATCCTGCTCGCCGGCGGCCTCTGGGCGGGATGGAAATGGCACAGCCTGCACAATGGCATGCCGAAGCTGCCGAACGACATCGCCGAGCTCTGGGACGCCAACCGCGAGCCGGCGATCGAGTTTGTCGATGCGAGTGGCAAGACGCTGGCCGTGAAGGGCCCGCGTTATGGCAGGGCGATCTCGGTGGCGGACCTGCCGCGGCATGTGCCGCAGGCCTTCATCGCGGCGGAGGACAAGCGTTTCTACCAGCATGATGGCGCCGACGAGGCAGCCATCATGCGCGCGGCGGCGGCCAACACCGTGGCGGGCGAGACGGTTTCCGGCGCCTCGACAATTACCCAGCAGGTGGTCAAGAACCTTGTGCTCGACTCGCGCCAGACCATGCAGCGCAAGGCGCAGGAAATCACGCTGGCCCGGCAGCTCGAAAAGCGGATGACGAAGGACGAGATCCTGTCGCTCTATCTGAACCGCATCTATTTCGGCTCGGGCCTTTACGGCATCGATGCGGCCTCGCGGTATTATTTCGGCAAGGCGCCGGACCAGATCACGATTGCCGAGGCGGCGCTGCTGGCGGCGCTGCCGAAGGCGCCATCGAAGCTGAACCTGCGCGAGAACCTGGGCGGGGCGAAAGAGCGTCAGGCCTATGTGCTGCGCGAGATGCGCTCCGAGCGGTTCATCACCAAGCCGGAAGAGACGGCGGCGCTCGCCGCCGAGATCAATATCATCGCGCCGCCGGTCTATCACGAGGAACTCGGGTTCGTGCTGGATGCGGCGGCTGAGCGGCTGGCGACACTTCTGCCGCGCGTGCCAGGCGATGCGGTCGTGACGCTGACGATTGACCCGAAGATCCAGTCCCGCGTGCAGGCGCTCGTCAGTGAGCGGATGAAGACGGACGGCGAGCGGCTAGGCGCCTCGCAGGCCGCGGCGCTGATCCTTGGCAAGGATGGCCGCGTGGTGGCGATGGTGGGCGGGACGGATTTCAAGACCTCGCCCTTCAACCGCGTGACGCAAGCCAAGCGCCAGCCGGGCTCGAGCTTCAAGCCGTTTGTGTACGCACTGGCGCTGGAAGACGGCTATTCGCCTTATGACGTATTCAATGACCGGCCGATCAGCATCGGCAAGTGGAAGCCGTCAAACTATAACGGCGAGTATATCGGGCCGATGACGCTGAGCGAGGCGCTGACGCGCTCGACCAACACGATTGCGGCAGAGCTTGGCAACGAGTCGAATCCGGAGCGGGTGATCGAACTCGCCAAGCGGTTCGGCATAAAGAGCGAGATGAAGCCCTATCCGTCGCTGGCGCTCGGCAGCCAGGAAGTGACGCTATGGGAGCTGACGGGCGCCTATACGGTGTTCCAGTCAGGCGGGCGGCGGATGGACCCTTATCTGATCGCCAAGGTGAGCGATACGCGCGGCAATGTGCTGTTCGAGCAGCCGGATGTGCCGGGAAACCGTGTGTATGCGGAGGATTATACAGCCGACATGAATGCGATGCTGACGCGCGTCGTCAATGCTTCCATCGGCACCGGCGGCAAGGCACGCATCAAGGGCTGGACGGTGGCGGGCAAGACCGGCACGAGCCAGGACTGGCGCGATGCCTGGTTCATCGGCTTCACGGGGGCCTATACGGGCGGCGTCTGGGTCGGCAATGACGACGATAGCCCGATGAAGCGGGTGACCGGCGGCGGCCTGCCGGCGGAGCTCTGGTCGGGCATCATGGAAATCGCGCATGAGGGGCTGAAACCGGCGCCGCTGTTCGGGGCGAACCTTGCGGTGACGCTTGATCCGGCAGCGGAGGATCGCATCGCCTTCTATCGCGGCATGGCGCAGGCCTTTGCCTCGGCCAGCAACCGCTCGTCGGTGGCCAGTGCGGGCGGGGACGATACGTTCCAGCAGGAGTGAGGGGCGGTTCGCTTGGCGGCGCCTGCCAATCATACGAACGCCTTTTGATCGTCATCCCGGAGATTTCTCAGCAATTGTCCGGGACGCAGACTTGTCTGACTGTCTGGAATTGGCGGCCCTGGGTCCCGGTCTTCGCCTGCGGCGAAACCGGGATGACGACTAACTCAGATCAGTCAGTGTTGCGGGTGCAGCAGGTGCTACCGAAGAGGCCGAGGCCTTCCGGGTGCGGATGTCTTGTGCGGGACTGTTTGCTTACGAAGAATCCACGAGCCGGGGCCAGGTATGGAACGCGGCGCCCGAGAGTTCGGCATAGGTTTCGCGCACGCCGGAGAGGCGGGTTGTGGTGAGGCCGGCGGGTGGCACGGGGCTGAGCGGGCAGACGGCGGGCGGGCTAGTGGCGAGGCGCCGGCGCAGGCGCTCGGCGGCGGCCTCCGGGAACGCGCAGGCGCTGCGCAGCGCAGCGAGACGGTTCTGGAACTTCTGGTTCAGGGCGGCGAGGTCCGGCGCCGGCTTCGGCAGGCGGGGCTGCCTGGGCGTGGCAGCGCGGGGCGCGCGATGATCCGTCTGCGGACGGGGCATAGGCTCGGTCAGGCGGAAGAGGGGCGTGACGGGCTTTGCGGGCCTGGCCGGAGCGTCGTTGCGGGGCTTTGCAAGCGCGGTGCGTGCTGCCGGACTGCGGGCCGACGGGACGGGAAGCGTTGCGGCAATCAGATAGAGGGCGCGGCGCAGGAAGGCCTCGGTAGGCAGCAGGCATTCGTCCGTGATCCGCTGCAACAGCGCTTGGCTGGCGAGGGCGCCAGGCTGCTTCGGAAGCAGCATCGAAGCGAAGGTGAAGAACTGCGCCGCGCAGCGCAGGGCGCGCTCGATCAGGCTGTCACGGGGCGGGTTCGGGTTCATGCAGGGCAGTATAGGCATGGTTCCGGAGGGGTTGCGCCGATTTTGCCGATTTTCTTGCAAGGGGTTGATTTGATTGGGGTGGGGTAGGCGGAATTGGTTGCATAAGTGGTTTGTGTGCGGATGGGTTTGGGGTGTGTGGCGGCCCCACCCTAGTCCTCCCCATGAATGGGGAGGGGACAGCTCATCGTTTAGGGAGAGCGAGTTCTGAACCACGCCACGACCCGCCCCTCCCCGGAACGGGGAGCTTGCGAGTACGGTAAATCGTATACGATTTCGCGAGCAAGAGGGTGGGGCGAGGCGTCCGCTTCCCTCACTGCGGCATTCAGGCTAGCCTTCCGGCAAAAGCCGGGGAGGCATGCCGTGACGTTTCTCATTCTTGGTCTCGTGATCTTTTTCGGGACACACCTGTTCAGCGCTTTCCGTAGCCGGGAGCCGGGCAAGGATATCCGCGCGAAGATGGGGCAGGGGCCGTATATGGGGCTCTACAGCCTCGTTTCGCTGGCGGGGTTCGTGTTGATCGTCTGGGGTTACGGTGCGGCGCGTCCGGCGCCCGTGCTGTATGTGCCGCCGCCGGGATTGGCACACCTCAACCTGTTGCTGATGCTGCCTGCGATGGTGCTTCTTGTTGCATCGCAATTGCCGGCGGGGCGGATCGCCAAGGCGGTGAAGCATCCGATGCTGCTGGCGGTGAAGATCTGGGCGACGGGGCACCTGCTGGCGAACGGGGAGCTGAATTCGGTGCTGCTGTTCGGAAGCTTCCTCGCTTACGGCGTGATTGACCGGATCGCGGTGAAGCGGCGCGGCGACAATGGACCGGGGCCGGACAAGGTGCTCTCCGGCACGAGCGACCTGATTGCGGTCGGGGCGGGCGTGGCGCTTTACGCGGTGATCTTGCTCTGGCTGCACCCCATCCTGTTCGGTATGCCGGCCCTGCCGGGTTAACCCTGCCGCACGGCTTTGCTTGCCCGCCGCGGCCCGGCGGGCTAATCGCTCAGCCCATGTCAAAGCAAACGCTCACGGGCCGCAAGACGGTCAAGGATATTGCCGCCGCCAAGGGCGGCACGCCGCTGGTGTGCCTGACGGCCTATGATGCGCCGATGGCCGCGCTGATGGACGAGCATGCGGACCTGATCCTCGTCGGCGACAGTGTCGGGATGGTGGTGCACGGGCTGCCTTCGACGGTGGGCGTGACGATGGAGATGATGATCCTGCACGGGCAGGCAGTGATGCGGGGCTCGTCGAAGGCCTTCGTGGTCGTCGATATGCCGTTCGGTTCCTACGAGACGAATGCGGACCAGGCTTTCCTGAATGCCGCCCGGATCATGAAGGAAACCGGCTGCCAGGCGGTGAAGATCGAGAGCGGGGCTTACGCGGCGCACCAGATTGCGCACCTTGTGGAACGGGGCGTTCCGGTCATGGGTCATGTCGGCCTGCGCCCGCAGGCGATCAATGTGGATGGCGGTTTCCGGGCCAAGGGAAGAACGCTGAGCGAGCGGGATATCGTGATCGCGGAGGCCAAGGCCGCCGAGGCGGCGGGGGCGTTTGCCATCGTGATCGAGGGGGTCGCCGAGGACCTTGCGGCCGAGATTACTGCCGAAGTGGCCTGCCCGACGATCGGGATCGGGGCTTCCGGGGCGTGTGACGGACAGATCCTGGTGACGCCGGACATGCTGGGCCTGTTCGACTGGACGCCGAAGTTCGTGCGCCGGTATGCGGACCTCAATGCGCAGGTTTCCAAGGCGGTTGCGGCCTATGCAGCGGATGTCCGGTCCCGCGCCTTTCCCGGCAAGGCGGAAACCTACACGCTGCGAAAACCTGAAGCCTGACAGCGCTCATCCGTTGCAGGCGCCACGCGGCCCGTCTAGGTTCGCGCCGAATCCTCAAGACTAGCCCCCGGAGCCCCGTTTGACCGACATTTTTACTGAAGTCGATGAAGGCATGCGCCAGGCGAAGCTGGCGAGCTGGTGGAACAAGTGGCGCCCGTTCGTCTATGGCTCCGTAGCGGTGCTGATCGGCGCTGTGGCGATCAACGAGTTCGTGCTGAAGCCGCAGGCGGAGGCCAGCCGGGCAGCCCGCGCGCTGGAGCTCGAGAATGCCGTCAAGGCGCTGGAAGACGGCCGGTATGAAGAGGCGGTGACGGCGTTCAAGGCGATCGTTGACAGCGAGTCGAAGCTGTCGCCGCTGGCGGCGCATTTCCTCGCGCAGACGCAGATCGAGGGCATGGGCGATACGGCGGCCGCGGCGGCCACGCTGACCAGCATCGGCGGCACGGAAGGCGGACCCTATGAGCGCCTCGCGCTGCTGAAGGCGGCCTATTTCAGCGCCGATACGCAGACCCTGCCGGAGCTGGAAGCGACGCTGGGCACGCTGACCACCGAGGACAGTGCGCTGGGCGCGCTGGCCCGCGAGCTGGTGGCAGCGAAGGCGTTTGCGACGGGCGACGTGGTCCGGGCGCGCACCGAGTTCAACAAGCTGAAGTTTGATGCTGCGGCGCCCGCAGGCCTGATCCAGCGCGCCGAGATTGCGCTGGATGCGATGCCGCTGACGCCGGAAGAGACTGCCGCACCGGAGACGCCGACCGAGGCGCCGGCCGCAACCCCAGCCGAAGAGCCCCAGGAGACCGGCCAATGACATTTTCCCGCCCCGCTGCTGCTGCGACGGCTCTGGCCTCCCTGCTGGTGCTGAGCGCGTGCATCAGCCTCCCGAACTTCGGCAATGACGACAAGGCAAAAGCCGAGGCCGAGGACAAGGCGGGCCGCGTGACCATGGTGCTGGACCAGGAGCGCATTGCGCCCAGCACCACGCTGACCGGTGTCGAAATCGCGCTGCCGGAGCCGCGCACTGTCGAGGCCTGGACCGAAGCTGGCGGCGGACCGACCAAGGCGACCGGGCACCTCCTGGCTGCGCCGAAGCTCGAGATCGCCTGGCGCCGCTCGATCGGAAAGGGTTCGACGACCAAGGGCGCGCTGACCACGCCGCCGGTCACGGATGGCAAGACCATCTTTACGCTGGATGCGGGCCAGACGATCCGCGCCTCCGATCTCTCTTCCGGCAGCCAGCGCTGGAGCAAGAAGCTGAAAGGCATTTCGAAGCGCGACAAGGCGGCGATTGGCGGCGGTCTCGCGGTTGCGGGTGACACGCTGATCGTGGCGAGCGGCTATGGCTATGTCGCGGCGCTTGATGCTGCGAGCGGAAACGAAAAATGGCGCCGCGAACTTGGCGCGCCGATGACCGGCGCACCGACAGTGGACGATGGCCGGATTTTCGTCAGCTCCAACAATAACGAGATTTTCGCGCTCAGCGTTGCCGATGGCACAACACAGTGGAGCGACCAGGCGATATCGGAATCGGCCCGCGTGCTGGGAAGCTCCAGCGCCGCCTCGGTCGAGGATTTCGTGATTGCGCCGTTTTCTTCGGGCGAAGTGATCGCCTATCTCGCCTCGAACGGCCGCCGCTTGTGGACGGACGCGCTGACCCAGGCCGGACGGTTCACCCCGATTTCCGAGATCAACGATATCGGCTCGCGCCCGGTGCTCGGCGCCGGCCTCGTGTTCGCGTCCAGCCAGTCCGGCACGACGGTGGCGATTGATGGCCGCAGCGGCGCAAGGATCTGGACCCAGCCGGTCGGGTCGACCCGCGCGCCGGCGCTTGCCGGCCGGTTCCTGTTCGTCTTGGGTACCCAGAACGAGCTGACCTGCCTTGATGCCGCGACCGGCGAAGCCTACTGGGTGGTGCAGCTGCGCGAGTTCCAGAACCAGAAAGAACGCAAGAAGCCGATTACCTACACGGCCCCGGTCGTGGCCTCCGGACGGGTGATCGTGGTGTCCTCGCGGGGAGAGCTGCTGGCCTTTTCTCCGGCGGACGGCACGCAGACCGCCTCTTTGAAGCTGGGGGATACCGTGTATATCGAGCCGATTGCGGCGCAGGGGAAGCTGTTCGTCCTGACGGATGACGCCAAGCTGATCGCAATCGACTAGGGCCCCCGGGACGGCTTCCCGGCTTGGCCCTCATTAACCAGAGGGGCCACGGCCTTGCCATTGAAACTCGCCATTGTCGGACGGCCGAATGTCGGCAAGTCCACCTTGTTCAACCGTCTGGTGGGCAAGAAGATCGCGCTGGTCGATGACCAGCCGGGCGTGACCCGTGACCGCAAGATGGCCGAGGGCTGGCTCGCCTCGCTGCCGCTGCTGCTGATCGACACCGCTGGTTTCGACAATGTGCGCGATGACAGCCTTGAGGCGCGCATGCGGGCACAGACCGAGGCGGCGATTGCCGAGGCCGATATTGCGCTGTTCCTGATTGATGCCCGCGTTGGGGTGACGCCGGAGGACGAGACCTTCGCGATGCTGCTGCGCAAGGCCAACGTGCCTGTGGTGCTGGCGGCGAACAAGGCCGAGGGCCGCGTGGGCGAGGCGGGCGTGTTCGATGCGTTCAGCCTCGGCTTTGGCGAGCCGGTCGGCCTGTCGGCGGAGCATGGCGAGGGCTTTGCGGAACTCTACGAGGCGATCCGCAATGCGCTGGGGCCGGAAGCCTTCGAGCGGGCGCTGGAAGAGGCCGAGCCGAATTATGGCGCGGGTGCCGGCGAGGACATTCTCGAGAAGCTCGCGCATATCGACATTGAAGATACGTCGATCACGGATGATGAGCTGGTTGCCGCCATCGAGGCGGCCGAAGCGGATGCGCCTGAAGAAGAGGCACCGGCCGCGCCTAAGCCGATACGCCTCGCGATTGTCGGGCGGCCGAATGCCGGCAAGTCAACGCTGATCAACCAGCTGATCAAGTCCGAGCGCCTGCTGACGGGGCCGGAGGCGGGCATCACGCGCGACTCGATCACCATCGACTGGGAATGGGAAGGCCGGCAGATCCGCCTTGTGGACACAGCAGGCCTTCGCCGCAAGGCGCGCGTGCAGGAGAAGCTCGAGCGGATGTCGACCGCCGAGACCATCCGTTCACTGAAGTATGCAGATGTCGTCGCGCTGGTGATGGACGCACATGAGGCGCTGGAAAAGCAGGACCTGCAGATTGCCGATCTGGCGCTGCGCGAGGGCCGCGGCCTCGTACTGGTGATGTCGAAATGGGATACGGTGCAGGACCAGGACGGCGCGGCGCGGCACATTCGCGACCTGGCCAACCGGCTTGTGCCGAACGGGGGCGGGGCGCCAGTGGTGTTCCTGTCAGGACTTACCGGACGCCATGTCGACAAGCTGATGCCGGCAGTGGTGAAGGTCTACAAGGACTGGACGGCGAAGGTGAAGACCGGCGACCTCAACCGCTGGCTGCGCCACACGGTCGAGCACCATCCGCCACCGAGCGTGCAGGGCAAGCGCATCAAGCCGCGCTACATGGCGCAGATGAAGGCACGCCCGCCGACCTTCGTGCTGATTGCCTCGCGCGGCGACCAGATGCCGGAGGGCTACAAGCGCTACCTGATCAACGGCATTCGCGAGGCGTTCGACATGCACGGCGTGCCGCTGCGTCTGTTCGTGCGCCAGGGCAAAAATCCGTATGCGGGCAAAATCGGGCCGGACGGCCCGCCGAGGTACAAGCGGCCGCGGGAGTAGGGGGGGGCTCCCCTTGGGGAATCCTTCGATCTTGCTCAAACTCAGCACTTCGATGATCAGGCCGGACAGGGCGAGGCCGATGCGGATGTCCTTGCCCTCTCGCCCCGTAACTTGCCGGTGAAGGATCCTGATCCACCTAGCGGCCGCATATCCGAGTGGTCGTCACAATAAAATACAATCGTTTGTAATTCGTTATTGCAATCCATTGGATTCTGTATTTCAGTGCTCGCGCACACGCCGGATAACAGGCGGGCGACATCCACTGGGAGGAACCAAGAATGTCTGCGACCAAGAAGACCCTATTGCTGAGCGCCGGGCTGATCGCGCTCTCTAACTTCGGTGCCCATGCTCAGGAACAGGTCGAGGAGGCCGAAGCCCGGCAGCAGACCGTGATCGTGACCGGTGTGGCAAAGCAAACCACCGTGTTCGACTCCTCCGCATCTGTCTCGGCCCTGTCCGAAGATGCCGTGAAGAATCTCGCGCCGCGATCCGTCAACGAACTTTTCCGCGCCCTTCCCGGTGTCAAATCGGAAGATACAGGCGGCGACGCAAACGCCAACATCAAGGTCCGGGGCATGCCCATCGCGTCGGGCGGATCGCGCTACCTGTCGCTTCAGGAGAACGGCTTCCCGACACTGCTCGTCGGCGATGTCGCGTTCAGCACCGCAGACAGCTACCTGCGTGTCGACTCCACCATTGGCTCGGTTCAGTCGATACGGGGCGGGTCTGCCTCGACACAGGCGCCGAATGCCGCGGGCGGCATCATCAACCTGATTTCCAAGACGCCGACAGAGCGGGGCGGGTCAATCGCCGTGACTTCCGGCATCGACTATAATGCGCTGCGCCTCGATGCCGAGTTTGGAAACCGTCTCGACAACGGGCTCTACTACCATATCGGCGGATTTGTGCGCTCCGGCGACGGCGTGCGTGAAACGGTGGGCGGCCAGGAAGAGGGCTTCCAGGTCAAGGCATCGATCGGCAAGGACTTCGAACGCGGCCGGTTCGTCGTGCATCTCAAACACCTTGATGACCGCGTTCCGACCTTCCTGCCGATGCCGGCTGTCGTCCAGAATGATGGATCGATCGGTCCGCTGAACGGCCTCGACCTCGGCACGGGCACGACATCGCTCGGTATCGCAGACGTCGCGCTGCGTCTTGGGGATGCGCGCGACAGGGTTGAGGAAGGCTTCACGGCCGAGATGACTTCGGTCGGGTTCGAGACTTCCTATGACCTCACAGACATCCTGACGCTGGATGCAAAAGGCCGGTGGGCGGATATCTCCGGCAATTTCTATTCGCCATTCCCCGCCGGGCTCGACAGCACCAATCCGGACGGATCGTCGAACATCAACTTCGTGCTGTTCAACACGGCCGTGCCGGATGTCGGCAACCAGTTCGGTAATGTATCGGTCACCGGTAACTTCGACCGCATCACGTTGAAGGCCGGGGTTTTCTACGCCGATCAGGCCAGCGAGCAGCAGTGGAGCTTCAATGATGCCCGGGCCGTGCTGCGCGGCGGACGGTTCATCACCAACGATCCCTCCAGCACCTTCCTCAACCCGGTCAACGGGTCCTTCATCAACGGGCAGAGCTTCGGCAATCCGAACTTCGGCAACTGCTGCTCTGTCTATTGGGATTTCGATATTGAACAACTGGCGCCCTATGTGTCCGCCAACCTCGATCTCGACAACCTGACCGTCGAGGCCTCCTACCGTCAGACGGACAACTCCGTATCCGGACGGTATATCAGCTTCGGAAACGCGATCATCGGTCCGTTCGATGTCAATGGTGACGGCGTGATCGGCACCAACGAGCAGGGGGCCCAGCGGTTCAATCCCGCGGCGGCTGTACGCACCGATTACGATGCCAATTTCGACAGCTACTCGATCGGCGCAAACTACAGCGTCAGCGATGCGCTGGCGGTGTTTGCCAACTATTCGGAAGGCGCGTCTCTTACGGCGCCGGATCGTTCGACCGGCAACCTTGTCGTGTCTGGCGGCGTCGCAACCTCGCCGGACGGCGACCTTTTCCTGAACTTCGTAGACCAGTTCGAACTTGGCCTGCGCTTCCGGTTTGCCGCAGGTGATCTGAACCTTGTGTATTTCGATGCGCAGGTGGCAGAGGCGGCGCAGTTCGAGGCTTCGACCCAAAGCGTCATCCAGACCCAGTTCGACACCAGCGGGTTTGAGATCGAAGGGGACTTCAACTTTGGCGACTTCGGCATTTCGGGCAACGCAACCCTGACCGATTCGGAAATCTCCGGCCCGTCAGGCAATGCCAACCTCGGCAACCGGCCCCGCCGCCAGGCTCCCTACACGATCAACCTGAACCCCAAATATTTCGGGGACGGTTATGACCTCGGCCTCAACATCTTCAGCACGGGTGACGCCCCGGTCCAGGACAGCAACCTGTTCGACCTGCCTGGCTACACGACCGTTGGCGCCTACCTGAACTATACGCTGAGGGACAACCTTGTGCTGACGCTGGCCGGCAACAACCTGTTCGATGAGGTTGGCTTCACCGAAGGCGAGGAGGGTAACCCGGCGATCGGTGACTTTGTCCGGTTCCGCCCGATCAACGGCCGCACTGTCTCGGCCACGATCCGGTACGAGTTCTGACCTGCAGCCTGCCGGGGCAGCTGCGCCGGTGATGAGACAATGGACAGCCCGTCTGCGGACGGGCTGTTCTTGTTTTGGGGCTGCAAACGTTGCAGGAACGATTTGCAATGGCGCTGATGCCAGGCGGGAAGGGAGGGCATCGAGGGGATGCCCGGACCTCTGCCTCCCGGTCTCAGCCCTCATACCGGCAGGATCGATCGCTTGACCCAATCTCGCAAGATAACAATGGCGGAGCTGGCGCGCCTGGCGAACGTTGACGTATCGACGGTGTCGCGCGCCCTGAATGGCAGTCCCCTCGTCAAGGAAGACACCAAGGCCGAGATCCTCAGGATCGCTGAAGAGCGCGGCTATGCGGTTAACGCGTCTGCCCGGAATCTCCGCCGTCAGGCCGCCGAAGCCATCGGCCTTGTCATTCCGCTGAGGCCGGAGTCCGGGCAGACAATATCCGACCCGTTCTATCTCGAGATGGTTGCTGCCGTGAGCGAGGCGGCCTCGAAGCGCGGATATGACCTTATCGTCAATGTTCCGAGGGAGAGCGAGCAGATCGCCGAGCAGCGCCTGCTGCGCACAGGCAAGGCCGACGGGCTGATCATCATCGGGCAGGCGGGCGTGCAAGGCCGGCTGGAGGCGCTGGGGCCGCTGGCCGGAAAAGTGGTCGTCTGGGGCGGGCAATCGGGCCATGCAAACTATACGCTGGTCGGCAGCGACAACCGGGCGGGCGGACGCCTTGCAGCCGAGCACTTGTTCTCCGTAGGCCGTACACGGACATTGCTTATGGGACCGCTCAGCCTCCCGGAAGTGCGGCTGCGCTTCGAGGGCTTCGAGGAGGCGCACCATGCGCGCGGCCTCAAGATCGATCCCCGCCTCAGGCTGGATGTCGAGTTTGGAGGGACGTCCGGGTTCCAGGAGCTGGCGGCCCTGATTGATGACAGTGCGGATTTCGACTCGATCTTCGCGGCATCCGACGTTCTTGCAATGACGGCGATGATGGCGCTGCAAGCCCGGGGCCGCACCGTCCCGGGTGATGTGGCGGTGATGGGCTATGACAATATCGGCCAGTCGCGGCTCTGCAGCCCGGCCCTTACAACGATCGATCAGAATATCCCGGCCGGCGGGGAGATCCTTGTCGACCTGCTGCTCAGAAAACTGGCCGGCGAGGAAGTGGAGTCCCGCTTGACGCCGACCCGCCTGATTATCCGGGCGTCCACGGGCACGCCCTGAGCGCCGGGGGCGCTAGCCCGCGTCAACCTGAGCAGCATCGGCGGCGGCAGATACCTTGATTTCGAGGGGGGCGGAGAACCTCAGATGCCGGGCTTTCCCGGCATTTTCCGTATACGGACCAAGAACTCTGAGCCAGCCGGCGGCAAGGTCATGCCCCGTGAGACTTGCCCCAAACAGACCGGCAAGACATGGAAGCTCGCTTCCCGCAGCTGAGAATTCCCGCCACGGACCTTCCGGTGACCGGCTGCGGTAGAGGCGGTGGATCTGCGTTACCTCGCTGTCGGGCTGGCCTTCATGCTGGCGGTCGCAGGCCGAGACGAGCAGAAGATAATCTCCAGTGCCAGCGTCGCGGTAGACCTTCGGGACTTCCGCCTGGGTCATTAGGTGAGCGTCGGGCAATTCGATGGGCGGCCCCAGTTCGATAAGGCTGATGCGGTCGCCATCCTTGCGCAATCTCGCCTGCGCGATGGCGGGCCGTTTCGGGGAGACTTTCGCTGACCAGACGGCGCGCAAATCGCCGTCCCCGGCATAGAATAGGAATGGATCGCGCCAGGCCATGATTGGGCCGCCGTCTTCGCCGTCCCGGCTGCCGAGCGCGGCCTTCGGGCCGAGGTAGTAGCCCCGGCTTAGGATGTCGTCATAGTCCCGGAGGGGACAACTGATGGCTGAGTGAGGGAACGCCGCGACCTTGCCGGGGCTGGGGCCCGTTGCCACACAGATCGTCTGGAGGAAATCGCGCTCCGGTCCGAGCTCACGAATGCCGGTAAAGCCGAAGGCAACTGAGCCGTCCGCAAGGCCGAGGACCGAACCGCTCCAGACGTTCCGGGCATCCGATCCGTCGCGGATCTGTCCGTGTACAATCAATGCGCCCCTGTCGCACCAGGACAGTCCGGCGTCAGACGATTCGAAATGGCGGATGTGAAATGCAAAGCTGTTGCGGTCCCTGGGCTGAACCGGCGCCCCGTCATGATCCGTCCGGCTAAGGGCCAGGCAATAAAGGTGCAACTGGTCGCCCGGCCCCTGGAGCGTCCAGCTGTCCCACAGCCAGAGACCCGGATGGTCGATGCCATCCTGAAACGGGGCGCGATGGGGGGCTGGGACAGGGGCCGTCTTGTAGTGCATCGGGGGCGGGTGACCTTTGGAGTCTGGTTCATTGCAATACGGGGCGTGACGAATGAATGCGTTATGATATCAACAATGCAATCGATTGCAATGATGTCTTGCCGACGATCGGGAAAAGCATGAAGGGGAAGGCGATGCAGGTTTTTGGCGGGATAGATGCCGGGGGTACAACCTTCAAGTGCGGCCTCAGCGATGCCAGCGGAAATCTGATCGAGAAGACGAGGGTCCCCGTTTCGACGCCGCAGGAGACGCTGGCGGGCTGCGTTGCGTTTTTCCGGTCGGCGGGCGCTGGACGGGACCTTAAGGCTTTGGGCCTCGCGAGTTTCGGGCCGATTGATGTCGATCCGGCCTCGCAGGGCTATGGCACGATCCTCACGACGCCGAAGCCGGGATGGACGGGCACGAACCTCAAGCAGTACTTTTCGGCCGCCCTGGGTGTCGCCATTCGCGTCGACACCGATGTCAACGGCGCGCTGCTGGCCGAGTTGGTGCTCGGCGCAGGGGTAGGCGCAGCCTCCGCTGCCTACATCACGGTGGGCACAGGCATCGGAGCGGGCGTCTTTCTGAACGGGGACTTTGCGGGCCGGCCGCTGCATCCCGAGTTCGGTCACATCCCGGTGCGGCGCAATGCCCGCGACACCGCGTTTGCCGGCACCTGCCCGTTCCATGGTGACTGCCTCGAAGGCCTCGCCTCGGTCACTGCGATGCGCGCGCGCTGGGGGGGCCCGGAGGCGCTCGGCGCAGACCACGAAGCCTGGCCGATTGCGGCAGACTATCTGGCGCAAGCCTGCCGGGTCCTGACACTCACGCTGAGGCTCGACCGGATTATCATCGGCGGCGGATTATCCCTTGCGCCGCATTTCATAAGCCTCGTCAGAACCGCGTATGATGAGCAGCTGGCCGGCTATCTCGGCAAGCAGGCGCCGCCTGGCAGCGACTTGATCCATCGCCCGGTCCTGGGCGACGATGCCGGGCTCATGGGCGCAATCCTGCTGGCCCTCAAGGCTCGCTGAGCCTTGGGCCGGCCAATCGATTTACAATCGATTGTATGTCAGGCATGAACAGGTGGCGGGGCTCCTCGAGAAGCCGAACAGTCCGCCCGGAGGAAACGAATTTGACAGCTTATCCGCCGCTCAGCGTGAAGGAGAAAGTTGCCTATGGCCTCGGCGATATGGCGTCGAACTTCTACAACGGCTTCTTCGGCATCTTCCTGCTGTATTACTACACCGATGTCTGGGGCATCCATCCGGGTCATGCCGCGCTTATGTTCCTCGTGACGCGCTGGATCGATGCGGTGACCGATCCGGCGATGGGCCTGATTGCGGACCGCACCAAAACCCGGTGGGGCAAGTACCGGCCTTACATCCTCTGGACGATCATTCCCTATGCGCTCTTGGGCTATGTGCTGTTCCTCGGACCGGATCTCGGCGAGAATGGCAAGCTCATCTATGCGTATGTGACGTACTCCCTTGTCATGCTTGCTTATACGGCGATCAATGTTCCGTACTCGGCGCTTCTGGCCGTCATCCATCCGGATAGCGTCGAGCGAACGAAGGCGACGCAGTACCGGTTCGTTCTGGCGTCCCTTGGATCGATCGTGGTAGGCGCCGCGACGAAACCGCTGGTCGATGCGCTCGGCGCGGGAAATGAACTGACCGGGTTTCGGCTCACGATCATCCTGTTTGCCGTCCTATCGGTGATCCTCTTCCTGATCACCTTCGCGTTCACTCGCGAAAGGATTTTGCCCGTCAAGCAGCATGACGCAAGGATAGTCGACGACCTCGGGGTTCTCTTCAAGAATGTCTCGTGGATTGTCCTTGCCGTTGCCAGCGTCCTGATCGTCATCGGGCTGATCGGGAGGCTCTCCTCTGCTGCATTCTATGCCAAGTATGTTCTTGTGCTGAGCGATGAAAAAATCCTGTGGTGGATGGACCCGGTCTCGCTGATGATCACGTCCGGATTCGTCGGCCAGCTTGCCGGCGCCCTGTTCACGCCCTCGCTTGCGCAGCGCGCAGACAAGAAATTCCTGCTAATGGCCGCGTGCTTTCTTGCGTCGGCTGCTCTGATCTTAAACTACCTTTTGCCTGCCTCGTTCTATGCCGCGCTCATCCTGCATACTGTCATGATGCTGGCTTTCGGCATCATGATTACATTGCTCTTTGCTATGTATACGGACTGTTCGGAGTACGGCGAATGGCGATCTGGGAGGAACAGCGCGGGCCTGACAGTCTCAGCGTCGATGTTCTCGCTGAAGTTCGGATCGGCGATGGGCGTTGCGATCCCCTCCGCAATCCTGGCCGTGTTCGGGTTCATTGCGCCGGTTGACGGTGTCGTTCAGTCCCAGTCCGGTGAGGCGCTCAGCGGAATACGGATGATGTTCAACATCGTGCCTTGTGCCTTCTTCCTGATGGCGGGCGTGCTGATGAGCTTCTACAGAATCGACCGCAAGATGCTGAGCCGGATTGAGGCCGACCTGAGCGAGCGGCGAAGTGGCCAGCAGACTGCCGGCTTTGAGACGGCAGGCCTGCCGACTTGACTGGCGGTCAGCGTAGGCTGCTGACGGCCTTCTAAGCATCTCAATCGCCCGGGCTTGCCGAAGCGTCCTTTTGCGGCCTAGTGTAGAGTGGCTCAGGCGACTGGGGAGCGGCCGTTGTTTCGCAGCGTTTGCGGGAAGTCGATAAGGAATTGATTGTCAGTCTCCCGGTCAATGCAGCGGGCCACGTGACGCACCTCTGCTTGCCGGCTTACGAGACTTCGGAACAGGGTTTCGAAAACACCGCGGTGCCAGGCGCAGCCCGGCATGGCCAGCGGGTTGGCATGAATGGTTATCATGGCTGGCCTGCCATTTTGAACCGCGCACCGGCCGGAACCTGCAAATGTCCATGCGTGGCGCGAAATCGCCTTGAGCAGGAAGGGCGCGGCCCATTCCGGCGGGAGGGTCTTGAGAAGCAAGCTTACGGGCCCGGGAATCCTGTGCTTGAGGATGTATTCCCCGGTCAGGTCACCCGCGCGCGCTGCTATGCGCCGTGCAGAATGGTCCGGCAGCGCTGAGAAGAGTGTCTTGAACAGGAGCGCGGGAATAGCCTCATCGATCATGCCGTTTGGGCGGTCCTTGAGCAGATGAATGAAGCCCGCTTCGGCAAAGATGCGATAGGCCAGCATTCTGCCCCCGTCTTCGATGAGAGCGTGCTCAAGCTGCAACACGGAATTCGGGCCGATCCGGCCACCACGCGGCTCAGGCGGCGAAACTGGCGTGGTACGGGTAGCTGATGGAGACAAGGGACACCTACCGGGTATCTGTGAGTGTGATCGCTGTATCGATTTGTGCCATCTGTTGGTCTCCGCCGCCGCAGGCCTTGACGGGCTCGGGGTTCTCAGACAGCCGCCTGGCGCGCCTTGCGGCTGCTTTGTCTGCATTGGCCTGCCAGTCGTCCATTTGAGTTGGCGCAATCGTCCGGGTACGGTCGAAGTTGAAGTTTACCTTGTCTTTCGATTGCGGGCCCCAATAGCCCGCTTTGCCCAGATCGTAGAACTGCCGTTTGAATCCGGCCTTCAGGAATGCCTTGAGGCAGCCGAGAAGGTAGCGTCGACGAAAGCCCGTTCCTCTCCAAGGGTAGTGGAACAGAGCCTTTTGCATATAGAAGCGGCGATAGTTCTTCATGACGCCGTTCAGCAGTTCACCGCGGGTCATCTCAGCCGGCGCCATGATGGGCGTGACGAAATTGTACTTCTCGAAGTCGAAGACTTCCACCTTGTCGACCAGGGTCTCGAAGAGAGGTGTGTAGGGCCAGGGCGTATACATGGCCCAGTTTGCCAGATCGGGCTGCCAGTCCCACGCCATACGATAGGTTTCTTCAAGTGTCTCCTCGGTTTCATTGTCGAGGCCCACGATGAACTGGGCTTCCACGAAAATATCAGCCTCTCTGAGGAGCCTGATCGCTTCCTTGTTTTCCTCGATCTTCGTTTCCTTGTTGAACTGGTCGAGCTTGAGCTGGGCCGCTGCCTCCGTTCCGAGCGAGACATGGACGAGGCCTGCCTTGCGGTAGAAGGACAGAAGTTCCTTGTCGCGCATGATGTCGGTGACGCGTGTGTTGATGCCCCATTTCACCTTGTCGGGAAGGTCACGTTTGATGAGTTCCTCACAGAACTGAATGAATTTCTTGCGATTGATCGTGGGTTCTTCGTCAGCGAGGATGAAGAAGCCAACGCCCTGATCGCGGACGAGTGACTCGATTTCGTCGACCACCTTTTTCGGGTCCCGCACGCGGTAGTCGCGCCAGAACTTCCACTGGCTGCAGAAACTGCACGTGAACGGACATCCGCGCGCCATGTTGGGAATTGCAACTCGCACACCGAGCGGCACGTAGATGTACTTGTCCCACTCCAGCAGCGACCAGTCCGGCGTGATCGCGTCGAGGTCCTTGACGGTGGGCGCGGCTTGAGTGGCTACGATCTGGTCACCGTCGCGAAAGGCCAGCCCCTTGATCGCGTGGCGATCCTCCGGCCAGCGACCAGCATCAATGGCCTGGATCAGGTTGCGGAAGATCTCTTCGCCTTCACCGCGGACAATCACATTGATCCATGGCGCTTCCGAAAGGACCTGCTTGTACATGAACGTCCCGTGGATCCCTCCGAGGACGGTGACAGCATGGGGCATTACTTCGGAGGCGATCTTCAGCGCTGCCTCTGCCTTGTAGATCGACGGCGTGATTGCCGTTGCACCGACAACGTCTGGCTTGAGCTCCGCGATCCGGGCGCGAAGATCCTCGTCGCTGAGGTCATGCGTCATGGCATCGATGAAGTGGATATCTGTATAGCCGGCCTGCTTCAGCGGGCCTGACAAATAGGCGACCCAGGCCGGCGGCCAGCTTCCGGCGATTTCTGCGCCGCCCGAGTGATAATTCGGATGAATGAGGAGGATGCGCATCGCTTGCTCGCTGTCTTCGCGGGTGGACACACGCTTGTGTCAACGACGCTAGCTTCCGCCCGACTGTGCGCGCCGGACATGTGTCACGAGGTCATACGTAAAACGCCGGAGCAGCGAACGGGCCGTGTTGTTCTCTGCAACACGGCAAGCCGAACAAGTTTGCCGAAGCGCACCATACGATCTGATAGAGGCGGGCGGGCTTATTCCCGGAACGTGCGGGAGACCGAATCCGTCAGGGGTTTCACGAGGTAGCTGAGGACGTTGCGGCTCTCGGTAGTGAGGCTCGCTTCGACGGGCATGCCGGGGAGGAGCTGGAGGCCTGTGCCGGTCAGGGCGTCGTCGGGAATGTCGATCATCACTTCGTAGAAGCTGGCGCCGGTGGCCTCGTCGGTAATGGCATCGGCGGAGACGGCTGAGACGGCGCCGTCGACCTGCGGGGTCTGATCCTGATTGAAGGCGCTGAAGCGCAGGCGCGCAGGCTGGCCGACGCTGATCTTGTCGATATCGGCCGGGCTGATGCGGACCTTGGCGATCAGGCGGTCGTTTTCCGGCACGATATACATGATCGGTTCGGAGGCGCGGATGACGCCGCCAACGGTATGGGCGCGGATGCCGAGGACGCGGCCAGCGCGGGGGGCGAGAATGTCGAGGCGGCCGGAGCGGTCGAGCAGGGCGAGGCGCTCTTCGGCGAGCTCGCCGATCTGGGTCTGCACCTCGCGCAGCTCGGTCAGCAGCGTTTCGGTATAGTCCTGGTCGAGGCGGGCGATTTCGCTGCGGGCCTCGCCGATCTGCACGCGGGTGGCGGCGATGTCGGAGGTAAGGGCGTCTTTCTCGCCCTGCAGCTGCGCGCGGTCGCGCTTCAGGGCGAGGATGCGGGTGATGACGGCCTGGCCGCGCTCCATCAGGGTTTCGAACCGGGTGATCTCGTCATCGACGAGGGCGATCTGGTCGTCCTTGGCGGTGATCTCGTTCTGCATGCCGGCGATGCGGGCGTTCAGCTGGTCGATCCGTTGGCGGAGGATTGTGCCCTGGGTGCCGAGATTGTCATTGCGCGCCGCCATCAGGGATTTCTGAGAGGCGAGGACGGCCTGAACATCGGGACGGCTGGCGAGGTCTTCGAAGCCGGGGCGGAGCTTCAGCTCCGATGTGCCGTCGCGCTCGGCGATCAGGCGCGCTTCGGTGCCGAGGAGGGCGAAGAGGCGGGCCTCAAGGGCCTGCAGCGAGGCGCCGGTGGCGGTGGCATCGAGCGAGAGCAGTTTCTGGCCTTCGGTCACGGCGTCGGCCTCGCGCACATAGATCTCGCGGACGATGCCGCCTTCGAGGTGTTGCACCGCCTGCTGGTTGGACGCGACGGAGATCTGGCCGGCTGTGAGCACGGCGCCTTCGAAGGGGGCAAAGACGGACCAGGCGATGAGGCCGCCGAAGACGAGGGCGACCACGCCCCAGCCGATGGCGAGGTATTGCTTCAAGAGGTCGCCGCGCGGGGCGGCGGCGGGCGGCGCGGCCTGAAGGGGGATGTCAGCCATGACTGCCTTCTCCCGGACGGATGGTGCGGACATTCGGGGCCTGTTTCGGCAGGACCTTGGCGAGGACTTCCTCGGCGGGGCCGAACTCGCGGATGCGGCCGTCATCGATGACCATCAGCTTGGTGCAATGGACGATTGCGTTCGGACGGTGGGCGATGATCACGACGGTGGCATTGCGAGCTTTCGCGGCGGCGATGGCGGCTTGCAGGGCCTGTTCGCCGGGGCCGTCGAGATTCGAATTCGGCTCGTCGAGGATGATCAGGTTCGGATTTCCGAACAGGGCGCGGGCGAGGCCGATGCGCTGGCGCTGGCCGGCGGACAGATAGGCGCCGCCGAGGCCGATTTCGGTGTCATAGCCATTGGCGAGACGCAGGATCATGTCGTGGCAACCGGCGGCCTGCGCGGCGGCGATGATCGCTTCGGGCGAAGCGTCGCTGCGGAAGCGGGCGATATTGTCGCGGACGCTGCCGGAAAGAAGATCCGCCTGCTGAGGAAGGTAGCCGATCTGGGGGCCGAGCGTGTCGCTGGGCAGGCTCGCGATGTCGGCGCCGTCGAGGCGGATATGGCCGGAGGAGACGGGCCACGCGCCGGTGAGGATGCGGGCGAGCGAGGACTTGCCGGCGGCGCTGGGGCCGAGGACGCCGAGCACGTCGCCGGGGACAAGCTGGAAGGTGAGGCCCTTGAGGACGGGGGCCTGCGCGCCGGGCGGGCCGGCATAGGCATTCTCGACACTGACGGCGCCCTTGATCGGCGGCAGCGGCATCGACTCGGGCGGGGGCGGCACACGGCTGAGCGCGGCTTTGAGCGCGGTCCAGCTTTCGCGGGCGGAGACGATGCTGCGCCACTGACCGACGATCTGCTCGAGCGGGCCGATGGCGCGGCCCATCAGGATGGAGGAGGCGATCATGGCACCGGGGCTTACCTCGGCCTGGATGACGAGCCAGGCGCCGATGCCGAGGATGGCGGATTGCAGGAACAGGCGGAAGGCCTTGGTGCCGGAGCTGAAGGCCGAGAGAATGCGGCCGGACCGGGCGAAGGCGGAGTCGCCGCCATCGAACAGGCTGCGCCAACGGGCGCGGACAGTGGAGGTCATGCCGAGGGCTTTCAGCACTTCGGCATTGCGGGTCATTTCGGAGGAGCGCATCGCGCTGGTGCGCTCATAGTCTTCGCTCTCCTTCATAAGGCGGGCGGACATGCGTTCGTTGAGCGCCGAGGCGATGACCAGCACGACGGCGCCGAACACAGCCCAGGCGCCGAAGACCGGGTGGAGCATGAACAGCACGACGAGGAAGAGCGGGCTGAAGGGCGCATCGAACACCGCGCCGGAGACGGGGCTGGCGATGAAGCGGCGCAGGGCGCGCAGGTCGCGGATCGGCCGGTCTGTGGCGCGGCCAGGATCGGCCAGGCTGAGCGACATGGCGGTCGCGGCGGCGCGGTCGATCAGCCGGCCTTCGAAGCGAGAGGCGGCGACGCTGAAGAGTCCGGAGCGTGCCCATTCGAGGACGGCTAGCGTGCCATAGAGGACGAGTACCAGAAGCGTCAGCGCGAGCAGGGTGGGGATCGATTGGGAAGCGAGGACCCGGTCATAAACCTGCAGCATGTAGAGCGGGCCTGTCAGCATCAGGATATTGACGAACAGGCTGAAGCCGCCGGCATGCCAGTAGACTTCCCGGGAGGCGCGCAGGGCCTCCTTCAGTTCGGTCGTCTCTGTCTGGCGGGCCGAGTTGGATGACATGAGGTTTGATCTAGCAGAAATCCGGAAGCGTGTTCAGGCGGTTTGTCAGGTACCTGGCGCCGGGGCCGGGCTTAGAGGAAGTCCTTCAGGCCGCGGTCTTTCAGGGCTTTCACGACGGCGCCGACGTCCTGGGTGCGGTCCCCGGCTGTGACGAGAATACGGTTGCCATCGGCGACGACGACAAGGCCTTCGACGCCGACAAGGGCGACGAGCTGGCCGTCGGCGGCATGGACGAGGCAATTTTCCGAGTTGATCAGGACGGGCGCGGGCGTGTTTTCGCGCGATGAGACGTCGCCGACTGCGGACCAGGTGCCGATATCGCTCCAGGCGCAGTCCACCGGGGCGAGGACGGCGGCGTGGGCCGTGTGCTCCATGACTGCATAGTCGATCGAGTTGGACGGCACGGCTGAGAAGGCGGCCGCGTCGAGACGGATATTGGCGCCGTCTGTTCGCGCGAGGGCGAGCGCGGCGGCGGATTGTTCGAGGATGGCCGGGGCATGGGCGGCGAGTTCGGCCAGCATCGTCCGGGGACTGAAGAGGAAGATGCCGGCATTCCAGCTATAGGCGCCGCTGGCGAGGTAAGCGGCGGCTTTTTCCGCGCAGGGCTTTTCCTTGAAGGCAGCGACGCGGGCGACAGGACCTGAGAGGGGCGCGCCGGACTGGATGTAACCGAAGCCCGTATCCGGGCGGCTCGGCGCGATGCCGAGCGTCGTGATGAAACCGTCCGCGGCAACCGGGGCGGCGGCGCGGATGGCATCGAGGAATACGTCCGGGCGGCCGATGAAGTGGTCGGAAGGAACGAGAAGGCCGAGGCCATCCGGGAAGGCATCTGCCAGGTAGCGCGCGGCGACGGCGGCGACGGCCGCGGTGTTGCGGCCTTCGGGCTCAAGCAGGATCGCGGCAGGCGTGACGCCAATGGCGGCGAGCTGGTCTGCGATGAGGCCGGCATAGGCAGCATTCGAGATGATCACCGGCTGGGCGTGGAAGCCTTCTGCGCCAGCGAAGCGCAGCACGGTTTCCTGAAACACGGTCTTGTCGGAGACAAGACGGTGGAACTGTTTGGGGCAGGCCTGGTTCGAAACGGGCCAGAGGCGTGTGCCGGCGCCGCCGCACATTATGACCGGATGGATCGCCATTGCCTTGTTAACCCTGATTCCTGCAGTCGTTGCCGGGCACCCGCCGAGCGGGCGCCGATTCAGCCCTAAGGTTTGCAACATCCGCGCCGCCTTGACCATGGGCGAGGGCTTGGCGCCGGCACGGGACGGGACCAGAGTGGCCGGTATGTCTACGGAGCTTCAGGCATGACACTCGCGCTGTATGGCCACCCCTTCTCATCTTACACCCAGAAAGTGCTTATCGCCCTCTATGAGAACGCGACGCCGTTCGAATTCTGGGAGATCGGGCCGGACACGCCGGAGCATGTCGCGGAGTGGCAGAAGCGCTGGCCGATGGGGAAGTTTCCTTTGTTGGCGGACGGAGCGGAAACCCTCGTCGAGGCGAGCATCATCATCGAGTATCTGGGCATGCGCTATCCCGGCCCGGTGCGTCTCATTCCGTCCGACCCGAGATCATCCTTGCTCGTGAGGTTTCTAGATCGCTTCTTTGATCTGCACGTGATGGATGCCATGCAGGTGGCGGTATCCAGCAAGCTCGGCCAAATTCCGATGAAGAGCGAAGACGGGCTGGCTTTGGCGACCGAGCGGCTGGAGCGGGCGTATGGCTGGCTTGAGGGCGCGCTTGAAGGCAAGACCTGGGCGGCAGGGGAGGCGTTCACGTTGGCAGACTGCGCCGCGGCGCCGTCGCTCTTTTATGCCGACTGGGTTTATCAAATCCCTGAACAATACCGGACACTGCGCGCCTATCGCGCAAGGCTGCTGGCACGGCCCTCATTTGCACGGGTGGTCGAGGAGGCGCGGTATTTCCGGCCATTCTTCCCGCTGGGCGCGCCGGACAGGGATTGAGCCCCCGGATCTTGAATGTACAAGGCAAAACGAACCTGCACATCAATCCAGAGGTGGGATGGTTGGGCGTTCAGCTGAGACTGCTGACTTGCCGGCATCGTTTCACTAAGGCGCTACCGGCAACAGACAGTGAAGGGGCACCGAGGGTGCATTCCCGCCGCTCGTGACGCCAAGGCAAAGAGCTAGTTTCCGGCCTCGCCGATGGCGCTTTCTACAGCGGCCGATGCTGCGCACTGAACCAAGGCCTCGCGGGTTTCCGGATCAACTTCAACCGCCTTCTCGATTGCGGATGACAGGCCTTGACCGTTCAGGCTTTCGCTCACGACAGTTTTCAACGCTTCCAGATGTTCACCGCTGATCTCTGATCCAAGACTGTCCTGCACGCAGCCGCAGAATACTTCGGATTGCCCGGCGAGAATGCAGGCCGTCTTGGTGTCCACTGCGCCGCTCGCCGCCTCAAGCGCCTGCCCGCCGAGATCAAGTGCGCCCTGCTTGACGTTCTGCAGGTCCACTGCATCACCGCAGGCAGACAGCGCGAGTGCTAAACCGGCAATCAGAACAGTCCGCATCATGTTTTTCCTTTTCCTTCAGTGCCTGGCTGCAGCCCCGATCAGCCGGGGACTAACAAGCGGCTTAATTGTTTGTTCGTTCTGCAATTGCCGGAGGACTTGGAGGCGGCGTGGAAGTTTCGCAAGGCCTGGGCACCGGGCCTTGCAAAAGTGTCGCGATGCCGCGATCCGGCTGTCCCGGTTTGACGGCGTCAGATGAACCCGGTTTCGTTCGTCTACAGATGACTTCTGTGGTCTGCGCCTGCCTTGTCCCGCAAAGTGGAAGCGAGACGCGCCAAGACTTCCGGGTAGGATTTTGGCTAAGGTTGGCCTCTTCCTTGCGGCGCAGCCGCATCATGGGTCTGTAGGCGGCGAAACCGTTCTTCCCAGTGTGCCGCAAACAGCCAGCCGCGCGCTGGCGCGATGGTGCAGGCGTTGCAACGCCCGTCAGGCAGGCGTCCAGCGGATGCTGTCTGCTGCCGTGCCTGGCAGATGGCCGAGCCTGTCAGTGATGGTTCTATAGCCCGTTCCTATGGGCACCTAATCTTTTTTGAATTTTGTTCTGCGGTCGTGAGGGATTAGTCGAGTTACAACGCCTCAACGCAGCGAGCTTTTGTGTCGAATGCCGAAACCGTTTCGTGGTGCCTGTCTGCGTGCGCCGCCCCTCGGGAGGCAGGCGCACGAAACGTTTTCTGGCAACAGTCTGACAGGCAAGCAGCGTGACTGATCGAGCCGCCAGCGCACCCACGCCCCAAAGCGCGCCCATCAATCCGGCAGGCGTGAGTTATGGCAGCTTCGGATACCGAAGCTATGTGCTGATGTCTCTGACCGTGGTCTACACGTTCAACTTCATCGACCGGATACTGATCAGCGTTGTCAGTGTACCCATCATCAACGAGTTCCAGCTCTCGCAATTCGAATTCGGCCTGCTTTCGGGAATCGGATTCGCGCTATTCTATACGCTTCTGGGCATCCCGATTGCCAATCTCTCAGAGAAAGTCAGCCGCAAGCTGATCATTGGCGTGTGCGTCATCCTTTGGTCGTTGGCGACCGTACTCTGCGGCTTCACAACGGGGTTCGTCACGCTTCTTCTGGCCCGCATGCTGGTCGGTATCGGCGAAGCTGGGTGCACGCCGCCAGCCAACTCGATGATCAGCGACTACTATGCGCCGCTCGCGCGCCCCACCGCTCTTGGGATCTACGCCATGGGCGTAACGGCAGGCGGGGTCCTTGCGCAGGTCTTTGGCGGTTTCATCCTTGAGACGTTCACCTGGCGGGAAGCCTTCATCATTGTCGGCGCGCCCGGGATTCTCCTGGGAATCGTGTTTCTGCTTACCGTCAAGGAGCCGCCTCGCGGCTATTCCGATCCGCCCGGAACGCCTAAAAAAGAGAAGGTGAGCTTTCGCGATGCGCTGGCAGAAATCTACTCCAAGCGCACGTTCTGGGTGATGACCGCGGGCGCAACGATTGCGGCGTTTTCAGGCTATGCGCTTGTCGGCCTGCAGCCCCAGCACGTGGTGTTTACGCACAGCTTTACGCCCGCCCAGACGGCGCTGATGTTCATGGCGCCTGTTGGACTTGCCGGGACGCTCGGCGCATTCCTCGGGGGATACCTTACGCAGCAGGCTTCGAAGTCTTCGGCAACGGCGGCAACCTGGGTGCCGGGCCTCGCGTTCCTGATCTGCGCGCCCCTCTATGCTGGCGCCTTTATGATGGCCGACAGCACCTGGATGCTCATCCTGCTGATGGTCGCCAGTGTATTGCAGTACTTCTACCTGGGAGCTCAGTACAATATTGCCCAGGCCGTCGTCAGCCTGCGGGTGCGCGCGACGGCGATCGCGATCCTGCTTTTCCTTGTCAATCTGATCGGTTACGGCGTTGGCCCGCCAGCGCTTGGCATTGTCGCAGACACGCTGACCACTCAGTGGATCGCTGCCAGCGGCTTTGCCGGACAGATAACGGCGACCTGCAGTCTGACCGATACGGCGCTCTCAAGCGAACTGATCGGCGCATGCCGCGAGGCGCGGGCTTACGGCGTGAAGTGGGCCAGCGTTGTGGCAACCTGCCTGTTCGCCCTGGCTGGCCTGTTTTTCCTTCTCTCCGGGCGCACGTTGTTGCGCGACATGTTCATCAACTCGCCCGCCCGCCCGGCTACAGCTGCCTGAGATGTCGCCGTGATGTCAGCTCGAAGACCTGCCGAAGCCCGGCTTTCCGGTTCTCTGTATCCGGACGTAGCGGGCAAAAAATGATCGGCGCTCATACGGCGAATTATGTTGGCGCAGCGTGCGGAAGTAAGGCTCGGGAAACAGCAGCGATAGCGCTTTGACCTCTAACTGTCTTTCAAGCTTCAAGGTAGGCAAGAATGGAAAAAATGCTCTCCTGGGTCGGGTCGCTGCTCTACAGCATGCGTTTCACGATGCTGTTCTTCTATGTCGGACTGGTCACGATCATTCTCGGCATTCTCGGAAAGTTCCTTGTCGAAACCTACCGGCTGATGAACACCTTGCTCTTCGACGAGATCGGCAAGATCGACCTGATCATCAAGGTCCTGGAACTGGTGGACATGACGATGGTCGCGCAGCTGGTGTGGGTTGTTTCCCTGGCGGGCGTCTCCCTGTTCGTGACGACCCGGCACTTTGACAAGAGCGATATGAAAAAGCCGGACTGGCTGGACCACGTCAACACCTACAATTTGAAGCTCAAGCTCGCCTTCGCCATCATCTCGATTTCAGGCGTTCACGCCCTGAAAGTCTATCTGGGCGGCGACCTCAGCCTTGAAAACGTGCAAGTCATTGCGGCGGTCGCGATCATTCATTTCATGTTCGTTCTGTCAGCGATCGGAATATCCTTCGCCGAGCGTTTGACACGGGAAAAGACATAGACCGGCCGCAGCATTGGCGGTCGACAAGGCGCGGAATTCCTGGCCGTTCTTTCCGCTGAGCGCGCTGGGCAGGGCTTGATGAATCGCACCTTTAAATAGATAAACTCTGACTTTCGGATTGAAATGGACTATTAATTGGTCCATATACATGCCGAAGATATCGCCCTTCCAGGAGTTACTGCCCATGCGGATCTCTGTGACAGAGGCCAAAGGCCTGCTGACGGAACTCGTCCGGCGAGCGGAAGCCGGCGATGAGGTCGTGTTGACGCGGCATGGGCATCCTGCGGTGAGGCTTGTGCCGGTGACGCCGGTGGCGAGCGCAGAGGGACGGCGCGCCCTCATCAAGGCTGCGCGCGCGGCGGCGGCCTTGAAGGTCACGGACGGCCCGGACGCGGCGCGCAGTCAGGATTTTCTCTACGATGATGGCGGTCTTCCGACGTGATTGCGGTCGATACGTCTGCGCTCATGGCGGTTCTGCTCGGCGAGGCGCGGGCGGAAGACTGCGCTTCTGTGCTCGAGTCCGCAGACGACCTGCTTCTCTCGTCGGGCACGCTCGCAGAGGTTCTCATTGTCGCGGCGCACAGAAATGTAGGCGCCGAGATGGCGATGCTGATTGATGGGCTTGGCTTTCAGATCACCAACGTTACGCCAGCCGCCGCCAAGAGGATCGCGCTTGCCTGTGAAACCTGGGGCCGGGCGCACATCCAGCTGGACTAAATTTCGGCGATTGCTTTGCCTATGAAGTAGCGAAGGAGAATGCCTGCCCGCTGCTCTATGTCGGCGACGACTTTTCGCAGACGGATATCCAGAGCGCTCTGTAGGCAGATCACTTCAGGACCTGTCGTAACCGGATCAAATCTCGAATATCCCGCGCAGGGCGAGGAATTTCAGGATTTCCTCGGCGGCGTCTTCCGGTGTCCGATTGACCGTGTCCAGACGAAGTTCCGGTGTGAGCGGCGGCTCGTAGGGGCTGTCGATGCCGGTGAAGTTGCGGATCTCGCCGGCGCGGGCCTTCTTGTAGAGGCCTTTGACATCGCGCTGTTCGGCGATGCTCAGCGGCGTATCGACGTGGATCTCGATGAACTCGCCGAGCGCCATGAGGGTGCGTGCCATCTGCCGCTCGGCGCGGAAGGGAGAAATGAATGAGACGATGACGATGAGGCCTGCATCGGTCATCAGGCGGGCGACGTTGGCGACACGGCGGATGTTCTCGACGCGGTCGGCGTCTGTGAAGCCGAGGTCGCGGTTTAGGCCGTGGCGGACATTGTCGCCGTCGAGGATGAAGGTGTGGCGGCCCATTGCATAGAGGCGCTTCTGCAGCGCATTGGCAATGGTCGACTTGCCGGAGCCGGAGAGACCGGTGAACCAGAGGACGGCCGCCTGCTGGTTCTTCTGGTCGGCGAGGGCTTCGCGCGTGATATCGAGGGCCTGCCAGTGAATGTTGGCGGCGCGGCGGAGGGAGAAGTCGATCAGGCCGAGGGCGACCGTGTCATTGGTCTGCCGGTCGATCAGGATGAAGCTGCCGGTGAGGCGGTTCGCCGTATACGGATCAAAAGCGATGGGCTGCTCTAGGGCGATCGTGGTGACGCCGATCTGGTTCAGCTCCAGCGTACGGGCAGGGGTTTCGGCCAGCGTGTTGACGTCGATGCCGTGCTTGGGAGCGTTGACGGTGGCGGACACGGTGCGCGTGCCGGATTTCAGGAAATAGCGGCGGCCGGGGAGCAGGGGCTGCTCGTTCATCCAGAGCAGCTTCACCTGGAACTGGTCGGAGACTTCCGGGGGCGAATCACCCGCGGCGATGACGTCGCCGCGCGAGGTGTCGATTTCGTCGGCGAAGGTCAGCGTGACGGACTGGCCGGCGACGGCTTCGGCGAGGTCGCCGCCATGGGTGACGATGCGGGTGATTGTGGTTTCGCGCCCCGAGGGCAGCGAGCGGATCTTGTCGCCGGGGCGGACGCGGCCGGAGGCAATCTGGCCAGAGAAACCGCGGAAATCGAGATTCGGCCGGTTCACCCATTGGACCGGCATGCGCAGCGGCAGGTTTTCTGCTTCGCGGTTGATCTCGACGGTCTCGAGATAATCCATCAGGCTCGGACCCGTATACCACGGGGTCTCGGATGAGCGCTCGGTGATGTTGGTGCCGGCCAAGGCCGAGATCGGGATCGGTGTGATGTCCAGATTGCCGGGCAGGGCTTCGGCAAAGGTCTTGTAGTCTGCAATGATCTGCTCGTACACGGACTGTTTGTAGCCGACGAGGTCCATCTTGTTGATGGCGAGAACGAGGTGGCGGATGCCCAGCAGGGTCGCGATGATGGAATGGCGGCGCGTCTGGGTCAGGATGCCCTTGCGGGCGTCAATCATCAGGATGGCGCAGTCGGCGGTTGACGCACCGGTTGCCATGTTGCGGGTGTATTGTTCGTGGCCGGGCGTGTCGGCGACAATGAACTTGCGCTTCTGCGTGGCGAAGAAGCGGTAAGCGACATCGATGGTGATGCCCTGTTCGCGCTCGGCGGCGAGGCCATCGACGAGGAGGGCGAAATCGATGGAATCGCCTTGCGTTCCGACCTTTTTCGAGTCGGCTTCCAGCGTGGCGAGCTGGTCTTCGAAGATCATCTTCGAATCGTAGAGGAGGCGACCGATCAGGGTCGACTTGCCGTCATCGACCGAGCCGCAGGTGATGAAGCGGAGCAAGGACTTCCGCTCATGAGCCTCGAGATAGGCGCCGATATCTTCGGCGATGAGATCATCGTTGAGGCGCATCAGAAATAGCCCTCCTGCTTCTTCTTCTCCATTGAGGCGGCCTGGTCCTTGTCGATGGCGCGGCCCTGACGCTCGGAGGTCGTGGTGAGGAGGATTTCCTGGATCACATCGTCGAGCGTCTTCGCTTCGCTTTCCACTGCGCCGGTCAGCGGGTAGCAACCAAGCGTGCGGAAGCGAACCGATTTGGTAACGGCGGTCTTTGCAATCTCCGGCGGGACGCGGTCATCGTCCACCATGATGGTGGTGCCGTTCCACTCGACCACGGGGCGCGGGGCCGCGAAGTAGAGCGGGACGAGTTCAATTTTCTCGCGGCGGATGTACTGCCAGATGTCCAGCTCGGTCCAGTTGGAGATCGGGAAAGCACGCAGGGATTCGCCCTTGTTGAGGCGGGTGTTGTAGAGGTTCCAGAGTTCAGGGCGCTGGCGCTTCGGGTCCCAGCGGTGGCCGGCCGTCCGTACCGAGAGGATACGCTCCTTGGCGCGGGATTTCTCCTCGTCCCGCCGGGCGCCGCCGAAGGCCGCATCGAAGCCGTACTTGTCGAGTGCCTGCTTGAGGGCGACCGTCTTCATGACATCGGTATGGTAGGCCGAGCCGTGAGTGAAGGGGCCGACGCCTTCGCGCACACCGTCCTGGTTGGTGTGCACGAGCAGTTCGAGGCCGAACTCCTTCACCTTCCGGTCGCGGAACTCGATCATCTCGCGGAACTTCCAGCCGGTATCGACGTGCAGCAGAGGGAAGGGCGGGCGCGAGGGATAGAAGGCCTTGATCGCCAGATGCAGCATGACCGCCGAGTCCTTGCCGATCGAATACAGCATGACCGGCTTTTCGCATTCCGACGCGACCTCGCGCAGGATGTGGATGCTTTCGGCTTCGAGCCGGTCAAGGTGGGTGAGCGTTGGCAAGGGGGCGTCCTCGGGATGGGGCCAGCGTCCGTTAGCCGTCCTTTCCGGGGTTGGAAAGGCATTGCCGCCGCTGCCGACGAACCTTTCAGGAAAACTAAAAGATCAGGCGCCCACGTTTCCGCCCGATTACATGTCATAAATGAACATAAATCGTCATTGTGCAGCCTGACTCGCGGGGTTTATGGACTGGCGACACGCTGGGCGGGCGAGTTGTTGGAGTCTCTGTTTCATGTGCGGAATTGTGGCGATTGCCGGTAAGGCTCAGGTTGCGGGCCGGCTGGTCGACGGGCTGAAGCGTCTCGAGTATCGCGGCTATGACAGCGCAGGCATTGCGGTGGCCTGGGACGAGGGCATCGAGCGGCGCCGGGCCAAGGGCAAGATCCACAACCTGCAGGCGCGGCTGCATGAAGAGCCCGTGGAAGGCTTCACCGGCATCGCGCACACCCGCTGGGCGACGCATGGCGCACCGAACGAGATCAACGCACACCCGCACATGGCGGACGGTGTGGCCGTGGTGCACAACGGCATCATCGAGAATTACCGCGAACTGCGCGAGGGCCTGGAAGCGAAGGGCCGCGTTTTCGAATCCGAGACTGATACGGAAGTGATCGCCCAGCTGGTCGCCCAGTACATGGCGGAAGGCATGGATGAGGTAGGCGCGTTCGGCGAGGCGCTGAAGCATTTCACCGGGGCGTTTGCGATTGCGGCCATCTTTGCCGGCAAGCCGGACCTGGTGATCGGCGCGCGCAAAGGCTCGCCGCTGGTGCTCGGCTATGGCGAGGGCGAGATGTATCTCGGCTCCGACGCCATCGCGCTCGCCCCGCTGACGCGCGACGTGACCTATCTCGAGGAGGGCGACTGGGTCATCCTCACCAAGAACAGTTTCGACATCCGCAACGTGCGCGGCGACCGGGTGAACAGGGCGCGCGTAACCTCGGCAGTGAACGACGCGCTGATCGAGCGCGGCGAGTATGACCACTTCATGCTGAAGGAAATCCACGAGCAGCCGGAATCTCTGGCGCGCTCGATCCTGCCCTATATCGACCAGAAGTCGCAGACGATTGAAGTGAATCAAGTTGCTGCGGACATCTTTGCCAAGGCCGACCGCGCCGTCGCGATTGCCTGCGGCACGGCTTACTACGCGGCGTTCACCGCGAAATACTGGTTCGAACAGGTCGCAAAGCTCGCCTTCGAGCCGGATATCGCTTCCGAGTTCCGGTATCGCCAGCCGGTGCTGCCCACGAGCGGATTCTCGATGTTCGTCAGCCAATCCGGTGAGACGGCTGATACGCTGGCGGCGCTGCGCTATTGCCGGCAGAACGGCAAGCCGGCCATCGCGGTCGTCAACGTGCCGGAAAGCTCCATCGCGCGGGAAGCCGGCGCGATCGTGCCGACGCATGCCGGGCCGGAAATCGGCGTGGCCTCGACCAAGGCCTTCACGGCGCAGCTTTCGGTGCTGGCCGTCCTCGCGCTGTCGGCCGCCAAGGCGCGCGGGCACCTGCTTCCGGGCGATGAGCTGAAATTTGTCAGGAGCCTCCTTGCCTTGCCGCGCAAGGTGACCGAGGCGCTGGAATCGCAGGCGCAGATCAAGGAGATCGCCAAGGTCGTCGCTGGCAAGCGCGATGTGCTGTTCCTCGGCCGCGGGCGCTATTACCCGCTGGCGCTGGAAGGCGCGCTGAAGCTGAAGGAAGTCTCGTACATCCATGCGGAAGGCTACGCCGCGGGCGAGCTCAAGCACGGGCCGATTGCGTTGATCGAGAAGGGCCTGCCGGTCGTGGTCGTCGCGCCGTATGATGAGCTGTTCGAAAAGACGATCTCGAACGTCGAGGAAGTGCGCGCACGCGGCGCCGAAGTGATCCTGATTTCCGACGATGCCGGCATCAAGGCGGCTGGCAAGCGGGCGGACCATGTGATCCGCCTGCCGGACGGAGACGCGATCTCGCTGCCGATCCTCTCGGCGATTCCGCTTCAGCTGCTGGCCTATCATGTCGCGCTGGTCAAAGGCACGGATGTCGACCAGCCGCGCAACCTTGCGAAGTCGGTCACGGTCGAATAGTCCAGCTTGGGAGAGCTGGAGGCCTTAGGATGCCCGCCGAGGCAACTGCCGAGATTGAAGCGCGCGTCAGCGACATCCTTCGCGAGAAGGGTCCGCAGATCGGCAAGGAGCTCGCGTCGGCTCTTTACGACGTGTCGGTGCTGGCGCTGTGGCGGGCCTGCTTCCGCAGCCAGTCTTTCCTGATCTCGCACTTCGCGAGCTATTACCTGCGCTTTGATATCACGCGTGCAGATCAGGTGCGCCTCAGCCCGTCGATCCTGAGGGATTTCCTCTCCTTCACGCTGTTCGGCCTGCCCGGGCAGCGCGAGCAAATGATCGAGCGGCAGGGGCAGCTGTCGAACATGCACCGCGAGGTGAGCCGCGAGAAGCTGGCTGTGGCGCAGCAGGCGATGCGCTCGGTGTTCCTGAAACAGCCGCGCGAAGTGCGCAGCCAGGTGTGCGCCTTCATCGCCGGAGACCTTGCCTATTTCCTCGCCCATAATGAGCCGCGCGAGCATTCAGCGTCGGGCGAGATGGTGCGCGGGTCGGACATCGATATCGTGGTGATCATGCACGATACCCTGCCGGAAGAGGTGAAGGTGCAGTTCGAGGCGGAGCTTTCCTCGATGAAGAGCTTTTACCTGCGCCACCCCGACTATCGCCATGAGCTGGACTTCATCTGCAAGCGCCAGTCCACGATGGTGCGCCAGTTCGGCTATCTCGATATCCATGACAAGATTGCCAGCAAGATCGCCTGGGAATCGATGTTCCTGGCCGGATCGCTGACACTCTACATGGAGGTCCGCGATGCCATGACGCGGCTGGGTGTCGACAAGCTGATCGAGTCCGATTTCGACCATGCCCTGCGCGACCGCAAGAACGCCATGCGCACCCTGCTGAACGCGCCCGGCGACCTGCTCGATGAGGAGACGCGCTCGCTGTTTTATTTCTCGCAGGAGCGGGTCGAGTTCAGCTGACACAGGCTGAAATCAAGTGTGACTGGCGCGAGGGACGCGAAAGCGACTAACACCCGGCGCGAGTTGTTTTCCGGAGAGTTTCATGCAGTTCATCGACCTTCAGGCCCAGCGGCGGCGTATCGAGCCCGAGATCAACGGGGCCATGCAGCGCGTCATCGAGAGCGGGCGCTATGTGCTCGGGCCGGAAGTGGGCGAGCTCGAGAAGCAACTCGCAGCCTGGTGCGGGGCGAAGCATGCCGTGAGCTGCGCCAACGGGACAGATGCGCTGGCGCTTGCCCTGATGGCCTGGCAGCTGAAGCCGGGGGACGCGGTGTTCTGCCCGAGCTTTACCTTTGTTGCGACGGCGCAGGTTGTACCCTGGCTCGGCGCATGGCCGGTCTTTGTCGATATCCTGCCGGACACCTACAACATGGACCCGGCGAGCCTCGAGGCCGCCATCCAGCGCGTGAAGGCCGAGGGCAAGTTGAAGCCGAAGGTTGTGATCGCGGTGGACCTGTTCGGTCAGCCTGCGGACTATCCGGCGATCAAGGCGATCTGTGATGCGCACGGCCTGAAGCTGATTTCGGATACGGCGCAGGGCTATGGCTGTACGCTGAACGGGCGCCATCCGAGCGACTGGGCGGACATCGCGACGACGAGTTTCTTCCCGGCCAAGCCGCTGGGCTGCTACGGCGATGGCGGGGCGATCGTGACGAATGACACCGCGCTGGCCGAACTGATCGAGTCGCTGAGGGTCTATGGCAAGGTGACGCCGACGGATGCGGCGCAGCGCAACTTCCACCATGATCCGAAATACCTGTCACTGCGCGTCGGCATGAACTCGCGGCTGGACACGATCCAGGCGGCGATCCTGCTCGAGAAGCTGAAGATCTTCGCGGACGAGATCGAGAAGCGCGAGCAGGTCGCGCAGCGTTATACGGCCGCGTTTGCCGGCAAGATCCGCCGCGCGCCCAAGGTCATTCTGGGCGGGCAGAGCGTCTGGGCGCAGTATGTGATCGAGCACGAGAACCGCGACGGACTGCAGGCGCACCTGACCGCGAACGGCATCCCGAGCATGGTGTATTATCCCGTGCCAATCCACCAACAGGACTTCGCCGCCCGCTTTGCCCCGCCGGCAGGCTCATTGCCCGTGACGGAGACTGCCAGCCGCCACGTCCTCGCCCTCCCGATGCACCCCTACCTTCCGCACACGGACCAGGACCGTGTGATCGACACGGTCTTGGGGTTCAACGGCTGAACAGGGAGATAAATCAGCGAAAAAAAAGCGGGCAGGATATTCCTGCCCGCTTTTGTTTTGTGCAGTTGCCTCGCGTTTCGAGCGATCAGGCGCCGTTCCAATCGGCTGAGTCCGGCTGGTGGAATGTGAACTGATCGGCCTGATGGTCGAGGGAATCCAGCCAAGCATCCGACAATCTGCCGGATTCCGAGGGCAAATAAGCCACGCCGGAAGCGTCATACGTCCACAGCGGCATTTGCACGAGGCCGTGTGATCCGTTCGCGGACCGCAGGCCCGCGAAATCGAAACTGTCTGCTGGTGAAGACGCAGAAGTCGGCGTTTCGGACACATCCGCTTTTCCGGGCTGCGGTTCAGCCGAAAGAGTGAACTCGAAGTCGGAGGCCTGGAGTGCACCGGGAAGAATGTTGTGGATCTGGACCGTTGCGCCTGAGGCGAAAGTAATCAGGGTGTGCGCACCGGATACAGTTGTCATCGCTGCCTGCAGTGCAGAAAAGTCTGCAAAGCCCGAGTTGGTCAGCCTGATCTTGTCGCTGCCTTGGGTAAAGTCCAATACTTGGTCGATTTCCGCAGCTGCAAAGCTATTCAGCAAAAATAGGTCATTACCTTCATTGCCACGCATGCGGTCATTGCCACCTCCGCCGATAAGGACATCGGCGCCAACTCCGCCCACTAGTGCATCGTCGCCGTCACCGCCTTCGAGCCTGTCATCGCCATCCTCGCCATAGAGCGCGTCGTTGCCGGCATCTCCACGGAGTATGTCGTGGCCAATTCCACCACCAAGGACATCATTTCCCGTACCACCAACGAGCAAGTCACTTCCGGACTCGCCGTAGAGCGTATCATTCCCCGCCTCACCGTACAGCGAGTCGTCGTCTGCATTTCCCTTGAGGGTATCGTCGCCGTCGCCGCCTGCGAGGAAGTCGTTGCCGATGCCGCCACTGAGCACATCGATACCGAGCCCGCCAAACAGACTGTCAATGCCTGCACCGCCGTCGAGACGGTCGTCTCCGTCACCGCCTTCGAGCCTGTCGTCGCCGT
>VYLE01000145.1_pt1 | contig 65515 bp, 66 predicted proteins | sample 5114391 | NCBI WGS metagenome assembly VYLE01 (sample SAMN12291771, study PRJNA351875) | freshwater metagenome | isolation source: freshwater lake | place: USA: Michigan, Kent Lake | collected 2013-08-15 | reverse complement strand
CGGCGGCGGGGGCGGCGGCGGGCCAGCGAAGCTGTACCGGATGCCGACCGTCACCGACTGGTCGTTGTACGAGCCCGAGAGCGGACCGGCGGTGCCGAGGTTCTGGAACTCGAAGTCGTCGGTCTGGAAGTAACGGTAGGTCAGATCGACGTTGATCCGGTCGGTCGCCTTGGCGCTGACACCGGCGATGGCCTGCCAGGCCCAGACAGCATCGCTTTCGTCAACGATGAAGCGGGGCGGGGTCGTGGTGTCGAACTGGGCAGCGGCGATACCGGCGCCGACGCCGACGAACGGGCTGAGGTCGCCGTCCGGGATCAGGTCAACGATGACGTTGCCCATCAGCGACCAGACTTCCAGGTCACCGCCGTTGAAGTCACCACCGACCGGCACTTCGCCGGGGCGGTAGGCGCCTTCAAGTTCGACGCGCCAATGCGGCGACAGACGGTAGCCGAGACGGGCAGCGCCCACCCAGGTATCGTCGGGGTCCACATTGGGGTTGGTGCCAACCGGCACGTCATAGTTGCTGTCGTCCGACCAGTGATAGCCGAGGTCGATAGCGCCGTACCAACCGGAGTCCTGCGCCGAAGCGCCGGACGCCACGAGCGTCGCGGCAAGAGCCGCACCCGCCAGAAGCTTCAATTTCATCGAAAGAGCCCTCTCTTGCCCGCGATGCGACACGAGGTCGCTTCATTTCCAGTTATAGCAACGCCTCAGCCAACGCAAAGTGCCCGCGAAGCCACACCAGCCTTCATTTTTCTGCCATGATCCCCTTTCCGGGGAATTAATCAGGCGGCAGTTGCAGTTTCCGGTCAGCGCGCGTCCCGCATCCGCCGCCGCCCGCCCAGGGATTCCGGGCGGTTGAGCTCTTTTCGGAACTCGTCACGCCGCTCGTGGATGGAGGCGATGACAAGCCCCATCGGAATGCCGATATCGACCAGGGCGGCTTCGGAAAGCTGCAAAGAGGCCTCAATCGTCTCCGGAACGGCGTCCGTGGCCCCCAGTTCATAGAGTCGCTTGGCGTGACGGGCGTCGCGGGCCCGGGCGACGATGGTCAGATCGGGGCGCAGTTCCCGCGCCGTGGCGACCACAGCCTCGGCGCCTTCGGGGCTGTCCATGGTGATGATCAAGGCGCGGGCGGTATCCAGGCCACAGTGTTTGAGAAACTCCGCGCGGGAGGCGTCGCCGTAGAAAATCCGCGCGCCGGAACGCCTGCCGCTCTCGACCAGGCGCGGATCCCGGTCGATTCCCACCCAGGGAATGTCGTGGCGGCCGAGCATGTCGCTGACCAGACGCCCGACCCGGCCGTAGCCGATCACCAGCACACCCGAATCGGTCGGGCCCTCGCTGTCGGGCTCGACCGGCATCGATCCGGGGTTGGCTCCGGGACGACCGCCCAGCCGGGCGCCAAACGTCGCCAGGAAGGGGATGCAGATCATCGACAGGGTCGAGGCGACCAGGATGGTCTGGCCGGCGGTCTCGCCGACGACGCCGGCGTTCATGGCGCTGTCGAGGATGACGAAGGCGAACTCGCCCCCGGCCGCCAGCAGCAGGGCGGTCTCGAGCGCCACCCGGGTCTTGAGGCCGAAGGCCTTGGCCAGGCCGAAGACCACCGTGCCGGTCAGGACCATCAGGCCGACGGCCATGCCGAGAATCGGCAGGGGGTCGGCGATCAGTATGGAGAGGTCCAGGCCGATGCCGATGGAGACGAAGAACAGGCCGAGCAGGAGGCCCTTGAAGGGCTCGATGGTCCGCTCGACCTCATGGCGGTACTCGGTCTCGGCGAGCAACAGGCCGGCGACAAAGGCGCCCAGCGCCATCGACAGGCCGGTCAGGGCGGCCAGCAGGCCGGCCCCGATGACCACCAGCAGGCTGGCGGCCATGAACAGCTCCTCGCTCTTGGCCTTGGCCACCGAGCGCAGCATCGGCCGCAGCAGCACCCGGCCGATGACGAACAGGGTCAGCAGGCCGAGCACGGCGGGGGCGAAGGCCAGCAGATCCTTGAGGACAAAGGCGCTGTCGCCCTGCTTCCCGAGGACGGCCAGGGTGATCAGGATCGGCGCGACGGCCAGGTCCTGGAACAGCAGGATGGCGAAGGTGGCGCGGCCCGCCTGGCTGTGCTGACGCTTGCGCTCGGCCAGCAGGGGCATGACCACGGCGGTGGAGCTGAGCGCCAGGGCCGCGCCGATAGCGGCGGCGGCGATCGGCGGCTGTCCAAACAGCATGGCCCCGCCGGCGATGGCGGCCCCTGACAGCGCCACCTGCAGCCCGCCCATGCCGAAGACGTAGCGGCGCAACAGGCGCAAGCGCTCCCAGGAGAGTTCCAGGCCGATCATGAAGAGGAGGAAGACGACACCGAACTCGGCGAGCTGGGCTATATCCTTGGGGTTCTCGACAGTGACGGCGGACAGCCAGGGAAACTGGTCGCTGAAGGCGCCGAGGCCGAACGGCCCCAGCACGATGCCCGCGCCGAGGAAGCCGAGGATCGGGCTGATGTTCCAGCGTCGGAACAGCGGCACCACGATCCCGGCTGTGGCCAGGAACAACACAACGTCCTTGTACTCGCCCGGAGAAACTTCCGTCGCCATCCAGCCTCCTTTTTTGTGTGCGCCCAGTATGACCCGCGCGAGGGTTGTTGCGGAACCCCAGGAAGGGGAATAAGGCGCAGCCCCATGTCGTTCCGCCGACAAATTCGCCGACCCCTCGGCCTGCTGCCCGCTATCCTGGCGGTGCTGGCCCTGCTGACGCAGGTGCTGATGCCTGCCGTGGTCGCTGCGCAGGAGTCCGGCGGAACGCGAACGGTGGTGCTCTGCACCGTCGAGGGCGAGAAGATCGTCACCCTGCCGAACGACAGCGCGCCCAAGCCCTTCGCGGGGTTCAAGTGCCATGACTGCGTGATCGCCGCGGTCACCGCCGTGGTCCCGCCGTCGTCTGAGGGCCTGCCGGTTCGCTACAGCGCCATTGTCCGTCACGAGCTGGCCCAGGCCTGGCGCGCGCCAGAGCCTGCCCGCCCGCCGCCGCGTCCTCCCTCGCAAGGCCCTCCGACCGCTTTCGATCTCTGAAGTCCCAACGCGGGCGCCGTCGCGCGCCCAATCCTTCACATCGAAATCCAAGGTCGAACAATGTCTATCCAACTGGCGCCGTCGCGCGCCCTGCTGCTCGCCGGCGCCGCCATGGCCGCCGCCCTCTCCTCCGTCCCCGCCTTCGCCGCTGATGAGCCCGGTACTCTGGTCGACAGCGTCATCGTCACCGCCCGGCCTGATCCGGAAGACCCCAAGGTGGTCGGCGACGCCCGCCAGAAGCTGTCAAAAACCCCCGGCGCGGTGTCGGTCATCTCCCAGGAGTCCTTCGCCAACCGCCAGGCCCTGGCGCTGGATGACATCCTGCGCGACGCCCCCGGCGTCTACGCCCAGAAGAAGTGGGGCGGTGACATCCGCATCTCGATCCGGGGCTCGGGCATCGGCAACGCCAACCACAATCGGGGCATCCTGATCGCCCAGGACGGCGTGCCGCTGAACGAGGCCGATGGCTACGGCGACAGCCAGATCGCCGACCCGCTGACCACCCGCTATGTCGAGGTCTATCGCGGCGGCAACGCCCTGCGCTTCGGCGGCGCCCTGCTGGGCGGGGCCATCAACATGGTCACCCCGACCGGCAAGGACGCCGGCTTCGAGAATCAGGTCCGCGTCGACGGCGGCAGCTTCGGTCTGCTGCGCGAGAACGTCGCCGTGGCCCGCCAGTTCGGCGACTGGGACGGCTACGCCGCCGTGACCAACCAGACCGGTCAGGGCTGGCGCTCGCAGAGCCAGCAGAACATCCAGTTCGCCTCGCTGAACGTCGGACGCAGCTTCGGCGAAGAGCGTGAGGTGCGGCTGATCATCAACGGCTCGAACATCAACCAGGAAATCCCCGGCGCGCTGACCGAGGCGCTGTTCGAGGCCAATCCGCGCCAGACCGCGGTCGGCAACTACAATCTCGACTACCAGCGCAACTCGCGCGGCCTGCGCGGTTCGCTCAGGACCAGCTGGCGGCTCAATGATGACCTGCTGCTCGAGGGCGCGGTCTATGCGGTGTGGAAGGACCTTGATCACCCGATCTTCCAGGTCATCGACCAGCAGAGCCGCAACTACGGCCTGTTCACCCGCCTGAACTGGGACGGCCAGATCGGCGGCATGCGCGCCGACGCCTATGCCGGGCTGTGGCTGCGCGAGGGCGACCTGGACTCCAACTTCTATGCGAACCTCGGCACGGCCCGCGGCGCTCCGCGCTCGCGCACCCTGCAGAACGCTGATGCCACCGACGTCTTCGCCGAGGGACGGCTGTTCGTCACCGACAGCCTGGCGATCATCGCCGGGGCCACCTGGGGAACGGCCGGCCGCGACTATGAGAGCTTCGCCCTGCCGGGCGTAGGCACAACGTTCAACCTGAAGGCCAGCAAGGACTACGAGTGGTTCGCGCCGCGCTTCGGCCTGCTCTGGGAAGCCGAAGACGGCACGCAGGTGTTCGCCAACATCACCAAGTCGGTCGAGCCGCCGAACTTCGGCTCGATGTCACCGACCAACACCGGCTTCGCACCGGTCGAGGCCCAGGAAGCCTGGACCGGCGAGGTCGGCGCCCGTGGCCGGGTCGGCGCCTTTACCTGGGACGTCACCGCCTACCGCGCCCAGCTGGACGGCGAGATGCTGCAATACACGGTCGCGCCGGGCATTCCGGCCTCGACCTTCAACGCCGACAAGACGGTTCACCAGGGCATCGAGGCGGCGCTGGACTGGCGCTTCGCGCCCGGCTGGCGGCTGCGCCAGACCTGGACCTGGTCGGACTTCACCTTCGACGGCGATGTGCAGTACGGCGACAACCGCCTGCCCATCGCCCCGCAGCATTTCTACCGGGCGGAGCTGCGCTACGAGAACGCCGCCGGCTGGTTCGTCGCGCCGTCGGTCGAGTGGTCCGCCTCGGACATCTGGCTGGACTACAGGAACACCCGCAAGGCGCCGTCCTACGCCATCCTCAATCTCGGGGTCGGCTGGAAGGTGAACGATCGGCTGTCGCTGTTCGCGGACGCCCGCAACCTGACCGACGAGGCCTATGTCTCCAACGTCCAGGCGGCGACCACCTGGACGGCGGGCTCGGCGCTGCTGTGGCCGGGTGACGGCCGCAGCCTGTTTGTCGGCGTCACCGCCTCGTTCTGATCTCTCTCGAACCGGGGCGGCGGTTCGCCGTCGCCCCGTGGAGCGACCCTCATGACCACCCCCGACACCGACGCCCCTGACACCGCCGCCGCCGGACCGCCGCCCGGCCTGATCTACCGGGCCTTCTGGCGCTGGCACTTCTACGCCGGGCTGCTGATCCTGCCGGTGCTGATGCTGATGGCCCTGACCGGCGGCCTCTATCTCTTCCAGCCGGAACTCGACGGCGTCCTCTATCGAAAGCTGCTGACGACCCCGGAGCGGCCGATCGCCACCGCGCCGCAGGCCTGGGCCGACGCCGCCAAGGCCGCGGTTCCCGGCCGGGTCATGCAACTGACGCCGCCGGCCCGGCCCGGCCTCTCCGCCCGGGTGATCATCCAGCCGGACGGCGGCGATGAGCGGCGGGCGGTCTATGTCGATCCGCATGACGCCCGGGTGCTGGGCGACATCGAGGACGGCGGGATCATGCATCTGGTCAAGCGGCTGCACAGCCTGGAGATCGCCGGGCCGGTCGCCAACTTCGCCGTCGAGATCGCCGCCGGCTGGGCCATCGTGCTGGCCGCAACGGGCCTGTTCCTCTGGTGGCCGCGCGGCCGCAAAGGCGGGGTGGTCAGCGTGCGCGGCGCACCGATGCAGCGGGTCTTCTGGCGCGACCTGCACGCCGTCACCGGGGTCTTAGCGGGCCTGGTCATCGTTTTCCTGGCGGTCACCGGCATGCCCTGGTCGGCGGTCTGGGGCGATCAGATCCGCAAGCTGACCAACGAGGCCGGCTGGGGCCGCCCCAAGCCGCCCGCCAGCGCCGCGGCCTGGAGCCACGGCCCGGATCACAGGCCGGCCGAGGGCGTGCCCTGGGCCCTGCAGGAGGGCGACATGCACGCCGGCCACCACAGCATGACGGCCGGCCTGACCCTGGACGGCGCCGTCGCCAGGGTCGAGGCCAGCGGCCTTGGCCGGCCCTATGTGCTGTCGCCGCCGCGCGAGCCCGGCAAGGCCTGGTCGGCCGCCTATATGCCGGACCGGGTCGAGGCCACACGCACCCTCTATCTCGACCCCGGCGACGGCAAGATCCTGGCCGACATCGGCTATGACCGCTTCGGCCCGGCCGCCCAGGCCATCGAATGGGGCATCGCTGTTCACCAGGGTCAGCAGTTCGGCCTGGTCAACAAGCTGGTCATGCTGGCCGGCTGTATCGCCATCTGGCTGCTGGCCATTTCGGGCGTTGTCATGTGGTGGAAGCGCCGGCCGACCGGTCGCCTGGCGGCGCCGGATCGCCCGACGGACGCCCGCGTCTACTGGGCCTTAAGCGCCGTCGTTGCGCCTCTGGCCATCCTCTATCCGCTCGTCGGCGCCTCGCTGCTCGCCGTCCTCGTCCTCGACCTCATGGGCCGCGCCGCCCTTTCGGCACTTCGCAAACATCGGGAGATTAAAGCATGATCCGTCAGACCCTGCCCCTCATCGCCATCGCCGCGCTCGCCGCCTGTTCGGCCCCTGCCGGCCCCTCGAAGGTCAGCGTCGCCGACCTCTGGTGCCGCGCCGCGCCGGTCGGCGCCCCGGCGGGTGGTTGCTATGTCACCCTGACCGCCTCGGCCGATGATCGTCTGTTGGCGGTTGAGACCACCGCCGCCGACCATGGCGAGATCCACACCATGGACATGGACGGCGGCGTCATGCGCATGCGCCCCTTGAAGGACGGCATCGAACTGCCGGCCGGCGAGGCCGTCGCCCTCAAGCCCGGCGGCATGCACCTGATGGTCATCGGCCCCAAGGCGCCCCTGGCGGCGGGCGGCAGCGTGCCGCTGACCCTCAAGTTCGCCAAGGCCGCGCCGATCACCCTGTCCGCCCCGATCCGCGAAGTGGGCGCGGCCACCGGCGGCGCGATGGAGCACCACTGATGAGCCGCAGGATCCTGTGGCTGGCGGTGCTGGTCGGTCTGCTCGCCTGCGGCGGCATCGTCGCCTACACCACCCTGAACCGCCCCAAGCTCGAGCCGGCCAGTCTGGGCGGGCCTTTCGCCCTGACCGACATGAACGGCCGGTCGGTCACCCAGGCCTCGCTGCTGGGCAAGCCGACCGCAATCTTCTTCGGCTTCACCTACTGTCCGGAAGTCTGTCCGACGACGCTGACCGAACTGACCGCGGCGATGAAGGCGCTGGGCAAGGACGCCGACCGGTTGAACGTCGTCTTCGTGTCTCTCGATCCGGAGCGCGACACGCCCGAGCGGATGCGGCTCTATCTGGGCAACTTCGATCGCCGGATCGTCGGCTATACCGGCACGCCGGAAACGGTCGCGGCGGCGGCCAGGGCCTACAGGGTCTACTACCGGAAGGTCCCGCTCGACGGCGGCGACTACACGGTGGACCACTCCTCGGCGGTCTACCTGTTTGATCGAAAAGGCCGCTTCGTTGCGCCGATTGGCTATGGCGAGGCGCACGAGCGGGTCGTAGAGGCATTGCGAAACCTGGCCCGAACTGGCTGACCGGAAGGATGACCATGATCCGACGCACTCTTATCCTCGCTGCGGCCGCCTCCCTGCTGGGCGGCGCCGCGTTCGCCGCCAAGGCCGGCGCCATCGACATCTCCGGCGCCTGGTCGCGCCCCGCGCCGGCCGGCGGCAACGGGGTCGGCTATGTCGTGCTCCAGAACGGCGGCAAGGCCGACCGGCTGGTCTCGGCCTCGACCCCGGTGGCGGGCCGGGTCGAGATTCACGAGAGCATGGTGATGGGTGGCAAGGCGATGATGCACCCCCGCCCGCGTGGCATCGACCTGCCGGCCGGCAAGGCCGTGGCGCTGAAGCCGGAGAGCTTCCACCTGATGCTGATCGGCCTGAAGAAGCCGCTGAAGGTCGGCGAGACGGTGCCGGTCACCCTGAAGTTCGAGAAGGCGGGGTCGGTGACCGTGCCCTTCGACGTGCGGGCAGGCGGGCCGGCGCCGATGGGTATGAAGCATCATTGATGGTCCTTCCGGCATCCGTTGACAGGACCTAGGGGAAGCCCCCTAACTCTCGCAAAACAAGTGTTTGAGGGAGTGACGACATGGCCGGCTGGACCTTCGCGGACGTGTGGGAAGAGATCGCCGCGGCGACTCCGGAGCAGCCGGCTCAAATCCAGGGCGACCGGGTGGTCAGCTGGCGCGGCTTCGACCGGCGGGCCAACGCCCTGGCGGCCTATTTCGTCGGCAAGGGGCTGGGCCATCAGGCCAAGGTGGCGGCCTTCCTCTACAATGCGCCGGAGTATCTTGAGACCTACTACGCGGCCTTCAAGGCGGGCCTGGCGCCGGTCAACACCAACTATCGGTATGAGCCCGAAGAGCTGTTCTACCTGTTCGACAATGCCGACACCGAGGCCGTGGTCTTCCATGCCGGCTTTGCCGACAAGCTGGCGGTGATCAAGGACCGGCTGCCGGGCGTGAAGGCCTGGGTGGCCGTGGCCGAGCCGGGCGCGGCGATCCCGGACTGGGCCGACGAATACGAGAGCATCGTGGCGGCCGGGGCGGACCGGTTCGTGGCGCCCTGGGGCCGCTCGGGCGACGATCTGCTGCTGCTCTATACCGGCGGCACCACGGGCATGCCCAAGGGGGTGATGTGGCGCCAGGACGATCTGTTCCAGGTGCTGGGCGCGGGCGGCAATGTCGCAGCCGGTATCCCGCCGCTGGAGACGCCGGCCGAGGCGGCTGTGCGGGTGACCACCGGCAAGGCGGGCGACATTGTCCTGCCGCCGCCATCCGTCGTGGTGGTGGCCTGTCCGTTGATGCACGGCACGGCGCAGTTCGGCAGCTTCGGGGCCCTGAACGGCGGCGGCTGCATCGTCAGCCTGCCGTCCAGGCGGTTCGATCCGATCGAGCTGTGGAACGAGGTCGAGCGGACGGGGGCCAACAGCGTCTCCATCGTCGGCATGGCGTTTGCGGCGCCGATGCTCGATGCGCTGAACGCGGAGCCGGGGCGGTGGGACCTGTCGAAGGTGCAGCGGCTGGGCTCGTCGGGGACGGTCTGGGGCTATGAGAACAAGCAGGGGCTGCTGGCGCATCTGCCCGAAGGCTGCGTGATCTTCGATTCGCTGGGCTCGTCGGAGGCGGTGGGCCTTGGCGGTTCACAGTCGACGAAGGGGGCGGAGGCCGGGACGGCGCAGTTCCTGGTCGGGCCCAACGCCGCGGTGTTCAAGGAGGACGGCACGCGGGTGGAGCCGGGCTCGGGCGAGCGCGGTCTGGTGGCGGTCGGCGGCTTTATCCCGACCGGCTATTACAAGGACCCCGAGAAGTCGGCCAAGACCTTCCGCGAGTATGAGGGCCGGCGCTGGTCGCTGCCCGGTGACTTCGCCGAGGTGAACCCGGACGGGACGATGAAACTGCTCGGGCGCGGATCGCAGGTGATCAACACCGGCGGCGAGAAGGTGTTTCCGGAAGAGGTCGAGGAGGCGCTGAAGCTGCATCCGGATGTGAAGGATGCCGTGGTCGTGGGGATTCCGGACGCGCGGTTCGGGGAGAAGATCTGCGCGGTGGTCGACGTGCGCGAGGGGACGGCGCCGACCCTGGCGGAGTTTACCGCGCATCTGAAGGGTCGCCTGGCGGACTACAAGGCGCCCCGGGCGCTGGTTCTGGCGCCGGTGGTGCGGGCCCCGAACGGCAAGGTGGACTACAAGGGCGTCCGGGCGCAGGCGCTCGAGGCGCTGGGCGTGAAGGGGTAGATTTACCTCTCCCAAAGGGAGAGGGTCTTCTATTCGCCGATGTGGACGGGCTGTTCGGGAATGGCCCCCGCCAGCAGCGCCCGCAGATGCTCCGCCAGGCCGCCTGGAAAGATCGGCTCGTCGCTCATGGCGATCTCATCGATCGACCACCAGCGCATGCCTTTCACGACACGACGTTCCAGGTCTGTCCATCCGTGGTCTGACAACCCCTCGTGCGCCACCCGGACGATGAAGTAGCTCTCGACCAGCCGGCGCGGCTCGTCCTCGACCAGCATGTCGTGCTGGCGCCGCCAGACCACCGGCCCGAACTCGGCCTCCGCATGCCCCGTCTCTTCCAGCAGTTCGCGCCGCGCCGCCTCGATCAGGCTTTCGCCCTCATCGACGCCGCCGCCGACCGTGCACCAGCCGGCATGTCGCCCGTCATCGAAGTTGAGCAGCAGAAGACGGTCGGCCGGCGACAGAAGCACCAACCGGACCGTCAGCCGCTCCCGAGGGGTTAGACCGTGCGTTTCGCCCGGTCCTTCTCGTTGGTCGCCCGGATCGCCGCCGTCGCCTGGGCCCATTGCTCGTCACCCCATTCGGTCATGCGCGCGAAGTTGCCGCCCGTGGCGTTGTAGGCGGCGCCATCGATGGCGATGGTCTGGCCGTTCACATAGGTCGACAGCGGGTGCAACAGATAGACGGCCAGGTTGGCCAGTTCGCGCATCTCGCCGACCCGGCCGAGCGGGTTGCCCTTCATGTCGCCGTAGGCGCTCTCGCCGGGGTTCAGGCGGGCGCTCATGCCCTCGGTCGGGAAGGGGCCTGGGGCGATGGCGTTGAAGCGGATGCCCTTGGGGCCCCATTCGACGGCCAGCGACTGGGTCATGACGTTGAGGCCGGCCTTGGACATGGCGCTGGGCACCGTGAACGGTCCGCCGTTCCACACCCAGGTGGTCAGGATGGAGATGACCGAGGCGGAGAGGCCCTCCTTGATCCAGCGCTTGCCGCAGGCCTGGGTGACGAAGAAGCTGCCGCGGAAGACGATGTTGGAAATGGCGTCGAAGCCGCGCGGCGAGAGGTCCTCGGTGCGGCTGATGAAGTTGCCGGCGGCGTTGTTCACGAGGCCGGTCAGCGGCCCATCAGCCCAGATGGTCTCGACCATCTCCTCGATGGCTTCCGGCACGCGGATGTCGCAGGCGATGCCGGTGACCTTGCCGCCATCCGGATGGGCGGCCATCAGTTCCTTGGCGGTTTCCTCGAGGATGCCGCCGCGCCGGCCGCAGATGTAGACGTCTGCGCCCAGCATCATGCAGCCCTCGGCCATCACCTTGCCGAGGCCGGTGCCGCCCCCCGTGATCAGGATACGTTGGCCCTTCATCAGGCCCGGGCGGTACATCAGGTCGTCGGCGGCGAAGGTCATGGCGTGTCTCCCTTTTTCGGGAGAGGGGAGGGGCTGACCTTGGGTCGGTCAACCACATTTACGCCGGAGGGCCTGTCCGGGCGGCGAACCGGTGTCCAGTTCGCCGGACAGGCCCCTGTCTGCAGGCGTCAGCCGCCCCGGCTGCCACCGCCGTACGACCGGCTGCCGCCGCCGAAGCCGCCGCGTGAGACCACCGCGCTGCGGGTCTGCACCTTGGCCGGGGCGTTGCGCACTGCGGCGGGCGGGTCGATGCCCTGGCGGCCGACCGAGGTGCGGCCCGTGGCGTAGTCATGGTTCACCCGGCCGCCCCAGCCGGTGTAGTATTCGCCGCCGCGCCGGTAGAGGCCGGTGCCGCGATAGCCGCCCCCGCCGTCCAGCATGCGGCCGATGATGAAGCCGGTCAGCAGGGGGGTGAAGAAGCTTCCCCCGCCCGCCTGGCTGCGCGGCACGCACTGGCCTTCGCCGTAGACGTCCTCGCAGGTCTTCTGTTCGGCGTACTTCGGGGCGTTGGCGTCGTCCTTGAGGGCGGCGGCGTAGCCCTTGTCGCACTCCTCGTCGCTGACCTTGTTCTCGGCCTTGCACTGGTCGAGGCTGGCGTAGGCGAAGGCCTCGACCGGGTCCTTGTTGAGCTGGGCCTCGGCCTGGGAGACGGTCGGGGTGCTGTCACAGGCGCCGATGGTCAGCGAGGCGCCGCACATCAGGCTGGTCAGGGTGAGGGATCTGGATCGCATCATGATGGTGCGCCCCTTACGAGGTCATGCTGGCGGCGTTGATCAGGCCGACCGCGATGTTGATGCTGGCCAGGTAGACGGCGGTGGCCATCTCGCCGGCCTCGATCCGCGCCTTGACGTCCTTCAGGAAGATGACCCGCACGATGGTGAAGGCGACGATCTGGATGACGCCGGCCAGCACGCCCCAGGCCAGCAGCTCGGGCAGGCTGGTCGTGTGGGTCAGCGCCGAGGCCAGGGCCAGGACATAGCCGATCAGGGCGCCGCCGAGCGCGACCGCCGCGGCGACGTTACCCTGCCGGATCAGGTCGGTTTCCTTGTAGGGGGTCACCCACTGGTAGATGGCCTTGAAGGCCAGGGCGAGGACGCCGGCCACGGCGAACGCCACCAGGAAATACTGGGCGCCGACGCCGAAGGTGAAGAAGTCGAAGTACATGCGGGTTCCCTCCCGTTGAATCTCATCCAGCCCGGTCAGGCCGAAAACTCTCCGATGGCCAGCGGCACGCCGACCATGATCTCGTGGGTCAGTTCGCCGCCCTTCTCGGGCTCCATGGCGATGGCCAGCAGCAGCTCGCGCCCCTCGCCGCCGAGGTCGCGGGCGTAGAGCATGCAGGTCTGGAAGATGCGGGCGTAGGGGGCGGGCGCCGCCCGGTCGTCCCAGATGTCTTCCCAGAAGGTCACCGGCGGCTGGCGGCCCTCGTCCTCGCCGAACCAGAAGCGCTGGAAGGGCGGCAGGTCGTCGTCCAGCCAGACTGGATCCTGCAGCCGGTCGAGCCAGAACCGCTTCTCCTGGCCGCTGGCCGGATAGGCGCTGCGCCAGGGGACGAACAGGGTGAAGTCGTTGGCGTCGGATCCGTCGGGACTGTCGCTCACCGCCTGAAACAGCAGGTGGTCATCGGTGTAGAAGCGATGCACGTAGCCGCCGGCATCCAGCTTGATCTTGCCCTGGGCGGTGATCTCGAGGGTGTCGCGGTCCATCTTGAAGCTGGCTTCCGTGCCCAGCCGTCGCCAGGCCAGCGGATCCAGCCGGATCGTCCGGCCGACAGTGATGTTGCGCACCACCGCCAGGTGGTCGCCCGGGCCCGTCTCTTCCTTGCGGCCGAACAGCTTGCCGAACATCAGCGGACCCTCACGCACACGTCTACGTTACGGACTCTGGCGCCCGCCGCCTCACAACGCAATGTTTGCGAAGATGCGCAAAACCGTCGTGACGGTTCGATATCCACGGGGCGGCGCCTCCTTGCGCCATGGCCTCATACGACGCCCTTCAAGACCCCTTGTCAAGCGTTCATGGTACGCATACCTTGAACGCATGCCCAGTGCTCCCACCCGAGCGGACAAAGCCGTGACCCGGACCCGCGAATGGCGCGAGGCCCGCAAACGCGCGGGGTTCGTGAAGATGGAAGTGTGGGCGCCGGCGGCATGCAAGGCGGACATTCAGAACGCCGTGCGCGCCATCGTGATAGACTCCAGCAGCGCCCCAGGCGGCGCATCGAAAGGCAGCCGGCCCATGGATCAGGTGATCGACACGGCGTGGACCATCCACGCGCTCAAGCGGGAGCTGGACTACAGCACCCTGGTCCGCGAGGGCGAGCTGAAGGCCCAGGTGATCGAGGGCGCCGATCCGGTGCTGCTCGTCACCATGTGCGAATACGGCGATCTGCCGCTCTACGTCAGCGCCGGCCACGACCAGATCGTCGTTTCGGTCGTGCTCTGGCCGGTCGCCGAACAGGAGGACCAGGCCGAGTTCAACATCTTCCTGCTGAAGGCCCAGAAGCTGGTGCCGCTGTCCAACTTCGGCATCACCACCATCGACGACCGCGACTATTACGAGCTGTTCGGCGAGATCGCCGCCAAGACCAGCCTGCAGACCATCCTCATCGAGCTGCGCACCCTTGCCGAGAACGCCATCGACGCGGCCTCGGACCTGCGCGACAGCTTCAAAGCCGCCAAGCGCTAGGAGAAGACCGCCATGTCCATCTGGAACAAATTCTCCGCCCTCTTCCGCGGTACCGCCCATGAGGGCGCGCAGAAGGTGATCGACGCCAACGCCCTGCGCATCCTCGACCAGGAAATCCGCGACGCCGACACCGCCCAGGCCAAGGCCCGGGACGACATGGCCGGCCTGGTCGCCCGCCGCCGGATGCTGGAAACCGAAGGCAAGCAGTTCGCCCAGCAGGCCCTGAAGTACGAGGCCTCGGCCCGCGCCGCCATGGCCAAGGGCGACGAGGCCCTGGCCCTGGAAGTGGCCCAGCGCATCGCCGACCTGGAACGCGACGCCACCCAGAAGGCCGAACAGGTCCTGCAACTGCGCCAGGCCGAGGACAAGCTGCGCGTCATCATCGGCCAGACCGACACCAAGATCGAAGCCCTGCGCCGCGAGATCGAGGTGGTGAAGGTCAACGACAGCGTCCAGCGCGCCCAGTCGGCCATCGTCGCCCGCAGCGGCAGCGCCAGCTCGACGGTCGGCTCGGCCGCCGACAGCCTGAAACGCATCAAGGAGCGCCAGGCGATCAACGAGGAGAAGTTCCGGGCCGCCGGCGAACTGGAAGACCGCCGCACCGGCGCCGACCTCGACGCCAAGCTGCGCAGCGCCGGCATCCTGCCCGGCGAGGCCGGCGCCCAGGACGTGCTGGCCCGGCTCATGGCGCCCAAGGACGAGGACCTGAAGCTGGAGGCTCCGCGCCTGCGGATCGAGGCCCCGGACAAGGTCCCGGCCAGGAAGGACGAGCAATAGCTTGATCCGTCATCAGGTCCAGCCGCGCTGGAACTGGAAGGAGGAAGCCGAACGTGTCGGCTTCACCTTCCACCACATGGAAGGCCAGGAGTACTGGGACGAAAGCGCCTGGTACGGCTTCACCCTGGCCCAGGCCGAGGAGATCGAGACGGCGTCGGAATCCCTGCACGCCATGTGCCTGGATTTCGTCGGCGAGGCGGTGAAGAGCGAGCGGATCATGGAGCGGCTCGCCATCCCCGAGGCGCACCGCGACTATGTGGCTGAGACCTGGACGCGCGGCGATCCCAGCCTCTATGGCCGGTTCGACTTCGCCTACGACGGCAAGGGCCCGCCCAAGCTCTACGAATACAACGCCGACACCCCGACCAGCATCTTCGAGACGGCGGTGTTCCAGTGGCTGTGGCTGGAGGCGCGGATCAAGGACGGCGCCCTGCCGGCCGGCGCCGACCAGTTCAACAGCCTGTTCGAGAAGCTGCGCGACCGCTTTACGGCCATCTTCCCGAACGGCGGCTATGTGCATTTCTCCAGTGATCCGGACCATGTCGAGGATCGCCAGACGGTGAAGTTCCTCGAGGATCTGGCCGTGCAGGCGGGGCTGACCCCGAAGTTCGTGTCGATTCACGACATCGGGCTGGATGCGGACGGCCGCTTCGTCGACGAGCAGAACGACATCATCCAGGCAGTGTTCAAGCTCTACCCCTGGGAGATGATGCTGCGCGAAGAGTACGCCCAGAACGTCGCCGCCTCGAAGACGCAGTTCCTGGAGCCGGCCTGGAAGAGCCTGCTGTCGAACAAGGGCCTCTTGCCGATGCTGTGGGAGCGCCACGCGGGCCATCCCAACCTGCTGGAGACCTGGTTCGAGGACGATCCGGGCGCGGCGGCTCTGGGCGACACCTATGTGCGCAAGCCGTTGTTCTCCCGCGAGGGGGCGAACATCGAACTGGTCGAGAACGGCCTGTCCGAACCGGTCTTCGACCAGGGCTACGGCGCCGAGGGCTGGATCCGCCAGGCGCTCTGGAAGCCGCCGCTGTTCGACCGCAACTACCCGATCATCGGGGCCTGGATTGTCGGCGAGGAAGCTGCAGGGATGGGCATCCGGGAGGACTCAGGTCCGGTGACCAAGAACCTCAGCCGATACCTGCCGCACGCGATCGTGGACTAACCCGCCAACTCTTCCTCGACCTGGCCCAGCCGTTCCTTGCCGAAGAATATCTCCTCGCCGACGAAGAAGGTCGGGATGCCGAAGGCGCCGCGGTCGGCGGCGGCCGTGGTGTTGCTCATCAGGATGCCCTTGGCCTCGTCGGTCTGGGCGCGGGCCATCAGGGCGGCGGCGTCGAGGCCGGCGTCATTTAGAACCTTCGCCACCACCTCGGGATCCCCCATGTTCTGGCCGTCTTCCCACATGGCCTTCAGCACCACCTCCCTGTAGCGCTCGCCGACCCCTTCGAGGCCGGCGGCGACGAAGGTGCGCATGATCAGAAGCGTGTTGATCGGGAAGTGCGGGTTCATGCGGAACTTCGTCAGGCCATGTCTGGCGACGAACCGCCGGCTCTCCAGCATCTCATAATCCATCTTGCCCTTGATGCCGCCGAAGGCGGTGAAGGGCGCCTGGTTGCCGGTGGCCTTGAACAGGCCGCCCAGCAGGCAGGGGATGACGTTCAGGGTGGCGCCGGTCCGCTCCAGGATGCCCGGAATGACCATCGAGGCCATGTAGGCGTTGGGGCTGGCGAAATCGAAGATGAAGTCGAGCTGTTTGGTCATTACCAGGTCTCCGTCCAGGGGCGCAGGTCGATCTCGAAGGTCCAGGCCGAGCGGCCCTGGTTGTGCAGCCAGACATAGTTGCGGGCGATCTCGTCGGGGGCGAGGATTTCGCCGCGCGCCAGCCGCTCGTCGGCGTCGGGCATGCGCTCGCGGGTGAAGGCGCCGTCGATGCTGCCGTCGCAGATGATGTGGGCGATGTGGATGCCCTGAGGGCCCAGCTCGCGGGCCATGCTCTGGGCCAGGGCGCGCAGGGCGTGCTTGGCGCCGGCGAAGGCGGAAAAGCCCTCGCGGCCGCGCACGCTGGCCGTGGCGCCGGTGAACAGGAGGCTTCCCCGGCCGCGCGGGACCATGACCCGGGCGGCTTCGCGCCCGGTGAGGAATCCCGCCAGGGCGGCCATCTCCCAGACCTTGGAATAGACCCGGGTGGTGGTGTCGCGGATGTTGAAGTGGACGTTGGCCCCGATGTTGAAGACCACCACCTCCAGTGGACCGATCTCGGTCTCGATGCGGTCGAAGAGGGCGGTCATCTCGGCTTCGTCGCGGGCGTCGACGCCCATGGCGTGAGCCTCGCCGCCGTCGGCGCGAATCTCGGCCGCGAGAGCCTCCAGCTGGTCGAGGTTGCGCGGCCGGCGGGTCATGACCACGGCCATCCCCTCCTTCGCGAACGCCTTGGCGATAGAGCCGCCCACGCCGATCCCGGCGCCGACGACGAGGCAGACCTTGCGATCGGACATAAAGGCTCCCGTCAGAACGACGAGTAAGTACAGATTAAAAACTTACTCTGTCAACTCTCCGGCTTGAGGTCGCGCCAATGCCGGTCTGACTCTTCCATCGCCCGGCGCCAGCGGGCCCGCAGGATCGGCGGCCGTTCGGGATAGCGCTCCTCGAGAAAGTCGGCGGCGACCACGCGATCGGTGCGGAAGTTGCGGAAATCAGCCCGCATTTCGCACCAGGCGATGAGGTTGCGGGTGGTGTCGCGGTAGCCGATGGCGATCGGCCAGACGATGCGGCGGCTCTCGCGGCCCTGCTCGTCGGCATAGGTCAGCTCGACCTTGTGGCCGGCGTGGATGGCGGCGCGCAGGCGGGCCATGTCCAGGCCGTCCTCCAGGTTGGCGAAATTGGGCGGCGTGCGGCTGGCGGGATCGAGCAGCATGGGACGCAGGTGATCGGGCACGGTGGCGGCGATCTTGGCCACCAGGTCCTGCGCCGCCCGGGCCAGGGCCGGGTCGCCCCGGCTGGCCACCCATTGCGCGCCCAGCACGGCGGCCTCGACCTCGTCGGCGGTCAGCATCAGGGGCGGCATGTCGAAGCCGGCGTCGAGCACATAGCCGACGCCCGCCTCGCCGCGGATCGGGGCCCGCTGGGCCGTCAGGGCGGCGATGTCGCGATAGACGCTTCGCCTGGAGGTCTCCAGCTCGGTGGCCATGGCGCTGGCGGTCACCGGCCCGGAAGCGCGGCGAAGGATCTGGATGATCTGGAACAGGCGGTCTGCGCGGCGCATGGGACGAGCTTCGCACGCTGACTGCAGGCTGTCAGGAGGAGGTGCTAGGACGCTCCCAGCCGCTTCAGGACCCGCGTCGGGATGGCATAGTCGCGGATGGCGGGGCGGTGGTCGCGCAGGCCCATGACCTCGCGCTGGACGAAGTAGCGCCAAACGGCGTCGGCGGCGGCCTTCAGGGCGTCCGCATCGTCGGGGGCGCTATTCAGGGCGGCCAGGGACTGCTGGACGGCCACCCCCAGACGCCCGAGGGCGCCGGCGCCTTCACCGGCCAGTTCGCCTTCGAGGGCGGTGTGAAGGCGTTCGCGGACGCCGGGGCCGGTCAGGCTCTGGGGCAGGCGGAAGGACACGCGCCATTGTAACCCGCCGATGGTCCGCGCTACAGCCCCCGCCATGTCGACTTTCGCCGTTTTCGGCCATCCCCCGCTCGCCCTCGCCGATGTTCCGGCCGGCGCCCTGCAGACCTCGCCCCTGGTCCCCGGTTCGGTGGCGCTGGAGGCGCAGGCGCCTGCAAGCCTTCCCGAGATCGTCATGCTGGCCCCGCCGGCCACGGTCGAGCGGCGCGGGGCCCTGGCGGCGGCGCTGATGGCGCTGAAACCGGATGGCCGCCTGATCGCCATGGCCCCCAAGGACAAGGGCGGCTCGCGCCTGGCGGGCGACCTCAAGGCCCTGGGAGCAGAGTTCGCCGAGAGCGCCAAGCGCCATCACCGCATCTGCCACGTCCGGCGGCCGGTCGACCTGACCGCCGTCGAGGCGGCCATCGCCGAGAGCGCGCCGCGCGACATCGAGGGCCTGGGCCGCACCCAGCCGGGAATCTTCAGCTGGGACCGCATCGACGCCGGCACCGCCCTGCTGCTCAGCAAGCTGCCGGCCTTCAAGGGCCAGGGCGCGGACTTCGGCTGTGGTATCGGCCTGCTGGCCGGCAAGGTGCTGGAGAGCGCCGCCGTCACCTCGCTGGCGCTGGTCGACATCGATCGGCGGGCCATCGAGGCCGCGCGGGTCAACGTCACCGACCCGCGCGCCGCCTTCCACTGGGCCGACCTGCGCGGGACCGAGCCGGCGCTGGCCGACCTGGAGTTCGTGGTCATGAACCCGCCTTTCCACGACGCCGGGGCCGAGGACCGGGCGCTGGGCCAGGTGTTCATCCGCCGCGCCGCCGGGGCGCTGAAGAAGGGCGGGACCTGCTGGCTGGTCGCCAACCGCCACCTTCCCTACGAGGCCGTGCTGGCCGAGCACTTCAAGGCCGTCGACCTGAAGGGCGATGCCGGGGGCTACAAGGTCTACGAGGCCCGGAAGTGATTTCCGTCCGCCTGGACCGCCTGCTGGCCAACATGGGTTACGGCAGCCGCAGGGAGATTGCCGCCCTGGCCGCCGCCGGCCAGGTGGTGCTGGACGGACAGGCGATCAGGAAGGCCGACACCAAGGTGCTGGTGGCCCGCGATCTGCCGGCCCGGATGACGGTGCGCGGCGCCCCGCTCGATCCGCCGCCCGGCCTGGCGCTGATGCTGCACAAGCCGCTGGGCGTGACCTGTTCGCACAAGGAAGTCGGGGCGCTGGTCTATGACCTGCTGCCTCAGCGCTGGAAGGCGCGGGAGCCGGCCATCTCGACGGTCGGGCGGCTCGACAAGGAGACCAGTGGCCTGCTGCTTCTGACCGACGACGGCGACCTGCTGCACCGGATCATCTCGCCGCGGGCCAATGTCGCCAAACGCTATCTGGTCACCCTGGCCCGGCCGATGGACGGCTCCGAAGGCGCGACCTTCGCGGCCGGGGCCCTGGTGCTGGAGGGGGAGGACAAGCCCCTGCTGCCCGCCGAGCTGGAGGTCCATTCGCCGACCAGCGCCCACCTGACCATCCATGAGGGCCGCTACCACCAGGTGCGCCGGATGTTCGCCGCCGTCGGTAACCACGTCGAGGCGTTGCACCGCGACCAGGTCGGGGGACTCAGCCTGCCGGACGATCTGGAGCCCGGCCGCTGGCGGCTGATGAGCGACGAGGACGTCGCGCAGGTGTTTGCCGGATAGGCGCGGTGGTTGGCGGCTCCCGCCCCGCCGTGCTAGGGCGAACGCAGATATGCGGGGGCATTTTCAGATGATGATCAGGATATCGATGATTGCGGCCGCGCTGCTGGCCGGACTGGTTGTGGCCCATCCGGCCCCGGCCCGCGCCCAGGCGACAGGCCTGCTGACCCTGGAGGTCTGCAACGAAAGCGGTCGCGACACCACGGTCGCCGCCTCGTTCATTGAGCCCGGCGACACCCGCTGGGTGACGCGCGGCTGGTTCGCGGTCAGCAACGGCGGCTGCATGATCGTCGGCAGCACCAACAACGCCAACTTCTACATGTACGCCGAGACCCTCAATGACGGCGACCTGAATTGGGGGGGCGACCACACGCTGTGCGTCCAGTATCCGGGCCCCTTCACCCGCTATGAGGTGAACGAGGGTCGGACCTGCGAGTCCTATGAGGAACTCGTTGGCTTCCAGCCGCTGCGCGCCGACCAGCCCGGCAAATACACCTGGACACTGGATCCCTAATCCAGTCCCGAGACGACGCCGTATCTGACTGAAAGCGCGGGGAACAACTGCGGGGCCCGCGCGCTACCAGATCAGAGCAATCCGGCGTCGTTTCCATGTCCTGCCTGGCCAAGACCGTCATCGCCTTCACCGCCTTGGCTGCGGCCGGTCTCCTGATGGGCGCCGGAACCGCGCAGGGGGCGAGCGGCCCCCAGGACGATAGCGTCTGCTCCGGCGCCGCCCCGGCCGACGGCCGGTTGCGCGGACCAGTGCTCCAGGTCGAGGACGGCGCCACTCTCTGCGTGGCCCTCGGCGCGACGCCCGACAGCTGGGTGCGGCTGACCCTGGCCGACGCCCCGCCAGGCGGCGGTGTCCAGCGGGCCTCCCGCACTGACGAGAACCCGCGCGGCGCCCTGATGGCCGTCGCCTTCAGCCAGATGGTCGACTGTCAGGTCCAGGCCGACGGCCGCGCCCTCTGCGCGCTGCAGGATGGCCGCTCGGTCGGCGCCCTGATGAAGACCCGGGCCGCCTGGGCGGCGGGCAAGGACTGGCGCTAAGCGACCCGCTCTTGCAACGCCACCGCGCCGTGCGGCGCCCGCACCTTGCCCTCATGGATGATCTAGGCGAACACGCCGCGCGGTTTTGAAGCCGGGGTATGGGCCGGATAGACGAGCGGCAGGTCGGATGGCGCGCCGCCGGTCGCAGCGGGTTCGGAGTCTGCCGGACATCCCGGGTTTTCCCTTGTGTCTCTTGGTCCCGAGCGAGGTCAGCCTACAAGATGTTGGGGGTGAACAAAACGCGAAAGCGGCTGTTTCGCTGATTCGGTCATGCTCTGTTTCCGCGCTGTTCGGCGAGGGGTTAACAGGCCGGCGTCCGGCGTTAACCCGGCCCGCCCTTGCGCAAGAGAGCCGTCGCCGTCAGCAGGGCCATGGCGGCGCTGGCGATCCACAGGGCCGCGCCGCCGAGGCGGGCGAAGGCCAGGGCCCCGAGGATGGCGCCGGTCAGCAGGCCCATCCACAGCAGCAGCATCGGGACCCAGGCCCAGCGGTCGCCGCCGAAGGGGATGAGGGCCAGGCGCTTGCCGAGCTTGACCAGGGCGCCGGTCATGTAGGTGACGCCGACCGGCGCCTCGCCCTCCTCGGTCAGGACGGTGTTCTCGGCCCCCATGGCCAGGGCCAGCAGGGCGACGGTGAGGGCGCTGGCGCCAAGGGCGTGGCAGAGGGCGGCGGTCGCGAGGAGCAGGGTTACGGCGGCCAGCACGGCGGGGCGACGGACGGCGCCGGAGAGGCGACCGAGGACCGTTCCCGCGAACACCCCTGTGACGAACAGGCCAATCAGGGCCCCGGCGACAAGGGCGGGATGGGTCGACTGGGCCAGGCCGACCGCCATGCGGGTGGTGTTGCCGCTCATGAAGGAGACGAAGAAGCCGCCGGTCAGCAGGAAGCCGACGGCGTCGACGAAGCCGGCCACGGCCGACAGGGCGGCGGCCAGCAGGCGGGTGCGCAGGTCGGCGGTCCGCATGAGCTTGAGCTTTCCCTCCCGTGTGGGCTGCAGCTTACAGGATGGCGCGGGATTTCGTCTCGCCCGCTTCCAGGCAAGCAAACGCCCCGGAAACCCTGCGGTCTCCGGGGCGCGCCTTACGCTTTTGCGGTCGGTCGCCGGTTACGGGCGGCGATAGGTGGTCGGGTAGCGGTCATCGCGAACGTCCATGCGGACGGTGCGAGCGAGGCTGTCCAGGCGGCTGTTGATGGCGGCCATGCCGCGCGGGCCGAGACGGCCGCCGTTGTTGCGGCGCATCTGGGTGTCCGAGCGGGTGATCGACTTCAGGGTGGTCAGGGCGTTCTGCGACTCGCGACGCGTCAACTCACCGTCGTTGCGAGCGGTGCGGATGAAGTCGCCCAGCATGCTGGCCCGTTGGCGGGTGTCGCTGCCTCTCCAGGCCTGGCCGCCGCGATTGTCGGTCTGGACGTAGACCTGCGTCCCGCCGCCCGTGCGCATCCAGCGCCCTTGGCCATCGTAATAGCCGCGCGTCTCGCCAACCACCCAGCGGCCGTTGTCGTAGTAGCCAGGCTGGGCGTCGGCGACCCAGACGCCGTTGTTGTCGCGACGGCCGGGAGCCTCGCCACGCATCCAGCGACCGTTGCGGTCGTAGTAGCCCTGGGCCGGGCCGGAGACCCAGCGGCCGTTGTCGTAGTAGCCGGCCGAGGCGCCGGCGACCCACTGGCCGCGGCTGTCGTAGTAGCCATTGGACGCGTTGGGCACCCAGCGACCGTCGCGGTCGTTGTAGCCGCCGGCGCCGCGCGCCTCGACCCAGCGGCCGTTGTCGTAATAGCCGTTGGGCTGGCCGTTCACGAAGCGGCCCTCGCGGTCGAAGTAGCCGCTGGCCTGGCCGACCCGGCGGTCGTTGGCGTGCCACTGGCCGTTGGTGTCGTAGTAGCCGTAGGCGCGGTCGCAGTCGGCGCTGGAGCGGGCGATGGCGTTGCCGGCGATGGCCCCCACGACGCCGCCGAGAACAGCGCCTTCGGTGCGGTTCTTGTCCGAGGCGACACTGCCGCCGGCGATGGCGCCGAGGACGCCGCCGATGACGGCGCCGGTGGTGTTGCGGTTGTCACGCTGTTGCTCGCAGCGGTCCTGGGCGAAGGCCATGGACGGCAGCAGGGTCGCGACGGCGATGCCGGCGACCCAGATGGATTTTTTCACGGGGGAAGCTCCTCGGAGCGCGAACGCGCGATCCGTTGGGGGGCTAACGGGCGGTGGGGGTGGAGGTTCCGGATGGAGAGGGGTTGGCCTCGGGTTCCTTCTCCCCTTGGGGGAGAAGGGCTAGGTGTGGAGCAACGCTTCCGCCCGGCGGGTCACCGCCGACAGTCTCGGTCCCCACTCCCGCGCCAGCGCTTCGGGATCATCGCCCCGAGCGGCGAACAGGGGGGCATCCCAGACCATCGCCGCCTTGCCGAACGGCACCGGGATCATGGCGCCGTCCCAGCTGCCGAGGCGGATGGCCGGTTTGCAGGCCAGGCCGACCAGCAGGACCGGGGCGCCGGTGACGCGGGCCAGGGCGGGGGTTCCGGCCTGCATGACTTCGTGCGGGCCGCGCGGGCCGTCGGGAGTGATGGCGATGCCGCCTTCGGCGTTCACCCAGCGGATCATCTCGCGGAAGGCCTGTTCGCCGTTCTTGTTCTTGGCCGGGTCGGACTTCTTCTTGCTGGAGCCACGGATGGCGGGGAAGCCGATGGCCTGCATGGCGGAGGCGATGAACTGGCCGTCGCTGCTGCGGCTGATCAGGGCCCGCATGTCGTGGCGGTGACCGGGGGCTTGCGGCCAGCTGGCCGGCGAGAGGGGGATGCGGCCGTGCCACAGGCAGAGGATGGCGCCCTTGCCGGCGTAGCCTTCGCGCTTGTCGCGCCAGGCGGCCCAGACAGCGTCGGCGCTGTCCTGGCCCTCGCGGGTCCAGCGCATGGTGGCGAAGCACAGGCGCAGCCAGCCGGCGAAGACCAGGGCCAGGAAGCCCTGGACGCCCTCGGAGCGGAACCACTTCTTCATTTGGCAAGCTCGGGCGGGGCGGTCGAGTCGAGGTTCTGGGCCTGGGCCAGGCGGGCGTAGAGGCCCTGCTTGCGGACCAGGGCGGCGTGGGTTCCGGTCTCGACGACGCGGCCCTTGTCGATAACGTAGATGCGGTCGGCGTTCTTCACCGTCGACAGGCGGTGGGCGATGAGGATGGTCGTGCGGCCGGCCATGAGACGCTCAAGAGCGGCCTGGACCTGGGCCTCGCTCTCGGTGTCCAGCGCGCTGGTCGCCTCGTCGAGGAGCAGGATGGGGGCATCCTTCAGGAAGGCCCTGGCGATGGCGATCCGCTGTCGCTGGCCGCCGGACAGGCGGGCGGCGTTCTCGCCGACCAGGGTGTCGTAGCCGGCCGACTGGGCGAGGATAAAGTCGTGGGCGGCGGCGAGCCTGGCGGCCTCTTCCACCTCCTCCTGGGTCGCGTCCGGACGGGCATAGGCGATGTTGTTGCGGATGGTGTCGTCGAACAGGAAGGGTTCCTGGGTGACCAGGGCGATCTGGCTGCGCAGGGAGGCGGTGGTGACGCCGCGCACGTCCTGGCCGTCGATGGTCACGGCGCCGGACGTGACGTCGTAGAAGCGGGGCAGCAGGGAGAGGATGGTGCTCTTGCCGCCGCCGGAGGGGCCGACCAGGGCGATGGTCTCGCCGCGCCTGGCCTCGAGGGTGACGCCGTCAAGGGCCGGGGCGCCGGTCCCGTAATTGAAGCTGACGTCGTCGAAGCGGATGGCCCCCTGATCGGCGTTGAGCGGCAGGGCGGCGGGGTTCTCGGCCACCTCCGGCTTCACGTCGAGGGCGCCGAACAGGCGGCGGGCTGCGGTCAGGCCCTCGGCGAAGACGGTCTGGGTGTTGGCGATCTGGCGCAGGGCGTTGGCGGCGGTGACCAGGCCGAAGGCGAAGGCGGTGAAGCTCTCGGCGTTCATCTCGCCCCGGCTGCCGCGCCAGCCGGCGTAGACCAAGACGACGGCGAGGATCAGGTAGCCGATCAGCTCGGTGGTGGGGGCCGACTGCGCCCGGGCGTTGGCGCCCTTGATGATGTGGCGCTGACGCTCGGCGACGGCGGCGGCGACCCGGGCTTCCTCACGGGCCTCGCTGTTTTCCATCTTGACGACGCGGACCCCGTCGAGCCCTTCCATCAGCAGGCTGGAAAGGGTGCCGGTGGCGGCCATGGCCCCTTTGGCGGCCTTGCGCGAGCGGCGGCTGAACCGGCGCATCAGGCGACTGGCGAACGGGGCGATAAGCAGGATCGCCAGGGTCAGCTGCCAATCGGCGATGAACATGACGACCAGTTGGCCGAGCACCAGCATGGCGCCCTGCGCGTAGTTGATGACGCCGGTGGTCGAGGCCTCGCGCATCAGGCCAGCGTCGTAGAGCACCTGGGAGACGAAGGCGCCCGAATGGGTGGCGCGCAGGCGGGCCAGATCGGCGCGGACCATGCGGGCGAACAGCTCGACCTGGATGTCACCGACAATGCCGTGGCCGATGCCGTTGACCATCGCTGACTGCACGACCTGGGCGATGACCCGGGCCAACGCGCAGGCCACCACGATGACGGGCACCATCCAGATGGCGTTCGGCCTGTGCTCGACCAGCAGATCCTGGATGCCGCTGGCGATGACCTTGGTGAAAATGGCGGCGGTGACGGCGACGACCAGAGCGCAGACCAGGGCGATCGCGACGCCCTTCCAGCGGGGTCGCAGATAGGTTCTGGCGATGCGCGCGATCAGCTGGCGGCTCGTGGGCTTGGACGCGGCGTCGGCCAAGGGGCCTCCAGAAGGGTTTGCATCGCGATGCGAGGCCACTACTTAGGACGCTCTGCGATGGAGCGCCACTTGTCCGGCTACGATCTGAGTACACGGTGGGGCCGGTTTCGGGCCAACTGGGACTTCTTCTGGAAGGACCACGCCTTCCTGCGCCTGTCGTTCGCCAATGCTCACTGGATCGGGCCCGACATGGTGCGGGCCGCGCAACCCTGGCCGTTCCAGCTGAAATACTGGAAGCGCGACGGGATCAAGACGATCATCAACCTGCGCGGCGGGTTCGACGCCAGCTTCTATGTGCTGGAGCGGGAGGCCTGCGAGCGGCTGGGTCTGGACGCGGTGGACTTCACCATCACCTCGCGGGCCGTGCCGACGCGGGCCCAGGTGCTGGGGGCGAAAGCGCTGTTCGAAACGATCCAGTATCCGGCCTTCATGCACTGCAAGTCGGGGGCGGACCGGGCGGGGATCATGTCGGTGCTGTACCGGCACTTTCATCTGGGCGATTCGATCCGCGATGCGATGCACGAGCTGGGCCTGCGGACCCTGCATGTGAAGCAGGGCAAGACCGGGGTGCTGGACTATGTGTTCGAGCGCTATCTGGAGGAGGCCGAGCCAAAGGGCTTGAGCTTCCTCGACTGGGTGATGAGCGACGCCTACGACCCCAAGGCCATCAAGGCCGACTTCCAGGAAGCCTGGTGGGGGACGTTGATCACGGACCGGTTGCTGAAGCGGGAGTAAACGACCCTCTCCCATAGGGAGAGGTAAGGATTTCGATCACCCGCCGGGGAACCGCTCGAACACCGGGATACCCTCCGGAATTCGGTGAAAGGCCTGTTTGTCGGCGGCCTGGAAGGCCATGCCGGGGGTGAAGACGGAGGGGTCGTCCAGGGTCCCGACCTTGACGATCACGGCAGGCATCATGGGAGACCTGGTGATCAGGTGGGTGCCGCAGTCGGCGCAGAACTCGCGGGTGGCGGCGCCGGCGAGGTCCTCGCGCATGAAGGCCTTTGGCGCGCCCTTGGTGAAGGTCACGCTGCCGAGCGGAAAGGCCATGAAGACATTGGGCGAGCCGCCGGTGATGTACTGGCATTCGCGGCAATGGCACTGGGCCATCATCATCGGCTCGCCATCGACGACGTAGCGCAGCTTGCCGCAGTAGCAGCCACCTTCAAGATGCATGTCGTCCTCTCTCGTTTGTTGGGAGGCTAGCACAGCTGTTTCCCCACGCTATCGTCATCCTGGGGCTTGTCCCTAGGATCCCGGCAAGCGGCCGTTCAGGCCGTGGGTGGGTGCGCAGCCGCGCACCCATGGCAGAGGTTGGAGTGAGCGGAACGCGGGATCCTCGGGACAAGCCCTGGGATGACGGTAGCGCCAGGCGCGAACGAGCCGCCTAGTGCTGGTGGTAGTCGTCGCTGCTCGGGTCCAGCAGCTTGTGGGCGTGGATGATGAAGTAGCGGGCGTGGGCGTTGTCGACGGTGGCCTGGGCCTTGGACTTCCAGGCCTTGTGGGCGTCGGCATGGTTGGCATAGGCGCCGACGAATTCGACCTTGGAGAGGTCTTCAAACTGGATGTCGGTGACGTCTTTCAGTTCGCCGCCGATGACCAGATGGAGCAGTTGTTTGTCCGGCATGGGTATCCCTCGACAGGGTGACTTTGGGGAAATCAGTTTGGCAGGTCGATATGCGCAACGCGGTCCAGGATCAACGGGTGCATGGCCGGCGCGGCGCAGATCAGGCTGCGCATCAGCGGCACGGGCTTGTTGTAGCTGAAGCCGCCGCCCTTGTGGTCCGTGAGCATCGCGCCGGCCTCACGCTGGATCAGATCGGCGGCGGCCAGGTCCCATTCGCTCTTGGCCGACAGGGCCAGCGCCGCATCGAAGCGGCCGTCGGCGACCAGGCAGAGGCGATAGGCGATGGAGTTGCGGGCCTCGATCCGCATGTCGGGCCAGGGCGTCTTCCAGGCCGGATGGGCGAACATCTTGGCGTCGCCGAGCATGCCGCTGTTCAGGAGTTCCGAGGTCGTGCTGGCCTGGATCGGCTTTCCGTTCAGTTGGGCGCCCTGGCCGACCCGCGCGGTGAAGGTCTCCTCGACCTCCGGCGCATGGACGACGGCGGCGATCGGCTGGCCGTCCTCGACGATGGCGATGCTGACCGACCACCAGGGCCTGTACTTCATGAAGGCGACGGTGCCGTCGATGGGATCGACGACGAACAGGCGCTTGCGGTCCAGGCGGGCCGGGTCGTCGGCGGTCTCCTCCGACAGCCAGCCGTAGTCCGGTCGGGCCTGCAGGAGCAGGGTCTTCAGCAGGGTGTCGACCTCGATGTCGGCGTTGGTCACCGGGGTGGAATTTTCCTTGCCCCAGATGCGCAGGCCCTCCGACTGCAGCCGGATCGCCGTTTCGCCGGCCTGCCGGGCCGCGTCGACAATGAGGTCCAGATCGTTCACGAGCCGGCGATCGCCAGGCCATCGACCAGCAGGGACGGGCTGTCGTGGCTGCCGCGGATGACCAGGTCGTCGCCGGGCACGAGGCGGGCGTAGATGTCGATCAGGTTGCCGGCGACGGTGATCTCGTTGACCGGATAGGCCAGCTCGCCGCCTTCGAACCAGAAGCCCGAGCAGCCGATCGACCAGTCACCGGTGTTGCCGTTCAGCGAGGGGCCGAACATCGAGGTGACCAATAGTCCCGCCTTTGCGTCGCTCATCAGGCCGGCGAGGTCTCGCGTGCCGCCGGTGACGATGACGTTGGAGGTGCCGACGCCGGGCGGGCCGGCCAGGCCGCGCGAGGCGTGGCCGGTGGTCTCGAGGCCGAGCTGGCGGGCGGACGATGTGTTGAGCAGCCAGGTGGTCAGTTCGCCGTCATCGATCAGGGCCATCGGCTCGGTGGTGACGCCCTCGTCATCGAAGGGGCCGGAGCCGAGGCCGCGCACCCGGTAGGGGTCGTCGAGGATGGAGACGTTCTTTGCAAAAACCTGCTGGTTCAGCCTGTCCTTCAGGAAGGAGACGCCGCGGGCGATGCTGGGCCCGCCGATGGCGCCGATGAAGGGGCCGAGGAGGCTCATGGCGATGCGGTTTTCGAAGATCACCGGCGCGGTCTGCGAAGCGATCTTGCGGGCTCCCAGCCGGCGGACCGCGTGGCGGCCGGCTTCGGATCCGATCCAGCCGGCGTCCGGCAGGTCTTCATTGTGGCGAACGGAGCGGCCTTCGCCGCCGCGTTCCATGCCGGAGCCCTCGCCGGCGATGGCGCTGGCGCTGACCGAGAAGCCGCTGGCGCGGTGGGCGCCGTTGAAGCCGTGGCTGGTGGCCAGCATCCAGCGGCTGGTGGACCAGCCGGCGCTGCCGCCGTCGGAGTTGGTGACGCCGTCCACGGCGCGGGCGGCGTCTTCGGCCTCGCGGGCGCGGGCCTCGAGGGCCTCGGCGCTGGGTTCGTGATCATCATAGAGGTCGAGGTCGGGGTAGGGGCCGCTGGCCAGGCGCGCGCGGTCGGCGAGGCCGGCGTAGGGGTCTTCGGGGGCCAGGCGGGCCATGGCGACGACCCGCTCGACCAGCTTGGCCCGGCCGGTTTCGGAGATATCGCTGCCGGAGACGCTGGCCTGTCGTTTGCCGACGAAGACCCGCAGGCCCAGATCCCGGGCCTCCTCGCGCTCGACCTCTTCCAGATCGCCCAGGCGCACGGAGACGGAGAGGGATTGGCGTTCGGCGTAAGCAGCTTCCGCCGCATCAGCGCCCGCCGAGATGGCGGCGCCGACAAGCTCGTTCAACAGGTTTTCGTCCATCAGGGGCTTATGGGCGCCCCCGCCCTTCACCGCAAGGTTCAGCCGACCGCGAAGAACAGACAGCTGGCGATGATGAAGATGTAGGCCAGCCAGGTCAGCACCACCCCGACGGTGCGCAGCATCGAGACGCCGCCGCTGTTGCTGAGGCCAATGGCGTGCAGAACCCGGCCGACGAACAACACCAGGCCGCCGACATGGACCAGCAGGGCTGGCGCGCCGGTCAGCTCCAGAACCACCAGGCCGATCAGGGCCGGCGGGATGTATTCGACGGCGTTGCCCTGGGCGCGGATGGCCTGCAGCAGCTCGGGAATGCCCTCGTCGCCCAGCGCCACCTTGTGCTTCTGGCGCTGACGCACGACCAGGAGCGACAGGATCAGCAGAAGCAGCAGGTGGAGCCCGACCCAGAGGGCGGCTGCATGACCTATGGACGCCAGTTGCGGCATGCGGGTTCCCCGTTCTCGAAGCGCGGGATTAGTGGGTCATTCGGCGAGGGGATCAATAGGACTAACGCGTAAGTTCCCGGCCGATCGGGTACAGCCGATAGCGCGAGTCATAGAAGGGGGTGCGCTCGTAGAACCAGCCAAGGCGGGCGTCCGGATCGGCGGCGAACTTCGGATCGGCCGCCAGCTTGGCTTCAAACTCCGCCTTCAGCGCCGGGTCGGCGGCCAGCATGCGGTCGGCCAGGGGGGCGACGGCGTAGCCCTCGATGTATTCGACACGGTTGAGGACCTCGGGGATCATGCCCCAGGCGAAGAAACTCTCCGACGATTGCGGCTCCAGCAGCAGGACGACGATGTCGCCGAGCGGCTGGTCGGTGGAGATGCGGACCGAGCCGGCCGGGTAGATCCAGTCGCGGGTGGTCGCCGTGACCTTGGTCACCTTGATCGGCACATGGCCTTCGTTGGTGGCGGCGGCGACCTTGGGGTCGTCGAGGTGGAGCATCTCGACCTTGACGCTCCGGGGCTCGGCCAGGATCTCCATGCTGACGCCGTGGATCATCAGCCGCTCGATGAGATCGGACCGGTAGCCCGGCACCCAGTAGGCGGCGGGGCGGTTGAGCTGCAGGGTCGGCTTGCTGCCGTAAAAGGGCATTTGCCAGAGGACCGGATCGGGCTTGCCCAGCCAGCGCACTTCGGGGCCGCCCGAGGCGGCGCTCTGGTAGGTTTCGTAGAGGATGCCCTTGAAGGGGCGGGTCGTGGCCGGCTTGTCCTCGGCCACGAAGTTGGCGGCGATCACCGGCGGCCGGGCGGCGCGGTCCTTGCCGATCGCGGCGCGCAGGTCGGAGCCCCTGGCGGCCAGAAGGCGCAAGGCCTCCTCGATGAAGACGTAGGTCCCCAGCACCCGCTGCTCGTGGGGTTTGAGGCTGTGGTTCTCGATCAGGATGGTCGGTACGTGGGCCGCCGCGCCCCAGCCGTTGGAGAAGCGCTCGCCGAGGCCACCGTCGCTGAGACCCAGTTTGGGATTGCGGTCGTCGATGGCGAAGACCAGTTCGCCGGGAATGTGGCCATCCTCTTCGAGGGCCCTGTACATGGCCGGCTTGAAGACGCTGTCCAGCCACCCGCTGCTGGCCGGCGAGCGGGAGAAGCTGCCGTCCTCGCCGTTGAAGCCGAAGGTGACGTCGTACTGGTAGTCGATGCCGTCGGTGACGTGGACGTCGAGGTAGAGGTCTGGCCGGTAGGTGTTGGCCAGGGCCCGGACCGCCCGCATCTCCGGCTGGTCCAGCTTCATGTAGTCGCGGTTGAGGTTCTGGTTGGTCGCCGTGTTGCGCCAGCCCTGGATGCGGGGGCCGCGCTGGTTGGGGCGGGAATAGTGGCCGGCCCGCTCGTGGCCGTCGACCGAGAGGATGGGGATGAGGATCAGGTTGACCTTATCGACCAGGCTGTCCTTGCCGTAGAAGGCGATGTCGCGCAGCAGCATCATGCCGGCGTCCTTGCCGTCGATCTCGCCCGGGTGGATGCCGGCCTGGACGAGCAGCACCGGCTTCTTCGGGTCGAACTTCGGGCCGTCCTTGCTGACCATCACCGCATAGATCGGCCGGCCTTCCGGCGAGACGCCGAACTGTTCGATGCGGATCAGGTCGCTGGCGGCGTCGAGCCTGTCGAACCAGGCCCGGGTGTCGGCGTAGTTGGGCGAGAAGTCGTGCTCCGGGTCCTGCTCGAAGGCGCTGGCCCAGGGGTCGCTGGCGGGGCGCAGAAGCGCCTTCGACCTGCCGTTCCATTCGGGCGCCGGCGGCAGGAAGGGCTGGTCCCAGGGCTTGGCGTTGGGAAGCGACGGCGGGGACTGGGACATGGCGGGACTCGAGATCAGGAACAGCGCCGCGAGGGCGAGGGAGAGCTTGCGCATGGGAAGGGTGTAGGCCGTTTCTGCGCAGGTGTCAGGACTGGCCGAGCAGGCTGAGGCCGAGCGGACCCGGCGAGCGGTCAGACGTGTGTCGGCGGCTCGGTGCTCTTGAGTCGCAGGTGATTACCGATGCGGCTGTTGCGACCGGTCAGGGCCCTGTCGATCAGGCCGAGCGGCCGCCAGGCCCAGTACAGCGCTTCGCCCGGCAGATTGTCCGGGTAGATGACATACTGCTGCTTGTCGCGGATCCAGGTGCGGGTCTGGCTCTCGCGGAACCAGACATAACCGCCGACGTAGGTGACGACGGCCACGAGGATCAGGATCAGGGTCCGGCGGGGCAGGCGCATTACCAGATCGGCTTTCCTTCACCCGGCAGGCCGAGCCGGCTCCACATCTCACTGACCTTGTCGACCACGGCGGGGTCCATGGCGATCTTCACGCCCCATTCGCGGTGCGTCTCCGGCGGCAGCTTGTCGGTGGCGTCCAGGCCGATCTTGCTGCCCAGACCGCTCTCGGGACTGGCGAAGTCGAGGTAGTCGATCGGGGTGTTCTCGATGACGGTGATGTCGCGGGCCGGGTCCATCCGTGTGCTGAGCGCCCACATGACGTCCTTCCAGTCGCGGGCGTTGATGTCGTCGTCCACGATGATCACCCACTTGGTGTACATGAACTGGCGCAGGTAGCTCCAGACGCCGAGCATGATGCGCTTGGCGTGGCCGGGGTAGGCCTTCTTCATGCTGACCACGGCGATGCGGTAGCTGCAGCCTTCCGGCGGCAGCCAGAAGTCGACGATCTCCGGGAACTGCTGGCGGATCAGCGGGATGAAGACCTCGTTGAGCGCCTCGCCGAGGATGGCCGGCTCGTCCGGCGGCCGGCCGGTGAAGGTGGTGTGGTAGATGGCGTCCTTGCGGTGGGTGATGCAGCTCACCTGGAAGACCGGGAACTTCTCGACGCTGTTGTAGTAGCCGGTGTGGTCGCCGTAGGGGCCCTCGTCCTCGAACTCGTCGAGCAGGACATGGCCCTCGATGACGATCTCAGCCTGGGCCGGGACCATCAGGGGCACGGTCTTGGCGGGCACGAGATCCAGCTTGGAGCCGCGCAGGATACCGGCGAACTGGTATTCGGAGAGGGTATCCGGCACCGGCGTCACCGCCGCCAGGATGGTGCCGGGATCGGCGCCGATGACGGCGCAGGCGGGCAGGGGCTCGCGCTTGCCGGCCTTCTTGTGGCGGCCGTAGTGCTGGGCCCCGCCGCGGTGGGCCAGCCAGCGCATGATGGCGCGGTCCTTGCCGAGCAGCTGCATGCGGTAGATGCCGAGGTTGTAGTCGTCTTCCTTGCTGTCCGACGGCCCCTTGGTGACGACCAGCGGCCAGGTGATCAGCGGCGCCGGCTCGCCGGGCCAGCAGCCCTGGATGGGCAGCCTGTTGAGGTCGATCTGGTCGCCCTTCATCACCACCTGCTGCACCGGCGCGGTCTTCACCGTGCGCGGCCGCATGGAGAGCACCGTGCCGGCCAGGGGCAGCAGGTTGAAGGCGTCCTTCAGGCCGCGCGGCGGATCGGGCTGGCGCAGGAAGGCCAGAAGTTCGCCGACCTCGCGCAGCTCCGCCCCGGTGGTGCGCGGCTTGCCGCCCAGCGTCACGCCCATGGCCACCCGCTTCACCGTGCCGAACAGGTTGGCGAGGCAGGGCATGTCGGACTTCGTGCCGTCGGCCTTGATGACGTTCTCGAACAGCACCGCCGGTCCGCCGGTGGCCAGCAGTCGGGTGCAGATCTCCGTCATCTCCAGCTCCGTGGAGACGGGCTCGGTGACGCGCACCAGCTCGCCCGATTTCTCGAGGTCGGCGATGAAGTCGCGGAGCGAGCGATAGGCCATGCACAGGTTCCTTGTCTGGCGTCCGATCTAGCGCTCTTCGCGCAGAGGGGAAACGGAGACGTCGCCGATCTTCCATCCGCCGGAGACGCGTGGTGAAAATGAGCCGTTCGGCGATCATCGGTCAGCGATCTTAGCCGCCCGTTCAGCCTTTGCCGCGTAGGGCTTTGCGGGCGAGGAGCTCTGCATGGCCGTTAGCAACATCACCGAACTGCGCATTCTGCGCTGGCGCTACGAAGACCGTCGCGGGCGGCTGATCCAGCTGGGCATCGTCGCGCTGCTGGCCTGGCTCTGCAGTCCGTCGGCCTGGATCCTACCCTGGCTGCTCATCACCGGCGTCGCCATCTGGATCGACGGCGAGATCGCCGGCCGCCGCCGACTGGACCTGTCGGACGCCCGCCTTCGGCGCGTTGAACCCTGGGCCCGGATGGCGGCCGGGGCGCTGTTCGGCGCCAGCTCGATCCTGCTGTTGCTGGGCGGAACGGGTTTCGCCCTCACGGCGGCGCTGTTCCTGGCCAGCGCCAACACGATCAGCAACGCGGTGATGAACCGCGGCTCGGCCCGCGCCACCGCCCTGATGCTGGGGCCGTCCGTGCTGATTCTCGCGCTCCTTCCATGGATCGGCCTGGCCACAGGCAGCCTCGGCAGTGTGAAGGACGCCTTGATTATGCTCACCGGCGGGCTGCTGTTCGCCGTGCTCGTCTCACAAGTGGTCACTTCACTCGACAGCGAGGCCCGCGACTACGAGGCGGCCGTCGACAAGGCCCAGGCGGCAGTGGCGTCGCGGGATGTCTTCCTGGCCAACATGAGCCACGAGATTCGCACGCCCCTGAACGGCGTCGTGGGGGTCGCCCATGCCCTGGAACAGACGCCGCTGACGCCCGGCCAGAGAGAGATGGTCGGGCTGATCGGCGGCTCCGGCCGGGTGCTGGAGCGGCTGCTCTCCGATGTGCTCGACAGCGCCAAGATCGAGGCCGGAGCCTTCACCCTGGAGGCCCTGACCTTCACCCTGCGGGTCGAGATCGACGCGGCCGCCCTGCTGCTGCGCGATCAGGCCGTTGAGAAGGGCGTCGGCTTCGAGCTGACCTTTTCCCCCAACGCCGACGGCGTGTTAGTCGGGGATGCGGTGCGCATCCGGCAGATCATCGCCAACCTGGCCTCCAACGCCGTCAAGTTCACCGACGCCGGGTCGGTGCGTATTCATGCCGACGTCAGGGACCGGGATGACGGCGCCCTCCTGATCCTGACGGTGGCCGACGACGGCATCGGGTTCGACGACGAGGTCGCCAGCCGCCTGTTCCAGCCCTTCACCCAGGCCGACGCCAGCATCACCCGAAGGTTCGGCGGTTCGGGCCTGGGTCTCAGCATCTCCCGGGCCCTGGCCGAGGCCATGGGCGGCGCCCTGGCGGCGACCTCGAGCCCGGGGGTGGGCAGCACCTTTACTCTGACCGTTCCGCTGGCGCGCGGGGTCGCGGCGGCGCCGACTGAAGCGCCCGGCCGGGCCGACCATCCCGAGGCCGGTCTGCGGGTTCTGGTGGCCGAGGATCATCCGACCAACCAGAAGGTCGTGCGCCTCTTCCTCGAACCGCACGGCATCGAGGTGGTGATCGCCGAGAACGGTCAGATCGCCGTCGACCTGTGGCGGGCGGGCGGCTTCGACGCCGTGCTGATGGACATGCAGATGCCGGTCATGGACGGGGTCGCCGCCGTCGGGCGGATCCGGGCCATCGAACAGGCCCAGGGACTGGCGCGGACGCCCATCGCCATGCTGACCGCCAACGCCATGGCCGAACATCGCGCCGCCGGCATCGCGGCCGGGGCCGATGGCCACATTGCCAAGCCGGTGACGCCGGTCAGCCTGCTGGACGGCCTGATGACGGTGCTCAGCGCCCGTCAGGACGAGACGCGGCTGAGCGCCTGAGGGTCAGGCCTGGCTGGCCTCCCAGGCCTTCACCACCGACTTCTTGGCCACCTTCCTGAACTGCCGGGCCAGGAAGCCCCGCGCCTGTTCCGGCTCGAGGCCGGCCAGCCGCGCCAGGACGATGGGATAGTCCTTGTAGTGGGCCGTGACGTGGAAGGTGGCCGGGTCGGCTTCCATCAGGAACTCGCGCTCGTCATGGTCGACGCAGGACAGAACGGCGCTGTCGTCGTCCTTGCGCACCCGGGTGAAGAACTTGCCGTCGATCTTGTAGGCGGGCTGGCCATAGCTGCTGCCGGCTTCGGCGCCGGGAAAGCTCAGAGCGACGGCGTCGAACTCCTCGCGGGTCACGTGGCGTCTCCGGTCACCGGATGCTGGAAACAGAGGCTGTAGCCGTCCGGGTCGCGCAGGTAGAGCTGTCGCATACCGTAGCCGACGGTCCTGGGCGGCTCCTGGGCGATGCCGTGCGCCTGGAGATGGGCGTAGATGGCGTCGAGGTCCGTGGCATGGATGAACAGGCCGGTGTCGTCGTGGGCGGCGATGCGGGCGGGATCGGGCGCCGCCGGGCGGTCATGCGCCTCATAGGCCGTATTGAGCATCAGCCAGGCCTCGCCAAGGCGCAGCAGGCACCAGTCGATCTTGTCGCCCTCGCCGCTGTCCTGGACACGCTCGAAGCCCAGCTTGTCGCGGTAGAAGACAAGCGCGGTCGGCATGTCGAAAACCTGAATGAGCGGGCACAGTGCGCCCAGTTCCATGGCCATAGCGATCTCCTAGTAGGCGAGCGCGATGCCGTCCTTGCGCATCTCGGTGGCGGCGGCATAGCGGCCGGGCCAGCGCTGGATGGCCTGATAGCCGCCGAAGCCGCCGTCGCTGGCCCCGATCTTCCAGCCGATCCTTTCCAGGCCCGCGCGGGTCGCGGCCGGCACGCCGCTCTCCAGCCGCAGGATGCCCTGCACGCCCAGCTGCTCGCCGGTCGGCTCCATACCGCCCTCGTGGTGCCAGCGGGGCGAGTCGCCGGCGGCGGTGATGTCGAGGTCGAAGTCGACCATATTGGAGATGATCTGGGCCTGGCCCTGGGGCTGCATGTCGCCGCCCATGACCCCGAAGCTGAGCCAGGGCTGGTCGTCCTTGACGGCAAAGCCGGGGATGATGGTCTGGAAGGGCCGCTTGCCGGGGGCGTAGACGTTGGGGTGGCCGTCGGTCAGGGCGAACAGCTCCCCCCGGTTCTGGAACATGAAGCCGAGGCCATCGGGCGAGAGCCCTGAGCCCATGCCGCGGTAGTTGGACTGGATGATCGAGACCATCATCCCGTCCTTGTCGGCGGTGGTGAAATAGGTGGTGTCGCCCTTGCTGGGCGCCTGGCCCGGATAGATGGGATCGAGGATGCGGTCGGGGCGGATCAGGGCGGCGCGCTCTTTCGCATAGGCCTTGGAATTGAGCCATTCGAGCGGGGCCGGCGAGAAGGCCGGGTCGGCGAAGTAGCGGGCGCGGTCCTCATAGGCCAGACGCTTGGCCTCGACGCCGTGGTGGATGGCGGCGGCCGACTGGAAGCCCATGGCCTTGACGTCGAAGTTCTCGAGGATGTTCAGCAGTTGCAGGGTCGACAGGCCCTGGCTGTTGGGGGCCAGGCCGTAGACATCGACACCGCGATAGCCGGTGACCAGCGGCGGGGTCCATTCGCTCTTGTGGGCGGCGAGGTCGGCCTTGGTCATCCAGCCGCCGATGCGCTTGAAGTAGGCCTCCATGCGGCCGGCCAGATCGCCCTCATAGAAGGCCCGGGCGCCGCCTTTTGCGATGGCGGCATAGGTGTCCGCCAGGGCCGGGTTCCTGAACGCCTGGCCCTCGACCGGGGTCTTGCCGTCGATGGTCCAGACCTTGAGGAAGTTGTCGACCTCCTCGATCTTCGAGGCCGGATTGGTGAAGCGGCGCTGACTGCCCGCCAGGTAGTAGGCGACGTTCTGGGTGACCGGGGCGCCCTCGCGGGCGATGTTGATCGCCGGATCGAACAGGTCTTTCCAGGGCAGCTTGCCATAGCGGGCGTGCAGGTCGCCCCAGGCGGCGACGGCGCCGGGGACGCTGACCGAGACGGCGCCGAACGAAGGGATGGTCCCGGTCGATCCCGCCCGTTCCCGCACCGTCGCCAGCGACAGGGCCTTCGGCGAGCGGCCCGAGCCGTTCAGGCCGACAACCTTCTTCGTCTTCGGGTCCCACAGCAGCACGAAACAGTCGCCGCCGATGCCGCAGGCGATCGGCTCCAGCAATCCCAGACAGGCGTTGGCGGCGATGGCGGCGTCCACCGCCGAGCCACCCTTGCGCAGGGTGTCGATGGCCGCCAGCGTGGCCAGAGGATGGGCCGTGGCCGCCGCCCCGTTGACGCCCCAGGCTGTCGAACGGCTTGCCCAGGTAGCGCCGGCCACCCGGTCGCCGCCGCGCAGGTCCGTGCGGCCGATCTCGGGGTTGCCGTCCTTGGGCCGGGGAATCTGCGCCAAAGCCGAACCGGCGGCCAGGGTGGCGGGCAGGGCGGCGAGGAAGGTGCGGCGGCGCATGAAGTCACTCCCGAAAAACAGGAGGGATTATAGGGCGGGCAGTAGGGGAAGCGACCCCCAATCCTCCCCCGCACACGGGGAGACTGGTATCCCTACCCTTCCGACCAGACCGCCAGTTCGTTGCCGGCCGGATCCCGGAAGTGGAAGCGGCGACCGCCGGGGAAATCGAAGATCGGCAGGGTGATCTCGCCGCCGGCGGCCGTCACCTTCTGCACCATGGCCTCGAGATCTTTGGCGAAAAGTACGGGGAGAGGCTTCTGCGTCGCGGCGTCGGCGTCGAAGCCGCCGTCCAGGCCTTCGTTGAAGGCCGCATAGCTCGGGCCATAGTCGATGAACTGCCAGCCGAAGGCGGCGGCGTAGAAGGTCTTGGTCTCCGGCAGGTCGCCGCCGGGGAGTTCGAGGTAGTCGAGTTTGCCGTCTTCACGCATGGATCTGGTCTCCTGATGTTCTTTATCTGTTCTCACTCTGCAAGCAGAGTCAACGCCTTCAGGGAAAGGCCCAGACGCTGGTTCGCTTGACCTCGAAGTCCTCGAGCTCCCGCGTCGTCGGCACCTGGTATTCGGCCAGGTGGATCAGGCCCTCGCGGGGGAAGTAGGTGCGCATCGGATCGCCGATCAGCACGGTCCGACCCTCGGCCCTGGCGGCGGTCAGCCAGGCCAGCACGCGGCCGGCCAGCGGTTGCTCGTAGCAGATGTCGCCGGCCAGGATGACCTCGGCGTCCGGGGCGGGCGCATCCAGCAGGTCGGTCTCGGTAAAGGCGACCTCGACGCCGTTGGCCCTGGCGTTCAGGGCCACGGCCGGGCCGCAGAAGCCGTCGACGTCGCTGCCCAGCGCGCTCAGCGCCCCGGCCCGCATGGCGGCGATGGCCACCAGGCCCGAGCCGGTGGCGAAGTCCAGCACCCGCTTGCCGGCGACGACTTCCGGGTGGTCGAGCACATAGCGGGCCACCGCCTGGCCGCCGGCCCAGGCGAAGGCCCAGAAGGGCGGCGGCAGGCCGATCTCGCTGAGCGCCTCCTCGGTCATCCGCCAGATGGGGGTGACCTCGTCGGCCAGGTGCAGCTGGATCTCCGGGCAGTGCGGCGGCGTCTGCAGCCGGGTGTTCCCGAGGATGAAGGCCGTGCGGTCGAGGATCATGGCGGGGGCATAGCAGGGCCAGAGGCGAAGCAGGCCTGATTTGTGCGGTCCGCCGGCTCCGGAGCTCTGCATCGGCGGCAAGCCCTGATGTTCGCGGTGAGGCGGGTCCCGGTCTTGCTGTTCGGCATCCTGGCGGGCTGGTAGAGGGCGGCTCCCGTCTGGAGTTTCCGATGCGCCGCCCTTTGCCGATCCTCGCCCTGACCGCCGTCGCCTTGCTGGCCGCCTCGACCGTGGCCGCCCAGCCGGGTCGCACCCTGGACCGGTTCGAGACGGGGCAGGGGATCAGCCTGCCGACCGGTCGGCTGCAACTGGTCAGCGGGTCGGCCGAGGCCGCCTTCTTCATCGATCTGGACCGCGTCGAACGGACCGGTGATGTGGTCACCTACTGGACCTATGCGGCCTATGTTCCGGGCACGCAGATCGGCAAGAAGGTGGTGGTGCAGGACACCGCGCTCCAGGTCATCGATTGCGCCAGGCGCACCATCCACACGCTGGGGGTCAGCAGCTACGACGAGGGGGGGCGGTTCGTGGTCGGCCTGCCCGCCGACGAGGTGGAGCCGATTGCGGCAAGGTCGGCCCATGACTTCCAGGCCCGGGTGCTGTGTGACGGCGCGGTCCTGCCGCCGACCAACACCCTTCAGGGCCATGCCGCGGCGCTGGCGGTGGCCCGCGCCATGCTGGGGCCGAAGTCCAGCCCGGCCTAGAGCGCGTTTCGACGAGTGGGAACCGGTTATCGGATCAAACGCGCGACCACAAAGACGCTGGAGCGGCCGATTTGATTCCATCAAATCGGCCGCTCTAGGCGGCGCGGAACCAGGCGGCGACGCTCAGGCGCTCGCCGCTCTCCAGAGGGGTCACCTCGTGCGTGGTCTCGGTGCGGAAGGCGATGGCGCCGCCGGGGGCGACCTCGGCGACCTGGCGGTCAGCGCCGTGGAAGACCAGTTGTCCGCCGGTCCAGTCCTGCGCCGGGCTGAGCAGCAGGCTGAGGGAGACCCGGCGATGGCGGGTATCGTCGAAGATCAGCGGGGTGTTGCCGTCCTGGTGGGCGACGAAATAGTCGCCCGGGCCGTAGCGGAGAACCTGCAGGGGTTCGAGCTCGCCCAGAGGTCGGTCGAACAGCGCCTCCAGTCCGGGCCGGACGGCGAGCAGGCGCCGGCGGAGCAGGGCGTCGACGGCGGGCGGCGCCTCGAGCCGGGTGGAGCGCCGGGCGAGGTTGACCACAGGCCGGTCGGCAACGCCGGAAACGGTCGAGGCCGACGCCGTCGCCTGGGCCAGGCCGCCAAGCACGGCGGCAAGATCATCGGCGCTCAGGAGGCCGGGCAACAGGTGGAAGGGCGCGTCGGTCATGCTTGGTCGGCATAGCCGCTTCATGGCAAATTAACCATGCGGGCAGAGAGCATGGCGCAGGTCCCACAAGGATACGGAAGAACGGCGATGACCCAGGCTCAGCCCCTCCCGGCCGAGACGACGGCGGTCGAGGACGTCATCCGGGATGGCGTGCATCTGTTCGGCGAGGTCCTCGATCCCGCCGCCTGCGCCGGCCTGCTGACCGACCTGAAGGCCGGCCGCGACTGGGGCGAGGGCCTGTTCCTCAGTGAGGCCGAGTTCGACGCCGATCCGCAGTACCGGGGCGTGAACCCCCGGCCGGGGCGCAACCTGCTGGAGCGATTCGAGGATCGGCTGGCGCTGGTCGAGGCCAATCCCGCCATTGTCGCCGGCCTGACCGCCCTGCTCGGCGAGGGCTACGCGTTGATGGACCGCAAGGTGGTCTGCGGCGTGCCGGCCACCGTCATTCCGGACTGGCTGAAGCGGCGCATCGCCGGCAATCCGGTCAACAATCTCGGGGCCTTCGTGAAGCCGCAGTACCGGGACGTCACCTACTTCTACGGCATCGACTTCCATCAGGACCTGATCGACTTCAAGGGTCGCGAGGCCGACTTTCTGACCCTCTATGTCTACCTGGCGCCGGTCGGGCCGGCCGACGCGCCACTGTTCCTGCTGGAGGGCAGCCATCGGCTGGGGGCGTCGGTGTTTCCGCATGATCTGGTCCGCCAGGGAGAGACCTGGCGCTATCGCAGCGACGGCCGCGAGGCGATGACCAGCCAGCGGGTGCTGACCGGCGGCGCGGGCTTTGCCGCCATGTGGCACGCCTGCACCCTGCACGGCACCCAGCCGGATGAGGCCGACCACGAGAGGATCTCGCTGCGCTACCTGCTGGCTCGCGGGCCGGCGGTGAGCGCCGGGATCGACGCCGTCAATGCGGCGCTGGACGGGCCGTTGGCCCTTGACGCTACCCGGATCGACCTGGACGCGGCCGGCGCGGCGCGGATCAAGGCCAACAGCGTGAACCAGGCGTGATAGAGGCCCTGGGCGTCCATCGCGGCCTGATGCCGGCGGCCCTCATCGATGAGGCGGTCGACACCCTGCGCGAGATGCTCTGCCCCGAGGGACCGGTCGAGGTCGACCTCGACGCCCTGGTCGACCGGGTCCGGGCCGAGGATCGCCCGCGTCTGGGGGCGGTCTACGACGCCTTCCGCGAGACCCTGATCTTCCAGCAGATCATCGCCGCCCCGGCGCTGGTCGAGGCGGCGCGGGCGATGGTCGGGGCGGCGCGCATCCATGCGCCGTTCCAGCACGCGGTGTTTCGCATGGACCTGGCCGGCGAGGCCTGGCGTGGGTTCCAGTGGCACCAGGACGCGCCTTACAACGTGCTGTCGGACGCCTATGTCACCGCCTGGCTGCCGCTGACCGACAGCGGCCCGGCCAACGGCTCGATACAGGCCGCGCCCAGCCTGTCCGACCGCCTCTGGCCGGTGGATATCCGCTACAAGCGGGACGGCGCAGGCAATCGCCTTGGCACCCGCGACGCCTTCATCGCCGAGGCCCTGCAGCCGACCTTCGAGGCCGCCGCCGAGACGCTGGAACTCAGCCCCGGCGACGTCGCCCTGTTCCACAACCGCCTGGTCCACCGCTCCGGCTTCAACCCAGGCCCCCGCCATCGCTATTCGATCCAGGTCCGCTTCGGCGACCTGCTTGCCCCCGAGATGCTGGCGCGCGGCTGGCGCAACCGGCGGGTCGACGGCTTCGACACCTTCAAGACCCTGCACCCCGACCTGATCGCTTCCGAGGAAACAGCATGACCGCCGCCCCCAAGATTTCGGCAGACGAGACCCTGCGCTCCCTGCTCAAGGGCCACCTGGACGATCACGACCTGATCGCCAACCTCGGCAGCTTCGCCCGGCGCATGCACTTCATGAAGGCGTTCGCCCACTACGAGGTGTTCAAGCTGATCCAGGACCTGCCCGGCGATATCGTCGAATGCGGCGTCTACAAGGGCAGCTCCCTGCTCAGCTTCGCCCGCTTCCTGGAGACCTTCTGTCCGGGCGACCGCACCCGCAAGGTGCTGGGCTTCGACCACTTCCGGGGCCTGGCCGACCGCACCGAGAAGGACGGCCTCGACGACCGGGTCGGCAACACCGCCGAGGGCTGGAACCCCGGCGCCTTCCGCGACACCCTGTTCGCCCTGGTGGACGCCTTCAACGCCGACGCCTTCGTCACCGTGCGGCCGAGGATCGAACTGGTCGATGGCGACGTCTGCCAGACGGCCGGCCAGTACGTGGCCGAGAACCCGGGCACGCGGATCAGCCTGCTGCACCTCGACATGGACCTCTACGAGCCGACCCTGGCAGCGCTGAAGGCTTTCTGGCCACGCATCCTGACCGGCGGGGTGGTGCTGTTCGACGAGTTCGCCATTCGCGAATGGCCGGGCGAGACGGAAGCCGTCGAAGAGTTCTTCGACGGCAAGCCGCCGCGCATCGTCAAGTTTCCCTGGGCGTCGGCCCCGGGCGGGTATTTCGTGAAGGTTTGAGCGGTCGGTGACTGTCTCGCGCAGCGTGACTGTCACCGTTCCGCGCTGACGGTGACAGTCATCCGGCTGCGCCGGAGGACAGTCACCGGCGATCAGGCCGCCGACCGCGCCTTGGCCTTCGCCGGGCCATACAGGAACTCCGGCGCGTCCAGATCGACCTTCGGCAGGGCGTCCTTCTCCGCCCAGTAGTCCTGCGTATGGCGCCATTCCGGCCGGTCGCCGGCCTTCGGCCACAGGTGCATGCCGCGCATCATGTAGCCGGGATTGAAGTTCTCCGGATCGATCCAGGGCAGCAGCTTCATGCCCTCGTCTTCCGGCCGCAGAATCGCCTCGACGCGGGCGGCGCCCTTGGCCTTCATGTGGTTGAGCAGGCGGCAGACGAAGTCGCCCAGGAGGTCGGCCCGCAGGGTCCAGCTGGCGCGGAAATAGCCCATGACCCAGACCATGTTGGGCAGGCCGGTGAACATCATGCCGCGATAGGTGACGGTGTTGGAGAAATCGACCGGCGCGCCATCGACCTTGAAGGCGATGTCGCCCATGACGTTGAGGTCGAAGCCTGTGGCGGTGATGACCACGTCCGCCTCCAGCGTTTCGCCCGACTTCAGCAGGATGCCCTTCTCGACGAAACGGTCGATGTGGTCGGTGACGACGCTGGCCTTGCCCTTGCCCACGGCCTGGAAGATGTCGCCGTCTGGGACGAAGGCGATGCGCTGGCGCCAGGGGCGGTAGCTGGGGGTGAAGTGCTTCTCCACCGCTTCCGGCGGCAGGAACATCGAGACGCCGGCCAGGAGTTCGGCCTTGACGGTGTCGGGCTCCTCGATCGAGCGGCGGGTGAAGGCGGCCTGATCGTACAGCACCTTGCGGCGGACCAGTTCGTGGATCCATTCCTCGGGCGCGTCGAGTTCGCGCAGCAGGTTGGCCAGCTCGTTCTCGTTGCGACCGGGGATGAAGTAGGTGGGCGAGCGCTGCAGCAGGGTGACGTGCTCGCAGTCGTCGGCGATGGCCGGCACCACGGTCGCGGCGGTGGCGCCGCTGCCGATGACCACGACCTTCTTGCCCTTCAGGTCGATGTCGTCGGTCCAAGTCTGCGGGTGGACGATGCGGCCCTTGAAGTCGGCCATGCCCGGCCATTCGGGCGTGTAGCCTTTCGAGTGGCGGTAATAGCCCTGGCACATCCACAGGAAGTTGGCGGTGATACGGACCGGCTCGTCGCCGCGCATGGCGTCGATGGTCCAGAGGTTGTCCTCGCTCGACCATTCGGCCCGCTCGATGCGGTGGTTGTAGCGGATGTGCCGGGCCAGATCGTTCTCGTCGATCACCTCGCCCATGTAGTCGAGGATTTCCTTGGCCGTGGCGATGGGCGGGCCGACCCAGGGCTTGAAGCGGTAGCCGAAGGTGTAGAGGTCGCTGTCCGACCGGATGCCCGGATACTTGTGGGTCAGCCAGGTGCCGCCGAAGCTTTCCAGCGTTTCCAGCACCACGAAGCTGCGGTCGGGGCACTGCTGCTGCAGATGGTAGGCGGCCCCGACACCGGAAATGCCGGCCCCGACGACGAGGACGTCGAAATGCTCGGTCTTTTGGGCCACGGCGGGCGCGAAGGCAGTGTCGGTCATGGTCGGCTCCCTGACGCCGCCTCTCACCGGGACGGCCTTTGTGCGGAATTCTGATACCGGGCGGGCCGCTTCCCTTTGATCCGGATCAACTCAGGTGAACATTGATCACAAATATTGGCCAGCCCTTTTGCGTCGATCGGGCGGGTTTATCCGCAGGGACCGTTCTAGAAGCCGGCTGGTCTCCACAGGCCGGCGACCAGGGCGAGCGCCAGCACCGCACCGGCCCAGACGTTCGACTTGAAGAGGGCGAGGGCTCCCTGCGGATCGTCGAGCCGCAGCGTCGCCGCCTGGCGCGACAGCATCAGGCCGAACACCGCCAGCGGCGGCAGCATCAGGGGGCCGAGGCCGCCCAGCCAGCCGGCGGCCAGGACCAGGCCGAAGCAGAGGATGTAGAAGGTCATGACCCCGCGCGTCGTATGCTCGCCGAGCGCCCGGGCTGAGGACTTGACCCCGGCCAGGGCGTCGTCTTCGAGGTCCTGCACGGCGTAGATGGTGTCATAGCCGAGGGTCCAGAAGATCAGGCCGGCGTAGAGGACGACGGCGGGCCAGGCGTCCAGCGGACGGATCATGGGCTCGGGGGTCAGGCCGATGAGGCTGAGCAGGGTCGGGCCGCCGAGCGCCGCGGCGAAGCCGAGCGGGGCGCCCCAGTTGAAGGTCAGGCCCAGCCAGGCCTGCGGCCACCAGGTGATCCGCTTCATGAAGGGATAGGCGGCGACCAGGGCCAGGGAGGCGACGCCGAGTCCGACGGCCCAGAGGTTCATGGTCAGCAGGATGAACAGGCTGACCACCGAACAGCCGATCAGGAAGGCCCAGGCCTGTTTGACACTGATCTGGCCGGCCGGGATCGGGCGCAGGGCCGTGCGGGCGACCTGGGCGTCGAAGTCGCGGTCGACGATGTCGTTGAAGGCGCAGCCGGCGGCCCGCATCAGGGCGGCGCCGATGAAGAACTGGACCAGCAGGACGGGGTCCGGCCAGCGGCCCTGCATCGAGGCGGCGAGGGCGATGCCCATCCAGCCGGGCAGCATCAACAGCCAGATACCGGCCGGCCGGTCGAAGCGGCCAAGCTTCAGCCAGGGCCGGAGCGAAGGCGGCGCGTGGCGGTCGACCCAGTTGGTCGGCGCGGCGTCTGGCAGGACGTGAGTCATGACCCTGTTATCGCGGTTTCGGGGGGCGTAATCCATCCATCAGCACAACGGCGATCCGTCCGGCGCTGTCGGCTCAGTCGGGATCGCCTGCGCCGACCAGCGCCCTGTGGGCCAAGGGGGAAGAGATGGTCGCGGAGGCGGTCCAGGCGCTCCCCCTCCCCCTCCCGGAGGCGGCGCCGGGCCCTAGAAGTCCACCCTTTGCGTCACCGCGCCATCACAGATCAGGTTGGCGCCGGTGATGTAGCTGGCCCGGGGGCTGGCCAGGAAGACGGCGGCGTTGGCGATCTCGTCGGGCGCCCCGAGGCGACCGAGTGGGCTGCGCTCGATGGTGCCCTTGAAGAGGTCGGGCATGTGCTGCTCGACCATGTCCCAGACCCCGCCCTTGAAGTAGATCGGCCCCGGGGCGACGACGTTGGCGCGGATGTTCCGGGGGCCGAGGTCGCGGGCCAGGTTTTTCACATAGGGAATCAGGGCGGCCTTCACCGAAGCGTAGGGCCGGCGCGGGCCGGGCACCTCGACGGCCGAGATGGTGCCGATGACGATGATGGCCCCGCCGTCGCCCAGCTTGCCGACGGCCGCCTCGCAGCCTTCGACGGTGCGCAGGATATCAACCTCCACCGCCTGCTTCCAGGCGGCCGGGTCATTGCCCAGCCCCATCGCCCCGCTGACATTCGAGACGAAGATGTCGAGCCCGCCCAGCGCCTCGGCGGCGCGGTCGACGAGGCCGGTCAGGGCGCCCTCGGCCGAGACATCGAGCGCCTCGCCCCAGGCCTTGACGCCGGTGGCCTGCAACGCGGCGACCGCCTCGCTGACCTGGTCGGGGTTGCGGGCGCAGAGGGCGACATCGCACCCTTCGGCGGCCAGCAGGTTGGCGATGGCCCGGCCGATGCCGCGCGTGCCGCCGGTGACGAGGGCGCGCTTGCCCTTGAGGCCGAGGTCCATGGTGTGTCTCTCCCTGTGCTGTGTTGGCTATATCCAGCCGTTGAAACGGGGCCCCTGTCCAGCCTGTCTCCGGAAAGCCGCGACCGCAGTATTTCCCCGCTCCACCCTCCCGCCGAACGCCGGTCTCGCCTATGTCGGGCCGCCATGAGTGAGCATTACGAAGACGAGGAGGTCACCCGCACCCGGGTGCTGTCGAACAGCCAGGTTCTGGCCTACATCGCCCGGCTCTGGCTGCGGCGACCCGCCCTGCTGAGCGGGGCGGCCGGGCTGATGCTGCTGGCGGTGGTCTTCGACCTGATGCTGCCGACGACGTCGAAGTGGCTGCTGGACGCCGTGGCGGCGCCCGAACGCGACGCCGGCCGGGCCTGGGGGGCCTGGGGCTGGTTCGTCGGGGTCTATGTGGCCTTTCTGATCACGCGCAACATCGCCTTCCGCCTGTGGAACCCGCTGGCCGCCCGCAACATGCGCGACATGACCGACGAGGCCTTCAAGCGGGTGCAGGGCTTCTCCGCCGACTGGCATGCCGACAGTTTCGCCGGCTCGACGGTGCGCAAGATCAGCCGGGCGATGTGGGGATACGACAGCGTATCCGACGCCCTGGTCCTGTGGATCGGGCCGGCGCTGATCGTGCTGGTCGGTCTGTGCGTGCAGATGGCCCTGCGCTGGCCGCTGGTCGGTTTGTTGTCGTTTTGTGTGGTCTGTGGCTACCTGTGGGCCAACCTGTGGCTGGTGAAGGTCTATGTGCGGCCGGCCAATCTGAAGTCCAACGCCCTCGACAGCCGCATCGGCGGGGCGCTGGCCGACGCCATCACCTCCAATCCCACAGTGAAGTCGTTCGGCGCCGAGGCGCGGGAAGAGGCGCGCTTTGCCGAAGTGACCGACAGCTGGCACCGGGCGGTGATGATCACCTGGAACCGGTTCATGGACGTCTGGGTGTTCCAGAACATCCTGTCGGTCATCCTGCAGGCCGGGACGACCGGCATCCTCCTGAACCTGTGGATGCAGGGCAAGGCGACGCCCGGCGACATCGCCTTCGCCATCACCGCCTTCATGCTGATGAGCGGCTATCTGCGGAATCTCGGCGAAAATGTGCGGATGCTGCAAAAGGGCATCGACGACGCCGAGGACGTCGCCTCCTACGAGCGCACCACGCCGCAGGTCGCCGACCGTCAGGGCGCGCCGGCGCTGAGCGCCGTGCGGGGCGAGATTGTCTTCGACGACGTAACCTTCCGCTACAAGAGCGCCGAGACGCCGCTGTACGACCACTTCAGCCTGACCATCCGGCCGGGCGAGCGGGTGGCCCTGGTCGGGGCGACGGGGGCCGGCAAGTCGACCTTCGTCAAGCTGGTGCAGCGGCTCTATGACCTGAACAGCGGGGCGATCCGCATCGACGGCCAGGACGTGTCGGCGGTGACGCAAGGCTCCCTGCGGCGGTCGATCGCCGTGGTGCCGCAGGACCCGGCCCTGTTCCACCGGACCATTGCCGAGAACATCGCCTACGCATCGCCGGGCGCGACCCTGGAGGAGGTTCGTGAAGCGGCGCGGCGGGCGCGGGCCGACGGATTTATCGCCGATCTGCCGAAGGGCTACGACACCCTGGTCGGCGAGCGGGGGGTCAAGCTGTCGGGCGGTGAGCGTCAGCGGGTGGCGATTGCGCGGGCCTTCCTGGCCGATGCGCCGATCCTGGTGTTCGACGAGGCGACGAGCAGCCTGGACGTCGAGACCGAGCAGGAGGTGCAGGCGGCGATGGAGGAGCTGATGGCCGGGCGGACGACGATCGTCATCGCGCACCGGCTGTCGACGATTCGCGGGGCGGACCGGATCCTGGTGTTCGAGAACGGGCGGGTCGTCGAGGAGGGCACGCACGTTTCGCTGAAGGCCAGGAAGGGGACGTATGCGCGGCTGGCGGCGCTGGCCGAGGGGACGGCGTAGGTTCCGCCCCTCCCCAATTCGGGGAGGGAGGTCAGAGCGCCTCCGCCAGCGCCCCCGCCAGGTCGCCCTTGCCGACGACGACGACCCGCTCCAGCCCCAGCCATTCCGCCATCAGCTTCAGCTCCGTCGCCAGCGCCGACGCCGTCTCGCCCGTCGCGTCCGCCTCTCGCCAGGCCGCCTGGACCAGCAGCGCCCCGGCCTTGCGGTCGCTTTTCAGGTCCACCCGGGCGGTGATCGCCTCGCCCTCGAGGAAGGGCAGGACGTAGTAGCCGTGCTCGCGCTTGTCGGCCGGGGTGTAGATCTCGAGGCGGATGCGCACCCCGAAGAGGCGTTCGGTGCGCTCACGGAACCAGATCAGGTTGTCAAAGGGCGAGAGCAGGGCGCGGGCGTGAATTCGGCGCGGTATCTTCGCGGCCGGCCAGAGATACGCCGGCTTGCCCCAGCCGCTGACGGTCACGGGGGTCAGTTCGCCGGCCTCGACCAGTTCGGCGATGCGCAGCTTCGTGTCGGCGACGCCGAGCCGGAAGTAGTCGCGCAGGTCGGTCTCGGTGGCCACGCCCATGGCCCGGGCGCTGATGCGGATCAGCTCGCGCTGGGCGTCGTCTTCGCTCGGGGTGGGGGTGTCGACGACAGCCCCCGGCAGGACCCGTTCAGTGAGGTCGTAGACGCGCTCGAAGCTGCGCCGCGTCTTCGTGGTGATCTGGCCGGTCCAGAACAGCCATTCCAGGGCCCGCTTGCCTTCCGACCAGGACCACCAGCCGGGAGCGCCGCGCGGGCCGGTGGCGAAGTCGCCGCCGGTGACCGGCCCGCGGCGTTCGATCTCCCGCAGGATGCCGTCGATGTAGTCGCCGCGCTCGCGGGCGAAGCGGGCGATGCCCTTCCAGATGCCGTCGCCGGCTTCCGCCCTTGCCATGCGCCAGCGGAACAGGGGCTGGTTGGCGACCGGCATCAGCGAGGCCTCATGGCCCCAGTATTCGAACAGGCTGGGCTTCTTGCCCCAGGCTTCGGTCTCCAGGGTATCGCGGGCGTAGTCGCCAAGGCGGGAGAACTTGGGCAGGTAGTGGGTGCGGGTGACGACGTTGACGCTGTCGATCTGGACAACGCCGAGGCGGTTTACGGTGTTGCGGAAGTGGCGGGCCGAAGGGGCGGCCGGGCGCGGCTCGGCGAAGCCCTGGGCGGCCAGGGCGATGCGCCGGGCCTGGGCGGCCGTGAGGGTGACGCCGGTGTTCATGGAATGTTTCGTTACATGATTCTTTGGAATGGCATCGACGCGGGCGCATTTTCGATCCTTCTCCCATAGGGAGAAGGGGGGACCCGCGCTGCGTAGCAGGGCGGGGGGATGAGGGGTTAGGGACGGTTCAAGGTTTGCTGTGCGGGGTTTGAGCAGCGTAACCCCTCACCCTCCCACGCCCGTGGCGTGGGCCCCTCCCTCTCCCTCTGGGAAAGGGTATTCTATGCGTGATCCAGCACAGGCTTGGGCTGGTAGGGCTTCTCCAGCGTCTTGACCTCATCGTCCGTCAAAACGAGCTCCAAGGCCGCCAACGCTTCCGACAGGTGATGCAGCTTCGACGCCCCGACGATCGGCGCGGTGATGGCGTCGTTGCGCAGGACCCAGGCCAGGGCGACCTGGGTGTTGGAGACGCCGCGGGCTTTTGCGATCTCCTCGACCACGTCGACGACGGCGTGGTCGGCGTCGCGGTAATAGAGGCGGGGGCTGAATTCGTCGGTGCGGGCGCGTTCGGTGGCGCCTTCGCCGACCTTGCTCCGGCCGCCGGCCAGGAAACCGCGGGCCAGCGGCGACCAGGGGATCACGCCGACGCCGGCGTCCTTGCAGAGGGGCAGCATCTCGCGCTCCTCCTCGCGGTAGACCAGGTTGTACTGCGGCTGCATGGAGACGAACTTCGTCCAGCCGTGTTTTTCGGACGTGGCCAGCATCCTGGCGAACTGCCAGGCGAACATCGAGCTGGCCCCGATGTAGCGGGCCTTGCCGGCCTTCACGACGTCATGCAGCGCCTCCAGCGTCTCCTCGATCGGGGTTTCCGGATCGAAGCGGTGGATCTGGTAGAGGTCGATGTAATCGGTGCCGAGGTTCTTCAGGGAGCGGTCGACCGCCTCGAGGATATGCTTGCGCGACAGGCCGCCGGCGTTGGCGCCCGGGCCGTGCGGGAAGAAGACCTTGGTGGCGATCACCGTGTCGCTGCGGCGGGAGAACTCCCGCAGCCATTTGCCGGTGACCTGTTCGCTGACGCCGTTCGAGTACATGTCTGCGGTGTCGAAGAAGTTGATGCCACCTTCGATGGCGGCCTTGAAGAAGGGCTCTGCGGCGGCCTCGTCCAGCACCCATGGACGCCATTGGGGCAAACCGTACGTCATACAGCCGAGACAAAGGCGTGAGACCTTGAGGCCGGTGTTGCCGAGGCGAACGTAATCCATAGCGTTGTCTCCTGTGCCTCACCTAGGTGGAGGCCTGAGATGAGTTTGGCAACGGACAGCATGGCGCTGGCGGGACGGGACCTGGAGAACGATGTCCAGGCCTTCCACCTCGTCCGCTACGCTTCGTCGGTCGACGGCTTCCTGGTCACGGCGAAGAACAGCGGCACCCACTGGCTGCGCTTCATGGCCAGCCACGCCATCGCGCATCGGCTGGGCCTCAACCCCCCGGAGACCTCCAGCGGGCCGGGGAGCGATGATTTCATCGGCCATGCCAAGCATGCGCGGGTGCACGCATCGGCGCCGCGCATCGGCAGTTCGCACAACATCCCCTCGCGGCTGATCACCCTGGCGGCCGAGGTCGGGATGCTCGACCTGCCGCCGACAGTGGTGCTGGTGCGCGATCCGCGGGAGGCGCTGGCCAGCTACTATGTGAAGTGGGCCGAGATCTACGACCTGGGTACGTTCTCGGAGTTCCTGCGGCGGCCGGCGCCGGGGAAGAAGAAGATCGATGACGTCTGGTGGTTCGTGCGGTTCTTCAATCGCTGGGGCGCCCTGGCGGCGGCGCTGCCGGACCGGGTGCTGGTGCTGAGGCACGAGGAATTGAAGGCTGATCCAGGCGCCGGGGTGCGACGGTTCTGGGCCCATTTCGGCGTGCGGCTGGACAGCGAAGACGTGGCGGCGGCGGTGGCGGTGTCGAGCAAGGCGGCCGTGGCCGCGAGCCTGGACCCTGCCTACGGCGAGGCCATCGTGCCGAGCGAGGCGAAGCGGGCGGTGGTCTGGAGCGACGAGGACCGGGCCTATCTCTCAGCGCTGTTGCGCGGACATCTGCGGCACGACTTCGGGTACTTCGCTCACTAACGCTCGAGCCGCCCGTCGGTGAGCGCCGAGGGGTCGAACGGGAACAACACCGCCGGATCGGGCTTTTCCACGCCCTTGCGCAGCCGGGCCGGGGCGACGGCATGCAGCAGATGGCGCATGACCGCGATGCGGGCCGCCTTCTTGTGGTCGGCGCGGACACAGGTCCATGGCGCGGCCTCGGTATGGGTGCGGATCAGCATCAGATCGCGGGCCCCCGAATAGTCATCCCAGCGCTTCTGGGCCTCGGCGTCGAGCGGGCTGGTCTTGAGGGCTTTCAGCGGATCGAGGTGGCGATTCTTCAACCGCTTGGCCTGCTCGTCCTTGCTGATGTCGAGCCAGAGCTTGATGATCCTGATGCCTTCGCGGACCAGCAAGTGTTCGAAATCCGGCGCGGCGACCAGGAAGGCCTCGTGCTGCTCGGCGGTGCAAAACCCCATCACCGGCTCGACGCCGCCGCGATTGTACCATGAGCGGTTGAAGATCACGCAGTCGCCGGCCGCCGGCAGGTGGGATGCGAACCGCTGGAAGTACCACTGGGTCTTTTCGCGGTCGGACGGCTTGGGCAGGGCCACGATCGGTGTGGTGCGCGGCGGCAGGTGTTCGACGATGCGGCGGATCGTGCCGTCCTTGCCGGCGGCGTCGCGGCCTTCGAAGATGACCAGCACCTTCTCGCTCTGGTCCATCGACCATTTTCGCCAGGTGACGATGGCGGTCTGCAAGGCGATGAGTTCGGCGTCGTAGGCTTCGGAATCTTTTCCCATCCGCCACGCTAAACACGGGCGGCCTTGTCGCGCTAGAAGGCCTGCATGATCCGTCTCTTCGTCACCGACGACCTGAAGGCCGGGGCGCCCGTCGCGCCGGGCATGGAAGCGTCCCGCTATCTGATCGCCGTGATGCGCCTGGCCATCGGCTCGGAGGTGCTGCTGTTCAACGGCCGCGACGGCGAATGGCGGGCCACCGTCGTCGATCCGGACAAGCGCCGCTGCCGGGTGACCGTGGGTTCGCGGGTGCGGGCCCAGGAGACGGGGCCGGACCTGACGCTGGTCATGGCCCTGGTCAAGCGCGGGCGGCTGGAGACCATCATCGAGAAGGCGGCGGAGCTGGGCGCCGCCCGGGTGCAGCTGGTGCTGACCCGCCGGACCAACGCCGACAAGGCCAACGTTGATCGCCTGCAGGCCATCGCCACCGAAGCGGCCGAGCAGACCGGGCGGCTGGACGTGCCGGAGATCCTCAGCCCCGTGAAGCTGTCGAAGCTGCTCGACGGCTGGGACGGGCGGCGGCTGATGTTCTGCGACGAGACCGGCGGGGCGCCGGTGCTTCAGGCGCTGGACGGCGCGGAAGGCGGACCGTGGGCCATCCTGATCGGGCCGGAGGGCGGCTTCGACCCGGAGGAAGCCGGGCGGCTGCGGGCCATGGACTGCGCCAGCGTCGTCTCGCTGGGTCCGCGCATCCTGCGGGCAGACACGGCGGCGATCAGCGCCATGACCTTGTGGCAGTCGGCGCTGGGCGATTGGGCCCGGCCTCTGTCCGCCGACCCTGATGGGACCACCTCAGGCTAGAGCGCGTTCCGATCAGTGGGAACCGGTTATCGGATCAAACGCGCGACCACAAAGACGCTAGAGCGGGACCCGATTTGGTTCCATCAGATCAGGTCCGGCTCTAGGGCTTGCCGGCGATCTCCGCGTCGGCCGCCTTTACGGCATGGGCCAGCAGCCGATCGAACTGATCCCGGCTGAGCCGCAGGGTTGAGGGCATGCCGCCGCCCAGCAGTTCACTGGCCCGCAGCCCGGTCAGGTAACGCCCGCCGCCGGGCAGGCAGCGGACGGCCGCGTTCAGGTCGAAGTAGTCATCGGTGGTGAAGGTATCGGCCTTCTCTCCCGGCTGGGCCCCGTAGCGCTCCACCATCGACTGGATGGCGTCAAACTGGGGATGGTCCCGTTGGAGGTCCCTGTAGGCCGAAACGCTGGTGGTCAGGGACGGTCCGTCCAGATCGCATTCGCCGACGTCAAACAGCAGCCCCATCAGCCGATCCGCCCGTGCCGGATCGGCGCTGTGCCGCTCCATCAGCCCATTCAATGCCTCATTGATCTTCGCCACCGCCTCCCCGCGCCGGATCAGCGCCGGATTGCGGGGCGGGAGGGCGGCGGGCTGAGCGGCCAGCAGCAGCGAGGTCAGGGTCAGGGCGATGATCATGACGCGAGGCTAAGGCGCCTGAGCGGGGGTGGGCTACAACCGTTTGGGGGGATGTACGCACCGTCGAGGCCAGCTTTCTCGGCCAAAGCGCCACAGGTCCCGGCTGCAACGGGGCGACGGCGAAGGCCGGAACTCTGCGGGTCACAGCGTTCTTGGCTTCCTGTCACACGACCTTGCGCAAAGTGCGATTGTCTCCCACCTGCTGAACAGCGTAAAGATCGCCGCCGGTTGGGGAAGGGCCTCCCCCGCCATCGGATTGTGAGAGCCTGGGGAGGCAGACATGGCGGATGCAGCGACGGACGATCGTCCGCTGACGCTCGAAGACCTGACGGGCTATTTCGCCGCCGGTTCAAAGCCGAAGAGCGAGTGGCGGGTCGGGGCCGAGCACGAGAAATTCGGGTTCAACCTCTCTGACCATTCGACCGTGCCCTATTACGGCGAGCGCGGCATCGAGGCCCTGCTCAAGGGGCTGATGCGATTCGGCTGGACGCCGGTGCTGGAAGACCGCGCCGACGGCGGCCAGACCATCATCGGGCTGGAGCGCAACGGCGCCAACGTCAGCCTGGAGCCGGGCGGCCAGTTCGAACTCAGTGGCGCGCCGCTGAAGACCATGCACGAGATCTGTTCGGAGACCGGCCAGCACCTGGACGAGGTGAAGACGGTCGCCGACGAACTGGGCGTGGGGTTCCTGGGCCTCGGATTCCACCCGACCATCCGCCGCGACCAGGCGGAGATCATGCCCAAGGGCCGCTATGTGATCATGCGGCGCTACATGCCGCTGGTCGGCAACCTCGGCCTCGACATGATGCTGCGCACCTGCACGGTTCAGGCCAACCTCGACTTCTCATCCGAAGCCGACATGGTCGCCAAGTTCCGCACCTCGCTGGCTCTGCAGCCGATCGCCACGGCCCTGTTCGCCAATTCGCCGTTTACCGAGGGCAAGCCAAACGGCTTCCTGTCCTCGCGGGCCAATGTCTGGACCGACACCGATCCGGACCGCACGGGCCTCCTGAACTTCGTCTTCGAGGACGGGTTCGGCTTCGAGACCTTCGCCCGCTGGGCGGTCAAGGTTCCGATGTACTTCGCCAAGCGCAAGGGCCTCTACATCGATCTGGCCGGCCAATCGTTCGAGAAATTCATCGACGGCAAGCTGGACGACATGCCGGGCCAGCGGGCCACCATGAAGGACTGGGCCGACCACACCACCACCATCTTCCCGGAGGTGCGGCTGAAGTCCTATCTGGAGATGCGCGGCGCCGACGCCGGACCCTGGAGCCGGCTCTGTGCGCTGCCGGCCCTGTGGACGGGCATCTTCTACGACGAGGCGGCCCTGGCGGCGGCCTGGGACCTCTGCAAGCACTGGACGCCGGAGGACCGCGAGGGCCTGCGCCGCGACGTGCCGCGGCTGGGCCTGAAGGCGCAGGTGGCCGGGCGCTCGGCCCGCGACGTGGCGGTCGACATGGTCGCCATTGCCCGCCAGGGGCTGAAGAACCGCGCCGAGCTGGATGGCAGCTTCATCGACGAAACCACCTATCTGGGCGAACTCGAAGCCATCGCCGACAGCGGCCTGACCCCGGCGGATCGCCTGCTGGAGAAATTCCACGGCGAATGGCAGGGCGACATCAGCCGGGTGTTCACCGACTGCGCCTACTGAAGCGCCAAAGGCGCGCCCTTCTCCCGCTTGCCGGGAGAAGGAATGCGGTCGCTACGACAGCGGGTCGATGTCCGCGTAGGGCGGATCATGCGGCGGGACCTTGAGGGCCGGCTCGGCGTTCGCCTCGCCCATCTCGATCTCCACATGCTGCGGATAGAAGGCGATGTGCTCCCGGATCACCCCGGCGGCGTCGATCGGGTCCTCGTAGCTCCAGGCGGCGTTCTCGATCACCCTGGCGTCGCGGTAGATGGTGAAGTAGCTGGCGTCGCCCTTGTGCGGGCAATGGGTCGAGCGGTCGGTCTTGCGCAGCACCAGCATCTCGACGTCTTCGCGCGGAAAATAGACGACGGGGGCGTAGGAGCCTTCGTTGAGGATCAGGGCGTGGTCGCTGTCGGCGATCTGGTGGCCCTCGAACAGGGCGCGAACGCGCCCCGGGGCGGCGGCGAATTTCAGGTAGGGCTCGGTCATCGGCGCGGCTCCTTGTGCATGCCGTCTGGCTAACGCTTCAGATGGGGCGTCGGCTCCGCCTCGGCCAGCCGGCGACCACCGCACGGTAAACCGTTGCTTGTGAAACGATCCGCAGCGTGATTTTCTCCCGGCAAATCGGGGAGGTCGGGGTGGAATCCGTTTCCGCGCCCTGCCGCTAAGTTCACACAGGGTCTTTTCGTATGAATATTGTCATCGTGCTGGGGATCCTCGTGACCCTGGCGACCGGCATTCCGGTCTTCATGCAGATGCGAAAGCATCCGCCCGGCCTGAAGATCCTGTTCTTCGCCGAGATGTGGGAGCGGTTCTCCTACTACGGGATGCGCGGCATCCTGATCTTCTACCTCACCCAGCATTTCCTGTTCGACGACAAGTTCGCCGGCGGCCTCTACGGCTCCTACACCAGCCTGGTCTACCTGCTGCCGCTGATCGGCGGCATCCTCGCCGACCGCTTCATCGGCACCCGCAAGGCGATCGCCTTCGGTGCGCTGCTGCTGGTCGCCGGGCACGGCCTGATGGCCGTCGAAGGCAAGGCGGCGACACAGAACCTGATCTATCAGGGCGCCAGCTACGAGTTCGTGGTCGAGGGCCGCGGTGACGCGCGCGACGTCCGCATCAAGGTCGGCGACGCCACCTATGCCTTCAAGCCGTCCGAGACCGGCGGCCTGTCCATCGAGGGTCTGCCGGCCGACGCGCCGCTGCCGGCCACGCTGGCCAAGGGCAGCTTCACGCAGGAAGTGGTCAAGACCGACTCCACCTACGTGAACATCTTCTTCCTGGCCCTGTCGCTGATCATCATGGGCGTGGGCTTCCTGAAGCCCAACATCTCGACCATCGTCGGCCAGCTCTACCCACAGGGCGACCCGCGTCGCGACCCGGGCTTCACCCTCTACTACTACGGCATCAACCTCGGCGCCTTCTGGGCCTCGGTGCTCTGCGGCTACCTCGGCCAGACCTACGGCTGGGGCTGGGGCTTCGGCCTGGCCGGCATCGGCATGCTGGCCGGCTACATCGCCTTCGTGCTGGGCAAGCCCCTGCTGGAAGGCAAGGGCGAGCCGCCGAACCCCGAAGCGCTGAAGAAGTCCATCTTCGGTCCGCTGAACCTCGAAGGCCTGATCTACCTGGGCGGTATCCTGGGCGTCGGCGTGGTCTGGTTCATGGTCCAGCGCAACGCCGTCGTCGGCTGGGTGCTGGGCATCAGCACCCTGCTGTCGCTGGCCTACATCGTCTTCTTCATGATCGCCCAGTGCACCAAGGTGCAGCGTGAGCGCATGATGCTGGCCATGGTGCTGATCTTCGGCGCCGTCGTCTTCTTCACCCTCTTCGAACAGGCCGGCACCTCGCTGAACCTGTTTGCGGACCGCAACGTCGATCTGTCGCTGATCGCCCAGCCGTTCACGCTGGACCTGTTCGGCCAGAGCTTCTTCTTCGGCACCCGTGAGCAGGTCATGGCGCCGGGGGTGCCGGACACCGTGCGCTGGATCGACATGGGCATCACCGCCGCCCAGACCCAGTCGTTCAACGCCGGCTTCATCCTCATCTTCGCGCCGATCTTCGCCGGCATGTGGCTGTGGCTCGGCCGGCACGGCAAGGACCCGAACCCGGTCATGAAGTTCGGCCTCGGCCTGCTGCAGGTCGGTCTGGGCTTCCTGGTCGTGGTCTGGGCCGGTGGCATGGCCGACTCGGCCTTCCGCCTGCCGCTGATCATGCTCGGCCTGCTCTACCTGCTGCACACCACCGGCGAGCTCTTCCTGTCGCCGGTCGGCCTGTCGGAGATCACCAAGCTGTCGGTGGCCAAGGTCGTCAGCTTCATGATGGCCGTCTGGTTCCTGTCCAGCTCGATCGCCCAGTTCGTCGGCGGCTGGATCGCCGGCCTGGCCGGCGCCGAGACGGTCGGTGGCCAGGTCCTCGACCCGGGCGCGGCCCTGGCCACGTCGCTCGACGTGTTCGGCAAGCTGGGTTGGGTCGGCGTCGGCGTCGGCGTGTTCTTCGTGCTGATCAGCTTCCTGATCAAGCATTGGGCCCATGGCGCCAATGACGCCGGCGGCCATGAGGACGAGGCCGCTGTGGACCCCCGCGAGGGTCCGGCCCGCGACCCGGTCTAAAGCCGGGCAGCAAGCCGCAACATGACGAAGGGCCCCGGAGCGATCCGGGGCCCTTTTTCTGTGTCTGTGTCGGCAAGAAAAGGGGAGCGGCGCTGTGTCCAGCGGGACTGGGTTGAGCCGGGCGGGGGACTTGAACCGCCATTGGATCAACCCGAAGGACACAGCGCCGCTCCCCTGGTCGCTCAGGTGTCGCGGGGTATGGCGACGCCCGGCGGAGTGGGGGTCAGAACGTCTTTCGGATGCGCATGTAGAAGTAGGACGGATAGTCGAGCGGACGCACCTCGCTGTAGTTGACGCTGCCGGTGTCGCGCGGGGCGTCGTACAACTGGCGGCTGAAGGTCAGGTCGCGGCCCAGCAGGTTGTGGGCTTCGAAGCGGATGGCGAGGTCCGGATAGGGCTTGTACTCGGCGTACAGGGTCACCCAGGTTTCCAGCTCCACCTGGTCGGTGCGGTCGAAGCGATAAGACCGCTCCTCGAAATTGCCGAAGACGTCGATGCCCCACTGGGTCTTGTACCTGGCCAGATCCTGCGAGAAGCGGACCTCCCATTCGAAGGGCGCCTGGCCGCTGATCCGGCGGGCCTCCCCGGTGGTCGGATCTGTGACCTCCGAGTGATTCCATTCCAGATTGGTGCGCAGCAGGCCGCCGGGGATGCCCAGCTTGCCGAGCGGCAGGGTCAGGGCGATTTCCAGCTCGTCGTTCCTGCCGTCACCGATGTTGCCGGGGGCGTCGAAGTTGCAGGACAGGTCGCTGGTGTCGGGAACGCCGGCGATCAGCGGGCACTGGCTGATGTCGGTGACGCGGATGCGGTCGGTGGCGTCGGTGATTTCCTCATGGGTGAACTTCACCGTGACCGCGCCCTCCTTCCAGAACTTGCGCTCGTAGGCCACCTCGAACACGGTCGTCTTGCTGGGCTCCAGGTCGGCGCCGCCGGCGGTGACCGTGCCGCCGGTCGACAGCGAGATCGAGCTGGCGAAGTCGCGGAAGTTCAGCTGGCCGACCTCGCGCTCGATGCGGACCCGCACCTGATCGACCTCGGTCGGCGACCAGGTGGCGATCATGCGGGGCTTGAAATAGGTGAAGTCCTTGGAGAGGGTGGTGGCCCCCGACTGGCTGATCGTCGAGGCCTCGACCTTCAGCCCGCCCTCGATGGCCAGCTTGGGATTGAGGCGCCAGTTGGCGGTCAGGAAGGCCTCGCCGCGCTCCTCCTCGACCCGCACATTGGCCTGCGGCAGGACGACGGGGACGCCGTTCTCGACATAGGCGGTGGAGGCGTCGAGGAAGTTGAAGGCCCCCTCGGCCCCGCCCTCGACGATGAGGTTGGGCGAGAAGGAGTAACGCAGGGCGCCGCGCACGATGCTCTCGCCGCGCTCGGCCTGTTCGGTGAACAGGGCGGTGTCGGCCCCGTCGTCGAAGCGCGAGGAGAAGTCGACGTCGCTGCCGGTCTGCAGGGCGGTGATCTCGACCCTGGCCTTGCCGAAATCGCGCTCCCAGCTGCCGCCGAACTCGGCGTCGACCTGGTCGTTGCGGTCCTTGACCACGAACAGGCGATTGGTCCGCGGGCTGTCGAAGGCGTTGAGCGACCACTCGTAGAGGTCGGGATGGTAGCGGGCATTGACCGCCACGCGGCCGCCGAACAGAGGGCTCTTCCAGCCGGCTTTCAGATCATAGCCTTGGCCCGTGCCGGTCTCGTCCCAGGCCTTGCGTTCGACGACGCCGGCCGAGGTCTCGCTGCGCTGGACGCCTTCGCCGGCCCCGTCATCGATGCCGACATAGAAGAGGTTGGACCAGTTGAAGGTCCCCGGACCGACCGGGGCGCTGCCTTCGAAGCGGAAGGCCGGCTGGGTCCGCCCATCCTGGTGGATGGCGTTGGCGACGCCCAGCAGCCAGCTGCCGCCGCGGTCCTTCTTGAGGATGATGTTGGCGATGACGGTCTTGCCCTGCATGTCGATGCCGGGGGCGCCGCCGCGGATGATGTCGATGCGCTCGACGTCCTTGGCCTGGATGCGGCGCAGGGCGTCTTCCAGCCCTTCGGACTTGGAGGCGTTGCGCTGTCCGTCGATCAGCACGTTGCCGGCCGCGCCGCCATAGCCGCGAACGCTGTCGCCGTCGTCGAAGGCAAAGCCGGGAACGCGGGCGATCATGTCCATCGCGGAGTTGGGCGAGGCCTCGGCGAAGAAGCCGGCGTGATAGGGGGTGACGCCCTGGTTGGCGATCGGCGCAGCGGCCTGGGCCAGGGCCGGGGCGGACTCCTGAGCGACCACGATCCCGGCCGTGATCGGCGCCGGCGCCGGCGCGGCCGTGGCGATGACTTCAGGTGATGCGGCCGCCAGCAAGGCGATAAACGGACTCATACAGGTTCTCCCCCTTCAGAGCCCCCCGGCCCGTCAGGTGGCGGCAACCTGCCCGCGCCCCGGATTGGGGGCACGTTACAAGCCTGAAATGTAGATTAAATCTGTGAAATGTTGCCGGTGATCACCCTCCCTCCCCATGAAGGGGAGGGAGCGCGTTCCCTCGCCTAAACCGCCGTCCCGCCGACGGTGAGTCCCGTGATCTTCAGGCTGGGCTGGCCCACGCCCACCGGCACGCCCTGGCCGGCCTTGCCGCAAACGCCGATGCCCGGGTCCAGCGCGAAGTCGTTGCCGATCATGGTCACCCGGGTGAGGGCGCTGGGGCCGTCGCCGATCAGGGTGGCGCCCTTGACCGGGTGGGTGATGCGGCCGTCCTCGATCAGGTAGGCCTCCGTGCACTGGAAGACGAACTTGCCGTTGGTGATGTCCACCTGACCGCCGCCGAGGCTGGCGCAGTACAGGCCGCGTTTGGTCGAGGCGATCATCTCATCCAGCGTGTGATGGCCGCCCAGCATGACGGTGTTGGTCATCCGGGGCATGGGCATGTGGGCGTAGGACTGACGACGGGCGTTGCCGGTCGGGGTCAGATCCATCAACCGCGCCGACTGGCGGTCGTGCATGTAGCCGGTGAGGATGCCGTCCTCGATCAGCACGGTGCGCTCGGTCGGGGTGCCCTCGTCATCGACGGTCAGGCTGCCGCGACGGCCGGGCAGGGTGCCGTCATCGACGACGGTGACACCCGGCGCGGCGACGCGTTCGCCGACGCGGCCCGAGAAGGCGCTGATGCCCTTGCGGTTGAAGTCGCCTTCGAGGCCATGGCCGACGGCCTCGTGCAGCAGCACGCCGTTCCAGCCCGGGCCCAGGACCACGTCCATCTCGCCGGCCGGGCAATCGATGGCTTCCAGGTTGACCAGGGCCTGGCGCAGGGCCTCGTCGACCTGACCCTGCCAGCTTTCCGGGGTGATCCAGGTCTCGAACCCGGCGCGGCCGCCGGCCCCGCTGGTGCCGGTCTCGCGGCGGCCGTCCTTCTCGACGACGATCTGGACGTTGACCCGGGAGAGGGGGCGCACGTCGCGCACCAGCCGGCCGTCGGCCCGCAGGATCTCGACGATGCGGCGCTCGCCGGCCATCGAGGCGGTGACCTGGACGATGCGGCCGTCGCGGGCGCGGGCGAAGGCGTCGATTTCCTGCAGCAGGGCGACCTTCTCCGAGAAGCCGGGGGAGGCGACCGGGTTGTCCTCGCCGTAGAGGCGGATGTTGGTGCTGCGCGGGCCCTCGGCGGCGACACCGCTGTAGCCGCGCTTGGCCAGCCGGGCCGAATCGGCGGCGCGGCCGAAGGCGGCCTCGCTGATCTCGCTGGCGTGGGCGTAGCCGGCGGTCTCGCCGGCCACCACGCGCAGGCCGAACCCTTCGCCCGAATCGTAGGAGGCGGTCTTCAGCCGGCCGTCATCGAAGACAAAGGCCTCGCTCTCGCTGTGCTCGAGGAACAGTTCGCCATCGTCGGCGCCGTGGAGGGCGTCGCTTAGGATGGACCGGGCGCGGTCGGTGTCGACACCGGCGGCGTCCAGAAGCGAGGGGGCGAGGGAGGGAAGGCTCATACCTGGAACGTAAGGAGGGACGGGGCGTTCGTCACCCCGTCCCTCCAAACTCTGTGACGATTGGTCGGCGATCAGTTGCCGCCGGCGTCCTCGTCCGGCGTCACATTGCGGTCGCCGATGTAGACATCGCCGCTGCCGGCCACATCCTGCGACAGCCTGGTGGGGCTGCGTTGCAGGCTGACGTCGCCGCTGCCGGAGACCTTGATGACGGCCTCGTCGCTGGCGTCGGCGTTGATGTCGCCGCTGCCGGCGATGGTCAGCGTGGCCTTCCTGGCCGGCAGGAAGCGCAGGTCCACATCGCCGGAGCCGGCGATATCGACGGTCAGCGCCTCGGTGGCGCCGCGCCCGTCCAGATCGCCGCTGCCGGCGATGGCGACGGCCAGGGACGGCTGGTTGTAGTCCTTCAGCGTGACGTCACCGGAACCGTTGATGGCGACCTTGCTGACCTTCGGCGCCGTGACGACGATCTTCAGGCTGCGGTCGTCGTGCCAGACGATGTGGCGCTCACGCTGGTCGTCGTCCTGCCAGAAGATGCGGCCGCCCTCGACGCGCACCTTGTCGACGTCGCGCTGCAGGCCGGTGACCACCACGCCGGGCTTGTCGCCCTCGACCAGGGTCACATCGGCCGCGAGATCGACGGTCAGTTCGTCGGTCCCGGTCCATTCGAAGGTCTTGCTGATCTTGGGCGCGTCGTGGCCGACGTAGTCGTCGCCCTGTTCGATCTTCTCCAGCACGGCGGGGATGACGAAGCCGTCGCGGACGATCTCCGGGCCCCCCATGGCGATGACCGAAGTCAGGCAGACGATGAAGGTCAGGAAGCCTGCCCCGGCGATGATGGCGAGTGTGCGGATCATGGCGGTCTCTCCCCTAAGCCTGATCGATGGCCGGCTTAAGCAGCCGGAAGTGCAGTCTGGCGTACCAGACCAGGACGTTGACCAGGCCGACGCCGGCCATGATGGTCAGCGCTCCGACGCAGGTGGCGGCGCCGACGAGGCCCAGGCCCGCCAGGACGGCGATGCCCGCCCCGCCGTCGTAGCCGACGATGGGACCGCCGATCATGACGACCCCGCCCATGATGAAGCCGCCGATCACCACCATGATGATCGTGAAGAAGACGCTGATCACACTGAACAGGATCGGGGCCAGGATCAGGATGTCGATGGCGCCCAGACCCAGCAGGGCGAGAATCGCCCCCGTGGCGTTGCGCGGGCTTTTCTTGTCTTCCCAGGCTTTCAGGCCGTACTCGGCGCGCAGTTCGCGGGCCAGGCGGTCCGGATCGCCGAGTGCGGCGGCGGCTTCCTCTTCACTGCGGCCCGCCGCGGCGGCGTCGCTGAAGTGGGCCTCGTAGTCGGCGGTGATCTCGCTCTGCGCGTTGGCGCTGAGCGCGCTCAGGCCGCGTCGTAGCCTGGCCATGAAGTCGGCTCTGGTCATTGCCCCTCTCCCAGAATGATGTTGTTCACCGCGCTGGAGAAGGCCGTCCAATCGGTCTTCTGCTGGATGAAGCTGGCGCGGCCGGCTTCGGTCAGGCGGTAGTATTTGCGCGGCGGACCGGCCGGTGATTCCACCAGATAGGTCTCCACCAGTCCGTCGCCCTGCAGCCGTCGCATCAGGGGGTAGATGGTGCCTTCCCCCATATCGATGGCCGAGGCCAGGCGGCTGGCGATGTCGTAGGCGTAGCCGTCCGCCCGTGAGAGCAGGGCCAGCACGCAGAGGGCCAGGACCCCCTTCTTCAGCTGTGGTTCGATAATGTCTGGCACGGCGTTCCCCGTCCTTGTTGATGGCTCCCTTGTATCGACCAGTAGTGTGCGTGGCAAGGTACCTATCATTACATCTTAGTAACGTGGCTTCCGGCGTTTTCATCCCCGCTTTGGGCCGTATCTTGCGACCCGCTCGCAAATAGTGCGGAACGCCTTGCCAGTGCTTGCCGAAAGGGGGAACGGCGCGTATGCACCGGCCCGATAATTGGCGAATGGGCGGGTGCTTGGGACTGGCGCGCGGGTCGCGGGCCGGGCTAAGCATTTCCCAGTCAAGATTGACGGTCGCCGTATCACCGGCGGCCATAACGGACACGAGGCTTATGAAGGCGAAGGTTAAGGGGATGCGCTGGGTCGCTACGGCTCTCGGGGCCGGGCTGACCAGCGTTTTTATGGCGGCGCCCGCTCTGGCCCAGCAATTGATGGGGCAACCCACCGATGGGTCGATCGGCCTGCAGCCGGCGGCCGCGCCGCTGAAGCACCATGCTCACTTCTTCCATGATGTGATCCTGCTGCCGATCATCATCGCGATCAGCGTCTTCGTGCTGGCGCTGCTGATCTGGATCGCGATCCGCTACAACGCCAAGGCCAACCCGGTCCCGGCGAAGTTCAGCCACAACACCCTGCTCGAGATCGTCTGGACGCTGGTGCCGGTGCTGATCCTGATGGTCATCGCCATCTTCAGCTTCCGCCTGCTGTTCGAGTACCACGACACGCCGAAGGTCGACCTCACGGTCAAGGCCACCGGCTACCAGTGGTACTGGGGCTACGAGTACCCCGACCAGGAGATCGGCGAGATCACCTCGACCATGATGGCCGAGGAAGACGTCGCCAAGGCCGGCCTGCCGGCCAGCCTCTACCGCCTGAAGGCTTCCGAGCCGCTGGTCGTGCCGGTGAACAAGGTCGTCCGGGTGCAGGTCACCGCGGTCGACGTCATCCACGCCTTCGCCCTGCCGGCCTTCGGTCTGAAGACCGACGCCGTTCCCGGCCGCCTGAACGAAACCTGGTTCAAGGCCGAGAAGGTCGGAACCTACTACGGTCAGTGCTCGGAGCTGTGCGGCGTTGACCACGCCTTCATGCCCATCGAGATCAAGGTCGTGACGCAGGCCGAGTTCGACGCCTGGGTCGCCGCCAAGAAGGGCCCGCCGGCTGCTCCCGCCGTCGCCGCTCCGGCCGCCGGCGCCGCGCC